>Ga0116227_10016437_pt1 | contig 10618 bp, 4 predicted proteins | sample S1TSphgellanicum_FD_89693 | JGI IMG/M metagenome (GOLD analysis project Ga0116227, IMG submission 89693) | Host-associated microbial communities from peat moss isolated from Minnesota, USA - S1T2_Fb - Sphagnum magellanicum MG | ecosystem: Host-associated > Plants > Peat moss > Unclassified...
CATCTGCATTGAATCCGTTGGTCACGGACCCTATCAGGAAAGAAAACCCTGTGGTACAGACAATAAGTGTATGCCTTGAAAAGCGACAAGCGATGGTAACCTTCAGCAGCTCCCGACAACAGGACAATGCAATTCCCTGCATCCGCGTCAGGATAAATGAACCATTGTTCTTCAACGTAGAGACTTACGCTAATACTGCCACCATAGACGAGTCGCTGGTATACTGGAAAATACACAACAACCATAGCATGGATCACGGCTCCCTATGCTTTGATGCCACTGGTCCGCTGTTGTCATATTCGTTTGATGCAGCAGGAGATTATCGGGTACTGGCCTTTGGAAGCAACCAAACAGACAGCATTCCCTGGTTGGATTTCCATGTAGACAATAATAGCTTGAAAAATGAATTTGTTGTCAACGGAGAAAACGGGCAATTAGTCAGTTCGCCTGCAAAACCTTATAAACTGAAAACGGGTTTTCCCGCTAACATCAAAGCTGTATATGAAATCGATCCTGCAACCACCGACGAAAAAGCACGGGTATCTATGCAGGTGACGGATCAAAATAACAACATCATCGCCACATCCAATAACGACACGATCTGCTTTACACCAGCGAATGCAGGTGCCAGCTATTCTGTACTTGCAGTGATGTACACCCATACCTATCCTCAGATAATCAGCAAAAAATTTCATACCGAAAATGTAGGATCAATATCAATTATCAACCATGAATCTACTCACCTGGTCAGACCTCACACCAACATGAGTTTTCATGTATCTTCATCGGAACATGAAAACCCGCTGCCATTTTCTGTAGCAACGGCCACCCAATGGCTACTAAACGGTAAACAAGTGGGTATCGGAACCTCCATTACACTCGATGGCGATACCCACCTTACCATTCCGGGTAAGTATACAATGGAAGCACGTATTAATGCCCCTTCAGCAACTGATGAATTAATTGAAAAGGCACAGTGGCACTTTGAAGTGAAGCACAACGAAGCCCTGCAGATAATTACCCCGAATGGCAGTACCAACTGGATAGTTGGAAAGTATTATACGCTTTCTCTCCAAACGTTAATGGACTATGATGAAAGATTAGACGGCCCGGTTATATGGAACCCCTATGGAGCGGCTGGATCTACGCTGAGCAACGCCTCCGCTCAGCAAGATGGACGATTTACAATAACCGCCCGGCTGGGCAAATCGAAACGATCACTTGAAATTAATGCAACAAAAGCCATGATTGATCGCTGGTGTTTTGTAGATCAGGCGCTTATCTATAAACCGTCTGCAGGATGGCAGGAATATATCCATCTTCTTATCAGCAGCACTGCTGCTGCCAATGAGAAAATACCTTTGCACCTGTTACAGGTCAACCTGGCAAATCGTATCCACTACGTGAAAGATCTCGGCGCCGCAAATTTCAATACAACAGGCGAACTAAAATTGACTATCAACACAAAAGAATTGAAACCGTTGCTAACAAAAGTCAGTTTTGATTGGGAAACCTTTCAGCTGCTATTTGCCATACCGGAAACATCGGGTAATATTCAGTTTGCCGATATGAAAGCCATCACTGTAGACGGCAAAAAATATTGGTTTCCCCTGCAACAAAGTAATAAACGCATGCAGGAAAAGGGGAAACCAGTGCAGTTAAATGCAAGCAAAGCAGTAGTGACAGTACAGTTTTACAATCAACACAGTCAACCTGCATATAAAGTTTATAAGTATGGAGCGCAACTAAGAATGCATATACAAACTAAAAATCTTTCAGGGGAGGAAGTCTTGTTTCAAATCTGGGAGAATAAATACAAAACAACCGATAAATGTTGTCTGAATGGAAAAATACGAATAAACGAATATGAAACAGCGGATGTGACGATCGACACACGTCGCCTCAAAGCGGGCAATGTCGTGGAAGACAGTCTGCTCCGCTACTTTTACGTAGTCCTGAAATCTCCATCCGGCAACTACTACTATCCTGCTGACATTGCAGATAAAAACCTCTTGTCTCCGGACAACATCAGCTATTTCCAGCATATAAAACTATCCAACAGACTGGATACATTGTTAAACAAACGCTCAAGAGCAAATGCGCCTGTCATACTTGGAGAGCGACAGGACGATGATTCAACAGACACCAGGTGTCCACGGTGCAACGCGGCACTTACAACCGAGCAGCTGATTAAAATATTCCCTCGTGCCAGCACTACCCTATTACAAACAGTCGCCGATACCTATAACAGGTTCATGGAGCGAACCGGCATGAACACCTGTTGGAACAAGGCACATTTCTTTGCACAGGTAGCCATTGAAAGTGGAGAATACCTGCGGGTCAAAGACGGAGAAAGCTTCAACTGGTACTGGGAAGATCTGGCCACAAACTTTCCTCCCTTCCGAACCGCAGATGGCAGAAAAAAAGCATTGCAATGGGGCAGGGCAGTAAGAAAACCTATCCATCCAGGTGTTACAAAAGAACACCAGCAAAACATTGCCAATTACGTATACAGCCCCGAGTCGGTAAAAGGTAAAAGCCTCGGTAATACAGAAAAAGAGGATGGTTGGAATTTCAGAGGCAGGGGCTTGATCCAGCTTACGGGCAGAGATGCGTATACTTATGCAAACACCTTTACCAGCAGCGAAAATGCTAATATCGTCCTTCATCCGGACCTCGTAGCCACAGACATGAAAATAGCGGCACTATCGTCTATGGCATTCTGGCATTGGAAAGGTCTCCAACATGCCGCCAATGGAAATACAGAAGTAACCGCAAAAATCAGCAAACAAGTAGGCAAAGACGCCGTATCAGATGGCAAAAGCTCCCACGCAGAAAAGAAACGTTTTTTTGATACCAATTCATCTGTCTTATTCCGGGTAAAAGACTGCTTACATGGTAAAGCACCGGAAGGGGCAATTAACAGATATATCATCAAAGTAAATACTTTCAATTATCAATTCGTAGAACAAAATACCTCCAGCAAGCAGTACAAATACGATGTATACCTTTCCGACACCCTTGTTAAAACATATGTTCTGGAGAGAAACGAAAATGGATTGTTACCCTTTCCTGAAACAGGTCCCAACTGGGGACGATACGGCGCAAGAGACGGAGGAGACGATAATTATGTCGCCCCCGCAATAGCAGCGCCCTTGCTGGGGTTCTTCTATTCATTGTCTCAAAATGGTTATAACGGTAAGCTATACTTCAATGATATCTCAGCCAGCAACAAAAGGAACATCGGTCATAAAGGACACGTTGATGGGAATGATATCGATATCAGATACCCGGGAAGTACGGATAGGGCAGGAGCCGTTTTATGGAGCGAAGCGAAGCGGGCGTATAAGGATGAGAAGGAGTTTGTTACTGTGCTTGAAAGAATACTCAATACTGCTTCCAAGTGGGGTTTCAGGAATAACTATGCGTTTAAAAAATATATTAAGCATACAACTGGTGATGCCTTAAGAGTTCATAAAAATCACTTTCATATTGGCATACGATGAAAAATAATAGCATTCAAAAAATTTCACTATTCATAGCCGCCAGTTTACTTGCGGTAGCTTGCAATACAGTAGCACCTAAAACTGACAAGCAAACGGAAACCTCAAAAACGTATACTATGAATTCTGCAGAATTAAAAACTCAACTGGACTTACAAGATCATTTGGAAGCGGATGAAGATGGGGTAGAGCAAATTTACAAATATTCAGAAAAAGACATGCTAATAGCTATTCCATTAATTGCACAAGGCTTAAAAGATAGCAATTACGAATTAATTGATCAACCTAGCTTTGAAGAAAAACTAAAAACGATATTTGGTGACATATTCCAAAATGAAAATAAGAAAGTCAGATTGAGAGAAAAATTCTCAACAATTTTTGTTGACAAAAAAACAGATGAATTTGATTATACGAATGACAATTTATTTGTTTCAAAAGAACATAAATTCATTACGCGAGTACCACTGCTAGGTGACTTTATTGAATTCACAGATAGTACTCATTATAAAATAGATCTCCATAAAAAAACGATATCATTAAACAAATACCTCTTCAACAACTCCAAACCCGATCTCGCCTACCTCCTTGCCGAAGACTCCCTCTTCCTCAAAACACTGGTCAAATCATTTGGTTACACCAGGGAACCCAAAATAAACTCCCTGGTCATGAATGACTATTTGAATCTCGATGATAATCACATGCCTACTGTGGGAGAAATAATTTTTGTAAAAAACGGAGCTGGCGTATTAGAAATAAAGCAGGAGCTCCTACAATGGATAACCAATCATACCACGGTGAATGACAATGCGCTCGCACTGGCACTTGGGCAATATGCTTATGCCTTATACAGCAACGGCGACAATGAGATGTACACAAATAATCCGTTTAAAATATTCTCGCTGGAAGAGAAACGAAAAATTGCCGCCTATATCGCGAACACGTACGAGCCACTTTATTACAACCTGACTCCCAAAAACTCCAGGATATGGCCTAACTCCACCGTGCTGGAAAACTTATTGGTAGAAGACGAGGGGTTAGCTGCTTATTTGAAAGATCATAAATACTTTTTACTACCAGCACTAAAGCAGCAACTGGAGCCCGCGGATTAAGCAGTATGGCAAAAAAGATATGAGTAAAAAACAAAGTGCAGCAAAAAAAATACGCCAGAGAAAAATTCCCTGGCGTAGCGCTATGATTAAGGTTCTTTCTTATCTATTTTCTGTTTCTGATATTCATCGAACGATTGTTTGATGTATAACAATAGATCATAATCGGATGCGGTGTTTAAGAACTGATACCCGGGTCGGTATTTATACATGAACGAATCCAGTTCCGGACTTTGTAGCTTGGTCATTCTTCCTACCAGTTCAGGAGAATAGCGGTAGTCGATAAACTTTTCCTTCTCCCAGTAAAGCAATTGTTCATGAAACTGCTCTTTTCTCTTACGCACCTTGCTTGGAACTAGATAAGATAAAGCTGTTATCGGACTTGCCGGCAGGGTTTTAAGTACATCCATTGCCCCCGGCTTATGATAGTTAAAATATCGCCCATATTCATCCCGCAAAGCGAGAGAGTCATTCTTATAGCTCTTTCCCTTTACATTTACTCCTTGCAATTCAAACATCCGTTTCTGCATATAAACATCCTGGGACGCAGACATTCCCGGGACAAGCACTATTTTGGGAGTATAGCTCAGCATGGAAAATTCGAGGGTATCACCCGGCACCGCCTCAATGTAAAAACGGCCACTTTCATTGCTCAATGTGCCCGTCATGGTCCTTTTGTTGACAATAGAAACAAAAGGCAATCCCGTTTTGGAATCCTGATCCGCCACCATACCGGACAAGCGCACTTGCGCAAAAATCCCCTGCATGTTAATGAAAAAGAAAAAAAACAGTGCTCCGATATATGTTGTAAAACGAATCATGAATATAGTAATCCTTCAAATTTAATGTTCCACCCGCAAATGAAAAGTTAAAAAACGGGGAATAAATGAGTGCTCAGGAACAAAATTATTAATTATCAACATTATAAATATCCCCCTAATCACTTATTTTTACGACTATCACCCTTTTATATTGTAAAAGTCATGCCACAGAAGATCATCTTTGCTACCCAGCACTACCAGTATTTAAAAAACAGGATACTGTCGATTGCAGGCTCCACCTGGGAAAATGGGGAGTTAGATATACGTGATTTTCCAGATGGGGAACATTATCACCGCATATTGAGTAATGTCAGCAACAAAGAGGTTATTTTACTCGGCGGGACCATCGACGATAAAGAAACCCTGGAATTATATGATCTGGCCAGTGGATGCATACAACTTGGTGCTTATTCTCTCACTATTATCATCCCTTTCTTCGGCTATTCTACTATGGAGCGCGCAGTAAAATACGGGGAAATTGTAAAGGCGAAAACGCGCGCAGTACTATTTTCCTCGCTTCCGAACACCTCACGCGGCAACAGAATCGTGATGATCGATCTCCATGTCGATGGCATTACCTGGTATTTTGAAAATGATGTACGGCCGGTACACCTATACGCCAAAAATTTCGTGATGGATACTGCCATGGAACTCGCTGCAGGAAAGCCTTTTGTACTCGCCAGCACAGATGCCGGCAGAGCAAAATGGGTGGAATCACTCGCAAATGATCTTCATGTGCCAGCGGCTTTTGCTTTTAAACGCCGTATTTCAGGCGAAGAAACCGCCATTACCGCTATCAGCGCCGATGTAAAAGGAAAAACCGTCATCATTTACGATGATATGATCCGCACCGGTGGCTCTCTGATCCACGCAGCCCAATCATATCGTGACGCCGGCGCTGAAAATATCTTCGTCATTACCACCCACGGCATCTTCGCAGGAGATGGTTTCGAAAAAATCAAACAATCCGGCCTCATTAAAAAGGTCGTCTGCACAGATACACACCCCAATGCCATTGCTATCCACGATGATATGCTGGAAGTGAAATCAGTCGATCAACTGATCGTCAATTATTTCGAGTCGCAACACGCCTGATCCCTGTTGGCAAGCTATTTGTCTTTCGGACACCTGTGAACTTGTAGCAATGCTTCCGGAATAAATGACCATCTGCAAATCTGATAAACCATATGCTTGATTTTCGTATAATCGAATACGGTAGTTGTGACTATCATACCATGGTAGACCTTCGCACCGAAGTGCTGCGTAAACCGCTGGGACTCACGTTTTCAGCGGAACAACTGCAAAAAGAATTAAATGACATCTTCATCGGAGGCTATACGCAAATCAACGATAATAATATCCTCGCTGGTTGTTGCATCCTGACTCCTGTCAGTGAAAACACAGTACAGTTGAGGCAAATGGCGGTGTCTCCACTTTTACAGGGAAAGGGGATCGGCAGAGAAATTATCATGTTCGCAGAACAGTATGCACGTAGCAATGGCTTCCATGAATTAACCATGCATGCCCGCAAAGACGCCACTGGATTCTATCAGAAACTAGGCTATGAAACCTGTGGAGAAGAATTTACAGAGGTGGGCATCCCACACTACGAAATGAGGAAACACCTGAAATAATAATTTTTTTTCTTCTGCAACCCATTGTAGAAGGCCTTTTGATTGTATTGTTATATTGATGGATAACCAATGTAACAATAGACAGCAAAAATATTCTGTCAAAAAATTTTGTAACCAAATCTTTCATAATACGATGAGAAGCCATGTACTAGCCTGGTCGGGGCTGTGCTATGCCTTTTTCTGCTATACCTCCAGCAGCGCATACGCAAAACCCGAAGGGTATCTCACAGCAAAACAGCTGAAAGCTGATACCACTGTTCCGGTAGTGATTAAACCCGCTGCTGCTGATTCAAGTGTAAAACCTAAACAAAATACTGCTGTTCCGGTAGTGATCAAACCTGCTACCGATTCAAGTGTAAAACCTAAACAAGATACTTCCGTTCCGGTAGTGATCAAACCCGCTACCAACGACTCCAGTACGCAAAAGTCTCAGGATACATCCAAACCAGTGGCAGACACTACTGGCAAAACACCTGTGGCAAAACCAAAGGAAGATACCGCACTCATCCTTCCACCGGATTCGGCTACAGCGAAAAGTGAAGTGGGAAAATTCCAACTCGCCGGAACAGTGAAAGATGATAAAGGAACGCCGATTCCAGGTGCTGTCATCCGGAACAAATCTTCCAAAATAAACGCCCAGTCAGATCCAACAGGTCAATATTCCATCAAGGCAGGTATAGGCGATACACTCTTAGTCACAGCTTCTACCTACGGTGAACAAGCTATTCCCATAGAAAAAAGAGGTGAATTGAATGTTACCATGGTTCCTTCTAATGCTACTAAAAAAGTATTGGGAGAAGTAGTAGTAACCGCCCTCGGCATTAAAAAGAATCCCCGCTCCGTAGGTTATGCCATACAGGAAGTAAGCGGAAACGCCGTACAGGAAGCAAAAGAAGTCAACTTTGTAAATGCACTCACTGGTAAAGTTCCCGGCGTACAAATCAGTAGCAATACAGGATCCATGGGAGGTGCCAGCAAAATCACCATCCGTGGGGTGAAATCCATCCTCGGCGATAACAACGCCTTCTTCGTACTCGATGGCGTTCCCATGATGAACAACGTCACGAACGATCCTGGTCAGCAAAACGGTGGCGGTGGCTACGATTATGGTAGCCCCCTGCAGGATATCAACCCGGAAGACATTGAAAATATCTCTGTCCTCAAAGGTGCTGCTGCAACAGCACTCTACGGAAGCCGCGGCGCCAACGGTGTTTTACAGATCTCCACCAAAAAACGCCCGGATACAGAAAGAGGCATCGGTGTTACCTATAGCCTCAATGCACAGATCGATCAGGTAGCAGTACTACCAAAATATCAGAACATGTACGGCGGCGGTAGTGCAGGAAAATTCGATACCCTGTATTACAACCAGCATCCGGACGGATTCCTGAGCGAACAAGCCGCTACTTACGATGACAACAACGGTAAAGGACGCTATGACCTGATGCCGCAATACGCTGTGGATGAATCATGGGGCCCAAAACTGAATGGTCAGATCATCCGCCCATACTGGTCATGGGATAAAAATAAAAACAATCCTTACTTCGGTCAAACTGATACCTGGTCACCACATCCAAATAACGTAAAAGACTTCTATAGAACCGGCTTTACACTTACGAACAACATCTCCATGGCCGGCAGCAACGATAAAGGAAGCTTCCGCCTGTCTTACGGCAACATGGACCAAACCTTCGTATTGCCAAACGCCACCAACAAAAGGAACAATCTCTCCTTCAATGGTAGCTACGAATTAACAAAAGGAGTAAAGGCTGTGGCCTCCATGAATTATACTTCCTTACAGGTAAAAGGCCGCCCCGGTACAGGATTTACCGGCCCTAACCCTACCTTGCAATTTACTATGTACGGTCAGCGTCAGCTGGATCTCGACATGGAAAAAAGATACAAATATGACGACGGCTCCCAGATCACCTGGAACCGCCGCGCATGGAACGATCCAACTGTTTCCTCCAGCAACGGCCCATACTGGAACCGCTACATGGATTACGAAACAGATAGCCGTAACAGACTCTTTGGATCTGCCGGACTGGATGTAGATGCAACCAAATGGCTCTCTTTCTCCGGTCGCGTATTCATGGATGATTACAACACACTCGAAGAGGAAAGAACCGCAAAAGATTACTCCATCGGTGGATATATTAAACGCGTAAGAAGTAACCGTGAGATGAACTACCAGTTAACTGCGGATATTAAAAAAGACTTCGGTGAAGATTTCCAGTTGAATGCGACAGTAGGCGGAAACGTTATGCACCGCGAATGGACCGTTACCGGTGGAAGCACCGTTCAGGGCCTGCTTACCAAAGGCGTGTATAACCTGCTTAACTCCGTACAACCAGCACAAGCCATTGATCAGTATTACGAAAAACAGATCAACTCCGTTTTTGCTACGGCCAACCTCGGATACAAAAACCTCCTGTTCCTCGACCTGACAGGACGTAGCGACTGGTCATCTACCCTCGTAAAAGGCAATAACCAATATTTCTATCCATCTGCTTCCCTTTCCTTCGTTTTCTCAGATCTGCTGAAACAATGGAAATGGCTGTCATTTGGTAAATTAAGAGGTAGTATGGCTGCAGTAGGTAATGATGCTGATCCGTATCGTATCTATAATACCTACGACTTTGTTCCGCCATTCGGTAGCAACCCGATTTCCCAGTTCTCACCTACATTATATAATGAAGACCTGAAACCGGAACGCACCACGGAAGTGGAAACAGGCGTGGAACTGAAATTCCTCGACAACCGCATCGGTCTTGACTTCACCTATTACAGACGTGTTACTAAAGACCAGATCATTACACTGGCATTACCCACTGCTACCGGCTTTACCGGTGCTTACGTAAATGGTGGTAGTGTAGAAAATAAGGGAATTGAAATAGGATTAAACCTGAATCCCATCCGCCTGAAAAATGGCTTCCGCTGGGATATCAGTGCCAACATAGCCCGCAACCGTAACCAGGTGCTGAACCTGGATATTGCACAGTATAACACCTCACTGGACTTCCTGACCATAGGCACCGACCGCCGTACACAGAAAGTATCTGTAGTAGGACAAGTAGGAGAGCCCCTCGGAACCATCCGTGGTACAGACTATACTTATCTCAACGGACAGAAAGTGGTGGATGCACTCGGTCGTTACGTACCAAGCGAAATCAAACCTATCGGTAACGCCTATCCGGATTATGTAGGCGGTGTAACCAATACATTCTCTTTCAAAGGCATTTACCTGTCTGCCCTCGTTGACTTCCAACATGGCGGCGACTTCTTCTCCTACACAAATCTGTACGGAAATAAATCAGGCCTGCTGGAATCTACAGTGGAAAACGGGATCCGTGAAAATGGAATCATCGTTCCTGGTGTAACCGCCGACGGTCACGCTAATACCACAAAAATTACCGCACAGGATCACTTCAACTACAACGGTGGAAACGTGATCAGCAAGGCGAATCTGTATGATGCCAGCTACATCTACCTGAGAGAAGCCAAACTTGGTTATAACCTGCCGGAATCATGGTATAAGAAGATAGGCGCCCAGG
>Ga0116227_10016438_pt1 | contig 10618 bp, 7 predicted proteins | sample S1TSphgellanicum_FD_89693 | JGI IMG/M metagenome (GOLD analysis project Ga0116227, IMG submission 89693) | Host-associated microbial communities from peat moss isolated from Minnesota, USA - S1T2_Fb - Sphagnum magellanicum MG | ecosystem: Host-associated > Plants > Peat moss > Unclassified...
GATCTGAGATTTTACTACCGTCCAAATTCCACACCCCCTTTCGCCGTCCCCTGCTTTTTTCTTTTTTCTTTTTTTCTTCATTTCTGGCTTTTCTTTTCTCTTTCTCTTTTACCTTTTCACATCTTTAGCCCCCTTAAATTGTCCAAAAACGATGTGTCTAAATCCAAATCCAATTTCTGAGGTATGTCCATCCACTACCTGCCATGCACTTGCTACTCACACTCCTCCAAATTTAACCCCGCACTCACCTGTCCGCCCACACCCCCCTCCCCCCCTTCTCCTCTCTTGACCCTTGAGTTGGGTTACATATATTCATACTAGTGTAAGGTAAAGCGCAAGGGTGAGGGAATTACCAAAATAAGGGCCTGCATGGGGTGGCAGTCAAGTGCTGCCCAAATTTCTGTAATGCCCTTGCGTGCATGCTTTATTGAGCATAAAGAGTGACCTAGTACCTCTTTCCCCATGATACCCGTTGTATATAACAAGAGCAAAAAGAAGAATGCCTGGCATTAGGAAAGCAAAATGCCCACAGAAGCAAAACTTTTGATTTTTCAAAAGCCTAATGGGATTTTATTCTTTGCAAGGTGCTCTCTAGATACACTAGAAATCTCATATGATAAGGAAAAGAGTTGTGGGTCAGGTATTTAATATTTGGATACTCAGAATTTAGTTGCTTTTATGCTCTTCAAACCTTTACACCCTTTTAGTGAAATGGAATCAACATTTATTACTATCAAAAAAATTGGGTTGTTCTTTGTATGGGGGTTGGGCATATATAGTTGGAGGTTACGTATTCAATGTTTGTCAAATATGCAAAATTTAGCTTTTTTATGCTCTTGAAACCTTTAGACCCATTACATGAAACAGAATCAACATTTGGTATTAACAAAAAAGTTGGGTTATTTTTTTGTATGGTGGCTAGGCATATATAGTTGTAGGTTATGTATTTAAAATTTGCTCGATAATATGAAAAATTTAGTTGTTTGATGGTTTTGAAACCTTTACACTCTTTTACTGAAATGGAATCAAAGTGGGATCAATCACATTAATTCACAACAAGTGTAATCAATGTTTGGTTTTTTTAATTTTTAAATAATAACTTAATTTCATGTTGAAATTATTGGATTTATTTATAAATAACATTCATAGTAGGGTAAAAATGTAGTCAAAAGAGTCATTCAAATGAGGGGACATTTTTTAAAATTATATTTTTGTATGTTTAGAAGATCGTAAGTGAAGCATAATAGTTTGAGTTACTCTAGTTGTTTTTACATATATTTTTCATTAATTGTAAAATTTACATTTTCAAAACATGACACAAATCAAAAATGTTTTTGCATGTTCAAAGCACTAAAACCTCAAAAATGAAGAGTCCTTATTTTTTCAACCATCCATTTAAAAAAAAAATCAAATGTGCACCATTCTTTTCAAAAATTGAAGAGGATTTTAATATTGATGATTAAAAAGGCAAAAGGACTCGAATTAATGAAAATTGTTTTTATAACCTATGTGAACACATTTGGCTTAAAAATGCTTTTGACCCTAAAAATTATGGATTTTGAAAATGTAATTTTAACAAAAATTGTTCATGTTTATATAATAAAGGGCATGAATGCATAATATACATGATATAAAATCAATTTGTAATCAAAATGTATTTATAAAATATAGTGTTAAAGGGAATACTTGAACTACAAATTTTAAAATTATAAATCAAAACAAAAATGACATGTGTGATGTGAAGTCCTTATAAAACAACTTTTACTTTGGCACCCCTTGTTCCTTTAACCATGTTTTCACCCAATATAATGGGAATATGTGAATAAATTTGAAATAAATTTAATAAATTAAAATACACAAAAAAAAAATTTAAGCATAATTTGTAACCATTAATTTTTAAGTAATAAATATATATTTTTAAAACTTGATTTTTTAAAAATGACATTTTTTGAAAATGAAAACATTTTGATACAAACCTTAACATAATAATTCAAAAATGTTAATGATTTAAAAATAAATTTATTGAGATATTTCAAAAATATTTCAAGAGTGTACAATTGCCAAGGAAATGACCTTGGATCCTTTTATCATGTTTGCACCCATCAACATTTGGGGGTGAAAGCACATTAAAGTGGAATACATAATTCTATCACAATTTGTTGGATTATCAATCATGGGCCATGGGACAAAATATAAATGAATAATGTGTGAAAAGGACTCAAAAAATAATATTACATGTGATATGATCACATTGTATGAATTTTATAAATAGATTTTGAATTACCATAACATATTGGACTTTTGAAATGCCAAAAACCCAACATCATAATCCATATCATATGATTATGGACTCATTATATTTACTAGAATGCTTATTTGAATGATTTCTTTTGATATAGAAAATAGGGTGCAAATTTTTTAAGGTGCACAAAAGTCTTGTCACAACATCACCCTTTTTTGTATTTTTTACCTAGTTTTTTTTAACCATGTAAAGACACATTTATGGATGATTATCATGGAATCTAGAATTTTAATAATAAAAATATAGTCCTTCTAAAATTTTTGACAACTTTTGATTCAATATTTTTTATGGGGATCAAAATATAGGGTAAAAAATAACTGTAGTAAAAACTAGGCCCTTTTCATCCTGTGGTACACCTTAAAGGATTTTCACCCAATAGTGTGATGCCACTAATACAAAAGAAGATAATTTTGAAAGATTTTGAAAATCATAAATTGAGATATACAATGAAATATGGATTTCTTTTTGTAAAATATTTTATTCATTTGAATTAATAATTCAACTTTTCAATTTTTAAATGTAAATTTTTGATACAATTATTTATAATTGATAAAGTCTAAAAATCAAAATAAAATTAGTTAACCTTGTCATATGACTTCTACAATATAATTGACTCTGCTATAGTATAAAATGGATTTTTATTTTAACATTAATATGGACTCCACATATGTTGGAAAATATTCCACTTTAGTTTGCTTTCATCCTTGGCCCACCTATAATGAAAACATTTGGGTAGTTTTTTCTATACGAGAAAGACATATAGTTATGAGTTATGTATTCAATTTCTTGATACAAATAATATTTGTTTCATGCTCTTGAAACAACTTTTACACCTTTTTATTGAAATGGAATCAACATTTGGACCTACCATGAAAAAAAAATAGTTTTTTTTAAAATAAAGGAAGGGCATGTAGTTGTGGGTTACATATTCAATTTTTTGATAGAATAAATATTTGTTTCAGGCTCTTGGAACAACTTTTACACGCTTTTAGTGAAATGCAATCAACATTTGGACCTATTATGGAAAAAATTGGGTTATTTTTTGTTGTATAGGGAAGGCCATCTTTTATTTGAAAGCCCTAGTTTCCCATCCCACAAAATGAATGCCCTTTGACATTACCCTTCCCTTTCATGTAAAACATTAATGTAATCTAGAAGGAAACTATTGTTGAGACAACCATATAAATTTGCAAGGTATTTACCTTGAAACCTACTATAAAGTTATGCCCACACATAAAATGAAAACATTTGTTTTACATGCTTTTGAAACCTTTTACACCCTTTGGTAAATTTGTTTGGAATTTTTGAACTTTTGGAACATTTTTGGAAAATGTTTTTGAAAAATCTAAACTTTCATACTCCCACACTTTTTGGAACTTAATGTATGTGTCTCCATATCCAAAAACACATATGGGAAGTGTGATGTATTATTGTAATGTAATTTGCAACTATCAAATAAAATGGAAAAGCAAAAGTTGATCAATAGCCAAATAAGTTCAACTCACTACAAAAAAATCATTGTTTTTCAAAAGGCTAACTTGATTGAAAGGTATGTCTGTTTTGATTAAAGGTTTGGGGCATGAAAAGACATGTTACATTTGACTAAAATGACCTTTTTGACCAAGTGTCAAGTCAAAAATCTAGTCAAAATGAACAAACATCCATCAAATTGGCCATATTGAATGGATAGGGTTTAGTCAAATCAACCATCTTAATTTGAACTTTAGTCAAATTTACCATTATGATTTCACATTTAATCAAATGAATCATACTCATTTGATGATTTAACATACTTGTTAAGCCTAGTAGGCTACCTACCTAACCTAACATAGCTAGTAGGTTAGGCTAAGCTTAAATTACCTATTTAATTTAACATAATTAATAGGCTAGTAGGTTACTTGTTAAGTAACCTAGTTTGTAACCTAGCCTAAACCTACCTAGTAGGCTATCTAAGATGTAGCCTAAGACTATTAAAAAATTTATTAAGTAGTGTAAACCTTTTAGGTAGGTATCTTAGGTGATTTAGGTTTATTAGGTAAACCTATATATTATTTGAGTGTAAGTAGCCAATTAGTTTAGGCCTACTATAGGTACATAGCCTAGGCCTTTTAAGTACATAACAAAGGCCACCTAGGTTTAGTAAATAGGTAGCCTACCTATTAGTTAATTGAGTAGCTTAAGCCACTTAAGCCTATTAAGTAGGTAGCCTTATCTAGGCTATCGAAGTCTACTCAGTAGCTACGTAGCATAATTAAGCCACCTAGGCCACCTAGGCCTATTAGTTACGTACATAGCCTAACCTAGGTTATTTAGGTCCACATTAAGTATGTAGTTAAATAGGTTAAACCACCTAAGCTTACTAAGTAGGTAGCCTAGTAATTTAGTAGGTAGGTATCCTAGGCTATGTTTATTAATAGGCTAGTAGGTATAACCTACTAAATTACATATAGGCATAGGTAGTTTATTAAGTAGATATTTAGTGGGTAAATAAATAAATAAGTTTTTGGCGTTAATTATTAGGTTTATTAATTAGGTAGGTTGGTAGGTGGGGTACTAGGGTAGGGTAGGTAATTAATTAATTAATTTTTTCATATTAATTTTAAATTATATATATATTTGGTCATTACGCAAATTATATTATTGTCACGATGGTTCAGTAAAAAAACCTAGTAGAAAAAACTCAGTCAAAAAGAATAAACAAAAATATTCAATCAAAATGGTCAAGGTCAAAATGACTTGTTTAATATGGCACTTTGGTCAAGTTGGATAGGGGGCAAAAAAACCATATGGTGGAAAGTTTTGACCGAAATTCCTAATCAATTTTTTTTTGTTTTGGAACATTTCCATATAAAAGTTAACATGTTCATGCAACAACAACAATAGTAACACTCTTTTCTTTCTTATGGACTTGAAAAAAATTCAAAACCTTTATTTCATATCATGGCACAAAGCTCCTGAACCAATTCACAACTTCTTTTGCCTTACAAACACATTTTGCATCATGAGAAAATGACCAAGGAATTGTTGTTTGCACCACAACTTTGTTGATGCCAATCCTATGGGGGGGGCATATTCATAATCAAGGTACCCAAAAGGTCTAACAAATTTTTTTTTGTAAAGGACTATTTTTGATTTTTATTACATTTACTATTTCATGATTATAAAGGATTGATATATGAACATAACTAGAATGATATCATGTTAATCTATTAAAAAAATTTAAAAATAAATTGGATATAATACAAATGTCCTTTTGAATCTTTGTCTTAATTGTAATTTTCATCTTAAAGGAATCAAAAGGGATGTATTAAATAATGTAATTGACTTCAATTTTCTTCTATGGATAAGTAATGCATACATCTATGTTTGGCAATGTTCATATAATGCATTTGATTAAATAATATACAATATAAGAATTTTGAAAGCTACAATATCCATTTTGAAAAGGCAACAAGGAAAATGAGTCCTTTTTTTTCCATTTGGTTGATTTTTTGTATTCATTAGGTTTAGAATTTGTGGCCCCAAATGTCAACAAAATGTGTAGGAAATTTCCATGCAAGAAAACATGTTAAGTTGTATATAAAAATTTATGTACTCATTTTTTCCATTTCTGATTTTTTACTAAAATATTTATGCATAATTACATACACATGTGAGAAATCATCACCACCATGAAAATTATCATAATTTGAATTATTCAATATCTCTCATTTAAATTTATTCCATTTAATTTTATTTTTTAAAGTAGAAAAAATAAAGTCCTTGAGTCATACGGTAAAAAATTGGTACCTTGATTGTGAATATGCATTGGGGACAAATATCTGTTCGGACAGTAACTCATGAAATTATGTCATCTTGATCATCCTTTAATGATGGTTCCAACAGCAAGTCCATTCAAGTCTTGAAGCTCTCACATAACTAAAGTTCATTGATTAGTCATGCTCGTAATCCAACATTAAATTTTGTTAAAACTGCAGCACCTTAGGATATACCAAATTTCTTGTAGCAGAAATATGCTGCCAAGATAACATCAAGCTTTATATTTTTGGTCCCAATGTGTTTTCGTCAGTAAAATGTGCCTTCAAACAAAAGATGTATCCTTTCTCATAATTTGACCAACCACCTTAATTTGATAGTCCAATTTTCAAACTTGAAATAGGATACAAACTAATTTAAAATTAACAAAGTTCAAGCTTTTGTACACAAATGTACACTGATGACACTTTTGAGGTGGTTTAAAAGTATACAAACGCTTGTTGACCACTCTAGGTGTTTGTCCTAACTCCCACCCATGATCTAACAAAAGCTCATGTACTAACAAAAGGGGAAAAGAAGAATATCAAATGTGAGGTTTCACAATGAAGTGATGCCAACTATGGTCAATGTAACAAATATCTAGTGTCTAAAATTGTGAACATGAATTCAACTTCAAGAATTCCTTTTTTTTTCTTTGGTTTGATGATGAGATTTGAAGTTCATGGGGGGGATGCAAAATGTCATGATGTTGAAGAAGCTGAAACAGATCTCGCAAATCCATTAAAGTCTATTAATGTGAAACATCACATTCTATTTGCCAATTTCAGTTACAATTAAGGCTTAGAATGGCCTGTGAATTCGAATTGCAACTAAAACTTAGTGTGGCAATTTCAAGTTTTTTCTAAGTTGATAAACTTGAGCACCAAGGATGTAAAAAGTTCACATGTCAACTCATGAGTCATCAATGTAGAATTTCTTTTCAATTCCATCATGCATTCCATTGAAATGTTGAAATTTTTCTAAATATATATTTTTCAAAAATAATAATTTTGCTAATGAAAATATAGAATCTTTCAAAAGGATCTAAAATCTTCTATTTCTCACAATTTTTGAAATAAAATAATTAGACACTGAAACGTTGAACTTGCCATGGTGCTGAGGTACTGTGGTAAGATCAATTTACAGAATTTCTCATGATCATCTTTCTCAAGCTCAAAAACTCTTATAGTTTTGCAAAATTGAAACACAATCTTTGACTTACAAAGCCTCTGTGCTTTTCTTCACAAGCTTCACATTTAGTCTTCTTTGGCAAAAGCAAAAGTTTATGGTAAAAACTATGCCAATAATATACTTATTACCAGGGTTTTGCTTGAGCAATTTTGTGCTAGTTGGAAAAAAATTAAAAGGGGGAAAAAAATTCAATGCTTTTTATGGGGTTTTTATTGCTAGAATAAAATAATCTTGTGATTCTTTTATCGAGCAAAAAATAAGCAACAAATTTGTATAGTAGGTTCTAGTAGATAATCTTGGGATCTTTTTATTTCTTTACTTCCATATCTTCTTTACCACCATTGGCTAAATCTTCTTGTGGTTGATTGCCACTGTGGCCTAAATAAAAAAATTCAGTGTTTTCAGGGTTTTGAATTGTCAAATTTTTGGGAAGTGCTTTTTTTGTAAGTCAACAAATTTCTATGTTAGGTTTTATTAGGTAGCCAACAATATAAAAGGATCCTTCTATCTATTTTCTTTCCTTTATAACCAAATTTGGCTAAATCTTCTTATGGTTGATCACCATGTTGGCTAAATCTTCTCATGGATCATGGCAACTTCAAGTAAAAATTGGGGGGGGAAAAGACATGGCTTACTATCTGCAAAGGCATTAGATTTGAACTTTGCTTTGGTTATAAATAAATTACTTATACTTGAACATGTGTACCCTGCACTAAATCCTGCATTCTCAAGCCCCATAAAAGTGAAGTGTTTTGGATGCACCATTTTGGGGTGAATTAGACATCTAGATTGAAGTGCAATTCAAGCTACAAAAAGTGTAGCAGTATGTGCATAATCCACACCTAGGAAAAATGAAACCAAGAAGCAAAGCAATTGCATTTCCTTGTTGGAATTTGAAGCCTAAATTTCACTAATTGTAAGAGACCAACACCCACAAGCAAAGAAGATCCCATTTCCTTGTGAATAAATTAAAATTGAAAACTAAATCTCACATAATGTAAGGGACAAAAACCAACAAGCAAAAAGAAGGTTTCCTTTTCCTTTGTTTGAATTGAAGCCTCCAAACCCACATCTATTTATCTATTCAAAAAGGTAGTTTGTTTTTTTTGTTTTTGTTTTGTTTCTTATGTTGAGATTTCCCAAACCACAGCACTTGGGCAGTATGGGTTGAAAGCTGTTATGAGTACACATGCCACCAAGGTCTTTTCATCATGTTTAGACCTACTACTATTGTGCAAGAGTTATTGAATAATGAATAGTTTTGTAATTGAAAATTCAAAAATTCAAACCTCAAAAATTTAAGAGAATAGCGATACACTTTTGGTACTGTTGAAGATGAGAGGATTTCTTAGAGGTGATTTCATAAATTTTAGATCTAAGGTAGCAGAGATATTGAGTTTTGAGTAATTTTTGTCACTAGAAATTAATTTTAAAATTTTATAAAAAAATTCACAATTTAAAGTATTCTGTAATTCCTTGCACGTCTTTGGAGTTGGGTGGTTTGAATGTCGTAAAGCAAGACTTTAAAATCTTAAAATAAACTTTTGCACAACTTGTTTCTCAGGAAGTTAACCCCTGGAACATGAAGGTTCCCCAAAAAAAAAACCCCATAAGTTTTGGGCTGCCTATAATTTCTATTATCAAGATACTATCCTCTCAAATTGAAGCTCTGTTCTTATGAAGTTGACAATATATTTTCTTGGTCATAATGTGATATATAGCCAAGAATATCCTAGGCTAAAAAACATCAATTCAAAAATTTAAAAACTTTTAAAAACCCAAAAATTTGATAAAACCTCACAAATGATAACCACACAAACAACTTGGGTATGCAAAAGTTGAACTACCTAGTCTTTAAGTATGATGGGCCCTTTCAACAACCTAGATTTGGAGGATATTTGTCATCCCACTCAAATACAAGTCACAGGTCACCAACACTAGTCACAATCGACCTACCACTACTAGAACAAATAACCCTCAGTCAAGGTTTCAATGAATTGGACGAATCAATAATTTGATATGAAAGTCGATTTATTGTTCACAACTAGCAAAAGCCATAGGTATCATGAACAGCCAATGTGCATGTGAGTTTGAAGAACATTCCAACATACAAAATTTTGATACCTCATGATGGGTTCAAAGTTGGACTGATTGGGGCTACAACAGACCAACCTAGCCAAGGTTGTCAAAATATCACTGGTGACTGACCAAGAGTTGGGTAAGGTTGCATCAAGATGTCGGCTCTCTCTTTGTCAATCATGACCTAATGAACAAGGGGATGCATCAAGGCATAAGAAAATTGATACAAAGCCACACATGACTTGAGGGATTCTCCATCCTCTAAAGATAACTGCCTTGTTTTTTGGGTAGTGAGTCTACTAATTACCACAAGTGCAGCTCTGCCTGCAGCTAGCTTAGCTGGGTGCTGCTAGATTAATCAAACTCAGGATTAATAATTAAACACTCAGATCTTAATCTGGATTAGAGACCTCAATATAAATTACCGTGCCAGGCCGCCCATGAATTACTAATCAATAAGATGAGGCCTGCAAGTATAGAATATTATATATTACTAGAATTAATTCCAGGATCACCAGCTGCAATAGATCATATATATTAATTATATAACTTAGCTAGTTTGTGCAGGAATTAAGGAAGTTATTTAGTAGTAGTAAACTTAATATACTTACAAAATTAAGTTGCTGGGCCTGCTCATCATTTCACACATATATGAAGCTCAGTGATACATATAGCTGGCTGGTTACACATGCAAGATCAGTGCACACATCAATTAGTGAAGTTCAATTGATCTCCAAATCTCTGTTTTGATGTAAATATTATCTTAAGACTTTCTCTTTTCATATGGATTTGATTTGTCAATTTTGGAGGTTATTAATCATACTGTTGATGATTCTCAATTTGGAGAATCCATCACTGATCATACCGCATGTATGAGTCTGGGCCAGAGATCATCACTATTTCAGGCCCAGCTCCAAGGTTTGATGATGCCAACCAGCACTTCCAGGAGAATTTATAAACATGTATTCACCAGTCAATCATATTAGTGTACACTTGGGGGAGACCAAGGGCTTTACAAGTAGGCACAACTGTGGTACTTTAGACTGATTTTAGCATTTAATTTCTCTGCAGACAACACATCTAGTTCTAACATGGTACACATTACAATGTAATTTTCTTAGTAGTTTTCACAAATTTTGTATAAGTACAACAGTGGTTATAGTGAAGATCTGTCTAGTCCCAGGACAAAAATCTTGAGACATTGAAGGACAAATTTCTAGCCTGTATTGAGCTCAATTTGTGGGGTAGGGA
>Ga0116227_10016440_pt1 | contig 10618 bp, 10 predicted proteins | sample S1TSphgellanicum_FD_89693 | JGI IMG/M metagenome (GOLD analysis project Ga0116227, IMG submission 89693) | Host-associated microbial communities from peat moss isolated from Minnesota, USA - S1T2_Fb - Sphagnum magellanicum MG | ecosystem: Host-associated > Plants > Peat moss > Unclassified...
ATTGCTACAGGACATATGGTATGGAAAGCTATTGAAGCTGGAGAGCAGCTCGCAGCCTTAGGTATTGATGCAGAAATCATCAATATACACACCATTAAACCTTTAGACGAAGAAGCCATCTTAAAATCAGTTAAAAAAACAGGATGTGTAGTAACCTGCGAAGAGCATAATAAATTTGGCGGCTTAGGCGAAAGTGTTGCACGCTTACTGGTTACTGAACTGCCTACCCCACAAGAATTTGTAGCAGTTAATGATTCATTCGGAGAAAGCGGAACACCTGATCAACTTATGGCTAAATATGGTTTAGATGCTGTAAATATTGTAGAAGCTGTACAAAAAGTAATTAAAAGAAAAGCTTAAACCACAATAAGACAAAGGCATAAAAGCACGAGGAGCATAATTATCTTGGTGCAATTATGCCTTTGTACTTTATCAACAATCATTAGTATTATTTTTAGATGGCTAAGGTGTTAATAAAATATCTTGATGAAACAAATAGAAGATTCTGAAATCCTTGCCCTGTTTGCCGTCGAGAAAACGCGTAATGAAGCCTTTAATTTGCTCTTAAAAAAATATCAGCAAAAAATTTATTGGCATATCCGCCGTCTGGTTCTTAACCATGATGACTGCGACGATCTATTACAGGAGGTCTTTGTTAAAGTTTGGAAAAACCTAGATAAATTTAGAAGTGACTCACAGCTCTATACCTGGATTTATCGTATTGCTACAAATGAATCCATCACATTCCTAAACAAACAAAAACAAAGAAACAATACCCCGTTAGATGAGGTTTCAGCAGAGCTGGCAGACAATCTCGTTGCATCATCTTACTTTAATGGTGATAAGCTTGCGCTAAAACTACAAAAAGCCATTCTCACCCTTCCAGAAAAACAACGTCTTATTTTTAACATGAAATATTATGATGATCTGAAATATGAAGAAATATCTGAAATTTTAGGCACTTCTGTTGGGGCATTAAAAGCGTCATTTCATATTGCAGCAAAAAAAATTGAAGCCATTATTACAAATGATGAAATAGATTTTTAAACCTTTTGATCTTATTTGTATCATATATCTGTGATGAACGAAAATTTAGAAAATAAGGACTGGATTAAGGAAGCGCCTACACTTGCAAGCTTGGACAAAAAAAATGCCTTTTTTGTTCCAGTTGATTATTTCGAGCAAAACGCAACCGTACTTAAACAGCTAACATTTCTTGATTCTTTATCCAGTAAAACAATTGTCCCTTTTCATGTTCCTGATCAATACTTTGAACAATTATCGGATCATATCCTGACTAAAATTTCAATTGATGAACGGATAGGTACAGAAAAAAATAGTTTCTCTGTACCCGAAAATTATTTTGAAACCCTGGAAAACAGAGTTGCTGCAAAAATAACAGGCAATGATGCTAAAAAGCCAGTTAAAATTTTACGTTTATGGCAACGTAATTTAATGAAATATGCAAGTGCAGCTTGTTTTGTGATTATTGCTGCCGGTTCATTGTACTTTTATCAAAGCAATAAACCTATTCCTGCACAGGGGCAGGCAACTGATTTTACAAATGAACAAATATTATATGATATTGATGAGCATATGATCATCGACCATATCAATACAAATACCATATCTACTAAAAAAACTTCTGCTTCAGATACAGAAATGGAAAACTATATCCTGAATAATTATTCACCAAATGATTTAGCTCAGGAATTATAAAACAATTTACAAGATGAAGAATTTATTTTTAGCCATATTAATCTTTTTGTTACCCACAATGCTTTGGGCACAACGTCCAAAAGCAGGAGAAATAGAATCATTAAAAATTGCCTTTTTTACTCAGAAATTAGACCTTTCACCGGAAGAAGCCAAAATATTTTGGCCTATTTACAACGAAATGCAAGCTGAACAAATGGCATTGCGCAAAGAAAGGATCCAGAAAATGATTTCTTTTAGAAAAACCTCTGAAATTGATAATCTAACGGACGCCGAAGTACAAGCTTTAATTTTAAATGAGCTTGACATGAAACAGAAGGATTTAAATTTAGAGCGAAAATATTACAATAAACTGCGTTCAGTACTGCCAATTAAATTAGTTGGCAAATATTATAGGGCACAGGAATCCTTTAAGAGAGAATTGTTAAACCGATATAAGGAAGGCAGAACAGCAAAATAACAAGAAAAATCATATCTATTTGTAGATAGAAGTTTCCTTCAAACTAAAATAAAAAGCAAACAGAAAGCACTAATCACATTTGCATTACGCATCATTGGATTTTAATTTTTTTCTTGTTTTGTTGATTTATTTTAAAATCAACATTTGAAATAACAGCACAATATAAGGGTTTCAACCTGCAAAGTTTACTGCGTTAATCAGACATTGCATTAAATGTTTATTTTTGTGCATGATTACACAACGTCAGTTGTTTTTACAACACAATGCACAAACCTCTCCTGAACCTCTTTTATTAGAATTTACAAACGCTAAGGGTTTATACATTTATGATCAGACGGGCAAAGCACATATGGACCTCATTGCTGGCATTGGCGTTAGTAATGTTGGGCACTGCCACCCCAATGTAGTAAAAGCTATAAAAGAGCAGGCTGAAACCTATATGCATTTAATGGTATATGGCGAGTATGTCCAAAGTCCACAGGTAAATTTTGCAAAAGCACTGGCAGACATATTACCTAAAAATTTAAGTTCTACTTACTTTGTAAATTCGGGCACAGAAGCAGTAGAAGGCGCCATGAAACTGGCTAAGCGCTTTACCGGCCGGAAGGGCTTTATAGCCTGTAAAAATGCTTACCATGGCAGTACACAAGGTGCAGAAAGCTTAATGGAAAGCGATGTGTACACTACCGGCTATGGCCCTTTTTTGCCACATATTGGATTTATTAATTTTAATAGTTTAGAGGATTTAAATCTTATCACTAATGAAACTGCGGCTGTTTTTATAGAACCTGTTCAAGGTGAGGCCGGCATTAGAGTTGCAGACCCTGAGTATCTGATTGCATTAAAAAACAGATGTACAAAAACGGGCACATTGCTTGTGTTTGATGAAATACAAAGTGGTTTTGGACGTACAGGCAAAATGTTTGCATTTGAGCATTACCATGTTGTTCCTGATATCTTATTGCTTGCAAAAGGCATAGGCGGTGGCATGCCAATAGGTGCATTCATCAGCTCATTCGAAATCATGTCTGTTCTGTCAAACAATCCAATTTTAGGGCACATGACTACTTTTGGCGGTCATCCTGTTTGTTGTGCTGCTGGTTTAGCAACACTAAATACTTTGTTAGATGATCATATTATAGATACGGTAGAACAAAAAGGACTATTATTTAAAAAGCATTTGCAGCATAAAGCAATAAAAGAAATTAGAGGCTGTGGCTTAATGCTGGCTGTTGAATTTGAAAATTTTGAGATAAATAAAAAAGTTATCGATGCCTGTATAAAAGATGGGGTTTTATCTGACTGGTTTTTACATTGTTCAAATTCAATGCGTATTGCACCTCCATTAATTATCACAGAGGCAGAAATTGAAAAGGCTTGCAAAATTATTATAAAAAATATTAACTTGGTTTTGGATCACCAACACCATAACCAGTAATTACATAATTCCCTATCACTACATACTTTATTTGTTCCATATGAATGTTTTAATTGTTGAAGATGAAAAGAGTCTTGCGCTTGAAATGGATGAATTTTTAAGCAAAGAAGGTTTTATTGTAGAACATGCATGGAAAAAAAGCTCTGCAGAGGAAAAGATTTTTGTCAACAGCTATGATTTTATTCTGCTTGATTTGGGCTTGCCTGACGGAGACGGTTTCGACCTGCTTAAGCAGCTTAAAGGAATTAAAGACCGGAATGATGCCGTAATTATTTTAACTGCCCGTGGCACCGTTAACGACCGTATAAAAGGATTGGATGAAGGTGCAGATGATTATTTGCCAAAACCCTTTTCTTTAAATGAACTTTTGGCCCGCATGCATGCCATCATCAGACGTAAACACAAGCTGGAAAAAAATGAAATCAACATTCACGGTTTCGTACTGAATATTCAAAACCGCACCGTCTCTTATGGAGATGAACGTTTAAACCTCACCAAAAAAGAATTTGAAATATTCAACTATATTGTATTAAACAAAAACAGGGTTGTATCCAGAATGAGCCTTACTGAACATGTATGGGGTGATATACTCGAAGTAAATTCTGATTCGAATTTTGTTGATGTACATGTAAAAAACTTGCGCAAAAAGCTGGCACAATTGGGCACCATAGATTGGTTTGAAACAGTTAGAAGCATTGGTTATAGAATTAACTGCTAAGAACAGCAAAAGATGAAACTACAAACAAAATTTGCACTTTATAATGCCGTAACCAAAATTGCCATTATATTGGTTGTAGGTGCAATTATTTTGGTTTCACTGGACAAACTTGCTTACAACCAACTTGACAATAGGCTTTTAAAGAAAAAAGCAAAAATAATAGAAAACCTCAGTGATCAGGAGATAGACAGTTTATTAAATAAGCATCAATCTTTTACCGATTATAATATCTTAAAAGAAGAGTTTATTATTTTAACTGATATACCTGACGACCAAAATAATTCTTTAGCCTCCATCAGTACTGAAAAACGTGAAATAGAAGGTGATGTTGAGTTTTACCGAATTTTAAATTATAAGTTTTTATATCATACCAATTGGTATAAGCTTGAGCTTGGCGAAAGTATGACTGCTCTGGAAGCCATCAAAAATGGCATCAGGTTTTACATGCTCATTGTTCTGGTTGCTTCATTATTGATTACTTTAATGGCTGATTATACCTTTACAAATTTTTTAATGAGGCCTTTTTACCTAATCATAGATAAAAAAATAAACCGCGTAAACGACCCCACACTCTATAATTATAAAAACATCCCAACCAATACCGATGATTTTAAAATTTTAGACAACAGTGTAAATACTTTGATGCGCAAAATAAACACCCTCTTTTTGCTCGAAAAGCAATTTATTGCCAATGTTTCGCATGAGCTGCTTACACCTATTTCTATTTTAAGTACAAGATTAGAAAACATGATGAGTACGCCTGGAATACCTATCGAACATGAAAATAAAATTTTCGCTTCCTTAAAAACACTAAACCGGTTAAAAACAATTATAAACAGCCTGTTGCTCATCTCTAAGGTAGAAAACAATCAGTATTTAAAAACCGAACAGATCAGTTTGGAACATGAGCTTAATGATATTACAAATGATTTAGAAGACCGGATTTTAGATAAAAAAATTAATTATAAGCTTCATCTAGAGGAAGATTTCAATTTTACAGGCAACAGGGCATTAATACATACACTTTTAATCAACATTATTAATAATGCCATAAAATACAATAATGTTGGCGGAGCAATTTCTGTTTTTGGGCGCTACAAAAACAAACACTATGCTTTGACCATTAATGATAATGGCCGCGGTATGAATAAAGTACTGCTTGAAAATGCTTTTGACCGTTTTCAGCGGGGAAATACAGAAGAGCAGGGTTATGGATTAGGCCTGGCCATTGTTCAAAGTATAGCTAAATTTCATAAGATAGGTATCGAACTGGAATCCGAAGAACACAAAGGCACAAGCATCTGTTTACTGTTCAGTACATATTAGCTAAACTGCAGCTCTATTAAAAATTTTCAAACCTTTCCCAAAAACCATCTACCGGTAATTTTGCAAAAATATTTACAGGTTCCTTTTTTACAGGGTGCATAAACTGCAAACGGCGGGCATGCAAACAAATACTTCCCTTACGGCTTCCCCTTGGGTATCCATATTTATTATCTCCAACAATTGGGCATCCTAAAGTAGAAAGCTGTACCCTAATTTGATGCGAACGTCCAGTTAAAGGATTTACTTCTATTAAATAAAATTCGCCCAAATTGCCAATTAAACGGTAAGAAAGTTCAGCCCTTTGGCTTCCGGGCACTTCTGTATGATAAGGGCTAACAATATTTTTCTGTGCATTTTTTACCAGCCAGTGAACCAGTGTACCTGAGGGTTTTACTGGCTTTTGCCTCACCACTGCCCAATATGTTTTTTTAACTTCCCGATTTTTAAAAATCAAGTTCATCCGCTCTAAAGCTTTGCTGGTTTTAGCAAACAGAATAACGCCACTTACAGGGCGGTCCAACCGGTGAATCACCCCTACAAATGCACCGTTAGGCTTATTGTATTTTGCCGCAATATATTTTTTAACCTGCTCATCCAAAGGCTCATCGCCCGTTTCATCAACCTGTACAATATCACCTGCACGTTTGTTAACCGCGATAAGGTGATTGTCTTCAAAAATAATATCTTTATCTGTTATTGGCATTTATATCTCCCACTTAGGGCATTAAGTTTCAATGAATAAATTTGAGCTTGCAGAGCTGGGCTTAATTAATATAACAATTCCTGTTACTCCGCCTAAAATCAAACATTAATACTGCTCCTTTTCATTTGGAAAATCATTGCTTTTCACATCACGGATATAAGATTGTGCTGCGCCAAAAATATCATCGTAAAGATTTATATATTGACGTAAAAACCGTGGTTTAAACCCTTTTGTAAGGCCAATCATATCATTAACAACCAAAACCTGCCCATCGCAACTTGGACCTGCACCAATTCCAATAGTTGGAATTAAAATGCTTTCAGAAACAGCTTTACCTAAAGCTGCCGGTATTTTCTCTAAAACAACAGCAAAACAGCCTGCATTTTGTAAAGCTAAAGCATCTGTTTTTAATTTATTGGCCTCTTCTTCTTCCTTTGCCCTTACGGTATACGTTCCAAATTTATAAATGGACTGCGGAGTTAAGCCCAAATGGCCCATAACGGGAATACCAGCTGTAATAATACGCTGTATGGACTCAATAATTTCCTCCCCCCCTTCTAATTTCACGCCATGTGCACCAGACTCTTTCATAATCCGGATAGCCGAATTTAAAGCTTCTTTAGAGTTCCCCTGATAAGAGCCAAAAGGCAAATCAACAACTACAAAAGCACGTTTAACTGCCCTAATTACTGAAGATGCATGATATATCATTTGATCTAAAGTGATCGGCAATGTGGTTTCATGCCCAGCCATTACATTAGAGGCTGAATCACCTACAAGCAACACGTCCAATCCGGCATCATCTAAAATAGTTGCCATTGAGTAATCATAAGCTGTAAGCATAGATATTTTTTCTCCACGTTGCTTCATTTCCTGTAAAGTATGCGTAGTAATCCGTTTTATTTCTTTGTGTACTGACATGGGTTATATTTTGTTGCTCCCAAAAGTAGCAGTTTTTTCTTTAAATAAAGCCAAAAGCTAAAAGGCCAAAGTATGACTGATCTAAAGCCATCCTGTTTATTTTAAGGTTTTTGCTTTAATCTTTAGCCTTTCAGCTCATAGCTAATTTCATTTTTCTCTTTAAATTTCCAATCTAAAAACCTATCTTCGTACCCCGAAATGGAAGGGATTTATACATCTTTTTTTGCCCCCTGCAAAAACAGCTTTAATGCTGACTACACATCTCTTTTTCAATCATTTTTAATTAAAAATCCATACTATAATTACAATGACTAACTACACGAAGTTACCTGCGATTTTATTACTAGCCGATGGCACGGTTTTTTACGGCAAAGCCGCCGGAAAAATTGGAACAACTACCGGTGAAATATGTTTTAATACCGGGATGACAGGTTATCAGGAAATTTTTACCGATCCAAGTTATTTTGGGCAAATTATGGTTACCACCAACTCGCACATTGGCAATTATGGGATTCAAAGAGATGAAGTAGAATCTGATTCAATTAAAATAGCGGGTTTGGTTTGCAAAAACTACAACATTGTATATAGCCGTAAACAAGCAACAGAATCAATTCAGGACTATTTCCAGAATGATAACCTTGTTGCAATTTCTGATATTGACACCCGTGCTTTGGTTCGTCACATTAGAGATAAAGGTGCTATGAATGCAATTATATCTTCAGAAATTACGGATTTAGATGAGTTAAAACAAAAACTTTCTGAAGTTCCTTCAATGGAAGGCCTAGAGCTTTCTTCAAAGGTGAGTACAGCTCAACCTTATTTTTATGGCAACCCAAATGCAAGTTTAAAAGTTGCGGCTTTAGATTTGGGCATTAAAAAAAATATCCTCCGCAGTTTTGACAGCCGGGATATTTATGTACAGGTTTTTCCAGCAAAAACGACTTTTGCTGAAATGGAAAAATTCAACCCAGATGGTTATTTTATTTCTAATGGCCCCGGCGATCCTTCTGTAATGCCTTATGCTGTTGAAACCCTAAAAGCAATATTAGATGCCAATAAACCTATGTTCGGCATCTGCCTCGGCCATCAGTTACTGGCCGAAGCAAACGGCATTGGTACAATGAAAATGTTTAACGGCCACCGCGGTTTAAATCATCCTGTAAAAAATATTATAAAAAACCATTGCGAAGTTACTTCCCAAAATCATGGTTTTGGTGTTATTCCGGATGAAGTTAGAAATTCAGACCGAGTTGAAATTACGCACATCAACTTAAATGATAAATCTATTGAAGGCATACGCGTTAAAGGCAAAAAAGCATTTTCTGTTCAGTATCACCCAGAATCTTCACCAGGCCCACATGATTCACGCTATTTATTTGATGATTTTGTTCATTTAATGAAAGGTGAGCTGGCTTGGTAATTTAAGTCAAGCGAAAAAACTTAAGCATATTCAATAATCAATCTGCGGATTTGTGGCAAAGTTCAGGCTGCTTTCCGCAGATTTGTTTTTTATTCGTTTATTTACCTGTTTAAAACATCATTTTACCGACATTTTTATGTGGATTTGTGCTGAATCACTTTCTATTGATATAAAGCTTCTTAAATTCGTTTATGGAAACAAAAAAAGCCATCATTAGCGTTAAAAATCTAGTAAAAAAGTATGATGATTTTACAGCTGTTCAAGGCCTCAGTTTTGAGGTTTATGAAAATGAAATATTTGGATTATTGGGGCCAAATGGTGCGGGAAAAACAACCACACTGGAAATTATAGAAACTTTAAGAGAAAAAACATCAGGTGAAATTATAGTTGACGGATATTCTGTTGATCATCAGACCCAAGAAATTAAGCAGATCATAGGCGTACAACTACAGGCTGCAGGATATTATCCTAACCTTAATCTAATTGAACTGATTGAGCTTTTTGCTGGTTTATATGGGGCAGACATTAAGCCTATGGAGATGCTTGAAAAAGTAAACCTACAGGATAAATCAAAAGCTAAATACAAAGAACTTTCCGGCGGGCAAAAACAACGGTTTTCTATCGCTACAACCTTAATTAATCAGCCTAAAATTATTTTTTTGGACGAGCCTACTACCGGCTTAGATCCACAGGCCAGGAGAAATCTTTGGGATTTAATTACTGAAATCAGAAACAATGGTACAACGGTTGTAATTACAACGCATTATATGGATGAAGCTGAACAGTTATGCGACAGGGTAGCTTTTGTTGAGCGTGGCCAGATCATAGCCTTAGATACTCCAGACCAACTTATCGACAATTTGGTTAACAGTGGTTTTGAACGAAAAAAAGAGGTGAAAAAAGCCAATCTTGAAGATGTATTCATTCAACTGACAGGCAAAGAATGGCGGGAATAAATTTACGGGATCCTAAAACAGTCTAAATACAGTGCACTTAAATAGTAATCATTAAAATGGGAAACGACATAAATAAAATTCACAATACCAAAAGTTACAGCAATTTCAAAGCTACATTGGCTTTGGCAAAGGCCAGTTTCCGTTCAATTATGCGCAGCCCATCCGCTGTAGTTTTCACACTTGCTTTTCCTTTGATATTTATTTTAGTATTTGGTTTTCTAGGCCGTGGGGGCACCCACATTGATGTTGGAATAGATCCAGAATCAGATTTGCACAACCCTGTCATTGGCATCCTAGAAAATACGGGTATGATCAGGCTGGTTAAAAACAAATCAGCTGCCGAGTTTAGCCAGCTACTGGAAAAAGGAAATGTTGATGCCATGATCAATATACAGAAAAAAGTAAATAGTGTGGCATATTCCGTCCAGGTTGTCTATACTTCTGCTTCTGTAGATAAAGGAAATATTTTAAAATCCCTGTTCAATAATTTGTTCTATGATAAAAAGCTGAAACCATCAGTAGCCGAAATTAAAGAAAGCACAGTACATGGAAGGGAATATAAAACAATTGATTTTATATTGCCTGGGCAGTTGGGTTTTTCACTTTTAAGTACTGGCGTATTTGGAACCGCTTTTGTATTTTTAAGTTTAAGACAAACTTTAGTGATAAAACGTTTTTTTGCTACACCTGTAAAACGCTCTAGCATAGTAATAGGGGAAGCTTTAGCCCGTATTGGTTTTGCTCTAATTGGTGCATTATTTATCATTTTAATAGGCCATTTCTTTTTTGGCTTTACACTTGTACATGGAGCAGTAACCATAGTTAATATGCTGCTATTGGCAACAATGGGCATTGTTGTTTTTATGGGGTTTGGATTTATTATTTCGGGCATAGCCAAAAGTGAAAGTATGGTTCCCCCAATTTCAAATATTGTAACGCTTCCACAATTTCTATTGTCAG
>Ga0116227_10016441_pt1 | contig 10617 bp, 11 predicted proteins | sample S1TSphgellanicum_FD_89693 | JGI IMG/M metagenome (GOLD analysis project Ga0116227, IMG submission 89693) | Host-associated microbial communities from peat moss isolated from Minnesota, USA - S1T2_Fb - Sphagnum magellanicum MG | ecosystem: Host-associated > Plants > Peat moss > Unclassified...
GTTATATTATATATATATATATATATATATATATATATATATATATATATATATATATATATATATATAAAGGGATTAAATGATCTTCATTCAAATTTATTGTGCTAAAAAAGATCATGAAACACAAATGCCATCAAGCCTTCCTCTACACATTTTATCTAAAATTTGTTTTTAAAATGCAAGATGAAATAGTAAAGATGAAAATAATCATGAATGGAAAATCAAATCTTTCTAACTTTTAAAAAAAAAGTCCAAAGCACTCCAAACAACCAACATACAAGTTTCTCAAGTTTTTCATGTTTGAGAAACCCAAAACAATAAAAAAATGATATGTTTTCCATAAATATTACTCAAGAAAAATAAAACCCTAAAACAATCAATAAATTTCCTAGAGTATTTTGAAAGGCACCTTATACACATCAATAATGCTTCCTCACAAATAAAAGGCAATCTTCTTAGCATGGGAAAGCAATTGGAAACCCTAAATGTATTAGGACCTTGTATACATGAATATGCCTCCTAGAAAAGAGGAGGGACATGTAATGGAATCTCTTAAGCACTCTTAAGGTGCCTCCCCAATTTTATTAAAAAAAAAAAAAAAAAACCCATATTACCTTGGTAGTTTTGGCAGTAATTTATATTATTTAATTTTTTTTGAAAAATCATATAAAAAAATCCTATATATATATAATTATTATTTAAAAAAAGAAAAAAATGTTGTGAAGGAAATTTAGAGAATATTGAACGAATATGTTTTTTTTTCCGACGTGGAATCTTCAAATTTAATTAATTATCGGACGGACACGTGTTGAAGCTGCGCTTGAAGTAAGTAGGGGTCTTAGGTCCGTTTGGATGGATGTGCGTGTGTACGGATGAGAACATACTAGCTAATAATTAGCGTTTTGTTGTGGGTGTCGTCTGTAGGGAAGGGATGAATGTATTTGTTACGGAATTTATCATTCGTTACGGGATTCTCCTCCCCTCCCCCCTATTCCCTGTCTCTTTCCCACTCCTCTTCGTTCTCGTTTGCCATCTCCTCTGCCCGGGGCGCGGAGGAAGAGGACGAAGCACAACTCCGGTCTGTTGCTGTCGCTGCTCTCTCCTCTGTTCACGCGATGATTCTTCTGTTCTCGTGGCTGGCAGTAGACCCGATACTCGGATGTGGTGAATCATCTCGCATTTCTTTTCGGTTTGCTTCCTCTTTGTTTGGAGGAGTGAGAGGAGGAAGAGGAGGCGGAGGAGGAGGAGGAGGAGAACTGACATGGTAAGTGAGATTAGGGTTTTGGAGCAGGCGAAGGGGTTGGTGGTTTTGGTGGAGGGGAAAAGAAGAGGAGCTGAAGTTCTGATGTACATGTAGAAGAGAAGGCTTGTTGGAAGAGTTTATAGTGGATTCTTTGGTTGTGCAAAGTGCTGAGAGGGATATGTCCAAGGAGCGGAGCTCTGCTTTGGGAACGGAGGGACGAGGAGGGAGTAACGCAAAAGGACGGGATGGAGCAGCAGCTTTGTTTCGGGATGGCTCAGAGAATAATAATAATAATACTAGTAGTAAAAAGCGCTTGGAGGATGTTGTGGAGAAATCGTCGCCTTCGACTTCCAGAGGAGGGATTGGGAGAGAGAAGGAGCGCTTAGCTCCCTCCACATCTGCCCCTGGTCGTCGGTTGCAACCGGCAATTGATGGCAGAACCACGCAGGATAAGAACAGGTACCAGGCTGAAGGTGCGATTCTTCTCTGCTTTGTCTCAGTTCTTCATCAAATAGGATGTTCAGCATGATTTGCTAAGTTTTTCTTCTGTTGCCTGAAGATAGCTTGCCTCGTCTGAATTTTTCCTATGGTGTACAACTGAGGCATTTGCATTAGCTTAAGACTTCTGATGTAGCAAAGAATGTGTCACCCTATCTTCTGTCATCTATTGAAGTTGTGGTAGCAAGAGTAGGACATTGCTTTTGAAAGTTTGAGGACTTGAACCATGGGGTTTTAGATGGAGCAAGTGGGTTACATTCTGACAGCAGCAGCTTGATCTGATAAAGTTGTTGCCTGCAACATCTTTCTCACTTGCACTACCATCCAGGGATTGCGAGGTGAAATTTTTTGGAGTGACTATGGACAGTGTGTTCTTTCTTCTTGCTAGACTTGAAGGATGACTTGAAAGATGAAAGTGTTTTCTTGGGAACCTGCAGCAAATGCATCTCAGATATGCAACCTGAGAGTCTGTGGATGGGGTTGCTGCTAGAAGTTTACAGCTTAGACTTTGAAGTTGTGTGCTTGATCAACCATCTTCTTTTGTTAATGGAGTTGGGTGACTTTCAGTTTATATCATGTAGTTTGGAACCTGACACTGAACCCTCCCTCATTGTCCACAGAAACTCTTGTTCTGAACAAGTGCCATGTATGTTCTTTTGTGATGGTGGATACAGAGGAGTCTAACACAGATACTGAGGAGTCAGATGTGAGTGGATCTGATGGGGAGGACACATCATGGATTTCCTGGTTCTGTGGCTTGAGAGGCAATGAGTTCTTCTGTGAGGTTGATGATGAGTACATTCAAGATGAGTTCAATCTCAGTGGCCTCAGTAGCCAAGTGCCATATTATGACTATGCGCTTGATCTCATTCTGGATGTTGAGTCCCCTAATGGTATGTGTGCCTTTTATGTTTGTGGGAAATGTGAAAATAGAGTGAAATCATCAAGGGGCAATTGTGACCAGGAACTTATGGACCTGTATGTGCGGGCAAAAGGGAGTGTCAGCCATGTGTAGGTCACAAGATTAAGATTTGAGGAGACTTGGTGTTTAGCTCTCGCTTGATAGCATGTTGTGCTCATTAGATGCATTCCACAAGGATACAGAGGAGTTTTCTATCTGGCAGGAGAACTGTATCTGCCTTCTGGTATGTGGAGTGGCTCTGGCTCTCTTTCAATGCTTCAGGGCTGGAGTGGGCAGACAACTAGCTGCCAAATCTGTAACATATATCTAAGGTCATAGATGCATTTTTCCTGCTGCCCTTTATCATCTGTATGTGTGAGCAGTGGAAGAGGTATGCACTGTTTCACTTCTGTTATGCTTCCATTGGAGACATTCAAGGTATACCTATGTGTCCAAGCATGATCTGCAGCACAAGGCTATGTAACCATATTGGTAGAGCTGTCCTGCCTATGGTAACTGTTGAAACGGTTTGTGTTTGAAAAGGTGTGAACTCTTCTAATTATTTTGGTGTGGCTGCAGACAACATGTTGACAGAGGAGCAAAATGAAATTGTAGAGTCTGCTGCTGAGATGTTATATGGACTGATTCATGTGCGATACATTTTGACTAGCAAGGGGTTGAGTGCAATGGTATGCCTCATAACTGCAGTTTGTATGTTGATTTCCTTTCAATAGAGCAGTATGGATGTTGACAGAAAAGGGGAAACCCTGGTTCTGAATTATGCTCATAACAGGGTTCCACAGGCACTGACTTATCCCCTCATGATGTTGTGTTGGTTTGCAGCTAGAAAAATGCAAGAATGTTGACTTTGGCAGGTGCCCAAGAGTATACTGCTCAGGCCAGTCATGTCTGCCAATGGGCCAATCAGATGTCCCTCGGACAAGTACTGTTAAGATTTACTGCCCCAAGTGTGAAGACATTTACTATCCCAGGTCAAAGTACCAGGGCAGTATCCTTTCCAAATGTCATATAGCTAGGGTGCCTATGTCTTCTATTCATAGAAGCTGGGTTTTGTGTAGTGTTATATGTGTCACTTGATAGTTTTGTGTTTGAGAGGCTTAAATTTTCTCTCTGCATAGTCACAGGTTGTACTGTCCTCCCTGAATAGTGCAGAGTTCTGACCTTCCATGTTAACATGCCAGATTTATTATGGATGATGAGAGGAAATCTTTAGACTAGTCCTATGTTGGGCCACTAGAAACTGAGCAAAGTAGTTGCAGTTGTGTCTTTGTTATGTTCCTTGACTCAGATGCAGATATTGATGGAGCTTACTTCGGGACAACATTTCCTCATCTCTTTCTGATGACTTATCCTTATATAAAACCAGCGAAGCCAACTCAAAGCTACGTCCCTAGGATTTTTGGGTTCAAAATCCACAAAAGTGCCCAGTAGTTTTGATTGATGTAGGCCCAAGAAGGCACAAATGATCACATTTGCATTTGATCTTTTTGCCTTTCCTGTTGCTGCTGCAAATGTAGTTATAGTCCTGCACACATCAGTTGCAGTAATTGATTGGTAATGGTTTGCACAGCTGCAAGTACTGCATAAACCAACGTCAAGAGCTTGAGCAGCCCTCCTGTTGGTTTCTTTGCACTCGAGAAGTTAGAGAGGATTTAGTCAACGCCTGAACTGTGCTGGTTTGAGATGATGTGTAAGTATGTAATGCAGTCGTTAGTATTATTTTTTTTCCTCATTACTCTCTGTCTCTCTATACTCACACACACAGCCTCTAGAGTTAAACCACTGCACTTCCTACACAGCACTGTGTGCAGGCCATTATTTTGTGCTGGTAGAGATGTCCAGACTCTTGACCTACATTGATGTAAACAGCCTAAGAGAATGCAACGTCATTGTTTGTGCTAATGCAACAGAAGGTGGATACCTTCCAGTGATGTCAGACATTGTTCAAACAAATTTTGAGATCTCTTTCATTCTTTGCAGCATTGGAGGGGATGTTATCCATATTCTCAGGAGTGTCATATGGAGAGCAAAAGCTGCCACTGCTGCTAAATAAGGTATGCTGTTGTATTTTAATACCTACCCGTCCTTGTCCTTAAACTAGTCTTGTTACCCCACCCGGTCCCACAAGTCGTTTCATCATTGAGTCTCTTATTGATCAGAACATCAAATCGATATAAATGCAGAAAAAAAGAGTTAGTATGGAGAGAATTTCGGAGGGCATGAAAATTGGTTGGTGTTAAGCTTGCACACCTTAGACCATTACATTCACATGTTAGACTTCATGCATCAACTGTTCAATCAAGGAGTTTATATTACCGGCAATGCAATAAGATATTGAAGCAAGTTATAATGTATTTCAAACCTTTCATAAGGTTTTTTTGAGTGTTAAATCACAATTGACATCATTGAGAAGAAGCTGACTACATAGAACTAAAGAGAACCCACCATCACTACCCGCTTTAATGAAATAGGAGACATTCTAACTTCAAAAAAACCTGAAAGATGACTCTTTCTTGGATCTTTTTGGACACCTCTCTCAACATACATAGAGGGAGCAACTGCATGCATCCAAGCTTGTACATCATCGAATTACTATCAACTTTTCACCCATGATGAGTATTTTTTCAATTATTTAAAAATTTGCCTTGAAAAATAAAATCTTATAAAAGCTTCCCTAAAAACTTCCCACAGTTCCCCCCCCCCCCCCCCCCTCTTTCACCAAAGTCTCAAGCCCATGTTTTATACATGCTAGGGGTTCAATGTAGAGTTTAGTTTATGCAAATAGAATTGGTGCCCACATGAAGACCTTTGTTCTTTCTTGTGATTAATTACAAAGATAGGAGGTATCTAGAAATGTATGAGGTCTTGTTTCATGATGATATACTGGCAAATGTTGCATAGTTGTACAAGGAATCTCCATTTGTATTAGATTGTACATCCACTTTGTGTGCATGTATGAAAGAAAATGTGTATGCAATTGCAAAAGGTGAATGCTAAAAATGATCCAAGGTTTGTGTGAGCTTTGCCTTTTGTTGCTTTTGTTGTCTTTTCACCCCTTCCTCTATTTAGATGATTTAATGGCATATTAACATTAGGATACACCCAAAACATCTAGTTTGTTTGTGACGGCCACATGTTGAGATGCGCATCCATGTTTACTGCTTACTTGAGTCATTGCATGCCTCCATATTGTGAGTGAACAACTGGCTGAATTTTTTTCATACAAAATGGTGGAAAAAAGCTGTTTTTGGGTTTAATATTTGCCAAATTTCTCTCTCAGCAAATATTATAGAAAGCTGTTTAAATTTCTTAATTTTTTTGTTTTTCATAACCAAATTTGGCTAAATCATTTTATGGGTGATTGCCACTTTTGTTACATCACAAAATTGAAAAGAGAAAACATTGATCAAGACATTGTCATAAAGAGTGCATCCCAAAAATTGACTTTAATAAGTTCCCAACTTCTTTGCCTACAATAGTTGGAAATGACATCTTGTTAACATTCAATAAGTCACCCATTTGCGCACAAAACTATGCCATCACCAATCACTGACTTATTTTTCGATATTTTGTTTGCCACTCAAAAATGGGATCTCAATGGAGCAAAATAGGTACAAAGCATTCTATTTTCTCCTCCAAACCGCCACATATTATTGTAGATTGTTTGTTGAGTTTTATTGTATTTTCCAAAAATGGTGAGATAATATTTACATAAGATCCTGATGAGAAATCTGCATTATCCCCTCTCCATAAGGAAATACAACATTAGAACTTAATAATTTGCATTAAAGGGGGAGGGGAGGGGAGGTTTGAGAAAAGTTTGGATCTTCATGTTCCCAATGTGTTCCCAAGTTGTTCTCAATAGAATTACGCTTGATATCCTTTGCCTGAAGTTTTACCCTTGTAACCTATATGGATAGGTAAAAGGGAAAAAATTGAGAGTGTGGAAAGTTTTATTACAAACGTTTTTGATGGGCCAATCAATGAGGCTCATCACCTCAAAAACAAAAAAAACGAGATTTTGGTGCACTCACAACTAGGCTAACTATAATGCTACAAAACATAGGAATTTAGGCCCACTTTAGACGAGGATCCAGGGTCCACTTTCCTGGGAACCAATTTGGACTGATTTGAAGCAAATGGAATCCTTGAGTTGGACTATACCTTGGTCCCTAGCCTGATTCTTGGTTCTCCAAATCAGGAGCTCTCCTTTTAGCACTGTTTTTTGGTCCAAACCAATTGATTTTCCCTCCAAAACAGGTGCCATGTAGGATTAGCCTCAATGTGCCACTTTTTGGTCTTGGACCCTCGTCTAAAGGCCTTGGGATCAATTTAAAGCTTTCAACCAACAAGATTGCTTGAATTCATTGGTCCATGGACCTTGGACCCTCATCTAAAGTCGCCCTTAGTTACCTATCCTACTTCAGATGATATTGTGTAGATTTTAAATTGAAGACCATAAAAGTCACGCTCTTTGTCTACTTGGGATAAGGATTAGCCAAACAACCTCAAATCTTACAACCCTAAATGCACCGACAGACTTGTTCCTTCAGTTCCCAAAAGCTTCAACTGGTTGCAACTTGCAATACAGTAGTAGTTTGGCAGCTTTGACAGATTGTTTAAATGTTCAAATGAAAAATACTTTTTTTTTCCCAAAGAATAGAACTTTGTTAAGGCAAATTGACAGTCTTCTGCACATTTCAAGAATATTCAAAATTTTCACACAGAAACTTCAAAAAATAATTTAATTATTATTAGACAGACGTCTCTTGAAGCTGCCCCTATACTTCCGGTAGTGCAGCCACTTGGGCATTACCTTACACTACCTTACACAAAGCACTCAAAGAAAATTTGTAGTGTATTTGGAGGGCACCTTATATCCAACAATTTCCCTCCTAGAAAATGAGAGTACTCCTCAATAGTGGGTGGGTTCTTACACCTAGAAGTATACATAATTTCCCTCCTATTATTGAGGAGTAGGCATCATATCCCTCCCACTCCTATCACATGCCTTGTGCTATATGATAGGTAAAGCCCATGGGTGGGTGACATTCTCAAAATGCGGGGCCGGATTATGGCTATCACCTCATCCTAGGCCCCTTACCCTATGGCTTTACCCTTTCCATTTGGCATCCATGGACATATTTTAGTGAGCATGGATGTGAAATGGAAAGGATGAAAAAGTGTAAGATGAAGAAGCCCTAGTGTTGGGGCACTCCCCCAATGATGGCCCTCAAGGCCAGAGGCTGAGTAGGGCCCATTATTTCAGAAATGCATTGGCCCAAGGGCATTGCACATAGTAATGGTGTTTATTCCTTGGCATGTTGTTTTTCCTTCCTGTGATACCTGGCAGGTATCATACGGGTATATGTTTCTCAACACAGGCATTCCATTTTTTTCAAAAAGTTTGCAAGCTTCTTATGCCTTGTAAGCATATCTGCATGTACAAGTCTTTTCCATGCATGGAAGGAACTTACTAGATGATGCAAGGGGGAGGGGGGAGACATCTGAGAGTAATATCTTGGTGACAATGGTAAGGACTAAGTGTTTGTCGGTGCATTTAGGGCTTTCAAGTTTTCTGGCCCAAAAGAAGCTTTGTGGAATTTGAGCAGACTTTTTGCGTGAGATATCCATCCACTCGCCATGTTTCACAGTGATGAAATTAAAATGAAGGCAATGCCCAACGCCCAACACCCAACACCCATGCTTGATGCAATACCTAGTTCCTTTCCATGTGTGAGGTCTCACCCCAGTGGGCTGAACAGAAAAGAGAATCTAGTAGCATTGCCAGTAAATTGTTGCAAGCACACCCACGTGCATTGCTTCGTGTGAATTTGTTGGCCATAGCTTAACTTAGGAATCCCATTGGTCATGAGCTTATTGTAAGTTGCATTATGAAAGTTATAGTGATGTGAGAAATAATTCACTGACTTGTGATGAATCTGTGCCAAATACGTACTTTTAAAAAAGTTATTCCAAATTGAACAAATTCTTTTTGCTACATACAATTTTGTTGGCTATTTCAATGAGCAGTAGAGTTATCTGTAAAGTCACCCTGTCTGTGGGCCTGCTTTCACCCCCTATCCCCTGTTTCATTGATATCCGCAAAGTAAGGAAATTTTATTACATCTCAGTATGAAATGCTGAAACTCAGCATTTCATGCACGAGGTTCGAGACTAATTACAATAGTTGTACAGGTGGGAGAACTGAAAATATATGTAACACCAGTGGGGGACGGTCAGGGAAAAGGAAAAACAGGATGAAACTCAGTTTACCACCAAAATTGGTGGAAAAAACTAGTTTGAGTCCCAGTTATATTTCGTTTTGTGAAATTTTCATTCCCAGTCAAGTGTTTGATGCCCTAATATGCCAAAACTGCCCGTTGTCGCCCCCTAATCACGAGACTTTGATGCCCTATTATGTCGAAACTGGCCGTTCTCGCCCCCTAATCGCCAAACTTTATGGATAACTCTGAGTAAGTAAACTATTCCTGAACTGCTGCTAGAGACACTGATATCATGACACTTCTGGGATGATGGGTTCTCTGAGCTCTCATCAATCAGGGCATGAAGCCAAAGCAGCAGACTAACTAAGTACTTCCTAGAACCTTGTGTACAGCAGAAATAAGTCCACCGACCTGAACCCTCAACCCGAAAAAAAGAGATAAAAAAAGAGAAGAAAAATACCAAAACAAGAGTCCTCTAAAGAAAGCTGCCACCAAATGCAACTTTCCACAACAGCATACACTGTACAACTGCAAGCCTCCAAGGAATAAAGGACATGGAAACCAGTCTTGGGTGAAGGGAGAGGGAAGGAAGGGGATGTTTTTCTAGTACTTTTGTAAGTTTTTTGTCGGGTGAGATTGATGGTTTTTCTATGAATTATGTGACCCGGCACCTACTAGTGTACCATCCATTGAAAACCCATTATGACAAAGCTATGGATGAACCATAACCGAGTTGCCATAGTGTTTCACCTTAGCAATCTTTTTGTATAAACCTCCTTTTTCCAACTCACACAACCCAGGTAACTAACTACCTTGGGTAAGTGGGTAAGTATCATAGTACCTTAGCAGCTTTCACACTTGTTTCTCGAATAAATGAATAAATAAATAATTATACTTTTCATTTCTAAAGATTCAATATTTTCTTTCAAAAAAATTATTTGAAAATGATTTTTTTGGACATTTCTGAAAATAATATAATTAATGTCGAACATGCCAAGGTAGTAGGGTATTGTAAGTTAATGTAAGGGATTACTATGTATGTAGTGAAGTTAGTAAGCCAATGCTCAGTAATTACTAGGTTGGTAAATACATGTGAATGAACTTCATAAACCATTGAATGGTTACTATATAGCTAACCACGATGGTTAGCTATGGGATAGGAATACAATGAAAAAATGTTTTCGTGTGTCATATAGCATCCATCCTGAAGGGCACATTGGTCGGTGCTTGGTTCACTTTGGCCACTGGTTTGCAAGTTCTATTATTCATGTCAAAAAGTAGAATATGGCATAAATGCATATAATCTATCCCGATACAATAAAATATTCATTGATGTGAATAAATGGTGAAAATATTGGTCACACTCTATTTGATAGATTGGAAAAGCTCCCCCAAAAAAAGAATTAAAAAAATAAAAATTTGTATACTTTACTACTACCTTGGCAACTTCCACACTAATTATGTATTATTTTCAAATATGTTGAAAATTTGAAAAAAAATAAAATCTTCAGCTTAAAAAAAAATCTGTTCAGGAAAATATTGAATTTTCAATAATATTCTGATTGTTGATAATAAAAATTCAAAAATTAATTTGGTTATAGACCAGATACGAAAGTAGAAAAAAATTAAGAATCCTTTTTTTTTTTTTTTTTTTTGCTTCTTTTTGGTAACCTGTTTTAAAAAATTTGATTATTAAAAATTTTTTTTATTTTTTAAAATTTTGAAAA
>Ga0116227_10016442_pt1 | contig 10617 bp, 15 predicted proteins | sample S1TSphgellanicum_FD_89693 | JGI IMG/M metagenome (GOLD analysis project Ga0116227, IMG submission 89693) | Host-associated microbial communities from peat moss isolated from Minnesota, USA - S1T2_Fb - Sphagnum magellanicum MG | ecosystem: Host-associated > Plants > Peat moss > Unclassified...
AATCCAATTAGAATCAACGCTTTTCATCTAAGCAATTTAACACCTACAGCGGCGAAACGCGAACCGTCGGAGCCCTTGGCTCATCAGACTTTTTGCGTTCTTTGATGACTTCGCTCTCGATGAGCCTTTGCCGCGTCTCAAGATCCAACCTCTCAAATGCTTCTGAATTGACCAAATATGACTTCTTGTCGGACATTTTTGGTGGCTCGCTGATCGTTATTCGGCAAACTTGTGGAACATTTATCTGTAATTTGGCCCCGCGAGCTAGTTCAATCAACTTTGCCTTGCACGCATCAAACTCTTCTTCGGCCGCTTTCATTCGCCGCTGAGCGTCAAAGGCCATCTCCGCGATCTCTGCCGCGGAACGGTTATGAAACAGGTTTTCCATTTTTTTGATCCGTTCCTCACACCAGTACCAAACAGTCCTGCACGCTCTCGCATCCGTAATTGCCCGATGGGCTGGACCGTCCCACTCATGTCCAGCCAAGCGAGCCGCCGTATCAAGTGTCCCACCATTCCCCGCCGCTTTTCGAAAAGCGTCAAGCGCGCATCGTGTTTCGATACCTTCCCAGAAATCTGCCGGAAAAAACCGCCGGTCAAATTTCTCGTTGTAAATAATGACTGGACCATGTTCTATAAGAATGTTCCGCAAGGAAGCCAATAATTCATAAAGCGTCGGCTGATTTGAGACCATCTCCGGGGAAAAGCCAATTAATGCTTTGATACGTTGGGATATCGGCCGTTCGGGATTTATGAGACTGTGAAACAAAACTTCATCGCCGTTGCCAATAACGGCGATTTCGAGAATTCGGTCGTCGAATGAAAGCCCCGTTGTTTCAGTGTCCAAAAAAGCGACCACGCCGCAATTCCAAAAGGTGAACAATAAATCGAACTAAACGAGTGTTTAGCACACACGACCGCTTTGCAGCGTTAACCCTCCGGCCCTACAATCGCCCGCTCCAACGCCTCCCGGATAAACCGCGTATACGGAATGCCGCGCGCCACCGAACGCGCCTTCACCGCCGCCAGCAACGCCTCCGGCAGCCGCATGTTCACCTGGGCAGTCTTTTTGGCGAACTCAAAATGCACGCGCTTGAACTGCGAAAAATCCAGATCGGACAAATCCTGTTCCAAAAATGCCTCAAGCTCTTCGTCAGTGTCGAAGTGAGGAACTTTTCTGAGCTTAACTGGCTCTTCCGACATAACGAAGAAACTCCTTTTCTCCCATGTAACGAGCCGTAATCGGCCGAATCAACTGCCGGCCCTCATGCAGCCTGATGGTGAAGCCCACAAAAATCATCCTGCCGGCCCGGTTCATTCCAATAGCAATCAACCTCTTCTCATCTATCGAATGCCGGTCGTCCTCAGCAACCATTGGATTACCGGCAAAAAACGCCTCAATCTCAGGAATCGACAGGCCGTGCTTCTGGCATTTTGCCGTGTTGCCTTGGTCCCAGTCGAACTCAGACTTTGCGAACGAGGGTGACACTATACATTTGTCTATACAAAATCAACCACCCTGCCGGTAGTTTGGCGCCTCCCGGGTAATCGCTACGTCGTGTACGTGGCTTTCCCGCAAGCCGGCCCCGGTGATCCGGCGGAATTTTGCCTCGGTTTGCAGAGCTGCAATATCGGCTGACCCTGTATAGCCCATCCCCGCCCGCAGGCCGCCGACTAGCTGGTGAACCACCGCCGCCATCGGGCCTTTGTACCCCACCCTGCCCTCGATCCCTTCCGGCACCAGTTTCAGCGTGTCCTTGATTTCCTGCTGGAAATACCGGTCTGCCGAGCCGCGCGCCATCGCGCCGAGACTTCCCATACCGCGATAGGATTTGTAGCTACGGCCTTGATATAAAAACACTTCGCCCGGAGCCTCATCCGTGCCGGCCAGCATGGAACCCACCATCACCGCATCCGCCCCGGCGGCCAGCGCCTTCACCATGTCGCCGGAGGCGCGGATGCCGCCATCGGCGATCGCCGGCACGCCCTGCGCCCGGCAGGCCGCGGCGGTTTCCAGCACCGCGGAGAACTGCGGCATTCCCACCCCCGCCACCACCCGCGTGGTGCAGATGCTGCCCGGGCCAATGCCGATTTTCACCGCATCCGCCCCGGCGTCGATCAGCGCTTTGGCGCCATCCGGCGTGGCGACATTGCCGGCGATGATCTGCACGGCGTTCGAGGTTTTCTTGATCCGTGTGACCGCCGCCAGCACCCCGGCGGAATGGCCGTGCGCCGTGTCCACCACCACCACATCCACTCCGGCGTCGATCAGCACCGCCGCCCGTTCCGCCCCGTCATCGCCAACGCCGGTCGCCGCCGCGACGCGCAAGCGGCCCAGCTCGTCCTTGTTGGCCAGAGGATGCGCCTCCGCCTTGTCCATATCCTTCACCGTCATCAGCCCGACGCAGTGGAATTTTTCGTCCACCACCAGCAGTTTTTCCAGCCGCCGCTTGTGCAGCAGGGCCCGCGCCTCCTCGGGCGAGACGCCGGCGTGCACCGTCGCCAGATTCTCGCGCGTCATCAGCTCATAAATTTTTGCACCCGGGTCGGTCGCGAAGCGGACATCGCGGTGGGTGAGAATCCCGACCAGTTTGCCGCTCCGTTCCACCACGGGAAAGCCGCTGATATTGTGAATCTCCATCAGCGCCCTGGCATCTGCGAGCGTCTGGTCCGGGAAAATGGTGAGCGGATTAACCACCATGCCGCTCTCAAACTTCTTCACGCGTTTCACCTGCGCGGCCTGTTCTTCGGGAGAAAAGTTTTTGTGAATGACGCCGATGCCGCCCTGCTGGGCCATGGCAATCGCCATCGCGGCTTCCGTTACCGTGTCCATGGCGGCGGAAACCAGCGGGATGTTGAGCCAGATGTCCCGGGTCAGCCGCGTCGCGGTTTTGACGGCGGTGGGCAGGATTTGGGAATAGGCGGGGACCAGGAGCACGTCATCAAAGGCCAGCGCCTCTTCGATGCGCGATTTCGGGTCGGGAGTGGTGCCGGGGGCCATGGGCAGAACTTTCAATGCAACCTTGGCGGCTCTTAGTAAGGGCGGGGCCGATGCGGTGCAATAGCCGGCAAAGCGTTGCGGATATGCGCGCTACCGCCCGCCCGACACATCCAGGATCGCGCCGGTGGTGTAGGAGGCGGCATCCGACAGCAGCCAGATGATCGCCTCCGCGACTTCCGCGGCCGTGCCCGGCCGGCCAAGCGGCGTCCCCGCGCCGAGCCGCCTGGCCCGGTCCGCATCGCCGCCGGCGGCGTGGATTTCGGTCTCTATCAGACCCGGCCGGATGGCGTTTACCCGCACGCCTTGCGGCCCAAGCTCACGCGCCAGGCCTAGGGCGAGGGTGTCCATTGCGGCTTTTGAACCGGCATAATCCACGTACATGCCGGGCGAGCCGAGTCTGGTGGCGGCCGAGGAGACCAGCACCACGGAGCCGCCTCGGCCGCCGCGGTCCTTTGGCATCAGCCGCGCCGCCTCCCGCGCGCAGAGATAGGCGCCGAGGACGTTGACATCGAAGATGCGCTTCATGCGGTCAAAGCTGACATCGGCCAGCATCGAGGCCGGCGCCGCGATGCCGGCGTTGACCACCACCCCGTCAATCCCGCCAAACTTTTGCGCCGTCTCGGCAAACATGCGGATAACGTCTTTTTCGTCCGCCACGTCCCCCTGGATGGTGATGGCTTTGCCGCCGGCGGCGCGCACCGCCTCGGCCGTCGCTTCCGCGGCCCCGCCGTTGCCGGCATAGTTAATACCAACCGACCAGCCGCGCGCCCCGCAAAGAATGGCGGCGGCCCGCCCAATGCCCCGGCTACCGCCGGTGATGAGGACGGATTTTTTATCCGCAATCATGGCCGGAACCCGGTCGCCACCACGTACATTTCCTTGGAATCCTTACGGCTCGCCGGCGGTTTGGCGTGGCGGACGGTGCGGAAGCGGAGCTTCAGGGTGTTCAGCATCTCGCGTTCGGCACCCCCTTGAAACAGTTTTGCGACAAACGAACCGCCTGGCGCCAGCACCTCGCCGGCGAAGGCCAGGGCCATGTCCGCCAGCGCCATGATGCGGATGTGATCGGTCGCCACATGGCCGGTGGTGTTCGGCGCCATGTCCGAGAGCACCAAATCCGCCGGGCCGCCGAGTATTTCCTTCAGGCGCCGGTCCATGCCCTCGTCCGTAAAATCACCCTCGATGAAATTCGCCCCGGCCATCGGGATGACGGGCAACAGGTCTATACCGGCAACCGCGGCGGCGCCGCGCTGGAGCAGAACCTGCGCCCAACCGCCGGGTGCGGCGCCCAGGTCCACCACCCGCGCGCCCTTGGTGATCAGCTTATATTTGTCATCCAGCTCCAACAGTTTGAACGCGGCGCGGGAGCGGAACCCCTGGGTTTTCGCGGCCTGCACGTAAGGGTCGTTCAACTGCCGGGCCAGCCAGCGCTGCGAGGATGGGGCGAGTTTGCGCGCGTTTTTTAGCCGCACCGTCTCGCGGCGCGGCGGAACAATCGTCGTTTCGGTCATAGCGGCCCATAACCGCGTTTTGGTGGACCGGAAGACCGCATCAGCCGCATCAACATGCCTTCGCGCAAGCCGCGGTCCGCCACGGTCAGCTCCGGCGCTGGCCAAAGCTCATGAATCGCCGCGAAAATCGCGCAGCCTGGTAGCACGAAATCCACACGCTCAGCACCTATGCACGGGTGCCGGCTCAACCCCTCCCGGCCCAGTTCCCGCGCCTCCGCGAGTGCGTCATCCACCGCCGCCCGCGGCAGCGACACACCGTCGATCAGCCCGCGCCGGTAGCGGTCCAGCTTCATCGAAACCCCGGCCAGAGTCGTCACCGTGCCGCTGGTGCCCACCATCAGCACCCCGCCCTGGCGGATTTCCTTGGCGATATGGTGCACCGCCTCGAACGGCCGCAGCATCGCCGCGACATCCTCCACCACTGAGGCGAAACCGTCCTCCCCGTAGCACGCCGTGCCGCAGCGTTCGGAAAGTGTGACCACACCGACGGGGATGGAAATATAGCCGATCAGCTCCGGCGCGGACCCGTCACAATTCACCCGCACCCAGGCAATTTCGGTCGAGCCGCCGCCGATATCGAACAGCAGCGCCCGCCGCCCGGCCTTGCAGATCAGCGAGGCGCAGCTTTCTACCGCCAGCTCCGCTTCCTCGCGCGGAGAAATAATTTCCAGATTGAGGCCGGTTTCCGCCCGCGCGCGGGCGATGAAAGCAGCACCATTCTCCGCCTGGCGGCAGGCCTCGGTGGCGATGGCGCGGAGCGTGACCTTGCCCCCGGCGGCATCCGCCCCCCAGCGCTTGGCGCGATTGGCGCAGATGGTCAGCGCCTCGATCGCCCGGTTCATCGCAGGCGCGGAAAGCTGGCCGGTTTCGTAGAGGCCTTCGCCCAGCCGAACGACGCGGGAGAAGGAATCCAGCACCTGGAAGCCGGCCCCCTGCGGGGTGCCGAGCAACATGCGGCAGTTATTCGTGCCGAGGTCGATCCCCGCGAACAACGCCCGGCGGGCGCGGCGCGGCGCATAGCTCGAAAGCCGTTCGGTGGTTTCGGGTGAGATATTGCCATTCATAACAAGTATATAGTCGCGCTGTTTGCCCATTATGGGCAAGCCGCAAATGCGCGCAAAGCGGGGCTTGGCGATTAAATATGCCACATCCGTTGTTGCCGCGCGGGAACGAGGGTGCTATCGCACCCGCCACACGGTTAGCGCCGTGGCCCGTTGGGGGATAGTTTAGCGGTAGAACTCCTGGCTCTGACCCGGGCAGCCTTGGTTCGAATCCAGGTCCCCCAGCCACTACGAACGGCCTCAGCACTCTAAGTTATCCGTTGCATAGGATTCGGCTATTCGCCGCAATTCATGCTGAGAATAGCCCCCGTCGTCTCCGCAAATCCCACAAAACCGGACCAGAAACCCGCTTGCCGCGGCGCAGAATAACAGTTGTTATGACGCAGCACACAAACCGGGGCGGATGGATGCTGAAAGCCTATAAATGCGGCGATGGAAGGCTGGTCGAGATCGACGTGAAGACCGCGGCCGCCGACGCCCCGCACGCGGTCTGGTTCGACCTGCTGAACCCGATGCCGGAGGAATTCGCCTTCGTCGTCCGCGAAACCAGCCTTTCGCTCCCCGAAGAATCCGACATCGTCGAGATCGAAACCTCCTCCCGCCTCTCGGTCGATGGCGATGTGCTCACCGTCACCATGCCAATCGTCACCCGCACCCCGCGCGGCCTGCGCGCCAGCGCCTGCGGCTTCGTCCTCGCCCCCAACCGGCTGGTCACCATCCGCTTTGCCACCGGCCCGGTGTTCGATAATTTCCCGACCCAGCCGCATGAAGTCGGCAAGACAGAAGCCGCACACGCCGCCTTCATCTTCGTTGGCCTGCTGGAATCCATCGTCGACAAACATGCCGACGCGCTGGAAAATTTGCGTTCCGAGCTGGACGCCTTCTCTCACCGTGTGTTCCACAATAACCATATGAATGGCCATGCCAAAACCAAGCGCAAGGGCGAGCGCGCGCCGAACGAGGAGATGGAGCTGCGCGGCATGCTCACAACGCTTGGCCAGGCGTACGACACGCTGTCCTTCCTCCGCGACAGCCAGCTCGGCATCGGCCGCATCGCGCCTTACGTCTCCACCTCCGCGGCCTGGCTGCCGAAACCTGTCGATAAAAGGCTGAAAACCCTGGCCACCGACATCAACTCGCTGAATGAATTCAGCACCCACCTGTCCGATAAGGTGCAATTTTTGCTGGACGCCACCTTAGGCCTCATCAACATCGCGCAGAGCACGCTGATGAAAGTGTTTACGGTGGTGGCGGTCATCGGCATTCCGCCCACGCTCATGGCCGGCGTGTACGGGATGAATTTCACCAATATGCCAGAATTGCATTGGGAATACGGCTACGCCTATGGCTGGGCGGTGATTATTTTGTCCGGCCTGCTGCCGCTGCTCTGGTTCCGCCGGCGCGGCTGGCTGTAGCCGCCTTGACGGGTGGCTCCCCACCCCGCACATCCGGGACATGACTGACCCGTTCCTGCAGCCGGAAGATGAAAGTGCCGCCGCCGCGATTGCCGAAATCGGCGCCGAGCTGGCGATGTTCGACGACTGGATGGACCGCTACCAGTTCATCATCGAACTTGGCCGCAAGCTCCCGGCCTATCCGCAAGCCTGGCAGAACGAGGCCCACCAGGTGAAAGGCTGCCAATCGCAAGTCTGGCTGGCCGCGGAGGCGGAAGGCGAAAGACTGTTTTTCGCCGGCGCCTCGGACGCCGCCATCGTCTCCGGCCTGGTGGCGCTGGTGCTGCGGGTTTATTCCGGCCGGCCGCGCGCGGAAATTCTCACGACCTCGCCTGCGTTCCTTAAGGAACTCGGCCTGATCGCGGCACTTTCAACCAACCGCGGGAATGGCGTTGCCGCGATGGCCGAGCGCATCCAGCAACTTGCCGCGGCATGAAAACAATGCCGCAACGGCATTGGCCCCGGCTTTCAGAACTTCATAGTTAGACGCTCAGGCTTCCGCATTCCGCGGGGCTATATTGGGAGCGACTACAATGAAACGCATGATTTTTGCCGCGGCCCTCTGCGCCGCGACCGCCTGCGCCGCGCCGGCCGCCTTCGCCGACCGCTGGCAGGCGCCAATCAACGGCAACGTAAGTGCTGTCATGACAACGGACGGCGGCGTGATGATGAAAGTGCAAATGCCGGCGCCGGAATTCTCGGCGATGGAAACCGCCATGAAAGCCGGCCGGAAAACCTGCATGATCGAGCATATCTACCCGGATGCCTGGGACACGATGATTCTCGTTTGCAACCGCAACTAAACCCGCCGCCTGCCTGCAGCCGCCGCGATGTTCAGTAGCGGCGGACCTGCATTCGGGTGAAGGCGTAGCCGGCGACGCCCAGGATGATGAGCACGGGGATGATGAACAGCGCCATCCAGAATGCCACGGCCGCGATGACCAGCAGCATGCCGAAGGCGATGATGCGCGCCAGGATCGTGCCCAGTGTCGGTTTTGAAGGTTCGATGAAATTGCCGTCCGGCGTCATATCGATGACCGGACCGTGTGAGTTTGCCATTTCGTTCATATAGGCCAATTTCGGATGGTCTTCAATGAAGATCGTCAACCGCCCGCGCCAGCCGCGCCAGGTAGTCATCGGTGTTGGCGGCGTAGTCGAAATCCGTGGCCGGCTGGCGTTCGGAGGCGGCACTCCACAGCGTTTCGCGCAGCAGGGAAGCGCATTTCATCGCCTCGAACGCGGCGTGCCGCGCCGGCTCCGCCGCGCCAAAGTAATCCACTAGCAGAGCGGTATCGTCATCCGGAGAAAATGCGTTGTTGGAGGATAGATTCGCGAGGTCGAACAGCGGCGTGTTGAAGCCGGCGTAATCCCAGTCCAGCAGCCAAAGCCTGGCGCCGTCATCAAAGACATTCGCGGCCAGCAGGTCGTTATGGCCGAACACCAGCTCGACCGGCCCCACGGTCTGCTCCAGCCAGTTGTTCAGCTCACCTAGCTCGGTCAGATGCTCGGCGATGCGCGAGCCGGATTCGGCGAGGTCCGCGAGGTAGGAGCGGTTGACGTGAAACGCCCAGAACGCCAGCAGCGGCCCGCGCAGGTGCGCCGCCATGCCGCCATGGCAGGCTTTCAGAAGTGCTACGATTCGGCTCCGGTTTTCCGGCACCCTGACTTCCGCGGCAGACAATGAGCGGCCGGGCAGCAGCCGGCTGATCATCACGCCTGGCGCGGTATAATAAATTCTTGGCGAGATTCCGGCCTTTGCCGCCGCTTGCGCGGCCGCCTGCTCGTTAAACCGCATCACCCCATGCAGCGGAATATCTTGGCCGAGCCGCACCGCGAAGCGCTGACCATCCGCCTGCTCCACCCCGTAATTGCGGTTGGTGGTGCCCCCGGTGAGCGGCCAGATGCGCACCGGGCCGGTCCAGAACGGCAGCGCCTGGACTTCCAGCATTCCGCGATCGGACAGTACGTCACCCATCGGCGCTCTCCTGTTGCAAATACCTTTCATGCCGCACCATATCCGGCAAGCATTTTTGAGGAGTTTTTATGCGTACCACGCTCGTCGCCTATATTTCCGGCCTGGTCGCCATGGCGATCCTGGACGGCGCCTGGCTTAGTTTCGCCACCGGCGCAATTTACAAGCCCGGCATCGGCCCGCTGATGGCGGACAAGCCGGTGATCCCGGCGGCAATCATTTTCTACCTCCTCTACGCCGCCGGGGTGACTTACCTGATTACCCTCCCGGCGCTGGCTTCCGGCTCGCTGCCCGCCGCCATCACCCGCGGCGCCGTGCTCGGCCTGATCGCCTACGGCACTTACGACCTCACCTCGCTGGCCATCCTGCGCGGCTGGCCGGTGAACGTGACAATCATCGACATGATTTGGGGCGCAATTCTGACCGGCGTTTCAACGGGGGCGGCGTATCTGGCGGCTCGGAAGTTTGGGTAAAATTGACGAAAAGACCAGAATGCCGTAATTTACGGAAATTTCGCGTATAGGGGATTTTCATGTCAGTCGAGGCTATTGGAACTTTCACGGCGAGCGATTTGAAACAGTCGGGACCAATTCTTGATGCGGCCGCACAAGGCGTCGTGCGCATAAAACGGCGCGGCGAGGCTTTTTTGCTTCTCCGGGAAACGCAATTCGACCTCCTGATCGCGGAGGCGGCCGATCCGCGCCCAAAAAGCCTCGCCGATCTTTTGGTTGATTACAACGCCGAAGAAGTAAAAGCGCGCCTGTCCTGGTGGCTTACAGACGCGCCGGCGGGAAGAGAGTTACTGTGAGTGCCAAAGCGTGGTGATAATTTTCAGCGGGACGGCTATGTTCCCGGCCTCGGCGACATCGTCCATCTCGATTGGTCGCCGACGGTGGGGAGCGAAATGTCCGGCCGGCATTATGGCCTGACGGTATCGGCGGATCTGTTCAACCACGGAACCGGCACTGCGGTGGTGGTTCCGATAACATCGAAAGGCGGCAAGCTCAGCGGCTTTGAGCTGCCGGTCAGCGCTGGACGCGTTAACGGCGTCGCAGTGCTGTCCGGGCTTAGGTCACTGGATTACCAGCACCGGGACGTGCAGTTCGAGGCGAAGACGGATAGCGCAACGGTTTTGGAAGCAAACCGGCGGATTCGGATGGTGTTTCCGTAAGCAAGCCTGGCGGGGCAGGACGAAGGAGAGGAATCAGGGCATGAAGACCAAAACCGGGGTGTTTCCCCTGTGTCCGCCGCTTTCTTTGAAAGCGGCGGTTGAGAAACTTAGCGCTCAGGACGGGACCAGCATGAACCAGTTCATGGTGGTCGCGGCGGCGGAAAAAATCTCGGCCATGCAGACCGAGACATTTTTTGCTGAACGCGGGGCGCGCGCGGATCGCCAGGCTTTTTTACCCATCCTGAACCGCGAAGGCGGCGAACCGCCCCGGCCGGATGATGTGATCGATGGTTAGATGCGGGAGGCGGTGAAGCCCACCGCAGCTTTCACCTTGGACCGGTATTTAACCAATCCCGGCCTATCAACGCGGCGATGACCGGTCCCGAACCTCCCATCCGCCGGCAGTTGCGGCTTTATGTCGACATCGCATTCCACTTGCCGGTCAAC
>Ga0116227_10016443_pt1 | contig 10616 bp, 6 predicted proteins | sample S1TSphgellanicum_FD_89693 | JGI IMG/M metagenome (GOLD analysis project Ga0116227, IMG submission 89693) | Host-associated microbial communities from peat moss isolated from Minnesota, USA - S1T2_Fb - Sphagnum magellanicum MG | ecosystem: Host-associated > Plants > Peat moss > Unclassified...
GCCGATCGTCGTGCCGCCGTCGATCACGATCGTCTGCCCCGTGATGAACGAGCCCGCGCGCGCCGCGAGCATGACGGCGACGCCCGCGACGTCGTCCACGACGCCGAGCCTGCCGATCGGATATTGCTTCGTGACGTGCTTCTCGACGCTCGGATCCTCGTAGAGCGCCTTGGCGAAGTCCGTCTTGATGATGCCCGGCGCGAGCGCGTTGACGCGAACGTTCTTCGCGCCCCACTCGACGGCGAGGTTGCGTGCGAGCGCCGAATCCGCGGCTTTCGAGAGGCCGTACGTCCCGAGCAGACGCGTGCCTTTGATACCCGCGATGCTCGAGACGATGATCGCGGCGCCACCGCCGCGCGCGGCGACGTGGGGCAACGCCATGTTGCAGAGCCAGACGTTGGAACGCACGTTCGAATTCATCGTCTTGTCGTACGCGTCGTCGGGAATGGAAGCCGTCGGACCGAAATGCGGATTGACCGCCGCATTGCACACGAGAATGTCGATTCCGCCGAACGCTTCGAGCGCCGCATCGACGAGGTGCTGGAGCTGCTCCTTCGCGGCGATGTTGCAGGGCACGGCGATCGCGGTGCCGCCGGCGGCAACGATGCCTTCCTTCGCCGCTTCACACGCATCGGGCTTGCGGCTCGAAACGACGACCTTCGCCCCGCGCTCCGCGAAACGGCGGGCGATCGCGAGGCCGATGCCTCGCGTGGATCCCGTGATGACGGCTACTTTTCCGGTGAGATCGAACAGCTCGTCCGTCATCGAGCCGCGAAGGCGGGCTTGCGTTTTTGCAGGAACGCCGCAACGCCTTCCATGAGGTCGGGACCTGCCGCGGCTTCCTCTTGCAAGTTCGCTTCGGTCTCGAGCCACGCGGCGAAGTTGGGCAGCACGGCCGCGTTGAACGCGCGCTTCGTCAGTCCGGCGGCCACGGGAGAGATGTCCGCGAACCGCTGCGCGTAGGTCGCGGTCTCCGCTTCGAGCAACGGCGCCGACACGACGCGATTGACGAGGCCCAGCCGATGCGCTTCATGCGCGTCGATCCGGTCGCTCGACCACGCGAGTTCGAGACCCCGCCCGAAGCCGGCGAGCACCGGCAGCATGAGGCTCGCGCCCCCGTCCGGGATCAGTCCGATTTTTGAGAATCCGAGCGTGAGGACGGCGTCGTCGGCGGCGATGCGCAGATCGCAGCAGAGGGCGGTCGAGAGTCCGACGCCCGCGGCGATGCCGTTGAGCGACGCGATGACGGGCTTCTCCATCGTGCGGATCAGCGTCACGATCCGGTTGTAGCCTTTGCGCAGGTGGTCGGCCACCGAAACGGGTTCGGCGCCCTGCCGCCGCTTCACGAACGTCTCGAGGTCTTGCCCCGCGGAGAATCCGCGCCCCGCACCGCGCAACACGACGGCGCGCACCGAGGAATCGGCCGCGGCCGCCCCGAGCAGGTCGAGGAGCGCCTCGGTGATCTCGTCGTTGAAGGCGTTCAGCTTGTCCGGCCGGTTGAAAGTCAGGGTCGTCACGTTTCCGGCGCGGGAATGGAGGACGATTGCTTCGCTCATGAGCGAGCCTTCGTCGGCGAAAGAATGTTTCTTGCGCGCGTAAGGCGGACCACGTCTTTTTGGTCTCGTCGTGCGTTATCGTAACGTCATGTCCATTTCGCGATCGTCCTTCGGCCTCGGACTCTGCGCTGCCGCAATCGCCTCGACGCTCGCCGCCCGTCCGAACCGCGCCGCCGCGGCGCCGGCGACGTTCGCGGTGAGCTATAGCGACGCGCAGTGGCGCGCGCGGCTGTCACCCGAAGCCTACGAGGTGCTCCGCCACGCGGGTACCGAGGCGCCCTTCTCGAGTCCGCTCGACCACGAGACGCGTCCCGGAATCTACGCGTGTGCGGGCTGCGCGCTCCCCGTGTACGACGCCAAGACGAAGTTCGACAGCGGAACGGGGTGGCCGAGTTTCTACGAACCTCTACCGCACGCGGTAGCGACCTCGAACGATAACTCGCTGCTGATGTCGCGGACCGAGGTTCACTGCAGCCGCTGCGGCGGTCATCTCGGTCACGTTTTCGACGACGGACCGAAACCGACGGGTTTGCGCTATTGCATGAACGGCGTGGCGCTGACGTTCCATCCCGCGAGACGCCCGGCCTGACGCGTTTGGGGAAGGTGGCCGCGGGTAAGTTCGTCGTCGATGCACGCTACGACGATCCGCTATCGCCACACGATGCCGTTCGGCGCGCAACTCGGCGACGACGGGGTCCGCTTCCGGCTCTACGCACCGAGTGCGCCGCGCGTCGAGCTCGCGTACGACGCGGATGAGGGCGAGCGGCGCGTCGCACTAACCCCCGCCGGCGACGGGTTTCACGAAACCATCGTGGCCGGCGCCCGCGCCGGAACGCGCTACGCGTTCCAAATCGGCGAACTCACGTTTCCCGATCCCGCGTCTCGCTTTCAACCTGACGGCGTGCACGGGCGCAGCGTCGTCGTCGATCCGCTCGCGTTCGCGTGGCCGGCCGACGAGTGGCGCGGGCTGCCGTGGAACCGTCACGTCTTCTACGAAACCCATATCGGCACGTTCACGCCGGAAGGCACCTACGCCGCCGCGCAGTCGAAGTTCGACCACCTGGCGGCGCTCGGCATCACCGCGATCGAGCTCTTGCCGATCGCCGAAGTCCCCGGCACCCGGAATTGGGGCTACGACGGCGTCTTGCCTTACGCGCCGACGCGTAACTACGGATCGCCGGACGACCTCAAAGCGTTCGTCGCGGCGGCCCACGCCCGCGGATTCGCCGTCTATCTCGACGTGGTCTACAATCACTTCGGTCCCGAAGGAAATTATCTCCATAGTTACGCACCGGAGTTCTACACGGAGCGGCACAAGACGCCGTGGGGCGCCGCGATCGACGTGGAAGCCCCCAACCGCGACGCCGTGCGCGCGTACTTCATCGAGAACGCGCTCTACTGGCTGATGGAATATCGCTTCGACGGCCTGCGCTTCGATGCGGTGCACGCGATCTACGACGGCGCGGACCGGCATTTCTTGCGGGAACTGGCGGCGACGGTCGGCGCGCGCGTGGACCGGTCCGTGCATCTGGTCCTCGAGAACGAGGCGAACGAAGCGGCGCTGCTCGAAGCCGGTTTTCGCGCGCAATGGGACGACGACGCGCATCACGCGGCGCACGTCGCGATCGCGGGTCAGACCGACGGATACTACAGCGATTATGCGAACGGCACGATCGGTCTGCTCGGCCGGACGCTGACGGAAGGCTTCGCATATCAGGACGATCCGTCGGCGTTCCGCAACGGCGAGCGGCGCGGCTCGGTCAGCACCCACCTTCCGCTCGGATCGTTCGTGACGTTCTTGCAGAATCACGATCAGGTCGGCAATCGGCCCTTCGGCGACCGTATCGCCACGCTCGCGCCTGCGCCCGCGCTGCGGGCAATGCTCGCGGTGCTGTTGCTCGCGCCGCCGCCGCCGCTGCTCTTCATGGGCGAGGAGTGGGCCGCGAGCTCGCCGTTCCTCTTCTTCTGCGACTTCGAAGCGGAACTGGGCGCGAAGGTGACCGAAGGGCGGCGCGCTGAGTTCGCGGGGTTCGCCGAGTTCTCCGATCCCGAGAAACGCGACCGTATCCCGGACCCCGTCGCCCTTGCGAGCTTCACGCGCAGCAAGCTCCGCTGGGACGAAATCGATCAGCCGCAGCACCGCGCTTGGCTCGACTACTATTCGCACTTGCTCGCCGTCCGCGCCGCCGAGATCGCGCCGTACATCGCGGGCGCCCGCGGTCCGGATGCGTCGTACGAACGGATCGGCGAACGCGGCCTGCGCGCGCGCTTCGGTCTCGCGGACCGGTCGACGCTGACGCTCGAAGCCAACCTCGGCGCCGAACCGCTATCCGGCTTCACGCCGCACGCCGCGGGCGTCGTCGTTTTCGCGACGCACGGTCCGGCGTTTCCCGAAACGATCGCTCCGGCGTGGAGCGTGCGTTGGAACCGAGTCTGACCCCGGTCTCGACCTACCGTCTGCAATTCACGCCGCGCTTTCGATTCGAAGACGCGCGCGCGATCGTGCCCTATCTCGCGGCGCTCGGCGTCGGCCACATGTACGCCTCGCCGTATCTCAAAGCGCGGCCCGGCAGCGAGCACGGCTACGACGTGGTCGATCCGAATCTGCTCAACCCGGAGATCGGAACGCCGCAGGAGCACGCGGCGATGATCGACGCGCTGCAGGCGCACGGTCTCGGCCACGTGCTCGACTTCGTGCCCAACCACATGGGTATCGGCGGCGCCGAGAATCCGTGGTGGCAGGACGTCCTCGAGTGGGGCGAAGCGTCGCCGTACGCCGAGTATTTCGATATCGATTGGCGGCCGCTGCGCACCGAGATGCGCGGCAAGGTGCTCGTGCCGTTCCTCGGCGATTACTACGGCGGGGTGCTCGAACGCGGCGAACTCGTGCCCACGTTCGACGTCGAGACCGGCACGTTTTCGATCGCGTACTTCGGACGCGCCTTTCCCGTTGCGACCAGCTCCTACGGCGAGTTCCTCACGCGGGCGGTCGAGCACCGCGAAGGCGCGGCGTGGCCGCTGCGGGCGCTCGCCGCGGAGTTCGACGGCGCATCGCACGAACGTGCCGCGGAGCTCAAGTCGGAACTTTCGAGCGTCGGCCGCGAACCCGCGGCGCGGCGTGCGATCGACACGGCACTCGCCGCGTACAAGGTGACGCCGGGCGACACGGAAACGGCGGACCGGCTCGACGAACTCTTGCAACGGCAGAATTACCGGCTCGCGTACTGGCGCGTGTCCGCGGACGAAATCAATTACCGGCGCTTCTTCGACGTCAACGATCTCGCCGGTCTCCGCGTCGAGGACGCGGAGGTGCTCGCGCAGACGCATCGCTTCGTCTTCGAATTGATCGCGACGGGCCGCGTGCAGGGGCTGCGGATCGACCACGTCGACGGCCTGTTCAATCCCGGCGGCTATTGCACGCTCCTCCAAGACCGCGCGGCCGCGCTCGGCCACCCGCAGTATCTCGTCGTCGAGAAGATCCTCGCGCGCTCCGAGAAATTGCGCGGCGATTGGAACATCGCGGGCACGACCGGCTACGACTTCATGAATCAGGTCAACGCGCTCTTCGTCGACTCGACCGCGGAGGGCGCCTTCGACCGCATCTACCGCCGTTTCGCCGGGATCGGCGTCAACTTCGACCAGTTCGCGTATCGTGCGAAGAAAGACATCATGCGCTCGTCGCTGGCGAGCGAACTCGAAGTGCTCGCGACGATGCTCGACCGTATCGCCGAGACGGACCGGCGCTCGAACGATTACACGTATAACGTCCTCAAGGACGCGCTCGTGGAGACGATCGCCTCGTTCCCGATCTACCGCACCTACGTGACGAGCGAGCAGCTCGAAGAGGAGGACCGCAAATACATCTCGTGGGCCACGCGGGCCGCGAGCAAACGCAGCGAACTCGGCGACGATCGCGTCTTCAATTTTCTCGAGAGCGTGCTCACCTGCGCGCTGCCGGAGCAATCGGCGAACTACGATCGGCGCGAGGTCTTGCGCTTCGCGATGAAGTTCCAACAGTACACGAGCCCCGTGATGGCGAAGGCCGTCGAAGACACGGCGTTCTACCGGTACGTGCGCCTCGTCTCGCTCAACGAAGTGGGCGGCGATCCGCGACGCTTCGGCTCGAACGTCGAGACCTTCCACCACACGAACGAAGAGCGCGCCGCCGAACATCCGCACGCGATGCTCGCGACCGCGACCCACGATCACAAACGCGGCGAGGACGTCCGGACCCGCATCGACGCGCTCACCGAACTACCCGGGCTCTGGGAGCGCGCGATCCGGCGTTGGAATCAGCTCAACGAGCCGCACAAGGCCGTCCTCGAAAACGGCGGCGCGCCGACCGAGAACGACGAGTACATGCTCTACCAGGTGCTGATCGGCACCTGGCCCGCCGAGTGGCTCGCGGTCGCGCCCGAGACGATCGACGAGGCGGCGCGCGTTGCGTATATCGAGCGCATCGAGACGTACCTGCAAAAAGCGCTGCGCGAGGCGAAGTTCCGCACGAGTTGGACGAATCCGAACGCGGCGTACGAAGACGGGGCGCTCGGATTTGCGCGCGCGATCTTGACGGCCGGCAAATCGGACGTCTTCTTCGCAGAATTGCAAGCGCTGGCGAGCGAATGCGCGGCGCTCGGCGCGGTTTCGAGCCTCGCCCAGACCTGCCTCAAACTAACGGTGCCGGGAATTCCGGATATCTATCAGGGCTGCGAATTGTGGGATCTTTCGCTCGTCGATCCCGACAATCGCCGGCCGGTCGACTACGGCCTACGGATGCGGATGCTGCAAGACATGGCCGAACGCGTGGGCCGCGGCGAGTCCGCGGCGCTCGCGGGCGAACTGCTTGCGGATTGGCGCGACGGACGGGTGAAGGCATACGTGACGTGGCGCCTCCTGAACCTGCGCAAGGAACGCGCCGCGACGTTCCTCGACGGACCGTATGCGGCGCTCGAGGCGACGGGGACGCACGCCGAAAATCTGGTCGCCTTCGCGCGCGAAGACATCGTGGTGGTCGTGCCACGCCTCGTGCGCCGGACGATCGACCGTGGCGGCCGCACGCTACAACTCACATACGAAGACGAACGAATCCGCCTGCGCCCGGACGATGCGGGGCAATACGTCGACCGGTTTACGGGAGCCACCGTCGCGTCGAAGACTGATGGGGGCGGCCCGTATTTCGACGTGCCGGAGGTGTTAGGGGCGTTTCCCGTCGCGGTTCTTCAGCGAAACAGGGCGACATGATCTGACGAAATGATCTGACGAAACGGTCTCACGAAATGACCTGGTGACATGATCTAAGGAGGGGCGCTTTGCTTTGTCACCCATTACTAAAGCACTCATTATGTGCTCATCCCGCCGTCGACGATAAGCGTGCTCCCGGTTGTGAAACTCGAGAGGCCGGAGGCGAGATAGAGGACGGACGCGGCAATCTCTTCGGGCGACGCGTGGCGTCCGAGCGGAATGCGCTCGTCGAAGAACTGGGTTGCATCTCGGCCGAGCACGCCGCTCAATTCGCGCTCGACGTCGCGCTGGAACGAATTGGTCACGGGCCCGGGATGGATCGTATTCACGCGGATGCCGCGCGGCGCGACTTCCTTTGCGACCGCGCGCATGAGACCGACCTGCGCGTGCTTCGCTGTGACGTAACCGTACGGCCCGGGGTCGGCGCGCACGCCCGCGACGCTCGATGTGATGACGACGCTGCCGCCATCGTTCATGGCGGCGATGCCGTACTTACATGCCAAGAACGCACCCCGCACGTGGACCGCGATCACCGCATCGAATTCGTCTTCGGGATACGTGGCGAGCGGCGCGATCGGACCGACGGTGCCGGCATTGCTGAAGAGGACATCGATCGCTCCGAATCGCTCCACCGTGCGTTCGACGTACCCGCGAACCTGCTCCGGACTCGTCACGTCGGCCACGGTCCAGGCGACGTCGTCCGCTGCGAACTCGGAGGCGGCTTCACGCAGGTCGCTCTCACGCACGTCCACGAGCATCACCCGGGCGCCTTCGCGCACGAAGACGCGCGCCGCGGCCCGGCCGATGCTGCCCGCACCGCCGGTCACGATGCAGACTTTCCGTTCGAGCAGCCTCACTTCGACGCGGGCGTCACCTCGAGGGCCGCGCGGGCGCGTCCCCGCAAGAGAGCGATGTGCGCGCGCGTGGTCGCATCGAGGGACTGCGAGAACAGGAGCCTCAAGCTCTCGCCGGCGATGCCCGACAGATCGACGCGAGCGAGCGCCGTCGCGTCGGTCGGCGTGCCGGGTTCCGGTTTGGTAACGAGCGCGATGAGCGTCGTGAGATAGTTCTGCTGCAGCGTGCGGCGCATCGGATCGATCGTTCGCGTACCCTTCTGACCGAGCTCGCTGAAGACGCCGGCGTCCATCCACGCGAAGAGATCTTCGAGCCGCATCGCGCCCGGCGCCGTCGATTCCGATTCGCCGTCGGCGATTCGCGCGAGCACGACGGGCAGGAACATCTGCGCGATCGCTTGGGACTGGATCTTCGCGACGCCCTCGGCGTAGGCGACGTCATGACGGAGCGGCGGATCGTACGACCACTTGGGCAAATTCCCGTAGCCTTCGAATCCCACGTAACCGTAGCCGGCCCACTCGCTATACCCGAGGTGCGCGAGCAGCGCCGGCGGCAACCGCCACGCGGTCGCCGAGAAAAGATACGTATCGAGCATCTGGAACGCACGGTACTGTACCGCGCGCGGCACGGGCACGACCGGCGGCTCGGCACCCGGGTCGCCTCGATGCGCGCGCGAGAGATACTGTCCGCCGATGAAATGCGTCGGCAGCTCCGCGCACTGCGCGTAACGGCCGTAGAGCATGTGGAACGCGTCCGTTTCCGCTTCGTACGCCTCGCCCGCGGCCGGGAAACGCTCGTCCAAGTGCAGCATCAAGTCGCGATCGAGCGCGAGTTGTCCGGCGCACCAGCCGAGCGGATCGTTCGTGAGGATGCCCTGTTCGACGCGCGGATCGGCCGCGTGACCGTCCCGCCACGAAACGTCCTCGTCGGAGGCGTACCGGTCCTTGGGATCGCTCCAGGCGGAGGCCCACTTCGCGAGCGTCGGGATCTCGTCTTCGGGCGTGTTCGCGCCCGGGACGGCGCCGTACGCCCAATGCATCGCGTAGTAATCGTACGGGCCGAGCACGGTCTGCGAGAAGTCGCCTTGCGGCGTCCCTTTCGGCCAGATGTTGATCGGCGCGTATTCCATCACGGTCGATGCGACGCCGTACTTTCCGGTAAAACTCGGGTCCTGAAGTTCTTTCGCCGTATAGGCGCGCGATCCGATGAAATTGTGCTGCATGCCGAGATTGTGACCGGTCTCGTGCATGATCGTCGCGAGCCACACGTCGTCAAGATATTTCTGGGGCATCGGATCGGTCGTGCGCCCGTAGCGCGCCGGATCGACGACGTACTTCCACTCGTGCAGGGCAAACAGCGGCTCGTCGGCCGAGATCAGGATGCCCGTCCGGAACTCCTCGCCCGTGCGCGGATCGTAGAGCGTCTGCGAGTCGGCGCCGAAACTCGGATCGTATTCGGTCACCCAGCGCAGCACGTTGTAGCGGATGTCATCGGGGTCCCAATCCGGGTCCTTCGGCTGATCGAGCACTTGGAGCGCGTCGCTGATGCCGAGTTTGAGGAACGCGTCGTTCCACTTGAGGACCGCCGCCCGGATCGGCGCGCGATATTGCTCCGGGATCGTATCGCTCAAATAGAAGACCATCGGATGCTTCGCGGGCGACACGGGTTTCGTCGGATCGGACGGCTGGAGATTCCAGCGTATGATATAGCGCAGCTTGCGCGAGAGCACTTCGTCGTTATCGAACGAGAGGTAGATGTCGTCGTAGATGCCGACGCGATCGTCCGCGTAGCGCGGCCGGTAATCCGGATGGTCGGGCGCCTGCGCGAGGTTGTAGGTGACGCGCATTTGCAGGTGGCGCGGATCGGGCAGGGCGTCGTCCACCTTCTGATCTTCCGAGGTCCAGCTTTGGAGGGCTTCGAGCACGACGTTCTGCGGAAACGCCTTCGTGACGCCGAAATACGAATGGTCGCGATCGAGCACGTAGGGTTCGGACTTCGGGTCGTCGTGCAGGCCTTGCTTGAGCACGTTCTTGAGATCGAGCTGATCGTCGAGGAACGGCGCGGCGTCGATCACGACGGCGCCCGACTTTGCATCGACCGCGGCGATCGGCGCGAGCCCGACGATCGTGCGTGGAAAATTGCCGGCGATCGCGCGCTGCGACGCCGGCGAGTGCGGCGCGACAAAATACGGATTCGGCCACAGGATCGCAACGCTGTTTCCGGCGCGCTCGAAACGCACGAGTTCCGTCGGCAGATGATCGGTATTTCCGTAGACGACGAACCGGGCGCCGAGGCCCGACGACGGCACGATCGTCTGGATGAAGTCGGTGTCGAGCTGCGACGCGGCGAGTTCCAAGTAGACCTTGCCGTCCTTGTGCCAGATCGTGAAGAGGCCGTGACTCGGCATCGCATCTTTGACGAACGTTTCGTATGGGACCGGCCCGTCGGCGCGTGAGATTCCGCCCAGGGCGGCGAGCGCGAGGACGAAAAACAGGACCGAGACGATACGCCGGAAGATCATGCGCTCCGGCTTGGCCGCGCGACGGCGGTGTTCCCTCGCTACGTCGCGGCGCCGAGCGGCATCGCGACGTCTTCGAGCTTCTTGCCGGCGGCCTCGACCCCGTAGCGCAGTTCGACGGCGGCGGCCGCGAACATCAATGCCGCGGCGACCGCGTAGCCGAGCAGGATCATGCTCGGCTGTTTCGTCGCGATCAGCCGGCCGTAGAAGGACGGCGCGATCGCGCCGCCTACGAGGGTTCCCACGCTGTAGACGAGGGCGATCGCCATCGCGCGGATCTCGAGCGGGAAGATCTCGCTGACCGTCAGATAGGCGGCGCTCGCGCCTGCGGATGCCGCGAAGAACGTGACGCACAGGCATGCGGTAAACGACACCGCGTTCAGGACGCCGAGTACGAAGAGCACGCCTGTGACGAGCACGCCCGCGCCGGCGAACGTATACGTGAA
>Ga0116227_10016444_pt1 | contig 10615 bp, 7 predicted proteins | sample S1TSphgellanicum_FD_89693 | JGI IMG/M metagenome (GOLD analysis project Ga0116227, IMG submission 89693) | Host-associated microbial communities from peat moss isolated from Minnesota, USA - S1T2_Fb - Sphagnum magellanicum MG | ecosystem: Host-associated > Plants > Peat moss > Unclassified...
AGATGCCTTTTTTTGGTTTTTTTTTATTTTCTTTATTTCTATTTATTTTTTGTAATTTCCTTTGCTTGTTGTTTTTGCAAGATTTTTTTTTTTTTTTTTCGTAGGGATAAGAAAGATGGATTATGGAGGAGCAAGTAAGAAGAAGGGAAACATGCTTACTATATACATTCATTCTTCCTCAAGAGGTGAAAACATTAGAAGAAAAGCCCCATTTTTCAACTTGTTTTAGGCAACTAAAAGTGTCTTTTGAGATTATTTTTGATAAAAAATAGTTTCAAAAGACACTTTTAGTTGCCTAAAACAAGTTGAAAAATGGGGTTTTTTTTTTCAGTGAAAATCTTGACCTGTTTTCACAATTGGACATTTTAATAGCTTCAAATGCTAATAAAACTTGACCCCATAAATAATCCTTTAGGGAGAAACATGTGAACTATTGGATAGTTTTGTCCAAGTGGTGGCATCAAGTGTTGTAGCCAAGAAAAACATAAATGTGGTTGATGTTCAAGGTTTGGATGGCTTGCCATATGGCTCACTTTTATAAGATGCAGTGTCTATTGTTGTCCAGTTATAGCTTACACCTCACCTACCATTGTTAGAGGTTGGATGTTTGAATGACTCAAGAGTGGACAGAGTCCCTTTGCTATTGTTGTTAGTTGTTGTAGATTTGGAAGATGTAAAAGGCTAGGAGAGTAAAGCAATAACTCCAAGCCTTATGTAATTGTTTATGTATGATGATGGCACACCCACACCCTTGTTCTTTAATTTATATGTGGCTATTGCAAAATTTTATAAAAGGATCAATTGTTTGTCACTCTTGCAGGTCTTTGGGGAGTTATGATATTTTTCTCCTAATAATGCTTGAAGGAAAGCACTACACCTATGAAGGATGGCTAGAACATATAATAGTATGGGTGTAATAGATGAAGAAACAATGATGAATCTAGAGAGGGTATGAACCACAACAATGCTCAATTGCCTATTAATGGTAATGGATTCATCATATGTTGTTATTGACATTTTGAGCAACAAGGAATTAAGGACCAATAGGCTTTCACCATCTTCTATAGGAAAGTGGATTATTGTAAAACATTAAATACATTGCAATTTATTACAAAGGTATGCACGTCTGATACTTGTATGCTATTTATGTCTTTACTGTCACATACATGATTTTTGTGTCATGTCGTTTTTTAGTAGTCCTAAATGTCTTTGGCCACCACAGAGTTTTGTATAATTCAATTGTGAAATGTTTTACAACAATTAAATCAAAGTTCCTTTGATGTATGTGGCACTTCAAATTTTTGTTGAACTTACTCAAACTTACAAAGATGCAGATGTTGGTGCAAAGGTGACAAAATTCTTAGCATGTGCCCAACCACTCATTAGCCTTGCAATCACAATCACAAAAAATCATGAATGGACACGTCAAGAAGCATGGGAAAGTGGGGATCTTGTTGAGAACCTAACTTTGAGCCTCGCCCCTTTTGCTTTCGATATCATCCCTACAGATGCAACCTCATTGGCATTTGAAGGTCTCAACAATCTTGCGATCAGTGCTACCAACCATTTGTCTAATGCTTTGCAAACTAAAATCAATGTAAGGGCAAGTGGAGGAAAAAAGAAAATGTTAATTGGGTTGTAAGCCTTAGCCCTAAAGCTTCTACCTACAACTTTGCCAAGGCTGAAGTAGATCTTAAATTCTAGATCAAGGATAACCTTGCTCTAGGATTTCTAGGACTAAATCTTACATAAACTTTTGCTTGGATAATAATTGTGGTAGAAAATGACATGAGCAATCGAGACCAACAAGTTGCTGAGGAGTTGTGTCTCATGTGGAATAGGACAACTCTTGGTGCTCCTTTTGTTAATGGGTTTTGTGTATCTACATTGTAGTTAGTGAAACCAAATATGTGTTTCAGCAAGGTTCATTTCCATATGGGTGAAAGAGAAGTATGATGGTGTAATTGGCATTGAAATTCTCCCACTCTTGTTGAACAATAGAAATAATGTAAATCCCCCCAAATTGAATAATGGAAAAGCTTTTTCGAATGTCAGTACGTCCTACACCACAATGACACTATACATTTGATTTGATCCTACAAACTCGGTGGTTTTCATGGTTGCCTTTTTGGTTGCATCACATCACTCCAACATTAGACTTAACACTATGGGGATTCTCCAATGGAACCATGATCTGATTTGATTTGATCTGCAAATTTGATTTTTAAACATGTGTTTTGGGTTGCATCATTGTTGTAAAAACAAATTTAACCACTTTGATCATCGCATTTAGTAATAAAAAAGAAAGTTGGAACAAATGATCTAATTCACTTGATTGTAAATAGCAAGATCCACTATGGCAAACTCGGTAAACAAATGTTGCAATGACATTTTGACATGCATGGAAAGGATATAAAACCTTTGAAATGGGATTTGATGAGTTGCAACCTCTCAACAAACATGGGGTGGATGGTCTTGGTGGCCTAGGGGCAACCATAGTAGATGCATTGGACATTGCTATGATTATGGGCTTGAGCAATATTGTCAAGGATGTAGGATCATGGATCAAGAAGGAGTTGCCGACCAGACTAAACAAGAAGGGACATGTTGCTACATTGAATTCTTATATTTGTCTTTCATGTATATAAGAGATATGTTTGAAACCTGTAGTTGGCAAATAACATATATTTAAAGCATACATTACACTTCTAAGATGCCAAACACAACAAACATGATGTGCATCATTGTTGTTCAAAAAAATATTAACATAAATTCAGTTTGATGGGAACTAATGGAATGTTTTTCATAGGCAAATTTGTTTGAGACTACAATCCATATGTTGAGAGGTTTGTTGAGTGCATATCATTTGAGTGGAGGAAGAATAGTAGTGCGTGGGGTGCAAAAAGAAGTGGTCACCTACAAGGACCAAATCCTAATGTTTTACTTGGACGATGCAAAAGATCTTGGAGACCACTTGATGGTTACATTTACAAGTAGTCCATCCCGTGTCCCTTTTTTTAGATGTGATTTTTCAGGAATGGAGTGCACATACAGCTGGTTTTGGTGGTGGGTTCAATAGCACATTTGAAGTAACCACTATGCATATGGAATTTTGGTACCTTAGTTACATTATTGGGGACCCCAAGCAAAAAAAGCTGCAATGGCCGTGTATGAACATTTCAAGGGTCTTCCGAAGACATAGATAAGGCTTTGTCCTTATCTATATCAAATGGATTTCATGGCAACCTCATTCCATCAAATATGTTTGTTTTTATTTTTTGTTCATAGCACCAACATTGCATTGAATTTTGGGTAAATTATGGTGTGACCGCTTTAGTCCACAATTAAGGCAGTTTGAAAGTAGCAACATCAGGCTTGGCTCGCATGGAGACATCTATTATGAATATTTACTCAAAGTTTGGCTACAACAAGGTGGTGTTGCATACAATGAGAGTAGTGTCGCATATCTGTGAAATATGTACGAAAAGGCAATGGGAAGTGTTATGCATTTATTGGTCAAGAAGTGAAAACCAAGTTGCTTGGTTTTTGTTGGTGAACTTCCAAATGGACCCAATGGGGTTGTGTATCCAAAGATGGACCATCTGGTATGTTACACATTTTGGTCCAATCCTACATTGGAAAAGATATGAAAGTTTGCAACTGATGACAAAAATGACAAATTGCATACTGGCCTATTGCCCATAAGAAACAAAAATAGTTTGGGAGGCTAGGGAATTATTTACAACAAGTTGGCATATTTTTGAGTTTATGTTTTATCGTTAGTTAATTGTTGAGAAAAAATTCACACTCTTGACATCGACATGGTGATTATGTTTTGTAGGTGTGCTTTTTAGCAGGGAATCTTGTTCTTGGGGCAATTAAAGGACTGACTAAATAGGAAGCAATTGCCAAGGGTAACCATTCAACATGAACCATGGTTTCATGTAGTTTTGAAAAGGTCAACTTTACAATGATCATGTTGGTGCATTGACACATGTCACACATGGATGTGTGTTTTTTGGTGTAATCATATGGTCCAACAAGGTCTTGCTATGTAGATCTTATGAGTGAGAGCACCTTGTAAGATTTGGAACTAGTAGAGGAGTTGGCAAAAACCTGTTATGAAATGTACGAGGTCACATAGATTGGCTTGGCATTAGAAATTGTTTACTTCAACCTATATGCGAGTGATATCTTCATTAATCCCAACCCCATCAATTCTTTCTTTTGTATTTATGCTTTTTGACCTTGTTTATTTAGATTCCATAATCACCAAAAGATAAATTGTATTTGTAGAAAGTCCTGAAAGTGAGGAGGTGTTTTGTTGTAAGCTAAAAATGTTGCTATGGATGGAAGAAAGGCAAATTGAACGTACAAATGTGACATCTGCATTAAACTTGTGGATCGTCATAACCTTTTTCACCCAAAAATAGTTGAATCCCTTTTCATATTTCACAAAACCATTAAGGATCCTAGGTTTGTTGAACAATAATTACTCATTTTTTCCTTCACTGTAATGAGTACAACATGACCATCATGTAACATAAAATGTAACATTAATTCAACATGCAGATTTTATATAATAGTTTGCTTGAAATTTCTAGTAATTCTAGCATATGTTTTGGATCCAAGTAGTGACCAATTGGGTTCATCAAGGTTTATCTTTTGGGGAACATTGCCCCCCCCCCCCGCAACTATTTGTAAAGGTTGGTGCATTTTACGAAAAAAACTTATTTTCTTCTAAGGTCATGGTTCCTTCCAAATAATGTGTTTTTCCCTTTGTGTCTAGTTCTTTTCCTCTTGTCCTCTTTTGTGCTTCTGTGTCTTGCTTTAGTCTTAAAGTCATCTTTGTGTATTGGTAAGGTTCTCTATTAAGGGGGTAGGATGAATATGTGATTTTGGATGAACAAGGCAATTAATATAAAGACTGAAAAGGGAACTTTGTTAGTTTGCATTTTGAGTTTTTATTGTTTGGATCATGATGATGTAACTTGATATAGTTTAAAAGGGGAAAGTTATAGAGAACAAAGAGGAGGAGAGAAGAAGATGAGATGAGGAAGTTTTAGAGAAAAGTAGGAGGAGCTGGAGGTACTAGGGGTAGAAAACCACAAACTTTATTTTGATATAACACAAATTTTAAGTCTTGTTTTGGGATTTTTTTCAACAAAACATGGGATTATGTTATAATTTGGATTCATGGCTTTAGTAATATAGAAAAACACAAACTTTTATAGTGAATTTTATGTTCATTTCTTTGTGTGAATTTTTTGTAGTGATAGATTATGATGAAATGAATTATAATCTTGTTTCTGGAATTTTTACAATGTATTTTGAAGTGTAGATTCTAGTTATATGTAATAACCATGAATCTCATATTGGAATGAATGGTAGTGTTAAGTTTGTTGAGACTTAAAACATAAATAGTGAACATGTATGCATGTAAAAATGAAAATTTGTTGTTATAGTAATGTGAAATATTTTGCAAGAATTTAAATTTCACTTCTACCATTCTTTAGCAGGTTCAAAGTAGTAATGTTTTAACTCCTTGGAGGGTCATTTTAAAGTCTTACATGTCTTTTAAGAGTTTAAAATGTATTTTGTCCCTTTTTTTACGTTTTTGTTTGTTTTTTGTTTTCTTTTTGTTTTAAGTCCTTTCGTGTTCTTCATGACATTTTTTGGTTACCTATAAAGTCCTCTTGTAGGTTCAAAGTAGTAAGCCTTTAACTCCTTGTAGAGTCATTTAAAAGTTTTACAGGTTTGTGTTTGCAGATAAACAAATGTTTGTAATAGGTTCGCCTTTGCCATCCAGTCTTAGTCTTGTCTCGCACTCTACACTACCACAACCTTTTTTTCCCTTGCAACCATGTGGACATCCATAGCCACTGCCGTTGCATGTTGTTAGGAGCATAAGCACCAAGCCACAACAATTTCGTGGTCCAAATGAGTTCGAGAAAAACAATGTTGGGGTTCCTCCACCATTGCCACCTCCACACATTTGTGACCTTCCTCCTTGTATCCCTTTTGCATGTGAAATTTTACTTCAACACCCTCCATCACAATGTGGGTCATTTGTTGTGGTAACCTTATTGTCTTAAATCCCTTTTGTCTACAATAGGAACCTTTGTATAGGCTATGTGGCAATCTTTTGAGTCCCATTAATTCCATGATAGATATTGCATGTAAGTCTCAACAGTGTAATCAGTAATGAATAGTTTTCTATGTAAATTGATTAAAAGAAGGATTTGTCAAAAAAAATTCCCTTTGTTATTTTAGGTTGTGGAGATTTTTTTTGGTTTTTTCCTTCATAATTCACACTTTTTTTCGAGAGTAGGGTTTTGAGAGATTATTATTATTATTATGAAATAGTGTAAAGGTGAATAAAAGAGGAAGGTTGTCAAAACTTCTCCCCCTTGCTGATTTTAGCCATGGGGAATTATTTTGATTGCTATCTGTTTTTTGACAATGATATTCATTAACTTTTGTTTTTAAGAGAGCTTCATGGTTTTCATTTGTCAATGAATTGTCTAAACCTTTCCCCCTTGTTGAGTTTAACCATGGAGAATTGTTTTGATTGCTTTCCTTTTTTTTTGACATTGATGTTCTTTGGCATATGTACTCCCCATGACTAAAGTTGTGTTTGTATTGTGTTATAATTGATGAAGGGGCTAGGACTTTCTTGTTGGAATACCGGTATTGCAAAGTTTAATTCAAGGTTTAAATTTTATATGTTTATACCATCCTAAAATGTTGCAATTGAGCATGTTTGAAAACTTGAAACATTTTGACATGCTCACAAAAATATGAAGTGCAAAGGATATTGGTGAAAAACAACATGGTTGGTCTTTCTTTTTCAAAAATCATTGCGGAACATAAAGATTTTCAAGCTAGTGAAGGGCCCCACCACCTTTCCATGAGGCCATTTTACTTTAAAAGGGAAGCTAAAAATCTAACCTAACAATTCTCAAGCTAATGAAAGTCCCCACCACTTTCCATGAAGCCATTTTACTATAAAAGGAAAGTTAAAAATCTAACTTATAGGAACAATTGCTCTACTAGGCATGCTAAATTGGTTTTATATATATTGTAGTATTTTTTGTTTATTTTTGGTTTTTTATTGTTGAAACTTGATTTTTGCCATGTAAATCACCTTCTGCATACAAGCTTGACTAAAAAATTGAAACTTACTAAATCTATTTTCTACTATACTTTGAAATTCTTGAAAATTATTGAAACTCTAATGGAAATATGATAGTAAAATTTGAAATCACGAATGGTTACACCACAAGTTAAAGTTTTTTCATATTTTCAAATATTTCAAAATGAAATTCTTCACTAAAGTACACCTTTGATAAAAATTTCAGATGTTTGAGTATATTTTATAATTGATATGAATGCTTCTCACCCGCTATAATTTTAAAAATCATAGAAACTTCAAATTTTCAAAAAAACATTTGAAAGAATCAAGTATGGCTTGTAGGAAACATATGGCTTCAGTGATTGAAAATAAAAAGTGCAACTTTTATCTTATTTACATTCATGTAGGAGAAGTGAACATATAATATGAAGTTTGATTTTAAAGTTATAGGCTTTATACTTTAAGGGGTAAATTGTGATCCCCACATATTATGATAATAAACCTCACTCACATAAATTTGAAGCACAAAAGCACAATTAACCTTAGATCAAGAGTTGGGTTTGTGGCATTAGAGTCATCCTAGTTCAATTCCCAACATCAAGGGTTTTATGGCAATTCTTTTCAAAGAAAAACCTTTTATACTTTTACTTTTGGCACTTTAGAAAAATTTTGCACACAACTTTTTTTGTTTCCCATTATTACACTATATATTATAGAATTGCAAGCTTGTGGTAGATACATGAAGTCTTATGATAGACTTGGGGTGATCTTAAATTATGTTTTGACTATGTTTTTATGATCAATATTAAAAACTTCAAATGTTGGACATCAATAATAGGAGGGACCGCTTTAAAGTTATTGATATATTCTTTTTTTGGAGAGGTCATGTGAGTGACAATTGGCTCATTAATGATCACATGAAGACACAAAAAAAATGTGAATGATAAGCCAAAAGGCTGAACCAAAATCAAATGTTTCGTTACCATACATGTCTACCTAGTACAAAATTAGGTTGAAATTAAATTAAATGAAAAGTTCCTAATATACATTTTAGAATTATGCTTAATTTACAAAAATATGCATAGTCATTGCCTAATTTTTCAAAAACTTCAGTGAAATGATTTTCATTTCAATAGATCCTTTCATAACATTTGAAAAAATGAAAATCCTTAATAAATAACTATTATTCAAAGCAAAAGACATGAACTAATACACATACACACCTTAAGTATGAGCCATAAAACAATAGTGAGTTTCAAATATGTGTGTATCTTAATGAAGATTAGCGTTAATGGGAAATCAACATTGATTGTTAGATGTACAAGTGGTTGGTTTAGAACATTTTTTAAGAGATTAGTGCTTATTCAAAAAATGACCTTGGGGAGGTAGTTTTTATAGATTAGCATTAATCTCTTGGAGCATCTTCTTACATTTTATCTCACGTTACACCTTTTTGACATAAGCTATAACACATGGTAGAAAGGACATCAAAGTTAAATGGAAAATGATCTTCTCTCATTAGTTCCTTTCAAATTAATGTTGATTGTAATAAGCCATGATTTCAAAAACATAAAGAAAGGTTTGACACCCACTATTACATCTTTACAAAGAAATAATGTCATATGGACACAACTTTTAAAAACAAAGGAGAAAGACCTCAAGGTGTTTAAAAAGTCATACACAACAAAGAACGCAATAATTTTACACTTTCAACCTATGTCTTCCAGGCAAATACATGGAATGTAGAAGGAACAAAAGCTTAATTCATGCTAGCCCAGAGTTCTTCTTTTATCCATATGATCAAAAGCTTAGAAAACAAACTAGATCTTTGCCCAATCAATTTGAAGCCGTTTGCATTTAAAATTTCACCAAAAATATGATTTTCATATGTAGTATTTGAAATTGTTCGTAATTGATAAAAGTATATGTTTCATCCATAAAAAAATAAGTGATTGGATTTTGTACAACAATTGGAACATTGTTGAATCACACTTGTTGTTAGGAACTCTACTGTTAAGTCTTTAACACCAAGCTAATTGTTTAAAACTTAATCCTACTTATCATGAAACACAATGTTAAGTTAACATATTAGACTTTAATTAACACTTATGATTTTGAAGTGCTTACTAATGGCTAGGTTGATGTTAAACCTTAATTTGAAAAATCCTTAACATTGAGGTTTTATTATGAGTTTGATCAGAGAAGAATTGCCATGGGATGAAATCCTTGGGTGCATCATTGGAGTGTATGAAAAAGCAACTTACCCCTTCAACCAGTGTTTTTTGTTTTCAACTTTGTGATTTAAGCCAAAGTGGCAATGATCCACAGAAGTGACTTAACACTTAACCTTTAAATGTCCATACCTAACACATTAAAAATAGGCTCGGCTGAAGGTAGGGGACATCCAACTAGGCTCATAAGCTGTGGAGGACAGTAATGTCGACAAAATGTGTGTTAGGGAGTAATGGGAAACATGGGAGACAACACCCAAAAAGTTGAGGACATTGGAAATAATATTGAAGGATGTTGAAAATACCCAAATTGATGATTTTTTTTTGTCTTTCCTATCGTTTTCCTGGTGCATTGACACATTCTTGACATTTTTTTGATGCTCCAACTTTTTTCCTTTTTTTTTTTTTTGTTTTGTTTTTGGATCAAATCCATACCATTTTTTCAACAAGGGTGGAAGACAAAGGGCGCTGAGATAGCCGTTGAGAGGTTCGTCATCATGTTGTAGGAGATTACAATTTCTTGACACAAAAGAAAAAGATTTTTCATCCCATAACCCCTAAGCTGGATGTTCCCCTATGGTTTGTTATGTCCAGCAAAAGTTCAAAGGCCTTGGTTACCATGAATAGTGTCAATGTATGCTCATGTGCCTTCATTATTCACAACACTTATACCAATGTTGGGTGGTTCTTAGAAGTAGAGACAGATACCCATTGATTATCAACCTGGCTATATCTATGCTTACGCATCAGTTATCAAAAAAATTTAAAAACAGGCATAGGTATATAACCATGGTTTTGAAAAAAAATCAAAAAGTCAAAAAACCTATCAACAGGGTTTCTTTGCTGGTTTTTTCATGGAAATTGATGGTTCTTTGAGTCTTTAGAAATAACCATGACTGATTTTTTGACTTTGAGTTGTTTTCCAAAGAACAAGAACTGACAATTCTTTCAAAATTGAAAGAACTGCCCAACACTGGCTCATACGGCCCCACTGTTCATGGTAACCTGTGCCCGGTAACCAGTGTGCTGTGGTTTCTCAACTAGTCCATATCCATTATGTACATGGATGAAAATTGATTCACATCCGCCTGTTGAGGAGGTTATGGATGTGAATGATTCCCCTTATGTCCAGTAATTGGCTCTAGGCCAACCACCTAATGGAAATAGCCTTTAGCCAAAATAAAGAAGCACTGGTCGAAATCCAGATTGTGAGGCAGAGGCAATAAGTGTAGAGTGTACCATATCTACA
>Ga0116227_10016445_pt1 | contig 10615 bp, 7 predicted proteins | sample S1TSphgellanicum_FD_89693 | JGI IMG/M metagenome (GOLD analysis project Ga0116227, IMG submission 89693) | Host-associated microbial communities from peat moss isolated from Minnesota, USA - S1T2_Fb - Sphagnum magellanicum MG | ecosystem: Host-associated > Plants > Peat moss > Unclassified...
CGCGACCTCCTTTCCTCTCCGAATTCGTAAATCAGGTTGGCGAGATCTTCTTCGTCCGCCTGATTTACCACTTGCTCGGCCGTCTGCCCGCTGCGCGTATCCATCCGCATGTCCAGCGGTCCGTCCGACCGAAAACTAAACCCTCGTGCTGCCTCGTCCAGCTGCAGGCTGCTCACGCCAAAGTCGGCCAGCAAACCATCCAGCGTTCCCGGCGCGATGACCTCGGCAATCTCCGAGAACGCTCGCGGCACAAACTCCACCGTCGGCATCTCGCTGCCAAGCTCTTCGGCGACCAGCGCCAACCGCGCTTTCGCCTTCTCCATCGCCTGCGGATCGCGATCGAACGCGATCAGCTTGCCGGCCGGGCCCAACCTCTTCGCAATCGCAGAAGAGTGCCCGCCGAGTCCCAGCGTCGCGTCCACAACCGTCGCGCCGGGCTTGATATTCAGAAATTCAAGACTCTCTTCCAAAAGAACCGGTATATGTTGCGGTCTTTCCATCTCGCCCGCTCCATACGCCACACTCAGTGGCTAAAACTTTTACAACCCAATCACTGCCAGCGCTTCCAGGTCGGCATCCGTCAGCGGATCGGCTTCCAGCTCGGCGCGGTGGGCCTTGTCGTTGATCACCGCCAGGTACGTCTGCTGCCCCAGCACCGCCACATCGCCTTCTACCTTCGCCATCTCCCGCAAACCCTGCGGAACCAGCAACCGGCCCTGCCCGTCCATCTCAACCACCTGGCCGTAATAATTCGTTACGTCCAGAAACTTCCTCTTGGCCGCGCTCGAAGCCAGCTTCGAAATCGCGTCCTCGATCTTTTCCCACTCCTTCATCGGCCAGATCTCCGCGCGTTTCCCGTCGCGGCTGGTGATGAAAAACTGAGGCCCATACAGCTCGTCGACCCGGCGCTTGAACTCCGCAGGCACCTTCAGCCGGCCTTTTTCATCAACCCGAGCTGGATGGTTTCCGCGAAACATTGCCTTTTCGACCTCAAAACAAACCCGAACCTACCCAAACACCTGCTTGAGGGCCCGAAAGCGTTACGATGAGGAGGAAAGCTTGCTTTTACCCGCCACACCGGACCACTTTTGACTACTTTTGACCACTTGACTCCCCAAGACTCTCAAGAGATACCCCTCCTGTAAAGCCCTAATTTCAAAAGCCACCGAACTTTTTCTTGGAATAATGTGGAAAAAACAGGCTGTAGGGTGTCTTCCGCCCACCACCCCTACATCTTGTGTTGGCTACTTTGATTCGTAGCAAAACCCGCACTTGCTCTTTCACAGCGCCTAAGCTAAGGCGAACCAAAAGCGAAAATACCTGCCCGAGGATGAGTGCCCGAGGAGTAGAGGTGAGCTTCAGCTCACCGTCAAAGCCCGCCAAAAACCGGGCTTTAGCCCTGGCCTCCCACCACGACTACGGCAGCGGCACCTTCAGCAACCCCTTTCGCCGCAAAAACCACACCAGGTACACCAGGATCACCACATTCGCCATCAGCAGCCCCAGGCTGTAATACGAAGGCTTCCGCCAGATCTCATAAATCTCGAACGGCATCGCCCCAATCGTAAGGATCAGCGTGAAATACTCCGCCCACGTCTTCTCCAGCACCAGCCCCACGCCTTCGACGATGCACACCATCGAATAGCCCAGCGCAAACACGCTGTACTTGCGCAACTGGTGGTTGTCGATCAGGTCCGCCTTGTCCAGCACGAATCGCACGAAGTGCCCATCCGCGTCCAGCCGCAGCGCTTCTGCCATGTGCTGCACAAAGCCGCCGAAGTCGCGGTGCACCATGTGCAGCGCCCCAAAGCCCACCACGCCGAAGAAGATTGCCTTGCTCAGCTTGAACAGGCCTACCAGCAGCAGCCCGCGCTCATGCTTTGCGTGAGGCGCAGTCTTCCTGCTGCTCGACTTGGTCGCCGTGGTCATCACTCCCAGTGGACTGGCACGCTCCTCGTTTGTCAACGAATCTGCGCGAAGGGGAGTCTCCCTGGTCAAGCTTCTCTCGCAACTTCTTTAGGTAGCGTCATCCTGAGCCAACGGCGAAGGATCCCTGTATTTCGCTGGCGGCGGCACCAGTTCCAATCCAACAGCAAGCAGAAGTTCAAGCCCCCTGACGACTTTTTGCCCAAAGCCTTGACATCGCCAACGAGACATCCTTTTCCTACCGCAGGACGCAAGCTGTTCCCTTGCGCCTAGGTCAGCTTTTCGTTCAGCGTGCATCCCATTCTCTGGAAACCAACCAAGAAAGTTGCAATCCGCTCTTGAGTGCTCGGCGTAGATACAGTGTGCGCCCGGAGGTCAGGAGCAACTCCTACAAGATTCCGGGCCCCTACTTCGAAAGGACACTACCGATGAAGAAGTCTCTGCTTTCCCTGCTGGCTGTTTCAGCTCTCGCCCTCACCTCCGTCGTCGCTTCCGCGCAGAACCCCACCGTCGGCGGCGCTCCCATGTACGCCGACAAGACCATCGTCGCGAATGCAGTGAACTCGCCCATCCACAAGACGCTCGTCGCTGCCGTCAAGGCCGCCGGCCTCGTCGACACGCTCAACAGCGCCGGTCCCTTCACCGTCTTCGCTCCTACCGATGACGCGTTCGCCAAGCTCCCCGCGGGCACGGTCGACACGCTCGTGAAGCCTGAGAACAAGGCCACGCTCGTCAAGATCCTCACCTACCATGTCGTCGCCGGCAAGATCACCTCGAAGGAACTCAAGGAGTGGATCAAGAAGGGCGGCGGAAGCTACGTGGCCACCACCGTGGAAGGCGGCAAGCTCACCTTCACCATGGATCATCACAAGATCAAGATCACCGATGAAAAGGGCGGCTCCGCCTTTATCACCACCGCAGACGTCATGCAGTCGAACGGCGTCATCCACGTCATCGACACCGTCTTGATGCCTTCCTAAGCTGTTCCACCTGGCCCGCATCTCCCAGGCCACTGCACCACTCGAACGGCGTCCTACGGGGCGCCGTTTGCTTTTGCCTCTGCTCACCCTCAGAAAAACGAAAACTCTGTCATCCTGAGCGGATCCTGAGTGAGCGGAGCGAATCGAAGGGGCAATCGAAGGACCTGCAACCCATCCAACCTCGACCCGCCTTCCTCCGGGTGCCCCACCCTCGCCGCGCCCAGACCGCTCACGCTGAACCCCAAATCTCCATCGCGGCAGGGTGGGGTCGCACAAAGCCAATATCACCACAGCCGCAAAATGCCCGCACCATGAGGGTGATGCGGGCACTCCTCGGCAGCTCACACCGCCGAAGCTCAATCTTTTTTCTATCCCCTATCCCCTACCCGTTATCCCCTGCCTTTACATCTCCGCCCACTGCCGCAGCAGGTTGTGATACACGCCCGTCATCTGCACCGACGTCTTCTTCACCTCAGCATCCTGCGCATGCTCGCTCCGAGCCAGCCGCTGGATCGACTCGTCGAGCTCAAACAGCAGCGTCCGCTGCGCATCCTGCCGCACCATGCTCTGAATCCAGAAGAAGCTGGAGATGCGATTGCCGCGCGTCACAGGCTCCACACGGTGCAGGCTCGTCGCCGGATACAGCACCATGTCACCTGCTGCCAGCTTCACGCTCTGCGACCCATACGTGTCTTCCACGATCAACTCGCCACCGTCGTACTCGCTAGGCTCCGTGAGAAACAACGTCGCACTCAGGTCCGTCCGAATCCTCTGTCCTGTCGTCACGAGCTGACGAATCGCCGTGTCCACATGCGTGCCGAACGTCTGCCCGCCGGCATAGCTGTTGAACATCGGCGGAAACACTCTTAGCGGCAGCGCTGCGGACATGAACCGAGGCGCACGCGCCAGCCCAGCAAGCACCATCTCGCCAAGCTCCTTCGCCACAGGCGAGTTCTCCGGAAGCTGCGCATTGCGCTTCACCTCCTGCGCCTGGTACCCGGCAGTCACGCGCCCATCCACCCACTCCGCCGCCAGCAGCTTCTCGCGAGCCGCCGCCACCTGCTCCGCCGTCAACACCTTCTCAATCGCAATCAACATCGCCGTCGTTCCCTTCGCATCTTCACGCTTAAACTTCGCGCACTTTGCGTTCAAGCTTTTGCTCTTCCTTCAACAGCAGCAGCGAGGCAACAGAAGTCCAACCCTCCACCGCCCCGCTACTTCCTATTTCCTACTTCCTACTTGCTGCTCCTAAAACTTGAACGTAGCCCCAATCAGCGCACTCAACCCAGCCCCCGGAATCAAATGCGAAGGATGCGGCTGGTCGATATAGAACCGGTTCAGCAGGTTGTACACATTCGCCTGCAGCTCAAGCCGCTTGGTCACCGGACGGCTCAGCATCGCGTTGAACACCCAGTACCCCGGCACCTGCTTCATCGCCACCGACGTCACCTGATAACAAACCGTCGTCGCAGGCGTGCCACCGGGAGCTGTCGCGCAAGGCGCCGTTCCCGCAGCAAACGTCTGCGCCGCAGAGAAACCCGTAGGCACATACGGCACCGTCGAGCTCGCCGTCCGACTCGCCACATAATTCCCGCCAAAGCCGATCTTCAGCTTCTCCGGCAGATCATGCGTGAGGAACGCATTGAACGTCTGCTTCGGCACATTCGCCAGCGGATACCCGATCGACGTCGGGAAGAGCTTCGAGTACAGCACCTGGCTCGACAGATACGCATAGCCGATCACGATATCCAGACCATGCGGCATCTGTCCGACGGCGCTCGCCTGAACGCCCTTCACCAACTGGTTGCCGGCCAGCACCACGTTGTTGGAGTTCGTGGGATCGGTCTCGCGAGCATTGTCCTTCTCGGTATGGAACCACGCGCCTTCCATCTTCAGCCTGTCCGCGAGGAAGCTGTACTTCGCGCCCACTTCAAACGTCTCGTTTTCTTCCGGCGGAAGTATGCTCGTCGCCAGACTCAGGCTCAGCGACTCTGCCGAAGGATTGAAGCTCGTCCCGTAATCGAAGTACACCGAGCCATGCGATGTGGGCTTGTACACCAACGCCGCGCGATACGTCGGCTGCGTCACCTTCTGCTCCAGCGGCTTCTGCGTCGCCGTCAGCGCCGCGCCCACAGGCGCAGGGTTCGCTGCCGTATACGGCGTATACAGATTCACGACCGTGTCGAACAAGTCCCAACGCACGCCGCCACTGGCCTCAAACAATCTGCCCAGCTTCATCGTGTCCACGAAGTACACGCCCGCGCTCTGCGACTTCAAATGCGTGATGCCGGAGATATAACCCGTGCCTCCGAACACATCACTCGGGTTCGGGTTCAGCAGAGTCGTAGAAGGCACCGTGTTGATCTTGTTGATCGTGTAGCTCGTGCGAATGGGGTTCGAAACCTCGCGCCCGCCCTCTACGCCGCCGGCAAAATCATTCCTGATGCCCAGCACCTTGAACCGCGCCGTCAACTCCGTCTGGTCCCACAGATCGCCTTCCACGCTCTTGATCTGTAGTTGATTGCGGTTCACCACCACGTTCGCCGGATTGAAATTCGCCGGCGTGTACGGACACACAACAGCCGTGTTCACCGCCGAAGTCGGCAACGCAGCCACGTACCCGCCCACAGGCGTGCTCACGCTCGCGTTCGAGCAAATCTGCGGCTCGGTAATCTGCACATCGCGCGGATAATTCGCAAACCGCCCAATCGTGTGCAGATCAAAGTTCTCGTTGAAGGTATGGTTCGCCTTCAATGTCAGGATGTCGTCATTCGTCTTCAGCGAGTTCTGGCTCGGGAACCCGAAGTACGAGTGCCGGTTCACACCCGGCGCCAGCTTGTTGAAGAACCACGGCAAACCGTAATCCGGCGTGTCGCTCTCCGTGAAGTGGAAGTAGCTCACCGTCAGCCGCGACGACGACCCCAGCCCAAAGCTGATCGAAGGCGCAATCCCGAACCGCCGGTTCTCCGCAAACGGACGCCCGGCAACGCCGCCTTCCGTCCCGACCATATTCAACCGGAACGACGAACCGTTCGCGAGATCCGGCAGCGGCTCATTGATGTCCGCCGTGATGCGCTTGGTCTGGTCCGTGCCGAACTGCGTCTGCACCTTCACAAACTTGTCCAGCGTAGGCACCTTGCTCTCTTCGTTGATCACGCCGCCCGTCGAACCGCGGCCAAACTGCACGCCCGCCGGCCCTTCCAGCACCTCGACCTGGTCGAAGTTGAACGAGTCGCGATAGTAGCTGCCGAAGTCGCGAATCCCATCCAAAAAGATGTCGTTGCGCGCCGTGAAGCCGCGAATCGTAAGGCTGTCGCCCTGCGCTCCACTCTCACCCGCAGCAAGACTGATGCCCGGCACGTTGCGCACCGCATCCATGAGCGTGTGGTTCGCTTCATCCTTAAGGATGAAATCCGGCACCACCTGCACGGTCTGCGGCGTATCGATCAACGACTCCGTAAACTTGCCCATAGACACCGAAGTCGCCACCGCGCCGCTCGTCACATCGACCGACTCCGCATTCATCAGCCCGACAGACGCCACCGTCGGCGCCTCAAATTTGAACGACAACCCAGTCCCCGCCAGCAACTGCTTCAGCGCTGCCGCATCCAGCAGCGCGCCCTGCAACCCGGCCGAGTGGAACCCAGCCAGCTTGTCCTCCGAAATCGAGAAATGCAACTGCACGCCGGTCGTCTGCTGGTACGCCTTCAGCGCCTCGTTCAGCGGTCCCGCCGGAATCGCAAACGTGTGCGACGTCGTCGGCGCCTGCCCATCAACGGTCAAATCGCGACCGTCATCGTTCGAAATCGAAACATACGATGTCGAAGTATCGCTCGGCCCCTGCGCCACCGCCGGAGCCATCATGGAACCCGCTGCCAGGACCGCTGCCGCGACTGCTCCGCTGAACTTCCATCCCGCGTGCGTTTCCCACCCACGCCGGGTCTTTCTTTGCTGAAACTTCTGAATCACTGGTCGTGCTCCTTGTTGCTATGGCCGGCTCGCCCTCACGCGCCACCCTGCCCTTGTTTCCACGCGGCCCTCAACACACGCGCCCGATCGCCCCTCATTGGCGACCTAATCAGTCTGATATGTCTCCAGCTTACCGCAAATCTCGGACTCCGCAAGTCCGAGATGCGAATTCTGTGCGAATTTCGGATAACAATAGTCTGAAATCAACTCTTTCCCTGTCTCCACTTGGCAGAATCAAAACTCCTGGAGTCCAATAGCCTCATGCCTTACCAATTCCAGACCGAGCAATGGCTTCCGCACCCCATCGAACTCGTCTTCGCCTTCTTCGCCAACCCGGAAAACCTGCCCCGCCTCATGCCGGCATGGCAAAAGGCCCGCATTGAGGAAGCTGTCTTTACCCCTCCACCGCCACGTCCGGAAGGCGCGCCAAGCTATCCGGGTATCGCCGCGGGAAGCGGCTCACGGCTGACGATCTCCGCAAAGCCGTTTCCTTACGCGCCGTTTCGCACGCCCTGGGAGGCCCAGATCGAAGATTTCCGCTGGAATGAGGGCTTCTGCGACATCGCCCTCCGCAGCCCCTTCAAAAGCTGGCGTCACTGCCACACCGTCCGCGCTGCTGACAACGGCACCATCGTCCGCGACGAAATCACCTACGAGCTTCCCGTAGGCCCCCTCAACCCGCTCGCCAATCTCTTCGCCAAACAGGGCTTCAAAAGCCTCTTCGCCTACCGTCAGAAGCGCACCACCGAGCTTCTGGCCAAAGCCACCGCGGGTGCCCCACCTCTCGCAGGATGAGAGGTGTCATCAACTCTTTCTATGGAGCGTCATCCTGAGCCGTAGGCGAAGGATCCCTGTATTTTGCTGGCTGTAGCAGCGCGAGGGAATCCGCCGCTCATACTTACCTACACCAAAGCAAAAGGCGCGCCATCATCGGCGCGCCTAAACTCTGAAACGAAACCCTGAAACTAAGCCGTCACCGTCTTCAGCAGCGGCTTCACGCGTTCCAACGCTGCCTCCGCGGTCAGCCCGTATTTCGCGCGCAACGCTTCCGGCTTGCCGTGCTCGATGAACTGGTCAGGCCAGCCCACGCGGATGACCGACGTGTCGATCCCCGCAGTGCTCAGCGTTTCCAGCACCGCAGAGCCGAATCCGCCTGCAAGCACGTGATCTTCGAGCGTCACCAGAATCCCGCAACGCTTCGCATACGCTTCCACGCACGCTGCATCGATCGGCTTGGCAAACCGCGCATTGATCACCGCAACCGACTGCCCTTCGCGCTTCAGCAGTGCAGCCAGCTTCTCGGCATCCGGCAACATATTGCCGAGCGAGAAGATAGCAACATCGTCGCCGTCCTGAATGACTTCCGCCTTGCCCACCTCCAGCGCCACCGGAGTTTCCTTCACCGGCGTTCCCGGCCCGATGCCACGCGGATAACGAATCGCGCTGGGACCCGCGTGTTGGAGCGCGGTGAACATCATGTCCTGCAGCTCGTCCTCGTCCTTCGGATCCATGTGGATGATGTTCGGAATGCCGCGCAGATAGCTGATGTCGAAGAGCCCATGGTGCGTCGGTCCGTCATCGCCGCTCAGGCCGCCACGGTCCATGCAGAACACCACCGGCAGTTCCTGTAGCGCCACATCGTGCACCACTTGATCGAACGCCCGTTGCAGGAAAGTCGAGTAGATCGCGCAGAACGGTCGATAGCCCTTGGTCGCCATGCCTGCTGCAAACAGAACGGCATGCTCTTCGGCGATACCGACGTCAAAGTAGCGGCCAGGATGATGCGGGCGAAACGAGTCCAGCGCCGTCCCATTGGGCATGGCCGCAGTGATGGCCACGACCTTGTCGTCCCTGTTCGCAAGCTTGGTGAGAGACTCCGCAAAGATTTCGGAGTACGTCTTCTGCCCTGGGGACTTGGTCCCGCCGGTTTCGGGGTCATACGGCCCAAGGCCGTGGAACTTCTTCTGCTGCTCCAGCGCAGGCTGGAAACCGCGGCCTTTCTGCGTAAGCGCGTGCAGCACGACGGGCTTGTTCTGTGTCTTGAGGAACTTGAAGGTCTCGATCAGCATCGGCAAATTATGGCCGTCGACCGGGCCGTAATAACTTAGCCCGAACTCCTCGAAAATCATCCCACGGCCGACGATGCCCTTCGCCGCTTCTTCTGCCTTGCGCGCGATGTGGCGCGCAGCCTTGCCGCCAAACTTTTCGAGCAACCCCGCAGCGCGGTCGTGCAGGTCGTTGTACATCGGGTTGGTGGCGATCTTATGGAAGTACTCAGCAATAGCGCCAACATTTTTATCAATCGACCACTCGTTGTCGTTCAGCACAATGATCAGCCGCTTGGTCTGCGCGGCCACGTTGTTCAATGCCTCAAAGCTGATGCCGTTGGTAAACGCCGCATCGCCCGCAAGCGCCACAATGTGCTCGCTGCCGCAGGACATATCGCGAGCCACAGCCATGCCCAGAGCCGCGGAAAGCGCGGTGCCTGCGTGGCCTGCGCCGAAGGAGTCGTGCTCGCTTTCGGTGCGCAGCATAAAGCCGTTCAGGCCTTCGGGCTGGCGGATGGTTTCAAAGCGGTCTTCGCGGCCGGTCAACAGCTTATGCACGTAGCTCTGGTGGCTGACGTCGAAGACGAAGCTGTCCTGCGGGGTGTCGAAGACGTAGTGCATCGCGATGGTCAGTTCGACCACGCCGAGGTTCGGTCCGATGTGCCCGCCGGTTTTTGCCACGCCGACAATCAGGCGCTCGCGAATCTCTTCCGCGAGCCGCTCCAACTCCACGGGGCTCAGGCGTTTGACGTCCGCCGGCGACTTGATCTTGCTGAGGTACTTACTCATTCGAGAAAAATCCACTTCTGGCCAGCGCGCGTAGCTCACGCAGCACACGGCGAAGTTTCCAGTGTATCAACCTGCGGGCCTGCGCACCGGGCAGCGCCGGGTCCGGAAGTTTTCGACCGCATCAAATGAAACAAAAACCTGACGCTCTGTCCCCGAAAATTCACGAAAAGCGGGTAGGATTCCCCCATGCCCCTTTTTGGTTTGAAGTCCCCCGCGCTCCGGCTGCTTTGTCTTCCCGTCTTTGCCCTCATGGCTCTCTCCACCCTGCACGCTCAAACGGCTTCGGTTGTCATCAGCCAGGTGTACGGCGGCGGCGGCGGTTCAGGCGCAACCACGAGCTACCTCTACAGCCAGGATTACGTGGAGATCTTCAACGGCACCAGCTCCACGGTGAATGTAGGCGGATGGTCGGTGCAGTACATGTCCTCCGGGGGCACTTCGACCAGCTCGACCAACGTCCTTCCGATTCCCTCCGGCACGATGCTCGCTCCGGGCCAGCACTACCTGCTTGCCGGACCCACGGGCTCCAACGCCACGACGCCGTACTCCGGCGCGGCTCTGCCCGTGACCCCGGACGTGACCGCAGCCTACGGCGCCTTCGCGCTCGCCGGCGGCGGCGGCAAGGTCTTCCTCGTGAGCGACTCCACCGCGCTCGCCAACAGCTGCGTCGGCACGGACATCGTCGACTACGTCGGCATCTCGACCGCCTCCTGCTACGAAGGCACCGCGGGCGCACCGGTTCCTACAGCGCTCAGCGCTCTGGTGCGTGTGAACAACGGCTGCACGGACACCAACCAGAACAGCACAGACTTCGCCGTGAACACCTCGGCGGTACCGCATAACAGCAGCTCCACCGCGGCCCCCTGCGGCGTGGTGACACCGACTGCGCCCAGCCTTTCGAAC
>Ga0116227_10016446_pt1 | contig 10614 bp, 9 predicted proteins | sample S1TSphgellanicum_FD_89693 | JGI IMG/M metagenome (GOLD analysis project Ga0116227, IMG submission 89693) | Host-associated microbial communities from peat moss isolated from Minnesota, USA - S1T2_Fb - Sphagnum magellanicum MG | ecosystem: Host-associated > Plants > Peat moss > Unclassified...
GGTTTTTATATAAGTGTCATTTATTTTAAAATATATTTGGAGGTTTATGTCAGTAAAAGAAATTTTGATAAAAACCAAAAATTTTTTTGGGAAGAAAAAAAAAAAAAAAAAAAAACTATGGAAAGTTGGATTTCCTCATAGTGTATGGGTGTGACCCATTTTTATGGTGGCCAATAATAATGGCAAAATTTGAATATGCCAAGAGTGGAATGTGATGATAAGGAAAGATTATTTCCCATTGCTTTTTATTTGTATATTTTAAATGTAATAGTAGCTAGATACACAAATGTTATTATTTTTTGGATGGGCTTTCCAACTATAACAAAATTTCAATAATAGTTGAAGATTGATCAAATACCACCTCCACCATAGATTTGGGCACATATGCATATTGAAAAATGCCTTTTGGATTATGCAACACATTAGTTACTTTCCAAAGAACAAGGACAATAATATTGCAAGATTAAGTTTATAATTATTCATGAATTTTTTCTTGGATGATTTTTGTGTGTTTTAGTAGCTTAGAAGAATGTGAAATAAAGTTACAAATGTGTTTTGATCCTTGCAATCCATATGGGATTTCTTTAAATTAAATTAAATGTCAATTAATTTTGGTTTTGAGAGGAAAATTGTTGGGTCATATTGTATTTTTAAATGAAATTTCAATGGACCTTTCAAATATTGAAATTATCTTTTTATTATTTCTACCACAAGTTATAATGAATGTCTAGGCCTTTTCAAGCCATGTTGGTTATTTTTAGATGTTTATGCGTAAATATGATATTTTGCCTAAAGCCCTTTAACCAATTTGTTGAAGAAAGACCAAAAACTAGTATGGACCAAGGATTGCATTAATGTTTTCCATGATTTTTAAATAATACTCATGAAGGCCTCAATATTGTTTCCATTAAACTAAAAAAATGAATTTTGAGTTTATGTAGATGTTTTTAATTTTGCAATTGAAAATGTCTTAAGCCAAAATGATGATAAATATTTTTCCCATTCCACATATTTTCCAAGTAAGCAATTGATAGCCACAAAAGATAATTACACCACTATTGAAAAATAAAGTTTTGCAAATGATTTATTTTGGCCATAAATTTAAACACTATTTATTGGGTTATCCATTCGTATTTCATGTGGACTATGATGCATTGAGACATGTGGTTGCATAGCCCAATGGGTTGTTACAAGAATTTATGTATAAGGTGTTGCTTTGACTAAGATAAACACATGCCAATGTTAATCATTTGAGGAGATTAAGTGCCCAATTTAGTAAGACCCCAATAGATGATTCTTTATTTATCAAGCAACTTTATTTGTACTAGAAGCCATCACAATGGAATATGTAGATATTTTAATCATTTATCACTACATTAATTTCCCAATGGCCTTTTTTTTCAAAAAATTATTTAGAAAACAACTTCATACATAATTATTGTAGGGACTTTGCATAAATTGGGGAAGAACATATTCCTTCGTTATTGTGTCATATAAGCAAAATCCCAACTATTTTCAAAAGGTGTCATGTTGATGTAATTTGTGTTGGACACTTTATTATTAATGCCACATATTGCAAAACATTATTGGTGGTTTAGTGGCATTTTCATAAATATTTTTAATTGGGTGAAACATTGTGGTGTATGGCAATACGTAAGGAAGTTAGTGACATTGAATTCAATGTCCTTACACTATAAGAAATCTTGTCATATGTAATTAGTCATGTTGTGAGTGAGTGCAACTAGTTGCTATTTACAACCAAATTTATCACAATTACAACTTATTGAATTATTCAAAATTCAATATCTTTTGCACTTTAGTCTAAAACTTCCCAACTTACTTTCATCAAATTCATTCACTAAGAGCTTTCTAATAATATCAAGAGTGCATCGAAATTCCCTTGTAATTTTGAGTTTTGATTTAATTGAACTTTTAGTGAGAATTTTGTTCAATATTCAATAATTTCTCCACTGTTGGTCACAACATTATGAAATCAATTCAATACACTCCTATTCATTGAGGACTTTCCAATAGTATCAAGAATGGGGCAAATGGTGCTATGATGTCAAAGATTTCAACATGACAAACAAAACAAACAAACAAACAATTTTCCTTCATAGATAAATGATGCCCTTCACACCTATGCTTTCAACTTTTGTGTATTATTATCATAATATTCAACTTCTGATGTAAAAATATGTTTAAACAAGATATGCAACAATTTTTTCGACTAATTATGTTTAAGTTTTAAAATTTTTGTATTAAGCTTTACCATGTATTCAATTGAAAGTTTCATTGTTTCATAATAAGACTTTAAAAGAATTTCAATCTATTTTCTTGTGTTTATAAAATTAAATCATTTAAAAATAAGATTTTGTAAGACTTTTTAAGAATCTATTTTACCATGTTTGCACTCACACATATGTTCAACAAACTCAGGGAATTTCGATTGCATGGGTTCATTATTGGAATATATTCTCCTTTCATTCAAGGCCAAAAAAGGTTAACAAAACATTTATGCAAGTTACATAATAGTGTCAATAACTTAAAACTAAAAAATTGAATACTTCTTACTACACATACAATTTTGTAATAGATACAAGTCCACTGCATTTTAGTCTTGAGATTGCTGTGATTCCAGTTGACAACATCAACATTGTCTTAACCTCCAACATTTGAAGTGTTTAATTGTGCTTCTTGCATTTCTTGGGAGCGTGTGCAACGTACCTTTTCAACATATATTAGGATCATTTTTATACCATCAATTTTCCTTTCCCTGCCAACATATTTACTTGCATTGTTATTATATATCCAGTAGATGAATATTCTCTCAACATGTACTAAAACAATTGTTCTCTTGACAATTTTTATTACCATTTTATACCACTGGAATGTACTTGTGGAGCAAGTCAAAAGAATTGTCGTGTTTGGGTACTTCAATCAAATGTGCATCACAAAGTGTCTGGGTATGCCACAACATGTCTGTACACTCCAATCAAATGTCGATCACAAAGTGTGGTGAAGCAGATTGTCGGAAGAGTGTATTGTTTCATACTATGTAATAGAGATTTATGAAATCTCCAGATTTTTGTTGCATACTACAAATTTCAATGCAAATATGAACTCAATGTTCAAGTTCTACAGACGTGAAATCAATCATCTGTCTCCAGTAAGGAACTCTTGTCACTGTAAGTTCCTATACATGATCTTGTGTTCCAGTTTTCTGTCCTGAAGCCACTGCATCAAGCACTTTGAAGTTTGGTCTTCCACGATTTACTCTAAAATGATACATGCAATTAAAACCTGTTGAAAAAACAAGACAGCATGTGTTTTGCTTTGTTGATAGCATAAGGCATTTGAGAGCCATGGTCTGGAGGCAAGGAATTCCCTAGATACTAAAGCACGATTCAAGTAAACTGAAACTGTATGCGACTTTGAGGGAAAAGAAATTGGTTGATATTATCCAGCAATTTTACAAAAAGAAAAATTGCTCACAAATTTGGCTCTCTGCAAGCAAGCAATATGATACAGACCGTTTTCTGCACTGCACTATTCCAGACTGAATTTCATCATCCCAACCTCTACTTCCATCTCTAACTTGACTACTGCCAAACATCTGAATTACCCATAATAACAAATTATGATGCGCGTTGCAGCAAACTGCAAATCCCAAAAAGAAATACAAAATCTACTATTTTGAGAAATCTATTCAGAAATTCTGTAGATTTCTTCTGTACAGCAAGACACTCAACAATACAGTGCAAGGAATGTCGGGTAAGTACACACTTCAGTGAAAGACGGCTGTGTGGGTGAAGAGCTCGGTGACAATGAGGGAGAAGAAGCCGACCATGGCCAGTCGCCCATTCCATCTCTCTGCCTTGGCTGTGAAGGGGCCGAAGCTGCGAGCATCTGTGGACTCGCCATTCATAATGGGTACCAAGGATGCGTATGTGAGCAACTGAATAGCTCCTACGAAGTAAACAAGCCCAGTTGAACCAGGAGAGAAGAGCTGCTCCAGAACTGTCAAGCCTGTCATCTTCTCCGCAACGACAGCCCACGCAAATCCCAACATTGCCTGCCAACGAAATCCATAAAACTTTGGGTTAGAATTCTTTCTTGCAAGAGTGGAACCCTAGGGTATAGGGATTAGGGCAAAAACTAGGGTTAAGGTTACAAGGAGCTTGCTAGCGCTGTATCCGAAAGCAAGCTTGTTCGAGGGTTTTTACCAATCGGCAATTGATTGTTTCCGGTGCAGCGCCATCGAATGCAAACACACTCCAAAACGACTTGCTGCCAGTCTCAGGCCTCCTTTCCAGCTCCGGTCGTGGGTAGAAGGAGCCAGAAGTGGGCTTGGCTCCAAATACCGACTGCTTCTCCGATTCGTTGGTTTCCTGGTTCCTCAGAATCTCGTCCTTGGTGATCTCCTGCTTCGTGCTCTCGTCAACAGATCGCTTCAAATCGGCCAAGGGACCACCTCTGCCGCCTTCACCGGCCTGGCAACGCACAGATCGCCGCCCTGCAATCGACGTGATCAACCTGGGACTGCAGTTGTTTTTCACTACGCGAAGAGGAGCAGCACCACCCCCTAGCTTACGAAGGCTAGTTTGGACCGGCAACGCCTGAAAACCCCCGACCACCACCTTCACTGATACCACCTGCGACATAGCTACTGCTGCTGCCATTGGACTGTATACTAATCTCTCTCAGATTTTCAGCAAAATTATCAAATAATCACAGAGATTGAAGACTATATATGGTGTGTGAAGAGTCTTTGTGATAGAAGTAAATTCTAAATGAGATGCAAGAGACATGAGAACATGCCCCAATATATATAGAAGTTTTGAATGGAGAAGAAAATACCACAAAAGAAAGTGGGAAAGACGGTGGTGCTCGTCCTGAAATCATGGAGGTTTTGCGTGTCGTCAATTGCAAACTGCATCGTCGCAAGTTGCGAATGTGGCGAATTCACAGAGCCGGACGCACACGGATGGCTGCAAGCCATGGAAGGTCGTGGCGGGCAGCAAGAGCCGCTACGCTTGCACACCAGAGCGACGCGACAAGCTCTCAAGCGTTTTGCCACTGTGCAGGCGGCGTCAACAGTACTGGAAAAATCGAACAGTTCCAAAAAAAAATCTCACTTTACAGTGGCAATGGTTTTTTAGGGATTTTTTTTTGTTTTTAGCCAAATTGGCGATCATCCATAGGAAGCAGTTTTTTAAAATTTTCTTTTGAAAAGAAATTATTATAATTTTTTTTAATCATTTTTTTGATATCCAAAATTTGGCGAAATTTAACCAAAAAAAGGAGAAGCAAATTTAGTCGAATTTACACTAAAACAACAAAACCTCCGAATTTCTTTGTCAAAAAATGGCGAAAGTTCGCCAGAAAAAAAGAAGCATTGATTTGAAAATGTAGGAAAACGTGGTGATCACCACCCCTATGAGGATTTAGCCAAATCTGGCTATAAACCATATATAAAGTGCAAAACTTCAATCATCCTTCTATATTTTTGGCTACACACTGAAAATAAAATCTAGAAATCTGGTGATTTTTGCCATTTTGTTTTCCCTCTCACTTCTGGTGATTGAAAATCTCCAAAATAATTTTATTTTCAAAATCTTAATTTCTCTTTTTAGCTAGATTTCGCCAATAAAAACTAGGCTGATTCTCTATTTTCCCTTCACAAAATTCGGTTCTATGAAAAAATCGGTTAAAAAACAAAATCAACATTTCTACAAATTAATATAATGAGCTTCCAAGCTGCCAAGGTACTACCTTCAACACCAATTTTTAATTAAAAAATGATCAAAATAGGTAACTAGATTATGAAAGAAATTTAATTCAAATTGCCAAATTTTTATCATAGGTTCCAATGGGTAGCCAATTAATACACAAGTATGCTTATGTATATTTTACTTTCATGTCTAGCTTATAACCAAATTTGGCTAAAATCTTTTATAAAGTGTGTTGTCATTGGAGAAGCATGTGAGAAGCGCGGCATGAAGCATGCCATTGGATATTAGCTCCCCAGTTATATCACATATTTTGCTGCCTTCTAATATTTTCATATCTCTTTAAAACCGTTTGTGCACATCTGTTGTTACTTGTTGGCTGAACTTCATAACTTTCCCTTCTGGTATGTCCCATAACAATCACAGATCATTGTAACTTCCACATCATAAATCACCTTTGACAAATAGCGAACACCCAAAAATTGAAAATCTGCCTTACGAAATGCAAACCAACAAAAACATTAAAGTAAACACAAAAATCCCCACCATAGCAAAACTCCTTCATAGAGAACAAAAGAAATCTTCTACAACAAACAATAAACACACTCTAATACAAAGAAAACAACAACATTGTAAATAAAGCTTGACTAAACCCTAAACCCTAAACCCTTCCTCATGTTTTGCATACTTATATTAACCCTCAAAAGCTTTGGCACTTTCTACCATATTATCATCATGTGCAACCTTTCATCCATTAGATTAAATCTTCATCCAGCATACTCCCAATGCATTTTGACATTGCAATTTTTTAACATTCATTAGATTAAATTTTCATCCAATATATTCTTCATCCAGCATATTCTAGACGCAATTTGATGCCAGAGTCTTTGAACATCCATTAGATTAAATCTTCATCCAGTTCTTTTCTGTGTTGAATGAATGTCGTTCAAAAAAGATCATTGAAGGTTCATCGAAGTTTGGAACTTGGACTAAGTGACTGCCGAGTGAGTAGACTGACTGTGTGTCGGTCTGTCTGTCACAAGGGAGCCACACAGCCACGAGTAGCGCACTTGCCCCGCTTTGCAGACCAGTACGTAGACGCTGCACTTTTAGTCCACGTGTGCACAACAGCCCACCATCCATTTCCTGGCCGTGTGAAAAGGACCTTGAGGTTGCACTTTTACAAGCTGCTTTTTGGTTCTTCCGTTGACACGGCAGCTGTCTTGTCAGCTCTGGAGTTGCACGAGCTTCCTGTGCTACATTGTGCCGCCTGCGCTGCTTATAAAATGGCCGCGGGACTTCACACTCCCCCCAGCACGCACCCATCATCGGAACTCGACTCGCAATCTTCTGAAGATCTTCGCAAAATCACGAAGTTTTGTAACGGCCGCCTGCCCTTAGCTCATATTAATCTTGCAGTGTTAGAGAAACACTAGAAGCTTCACCAGCTGACGACAATTGTTTTGTTGCGAGCTCTAATCATTGCCAGCTCGAGGCTGCACGTCTAGTTATACAGCGAATTGTTATACAGAACTTCTCATCTCATTCCAGAAGGAGAACTAGTAAGAAATCAACAGCAATAGTTGTAGTAATAATGGCAACCGTAATGTCACAGATGGTGTCAATCAAGGTCGGAGGTTTGCAGGCCTTGCCGGCCGTACAAAACAGTCTTACTAGGAGGAAATTGGGTGACTCTCGTTTAGCTCCCAAATTGATGACCTCAGCGACCAGAGGAGTTCGTTGTGAGAGTGGCGGTGGAAGAGGTCCGTTGGCTGATGTACAGAGAACTGTGGACGAGAGCACGAAGCGAGTTATCACCAAGGACGAGATTCTGAGGAATCAAGAAGTCAACGAGTCTGAGAAGCAGTCAGTATTTGGAGCCAAACCCAATTCCGGATCCTTCTACCCACGCCCGGAGCTGGAGAGAAGGCCTGAAACCGGCAGCAAATCGTTCTGGAGTGTATTCGCATTTGATGGCGCTGCACCGGAGACAATCAACTGCCGATTGGTACCCAATTCTCGAGCACATTTTTTCTATTACCTCGAGTGCAAATTTCTGGCAGCTAACTAGTTCTAAAATTCATGTTCCTGTTGAAATCCTGCGCAATTTCTCTTGAAAACGTTGAAATCCTGAGCAACTTTTTCTTGAAAACATTTCTTTTTCTTTGTGCAGGCAATGCTGGGCTTTGCGTGGGCTGTGGTAGCTGAGAAGATGACGGGCTTGACAGTACTGGAGCAAGTCTTCAGTCCTGGTACAACAGGCCTGGTTTACTTCTTGGGAGTAGTGCAACTCTTCACGTATGCTTCACTGGTACCCATCATGAACGGCGAGTCCACGGATGCTCGCAGCTTCGGCCCCTTCACAGCCAAAGCAGAACGATGGAATGGACGACTAGCCATGATCGGCTTCTTCTCCCTCATCGTCACTGAACTCTACACTCACACCGCTGTTTTCCACTAAGGGGTTAGGGTTTAGGGTTTAACCTAACTAGGGTGGGGGAGGAAAAAAAAACCCCTAATAATGTTACCCTAATAATGAATTCCACACTTTGTGTGGGAATTTGGAATTTGGGGGCCATTATTATTCTAGTTATGTGAAAACACTTGGCCACAACCAACCAACCAAAGTGTACAATTCCGGACAAACTATTTTATATTTCTTGGGTGAGCTAATTTGATTCAATTGTGAACTCTTTTGATTTTTGATTGCAAACTCATTGATTGTAAAAATGCATATATATATATATATATATGAATTCGGTATTGTGTCTAAGCTTATTGTAGATAGAATTGGGCATTTTTGAAATTTTCAATTATGTAGAGTTTCATTATTACATAAATAAATGATCAAATTGGTGGAAAATTGGAGGTTTGTAATCAATGTTTTTGAAGGTGGAGTAACTCATGAACATCCCAAGCTAGATTTAAAATTTATTGATGATATTTTTTAGAGAATTGTCCAACCTTTTTGTCTTTTTTTTCCAAATAGTAGCAATAACGCCGCTATACTTTTTGAGCCAATTAAAAGTGACAACATTTCTTCAAAGACCCAAATTTTTCATATTTGGGTGGAATCTTTGTTAAAGAATCAAGCATTTACGACGACAAATTCATGTTTTCTTTTGTCTTTGGTTTGTAACATGTTTTGAGATGTTTATATCACTAGTTATGTAACATAATCCATGTAAGGTAGACTAGTCGATGATCGAACACTTAACCACTCAAGAGAGGCCAGATCCAAGGGGAGAGCTTTATTGTTTTTGGTGTTCAAAAAAAGCTTAAACCCCTCCTCTTGACACATCTAATACACTAGCAATCATCCAAAATGGATTAGAAATGAGAAAGTTATGACCCCCCAAAGTAAAAGGGGTTAAAAACTCAAAAAAAAATCCATCAAACATTAACAAATGTCAATTCTTGAACACCCAAAAAGTTCTTTTTATGTTGCTATTAAAGTTCAAAGATAATTTGTAAAACTTCAAGTGATGCTCATATAACACTTTTAATTATTTAAAATGAATAAAAAATAAGAAAATGAAATTTGAAAGTAGGAAGGATCAAAATGAAGAAAAATGCGCTTTGCAATTTGAAAAAACATTTTTTCTTTAAAGCTCTTTTTTGGCTGGTCCTTTGGCTTTACATTTCAAAAATGATTTGTAAAACTTGAAAAGGTTTTCCTATAACATTTTAAATAATTCAAAATGGAGAAAATTTTTAAATCATTTGAAATGAAGAAAAAATTCAAAAAAGATCTGCGAAATGTTTGGTCATAGGCAAGCCATTGATGATGGCCTAATCTACCCTAGGTAATTTAGTTGCTTTGTAAAAGGGATGACTATGCACACTCATGGCATTGGTTTTTTTCTCAGTTTTTATTATGTTTATTCAAATGATTTCTCCTAATAAATCACCTACAATGATTGGCCCCTCGTGGTTGATTTTTTCACAATTTCATATTATTCTCTTTTCATATTTTATTACTATGACATGTGCTGTTGGCCCAAGTGTGAACTAGTTATCCAACTAATTTTCCTTTTTAAAATTATTTTTAAAAAATTAATTAGACTCTTAATAACAAAAAAATTCAAAATTCAATATCTTTCACACCTTGGGTCTAAAAAACTTCAAATCACCTTCATGAAATTTTACTCATAAACGGCTTTCCAACAATACCAAAAACATGCCTAAATTTCCTTATATATATATATATTTTTTGAATAATATGTTTTTTCAATGAGAATTTTGTTCAATATCCAATAAATTTTTCATCATACTAATTATGAATCAACTTGATAAACCCCTACCCTTGAAGGGCTTTCCAACAATACCCAAAACATGGCAAGAAGCATTGTAGTTTGGGAGATTTCAATGACACAAACAAAACAAGCAACTCATTGTGTAATGCCTCTACTCAATGTTATATGACCATGATCAATATTTTATTCCAAAAACCAACTCCTTAGGAAGGAAAATAAAGAATCTTTAGAAATATATATTTTTTGAAATTGAATATTTAAAATTAGTTAATTGTTTGAGAGGCATGTGGCAAACCTGCCAAGGTACTATAATATATGGAATGTTTGGAATATAAAAATTTGAAACTGAAACGTTTGAATTCCGATGAAAATATTGAAAGTTGAAAATTGAAAATTGAAATTTGTATCTGAAATGTTTGGAATCTAAAATTTTGAGAATTAAAATGTCTAAATTGAAATGTGTGAATACTTAAAATTGAAAATTCTTTATGTGAAGTATTTGGAATTTGAAAATTTGAAATTTGAAATGTTGGAATTTGGATGTGTGAATACTGAAAATTAAAAATTGAAAATTGAAATTTCTTTATGAAATGTTTAAAAGGAATCTTAAATTTTGAAAACTAAAA
>Ga0116227_10016449_pt1 | contig 10612 bp, 10 predicted proteins | sample S1TSphgellanicum_FD_89693 | JGI IMG/M metagenome (GOLD analysis project Ga0116227, IMG submission 89693) | Host-associated microbial communities from peat moss isolated from Minnesota, USA - S1T2_Fb - Sphagnum magellanicum MG | ecosystem: Host-associated > Plants > Peat moss > Unclassified...
ACTCGAACTTGGCAGGCCCTTTGTTTGAATTAACAAAGAAGGACGTTGCATTTGTATGGGATATGGGCTGTGAACAGGCATACTAGGCGTTGAAGGCAGCACTAGCGAATGCGCTTGTACTCACACGACCAGATTTCAAGCAAACCTTCAGGCTGGACGTGGATTGGTCACCCAAGGGTGTTGGAGCCATTCTGTCACAAAAGGAAAGGAAGTTTGAAAGAGTTAGAGCGTATGCGAGCAAGAGCCTGACCGAGGCTCAGAGGAGATTCCATCCAATGGAAGGAAAATGCTACGCTCTGATTTAGGGTGTGATGCATTTTAGACAGTACTTGCACATGAAGCATTTCATCCTACGCACAGATCACAAACCACTAGAGTGGTTGGCGACTGTATCTGATGCACATGGTAGGAAAGGCAGATGGGTTGGCATGTTGCAAGACTTTAGTTTCAAAATAGTACACCGACCAGGACGCAGGCACACAAATGTGGATGCCTTGAGCAGGAATCCGGTTGGATCAGTTGCAAATGACTATGATTTTGGTGCAGAGATCCAAGACATTGCAGGTACTCCAGTTGATGAACCTAGAGAAGACGAAGAGCTTCTCTGTGTTAAGGCAGGGGAGGAAACAAACTGGATGTGTGTCGGCAACCATCAGCTGTATATGCTTAACGTTGCATCAGCACAGGATCTATCTGAGGAACTTATTCCAGGTGAGGGAGCGGTGTCAACGGGCGATAAACCTGAGCAAGGCGAAGGAGCGCAAGTGGCACTGAAGAGAAGAATGCCTCATTACTTTGATAAGCGACAATAATTGGAATTGGTTTTGGCAGCTCAAGAACTGTCTGAGTTTGGGGACCATGAATTGAGTCCTGCAGAATTCGAGGATGAGGAAGATCACGAAGTGAAGTGAAGTTGCGTTGACATATGGGAGGACACAGACTGTTTAATGTTTCTGAAGGAAGGCGTACTGCCTGATGAAGTTGACTTTGAAGAAGGCAAGAGGATCAAGAAGAGGGCAAGCAACTATTGTTGGAAGGAACAGAAGCTTTTTTTCAAAGCGTTACTTGTGCCCAAACCTGAGGAGAGGGTGTCTCTAGTGAGACGGATGCATGAAGATCTGGGGCACTTCGGGGAACAACGGACGTTGGTAGAGGTTCGACGAAGGTACTTCTGGCACAATCGAACTAAAGATGTGAAGGCGGTAGTCAGAGGGTGCCAACAGTGCCAATTGGTGAGGAGCTTAGGCAGCATCCGATCTGAAGATGAACAATTAAAAAACATTCATGTTTGTGATTTATTCCATCGAGTTGCACTGGACACTGCAGGGCCATTGCCTGAGACTAAATCGGGCAACAAATATATTTTGGTGGCCATCGACCACTATTCGAAGTGGTGCGAAGCAAAGGCGGTTGTTGACCATGGAGCGAAGACGGTAGCCAGGTTTTTGGAGGATGAGATAATTTGTAGGTATGGAGTTCCCAAATTTGTGCTGACTGATAATGGGGGGGAGTGGGTTGCAGAGTTCGATGTGATGTGTAAGGACTATGCTATTCAACACCAACGCACTGCACCCCAATGGCCTTAGTGCAATGGGATGGCTGAGCGCATGATTAAGACCATCAAACAAGGTATAACTGTGCTTGCTGCTACTCCTACCAACATGGATTGTTGGGATCAACAGTTGGCCAAGGTTTTGTTTGGGTACCGCTGTGGGATACAAACGAGTACGAAATTCTCTCCGTTCATGATCCTTATTTGTCGAACACCACGATTGAGAGCAGACAACTACTTGCAAGCCCTGATTGTTGAGACTGACGATGGTGTGGATATGGAAACTGATGTAGCTTAGTTTCTGTAGAAAATGGAGTTCATTGCAATTATCCACAACAACGTTTTGCTCAATGTGGAGCAAGCTTAGAAGCAACAAAAGAAAGTCTATGCTGCCAAAAGAGGTAAATATTTGTTTGAGGGCTTGATTACAGGCCAAACGATGGTAAAGATGAAGAAGCCAGGGAAAAAAAGAGTTCTGACCGCAAGTTGGGAGGGACCCTACCAATTCATCGGACATTCAGATGGAAAGGGCAACCTCGATTTTGAGGAAGGCTGTCGATTATGCATCCTCCAAGATGCCAATGGTCACCAATGGGAGAGATCTCGTCGAGACCTCCAAATCTTTTATGCTCCACCAGACTAAATGAAGCTGAGGGACTCAGCTGTCTAAGAAAGGAGGGGTTACAGTTGGTCAAACTTAATTTTGTCATTTCTAAAGGTGTGGTGAGAAAGGCACAATTGTTTTGAAATATTAATTGGAAACTTTCAAAAGTTGGAGGGACGTATGCAAAAGATAGATATGTTTATCATTGATGACCATTATCATTAGGAATAGATTTCAAAGGATTGAATTAAACAATTCATCCAATAAAAATTATGTTTTTTATGATCATTGGATTAATTAAATAAACCTTCATCACACTTAATTGGGATCACTAGGCATAGATAAAGATAGGGATACTATTTGATTTAAGGAAGTGTGGCAACCAATTTTATGCCAATTATATTTTTATTAAAGATGAATAGGGTGAAAATTCTTTAAGGTTTACCACACAGGATGAAAAAGGTTTAATTTTTACTACAATTTTTTTTTACCCTATATTTTGATTCCCATAAAAAATAATGAATCAAAAGTTGTCAAACATTTAGAAGGACTATATTTTAAACTATTATAATTATGGATTCCATCATAATCATCCATAAATGTGTTTTTACATGGTGAAAAAAGACTAGGTAAAAAAGGTAGAAAAGGGTGATAATGTGATAAGATTTTGGTACACCTTAAAGAATTTTCACCTAATAGTGTGAAGCTTGTATCTAAATGAGAGAAATATATGTTGTGAATGTGAAGAAGATACTAGGTTCCATTTTCTAATGTAAATAAAAGATAAAAATTTAGAATGAGATTTCATTGGCACTATCATTTGTGGATTAATAAATTACATTTGCTTGGGTGGAGTAAATTGCAGACATATTACAAATTCATGAAATTGGGGTGAGAAAAAAAACTATTTACTTAAAGATTAACATGGCTTAAAATTTTTATGAAGTGCACTTTTTGGCCATTACAATTGTGTAAACATCACTATGTGTTTTTGGTTATCAAATAAAATTTGGAAAAAATACACTAGAGATCTTGAATGTATTATTTTTGACATTGGCGATTAAAAACTTCGGTAATAATTAAATTGTCCAACTTCACATTGTATTTAAAGTTTTTTTTTCAACATTTAACCATAAAAAATAGCCTTGCAAAACTAGTCTCCCTAACATTAGCACCCGCACAAACAACAAGCAGCCAATCCACCTATATCATGCCAAAATTTCCAAAATTACTCAATATTATGTGTAAGCGCAATTAGGTGTAAGGTGCGCTAGGATTTTCCAAACTTCAATCAATTGGGCAATATTGAGGAACTGTGTAGAAGGATGAATAAAAACTACAACCGTTACATTATTACTTGATTGTCTCTTTAAGGAATAATGGTCAAATCATCACCATAGTTATTGTACATTCCTTGGAATCACAAAACAATTAAACAGTTAATAGTATGTATATTCCCATAATAGTTGGTTAATAATAAATTGATACTCCTCTTATTTACAATGGTAATAATAATTTTCAAACAAAGAAGAAGTAATATAAATTTAAATTGGAAGAAGGGTTCTTAATACCTAACGCATGATATCATTCCACAAATGCAAGAACATAGAGAAATAATTTTGAAGCCCAAGCAAAGAGGTGACAAGGGTCTTTTCTATGGACAAACTCAAAACAACACATGAAAGGAAAAGAGGTGGCACAAGCAAGGAGGATGAATCTCATGCTACACCACCCAAAAGAAATAAAGGAAGAGGTAAGATAAATGTTGACTTCTCGAGTATTAAGGTTTCATTTTTTGCAAAAAGTAACTCTTAGGGTTTCAAAGTGTATAATATGTGATTCTTCCTTAATTTCAAGTTGAGGTTTTCTAGTGCAGACAACAACAAGCCAAGAAATAAGCTCCTTTCCCCTCCTCCAATTTCATGCATTGTTTTTTTTTTGTTTGGATGTTGGAGGAGATGGATTTGAGGAGCTCCAACAAGTTCGGGCCAAAGCTCAAGAGAATAATGGCACTTGTGAGGTTGAAGGAGCTCCCATCCACTTTTTTTTTGTTGTCGAAAGGCAATGTTTTCAAATTGGGTTCGTGGGGAGGTCTTGGTAATGGCTGAAATCGCTCCCAGGCTGGGAAACTGGGGAGGTCTCGGCGATGGTCGAGGTCGTTCCCGGGTGGGGCTTGTGGGGAGGTCTCGGCGATGGTCGAGGTCGCTCCTAGGCCAACTTGTCGAGGAGGTCTTGGTGATGGTCAAGATCATTCTTGGGCCGAGCTGCAAGGGAGGTTTCAATGATGGCCAAGGTCGCTTTCGAGCGCGGCTTGCAAGGTCTCGATGATGGTTAAAATCACTTCCAGGTGGGGCTTGTGGGGAGGTCTTGGTAATGGCAGAGGTTGTTATTAGGCTAGAGTGCTAGGGAGGTCTCGGCGATGGCCAAGATTGCTCCCGGGCCAGGCTGCTGAGGAGGTTTCAACGATGGCTGAGGTTGTTCCTAGGCGGGGCTCAAGGGGAGGTTTCGACGACGACCAAAGTCACTCCTAGGTTAGCCTACCGGGGACATCTTAGCGATGGCCAAGATCGCTCGCATGTTGATCTACTAAGGAGGTCTTGGTGATGGCCGATGTTGATCCTAGGAGGGGTTCATGGGGAGGTCTCCGCAATGGTTGAAGTCACTCCTAAACTGGGCTTGCGAGGAGGTCTCAACAATGGTCAAGGTCGCTCCTTTGCCGACCATGGGCCTCTATTGCAAAAAGCTCTTGGCAATGGCAAAGTTCCATCCCAAGAAACTCTTTTTCACACCTACCCTCTTTAAAAAAAAAAAATCTCAATTTGGTGTCCCTAATTCTCAAGGGAGAACGTCAAGTCTTGGGAAATTTTTCATGTGTTTCGAACATACATATTCTTAAGGTTCTCCATCGTCATTCTTCTGAGCAAGATGGTTCCTGTTATGTAGGGTGATAGGACACCTCATGACCACATTCTGGATGTTGATGAAAATTTAAAGGCAGAGGTGAGAAAAGTGAAATGTTCTACAACCTCTATTTTGTCTAAATTATGAACTTGAAAATGTATCGTCAATCTAAAGAATATTAAAATTTGAGTTATGGTTTCTAATTTCTGCATTCATGATATGATTTCTTTTCTATAGTGGAGAGAAAAACCAAAATATAGTTAATTGCATTAAAAGGTAAAAGCCTGATGGGGAAGAAATGTTCTTGAATAAATAGGAAGCACTCATCACTGAAGAGAGAGTTGTGGAATTGCCTTCCAGGGATGGTCAAGAGGAGGTATACCTACTATTCAATTTTAGTTGTCTTCAACTTGTGTAACATGTGGATTAGGCTTTAACTTTATATTTTGTATCGTGCAGGAACAATTCTAGGGGCTGGATTTGATTCAACAGCTAAGATTTTGTAATTTAGAAAGGCAAGTTTCTAAGCAATCCAACTAAGTTGAAATGAATATATATATGAACAAAGATTTTTTATTACCATGATTTAGGTTTTGACCTCCAATAGAATTATCTATATTTTCAATTCTTTTTCATGCATAATGTAGTGAATTGAATTGTGGAATAGTACATTTACAAGTCAATATGGAGTAGGAGTCATAAGTAGAGTGAATTATTGTGTCGAAAGACCTAGTTTCAGCAAATCCAAAAAAGGTGAGTTGTCAAATTCTACTTCTCAATTGTTGTGAGGAAGCCATTGGAATTGGAGATGTTGAAACATCTTTGCAAATCCTACTTGGATTGAATTTTACTTATAGAGCTTATGCCCATATTCCTCATTACAATTGCATCAATTTGCTTTGGGTGAAAAAGAACTAGGATTTGTCGCATTGTACACTTGTTTAGACCAAAGATTGTGGACACTTTTATGAAAGAAGCCAAAATTTGGAGGGAATTGGCATGGGAGAAGATGTAATCTCCAACATTTGTGTATTGGGGTTGGTTATTGTTGTGCCCACTTTCATCATCATTCTACTTTGTGAAACCTTTCCAATTGGCATATGAATGGTCATAATAGAATTTGTCTTCATGTTTGGTGTTTTAGACAAAATGTAATCGTATTTATAGATGTTTAGAAAATGACATTCTACTTCAAATTATAACACCATTGTATATTCCTATGTCTCCAATCAACACTGAAAGAGGATAATTACGGGACATGTTGATTTGCTCAAATAGTTGACTCCTTAATGCTCTTGTAATGAAGAGGAAAAAATTGTGGTTCCTTATGTTTTTATGGCAATGAGTGGGGCTTAGTCAAAGTAGTCATACAATATTTATTAATTTATAACATCTATTTATTTTTCCTTTTGTTTACATGCGTTTTGAATTTCCTACACAAAATATTAGTGTGGAGCACACTAGAAATATGTACATGGAAAATTAGTGTGGTCCAAATATTCCAATTGTAAATGGTGTGACTTATTCCATGGACAAGGAACTGATATGCATAATTTAATAGAATTGGAGAAACCCAACAATAGGGTAATGAACCTCCATTTTAATCATGTACTCACATTTTAGTGTGGACCACACTATTTTTGTATCCACACTTATTATTGTAATCAATGTAGTTAATTTGGGATGGTAGGTTTTTAATTAGATGTGATTTGTACAATCATTATATTTGTGAGCAATAAAATGAAGAGGCTCCTTACACTGACAAGAGGCAATTTTTTTAATTTAATTTTTTAAATTTGTGATTTAATCAAGGTGGCAATCATTCCATAAGTTGATGTAGCCAAATTTGAATATTAAAAATGAAAGGAAAAACAGTAAACATCCTTATATATATTTTGTGTTACATACTTGAACCATGTATAGAAATACAATGACTTTTTGAGACTTCTTTATTAAAAAAGTTGATTTTTTAGCATAAAAATTCCAAAATTTCACTATAACACCCATTGCAAAATTTTGCCAAAAACAAAAAGGCTAATAAGAGGTCTCTTGTCCATACACTTGCATGGGTGGGGGAACATTCACAAAATCCTTTGAATTTTTAAAGAATTGTTGGTTTTGATTATTTCAAAAACTTTAAAGGACATATGGTTTTCATCAAAGAATTGACAAAAAAAACTGGTGGTTCTCTGGCCAGTTCTTTTTATTTATTTATTTATTTATGATAATTATGGTTATATAAAAAAATAAATTCTTTGAAATTTTGAGGATTGGCAGGTAAGTGGGTATATTCCTAGGTTGATAATTGACATGTATATATGTCCCTCATTTTTAAGAATCATACAATGTGTGTAAAAATCTGCTAATCTAATAAAATGCACAACCTCGGGCTTTGCCAAAACCAAATAAAATGATACCTAGTAGCCTCCTTCAACTTCATGTGGCATATAATAGAGTCCCTAGAATACCCATACAATATAAGTTGATCTTTGAGAGAAACCTAATTTGAAATACCATTTGAATCAATAGTGTGATAGTTCAAATTAAAGGATTCCAAACCTTCTTTTGCAATGAGTTTGAAGGATTCAAGCCTCTCTTTGAAAGACAATAAAGTTTGAATTTCAAGCCATAAGTTGGAGACTCTTTGGGGGAAAAAAAAAAAAGCTCAAATGGAGATACTCCAAGGTTTTCTTTTGATAAAAAAATGGTTGAGTTTTGTGACTCTTTGATTTCAGCTTTTTGTGACTTTTTGTCTGTTCCCTTTTCCTTTTCAAAAACAAAAAGCAAAGCCATGAGTAGGTACACAATGCACATTCATTCATTCATTCCTGAGGTTTCTAGTGTCTACACTACACATTCAAAAACTAATAAAGGTAGAATTGCACATAAAAAAAAGGAAAAAAAAATAAAGAAAAAAAAAAAATTGCACATGCATGTGTTCAGAGGGAAGATGGGAAGAGTCAATTATAATAAATAGTACATGTTTTGCAATGAAAATTTATGTACTGGAAAAAATAAACAAAATTTTTTTTAAAAAAAAATTTAGGTACTGACACAACCACAAGAAGGCTGTAATTTTGGGTCTATTTTGCAAAGCACACTCCATTGAACACTCCATGTGAAGACTGAAGACTACTACGCATGAAGGACAAGGTTACAAATCATGTTCAGTTCATTGGCTAAAGGCCTGACATTATTATTATTATTATTATGCCAAGTTCAAAAGCTGTATAACAACCCAAAAAAAACAACCCAAACAAAAAAAAAGTTTTCAGGGTCAGCACAGCTTCATAGAGTCAAGATAAAATGTCACCTAAAATAAATGTCCGAACAAGAAATAAAAAGAGCAAGAGGAATCTAAGTTTTCTGAGCTGACCGTGTTTTTTAGGCTGCCCGTTCATCTTTCAGCAGTTAAACCACATTAGCCCTATAAATCATAACTACCCCACCACCAATAGCAACTTATAGTTGATCAATCTTTGCAATAATTTGTCCCTTCAAATTGGCATTGGATAAAGCAATGAGGAGAGCCTTAACTCAATCCCCACTAGCATAAAAATGATCTGCAAAATTATTGGAGCAGCTTCTTGGCCCTAAGAAGAAGCTTAATATACCTATTTCCTCAACTCACTAGAACACAATGTAATAAAGCAAATTATGGGTGCAAGCTCCAAACATTGGATCCCACTGGAGCTTTTGGACATGGTGCCAATACATCTTTTTGTTTTGATTTCATGATTGAGTGTGGGCAAACTGATTGTGAAGTTCACCTTTTGATTTATTCACACCTATTCACTATTCATCTCTCTAATTAGAGGAGGTGCTTCCTCTGTTTAATTTTTAATTTTTTTTTGTTGCAATGAGCCAATTTGATTGACCCATCACTCCAAAAAAAAAGTTGAAACTATGGAGGCTCCCCAAATAGAAGGTTCTATTTTGAAGTACAGAGTTCCTCCCCTTTGGCCTGGACTAATTGCCCTTCCTAAGAACACCCTGCCTTGGTCTCATCACTAGGTAATTTGTCAAATAGGTACCATGGGATTTCCATAAACAAAATCAAAATGTAATATTGATATTCACACACATAAATTCCTTTTTTCCCTTTCATTCAGATCCCAAGTTGTTGTAATATTTCATTTTAATGGATCTTATAACATATCAATTATACCCAAGTTGTTGTATTATTTCATTTTAATGGATCTTATAACATATCAATTATACAGACATACAGACAAAAGGAGTGACAAAGCTTTGAAAGATGCTGATGTTCATCAAATCAGGGGAAAATTGGTACTGAAGATCATGTTTCTTCCATAAGCTTTGGATCCTTGATGGTGGGGTCCTGGGCACAGAGGCCATTTTCCCCTCTCCACAGAAGCTGTACAAACTCCTCCCACCTCTTTGTTTTTTCAAAGTTTTTCCAATCCTATCTTTCTATACAGATAATGTGTTACAGCATGAGTGTTAAAAAAATACACACAAATTCACAGAGTATGTGGAATAAGCTTGTTTGTGCCTGCCTATGTTTGAACCCAACCCAAAAAAAAACAAAAAACAAAGCCTATTTGAGCAATGAGATTGTTAGAATGGGAGCCTTCAATATAGCCTCATGGGGCTTGTGTAACGAAATTGTGGCGAATGAAATTGTGTGAATTGGTGGTGGTGCTTTGAATTATTATTTTGATGAGTTGTGGTACCAAACTAGTACTTAAATGCCATTTGCATGTATGTGGCCCATGCTAAAGACATGCAAAGTGCATCGAGCTTTTAATAGGAATTTGGGGCTTTTAACTTTACACATCTTTCTCTACATTTCTCATGAGGAGTGCATAAACCCTAAGAATTTTGTACACATCTTCGACCTTGCAACCTTGACTCTGTATACTATACACAGGGTTTTGGCATATCTTTACTTGTGCTCATTGTTTTGGGAAGACATTTTTCATTGCAAGGAAAAGAAACAAACAAGCATTACGGCAAGAGGCAAGACCCAACACCATACTTCCTCATGAACAAGTTCTATGATCTTCTTTCTCTAATTGATAACACTATGTCACTTTGAGCTCATCATAGGCACAATATCCCACCTCTTTGAAAGGAAAGCCAAAACCGGCCATCCCCAAGTGCCAACAATTGCATTTCTGTGCTCCTAAAACTGAATGGCAATTGGCAATCACATACAATAATTTACTATTGTAGTTGTGTGTTAGAACTTAGAACCAGGGCTGGCCAGTTATTGAGTTTTGACCCGGTTATCAACCCAGGTATTGATAATTTACTAGTCAGTTATTGGATTTTGATCGTCGATTAATAACCTAATTGTTTGGTATTGAATTTTCCCAATTTTAATAACCTACCCGAAATGACCTAGTTATCATCCAGGTAGGTTATCAATCCAAAAAATGCTAAACATGGTTATGGTATAGAACGTAAACACAGAAGAAAAAAAATTTTAAAAGGAAAAAAAAAAAAAAAAAACCACTAAAACACCAGAGCACGAAACTCAACAACAAAGTAAACATATACATCATGACCTTCTACCCACAAAAACAAAA
>Ga0116227_10016450_pt1 | contig 10612 bp, 3 predicted proteins | sample S1TSphgellanicum_FD_89693 | JGI IMG/M metagenome (GOLD analysis project Ga0116227, IMG submission 89693) | Host-associated microbial communities from peat moss isolated from Minnesota, USA - S1T2_Fb - Sphagnum magellanicum MG | ecosystem: Host-associated > Plants > Peat moss > Unclassified...
CAAAACTTGAATTTGAATTATAATTGACTAATGTGATGTTTAATATTATAATTAGATTATAATATTATTTTACTGACAAACCAACCAAGTGTTGGACAATGTTTGAAAAAAAACTGAATTTACTCCCAAAAAAATTATAATTTTTATAGTTAACACAAATAAGGGGATAACACATTTTAACTGATTGCAAAAGCAAGGTTATTTTTTTTAAATCCTTTTAACCTTTCAATGGTTTGGTCACTTGTTTTTCAATTGTAATGCAGTTCAAGTTTTGAAAATGCATTTCAATTGCCTTGCATTGATAGTAGTATTGCATGGATGATTAGTATATTACCAACCACAACCTGATTGAGAAAGTCAATTTCAATATGCTTTTGAAGTTTTGAGTACTAGCCTAGTTTGGTAGCAAGGTGCCTATATATTTATTTTATTTTATTTTATTTTATTTTAAAACTTTTTTCATCACTTCTTTTCATCACTAAAAATAATATTATTTTATAATTTGATGTTATATTAAATAATGAAGATAATGTGCTTGAGAGATTTTTTTCAGACTTCTGGCATGACAAGTAAGTATTTTTTGGAAATTAATTACAAATTTTGTCATAACTTTTTAGTTGTAATGGACATATGTGATTGAAAATGCCTATAGTCACCTTTGACAAGTACCATAAGACAACTCATCACAAAAAACACCGTGCAACATGGTAGTCAAACCAATAGTCACATAATGTTATGATTACATTTATGATTACATAATCATGAAAAACATCAAATTGTAAATTATATATGATTATTTAAATACAAATTTGATATTATATATATACATTATCTATCTATAGTATTATGTAATTGCATTATTTTCATCCTATGAGTTGTTAACATGTGTCACTACCTAGGATAGGCTAAAAATCTAATTTAGGTAGCTAAGTAAGCACCTAGGAAATGTAACCTATGTAGGCCATCTACACTAAATATTCCTTGAGGAATATTTTATCAACAAATCACAATTAACCACCATCATGTCATTTGTGAAGGTTGATCCTTAAAACCTCAAGAATGAAAACCAATTACCAACAAACCATTTCACTTGTTATGAAATTATAAAGGGGTGCATTTTATTTAACCAAATTTTCATTCTCAATGTTGCACAAATATTAATTTTCCTATTTGATATCTTATCAATATTTTGTCCAAATGACAAAGTTTTAAGTTCATTTTTAATTTTTTTTCAATCATCCACACATTTACATTTTTTCCATTTAAAAAATATAAACTCATTTTTAGCAAAAAACAACACTTTAATTCCTTGTTGAATAAGATTTCAATAACCATTTTTTGAATAAAAACCTCAAAAACATGATTTATAAATGAAACAAATTGTATGGCTTAAATAATAATATATATGATATATTTCCTAATTTTAAAAATATTTTGGTTAAATCTTAAATATGAAATTATAATATTTATAATATTTCATATCTTATTGATATTTTTCCCCAAAAAAAATTAGAAGTTCATTTTTTATTCTTTTTCAAAGATGCACACACTTAATGATTCTTTATAAAAAAAACTAATTCATTTCAACAAAATCAACTTGAATTTCCTTGTTTAATAAAATTTCAATAACCATTCTTTTGGAGGAAAAAATTCGAACACATGTTTTATTAATGGAAGAAAATATCCACTTAACATAATATTAAATAAAGGATGCATGTCCCAATTTTTTAAATTATTAATTTAAAATTATATTATAAAATTTTGATGTAAAATATATCTTAATGTAAAAAAAATAAAATGGAGGTCATAATATATAAATTTTTCAGATATAAATGAAGTATGGATCATATATATATATTGTAAATTAATTTCACTATTTATGATGTATATTAATTTTTGAAACTATATTCTAAACTAAAACATATCAAATAATGTTATATAATTAATATTTTAAATAATTTTATATGTTTAATACATATAATATTTTAATTCTGATTTAAAACTATGATACGAAATCTAATATAATTTATATTATGTTTGATGCCATTAATTATATGCCCAATTTAATTAATTGAACTAGTATTTAATGTGGGTGATGGGGTCCAAATTTTTTTAAGTGTTTCAAAATTTTATCACAACGTTGGCTTTTACTATTTTTTTACTTAGTCCTTTTTTATTAGGTAAAAACACATTTATGGATGATTATGATGGAATTTAGAATTATAATGGTATAAAATATGGTACTTATGAAACATTTCACAATTTTTGATTCATTTGTTTTGATGAAAATCAACATAAGGAAAAAATGTACAAAGGACTAGGTCATTTCTATCCTTGGTTGTACACCTTAAAGGATTTCCACCTGATGGGATTCCAATGATGTGGACATTGAACTAGAAAGTGCTGGTGGCTTGGTCATACATGCAAATGCACATGTTATTGCACATTTGAAGGCAAATGACGTTTTGGTTGGATTAACACCCAAATAGTGAAACCAAATTATGCATAAGGTTAAAGGATTCAATTGTGAATGTAATTCCCTCCTATAAGTGTGGGTAGATGAACAAATGTGGGTTGTGTTTCAATTAAAACAACATGAAAACCTTGTGAAGCATGCTCATGAAGAATTAAACCATTTTATGAATCGATGGATTTATAATTTGTTCTAAGCATAATATTGGGCGCAAAGAATGCAATTTCAAGTTCAACAATTTGTCGTTAATTGTTTGAAATGTGATTGAATACAAGTTTCATTCAATGCACCTATGTTTCATTTTTAATCATTGCTCATCATGGGGCTTGGATATTGGTGGAATTTGAATTTTACTAGCCCACTTAATTTGACCATCCAACATAACCAAATAAATGTTTTGGTTATGATTGAACATTTTTCAAAGTGGTTAGAATTAGTGCCATTATCACATTATAGTAGTGAGGCCATTACCTATGCATTTGTGGACATGGCTTTCAATAAATTTAGGGCTCCAACCAAAATATTCACAAACCAAAGTACAAATTTTTATGGGGAATTCTAAAAGTTGTTTGAAAAAACATCAATTGATCATCGCACGATTTCATGAAACCATTTTGAGGTAGATGGGTTAGTTAAATGGGTGGTGCAGATGGTGAAACAAGATCTACAAAAATATGGACTCCAAAAAGTGCCATATTCAAGATTGGGACCTATGATTACCATGGTTAGTTATGGATTATAAGTTTAATTAGCAAGCTCTTTTTTCAGTTTTTTCGCCATACTATTTGGTTGTGAGTTCAAGCTACTAGGTCCTTAATTTGATGAGATGAAATGGCGGTGATTAATTTGGATGATTTTAATGTGTGAATTTAAGCATGTGAACAACAAGTTGTCTTATTCCAATGTGTTATGCCCATGGCTATGGAAAATTTGGCAATTGCCTAACACTAGGATACAATGCATTGTGCCACTATGTGTGGAGGTGGTTATCGGCCTCAAATTTGTAGATTCGAGTTAAAGGATTATGTCTACTCACATCAAAGAACATTAACTATTTGGATGTGATTATAAAGCATGTTATTTTTCTTGTTCAAACGATTCTACCTTTTAGAGTGTTATTATTGGAGGTCTAAGATGGTTAAATATGGAAAGACCATGTGCATAATTTGCACCATGTCACCTTCCCAATGTAGATGGCCAAATTGATTCATTTTTAATAGTGGTTCCTATTGGCTTATTTTGAACCTTGTTCACACTTAGATAAATTTGAAATTAAAACCCAAACAACTAATTTAACTTGGTTTACCCCTAACTAATTGGGATGTAACCAAATTGTTAAACTAACACACTTGACAACTAGCATGCACTCCTTTGTTGGCACTTATATTATCATTGTCATCACACATACAAAACATAACATGAAAATACCTTGAATGGTACACCACCCTTGGAAGAAATGCCAATGGACAAATGGTTTTGCTTTCAATGCACCAAATACACTTAGGTTCTTAAAGTTCAAATATAGTAGAACTAATTTTAATGTGTTTTTCATGGTGATTCACATTTGGCTAGGAATTTGAAAGATTGGACTCAAGCAATTAATGATGGGGGTCATATTTATATTTGGTTGATTAGTTTTTTCACCTCAAAATCAAAATGTTCATCCATGGTGGACTTCCATCAACTAGTTCAACATTCTTATCTAATTTAAATGGGACCTTAATCCCAAATAAAGGAGCGGTTTGTTGTATGTAAATTTGTATATGTTTTGTGCATAGTGTTAATTTTTACATTTTTGTGATGTGGAAATGTTCAGCTTGGATTCCTATTTTTATTATAAGTGAATGACCATTTTGGGTTCGGACATGATGTATCATTCAAGATATTTTCATTTTGTATGTGTGATGATAATAATAGTTAGAAGTGTCGACATAGGAATGCATGACATCCAATTAAAAGGTTGAGGGTTATGGTAGATAAAGATGGAAGGGGTGTTCTATGCAACATTGTGCTAATAGAAATTTACTAAGTAAAAGTTAAAGCAAGGAAAATGGTTAGAGTAACTAAATTTGTGATTCCCTTTTAGTTGTTCTCAAAAGGATGTTGTCTAGGAGGTGGAAGAATGGTTTAAGAAAGGCAAGGGAATTTAGGGTGCACTAATTTTATGTTTAATAGTTCCTTACACACCCATGGCCCACCCATGCCTAACTACCTAACTACCTATTTACACCCTACCTACCTAATTACCTACTTATGTCCTACCTACCCAACCATTTGATTTCCCATTTACTTATCCACCTCACTTACTTACCACCTACCCAAACCTAACAAAATAAACAATGTGCAAAAAAATAAAATTCCATCGTGTGTGAATGATTATGAAAAAATGGTACAATTTAACATTAACCTAGCCATTAGTAAGCACTTTAGCATCATAGGTGAATGGGGGTCTAAAAAGCTAACTTAACATTGTACTTACTTTATGGTAAGTAGGTTTAGGTCCTAAATGGCTAGCTTGGTTTTAGGGGACTTAACACTAGAGTCTTGAAAAAGTATAAGTATAAATATCATAAGGAAGTATATGGGGCATGTAGTGGCTAGTAAGTAGGTAGATGATGTACATGGATGGTTCGTTATGGGAGAGGAACAAAGTGGATAAATGTTTCATATCTGCAAACATCTCTCTTGTATGGTGCGTTGGTGGGTGGGGGTTCACTTTGAGCTTGCATTTGACCATTTCACATATTGTTGTTGATGTTCATGTGGCCCTCGAAATGATAGTTACAAACTAATGAGGTCCAAATAAGTCCATTACTCAAAAGTTGGAAAACACAATAATTGGACTCAAGGGATGCTCAATCATGCTTCTTTCAATAGACTTGAAAATCATTCTCTTCCTATGCCCAAAACCATTCATGCTTAGTTAGGCAGATTTGACAATCATTTGTTTTCCAATGCCCAACAAAATTTCGTGTATAAGATTTAAGGACACAAAAGATCTTGTCCTACCACACTAATGTTTCCAAATTACTTATAACCAACTCAAATTACATGCTTTGTGGGCCATAATGATGTAAGAATGTATGAATGGGATGTGCAACTTAGGACCTTGGCCCACAAATAGGAGCCAAGTAATTGTTTTAAAAGGACACAAAAGGAGTAGTAGGTAGAAAAGTATTGTCGCAACCCCACTTTGAGGGAAGTGTGAGGTCGTCACTCACACTCCCGAAAATTGGACTTGGGAGTCCTCTAGGACTCCCAGAAATTCAGAACTCGATTGCAAGGGTCAAAACACCTTGCATTGAACTTTTCTTTATACCATTGGAAAGTTCTTGAAGTTTAGATGTCTGAAATGATCTCAGATGAGCCATTTGGACATTTGCAGCACAAGTTATGGCTGAAAGAAGGGCCGGGAGTCAAACTGGCAATTTGACTCCCAACCATTAAAAGTCGGGAATCGACTCAATCCCGGTGTGTGAAGGTGGAGTGCGACACACCATTGGAAAGCTCTCAAGGAGAGCTACAAGTTTTCTTTAGACCTCGTCCCAATCGGAGGTTGAAACAAGATGTTATAAATAGTCAAAGTCCCGAAAGTCCAAACCGAAACAGTTTCGGGACTCCACTTTGGGAGTCCCGGGAAAAAGTGTCATTTGGATGCAAGTGCGGTGGAGAGATGTAGAGAATACTATATGGGGGAAGGTGGTGGCTTCCCCCAAGTCTAGGCCATGGTGAGTCGAGTGAGTCCAAGGTTGCCCGTGGCTTGTTCCAACACCAAGAGTGTGCAGAATGAGTTCTAACCGACTTGTTAGTTGGTTTTGGATGCAGGACCGAATAACTAAATAGCTTGTCCCTCTTCCTAGTCTAATCCCAAAGCTTTCAGCACGCCCCTCTCACCCCCTTTAGTGCTGGAAGCTGGGAGTGGCACCAAGTTCCAACTATTTTCGTTTTTTAACATAGTTGGACCCAATTTGGGTCTAACAAGGAACTTGGGGGCGCGTTAAGTACTCTTCATGTGTCTTTCGTTGAACCATGCATTTGTTTATTCCCATAAAATGGGGTTTAGAAACACATAACTGGTTTTTTGTGTTTCTTAAAAAAAACACACACACAACGAATTGGCGGTTTTTTTTATGAACAATGCGCACCTATAAGATGCAAATTTGAATTACCCCATGAGGACTAGTGACGACATGAATCCAGATAGGAAGAAAGAGGAAGAGAAAATAGACAAGTGAGGTGAGAGAACAAATGAAAACAGAAAAATAAACAAAATCAATAAGTACATTTGGAAGCCTAGAAACAGCAAATGGTGATTGTCCCGTTTTGGAGTGGAACTTCATTTTTCCCCTTCATTTGTGTGTACATAAATACAATTTAACATTAGGCAACAATGTAGTTTTGATCTGATATTAATTTTTTTTCAAAAAAACACAAATGCATACCCAATTGGAGAAGCATTTGGCACTTCACTAGGGGCTATTTATAGTGTTGTCTTGGCACCCACAAGTCAAGTCAAGCTAATGCCAAAGGGCCAGCAAGGCTTTCACCTACATGTTAGTGAGCTTGAACCCAGAACCTTTTTTGAGGTCTTAGGCCTGCTTTACATAAGGAGTTAGGGCCAAAAAAACTTGGGGCCAATTTTGAGCATTTTTTGGTTGCAAATTAGCCCCAAGTTATTATAAATGCTAGAACATTGGCCCCAAGGGTTGCAAATTGGACTCCCAAATTTGATGGTATCCTTTTTTCAGCGTTGGGGCCTATACATGGCCATAAAGTTCAACATTTATTAGTAACTTGGGGTAGATTGAAATTTTTTTTTCTATTTCAGCCTTGATTCCTAGTGTAAAGCTCCTGAGGTGGATTTCTACTTTTGCATCTGTAATGTCCTTTGCTTTATAGAATTGTTGTAGAGTAGTTTTGCAAGGCTTGAGAAGGGCATGAGGTCTAACCCAGCTGCCAGACTAGTGTGTGGCTATGTTTTCTATTTTGCTGGTCCCATGAAACCTGCAGCAAACCCAAGATTCCTATTATGTTCCATCCACTATTTGTAGTTGATGTTGTACCTAAATGTTTGTTCTGCAGTATTTAATAGATATTTCTGGTGGATTGCAAGTAATGGTGCCCTATATGTATGAACAGTTCATCAACAACTTGACATATGAGGTCAAAAGCGAGAACATCCCAATGTCACGGAGTGATGATGTTGTTGCCAGAATTCTTCAGGTCAAATTTGAAACAGGTCTCTTTGAGCACCCTTATGCCAACAAGGGGCTCAAATCATTTATCGGCCAACAAGTAATCACCTACCTTCATGATTCAAGAAATTGCAATAGTTTGTACTTATGCCCAATATTGGTCCACAATTGCTTAACCTTATCATTAGAGTATGCACAAACACATAGATCATTAGCCCGTGAAGCAGTTAGGAAGTCACTTGTGCTGTTGAAGAATGGATAGAATGGGGATTCACCGTTATTGCCGCTTAATAGATATGCCAAAAAGGTCTTAGTCATAGGATGTTTCAATTATTTTTCAGGTTGACTTAAATTGTACATATGGAAGGATTCTTGCTACTTTCTTGGCATGATGCAATGGTCCTTGCATTAGCTAAATGAAGTGATGTCAGGTGGTGATTAACAACCAAGCCATATTGAAATATTGAAATGCTTCTTGGTTGTTTTTAAGTTGAGGAGGGTGGTATGGTGTGTACTGATAGGTAGGGCCTTGCCCTCTGCCCTTTCTATTTACTCCAGCCAAGAGAAAACAAACCCAGAGAAGCAGAAGGCAGAGCCATTGCACCTAGTCAACTTGTTGAGGGGGCGAAAACCCTGTCGCTCATGGCAGCTACGGACCAAATCTTGTTCGATATGGACAGATTATCTACATCCTTTGGCATTAAGTGAAGGCATTAACATTCGCTTCTGTGACAACAAAGATGTGAGTTATAGCCATGTGCACATACATATAACATCATCTATCTCTTAGGTCTTATTGGTATACTTTTAAAAATATTTGTGTCACTCCATGGTGGACATAAGCTTTTGGAACTTTTAGGTTGAACATGGACCCCTGAATGCTCCATATGACTGGATTTTGTAATTGAGTAATACTTTTGTGGAATCTCTTTCTGATAGAAGCTTTTTTTATAGTAGAGGTGCCAAAGGCTCTTTCATCCCAGTTTGTGCAATGTGGTTATCTTGTTGTAGGTCATTCTAACAGCAGTTTGCAATATCAAGTGTGTTTGGCAGAGATGTAGAAAGGAGGCCACACATCTTGTGCTGCAAGGCGTTTGCAGCTGAAGTGGCTTGTTAGTGTGCCATTTATTCACCCTAAGGATTTTATAATTAAGGAGCTCCAAAGTTTTATTGACACTTATGAGGTCAGCTGGCGGAAGTTGCTACCTCACCCTCCACATACATCTGGCCAGTCACCTATTTCCAGTGCTGCATTTTCTCATGTTCCAAAGAGAGGTGTGTACTTGGTTTCTTGGATATTTATGTCTTTGTCAAATGGGTTGGCCAATTTGTTTGCCCATATTCCCACATGCCATTTTGGACCTCCTTGGCTTGTCTTAAATCTCTTTTTCTATTTGGGAGTGTTCCAAGGCTGATGTTACTAGCTGAATTGCACAAAAAATAATGGACTTGCCATCTTGGTCTTCAGCAAGGTCTGCCCTGAATGGCTGGATGATAGCTTCTGTTGATGGTGCTCTGCAAGTGAATCTGAAACAAAAGCTCTCTTCTAGTTTTGTTTCAACCTTAGCTTGCCAATCACCTGCCTAATCCTCAAAATGTTGCATTGCTACTAGCAATGAAGATGGAAGTATGGAATGTCACTATTCTTATATACAAATTACTGGAGATGCTACCACTAAGCAGTGAGACTAGACCTTAAACCATGTGCTACACATTCCAATGCAAAGGTTGTCTTTACAAGCTTGTTGTAGCTTGAATGAAGATACTATTCAATTTTCTGACAAGCTTTCTTATAGAGTGCTCATCAATGTCATGACTGAATCTTCCTGTTGGTCACTGTGATTCGTGATGAAGGTCATATCTTGATATTTTGTGACACTCATAAGGTTCTAACTGCACTTATTCTTGTCGTGTTTCACTTGATTTGGAAGAAATTGATGTAACAGTTACCTTCAAAGTGTTATGCGGAGTTTTCTCTGCAATCTTCTAGATATGAATGTCGAAATCATCAAATCCCTCAAGAACTTTCTGAAGTTTTAGATGATCATTCCACAAAAGACTCATGATTACATTTCCCATGAAATCACTCTGGCATCATGATATTTGTACCTATTTGCTACATAGACAGATAATTGTGTGCCATCTCAATTTGTAATTTGATAGATTGGCAACAAAGTATGCTTGCTTCTGTTCCCCAAGTGTTTTGGTTGATAGTAGATAAGACATATCAGTGAAACGTGACCAGGTTTAAACGGATTTGTGATGTTGGGTGTGAGGACAAGGAGTCCTTTGATTATTTTTTACATGACAATTTTAAGGAAATCAGTTGATGAAAGTCATAGATTTCCTGGAGCAACAAAGTGAATTAATACAATCCCATGGGTGAATAAGTGTGGTAGATGCAGACCCATGCCAATGACATAGGCCTACAATGTGGTGGGTGGACGATCAGTCCCATGTTGTAAGATAATGTTGTATGATAATGAATGATTGGGTAGAAAAAAATGGACTCAGGTTAGGACTTTAGAAGCATAGGGTGTCTTCAAGTGAACTTTCAATCAGTATATGTAAGTGTCAAATACCCTTATCCAATCACTTGGCAGTGCACCAAGGGCATGTGAAGGCAAAGATCTAATGTTAATTGCATGTTTGGATCCTAGAAGTAATATGAGACTTGTAGTTCAATTATGCAAATGAACCCAAGTGATGTTAGAATACAATTTAGTCATGGATGGTATGAGGTGGACATAATATATTACAAATTACAACATGTGCATTATATTATTTTGGCCTATTTTGGCTAACTAATGGTAATTTTAAAAATTGTGATTTTACAACTTGACCATTGTTTACTGTCCAACCATGTTCTTTCTTTTGACAAAGCGCCAATGCATATGCCACCTCCAATTTACTTGCCAAGTATTGATTTTGAACATTGAAGTGA
>Ga0116227_10016452_pt1 | contig 10611 bp, 2 predicted proteins | sample S1TSphgellanicum_FD_89693 | JGI IMG/M metagenome (GOLD analysis project Ga0116227, IMG submission 89693) | Host-associated microbial communities from peat moss isolated from Minnesota, USA - S1T2_Fb - Sphagnum magellanicum MG | ecosystem: Host-associated > Plants > Peat moss > Unclassified...
GAGGAATAAAGATGTGATAAAGTGAGTTAGGAGCGTTGGATCAGGAATCGGACGGGTGGAATGATGTTTTACAGGGTCAGTATCGTGTTGGGGTAAAAGTGGTGAGCTGGGAAGTTACACATGGGGTGGGATGGACCGTTGGGGGGGGGAACTGGTGGGTGAGGAGGCGAGAGACCATTGGACAGAGAATAAACAATACTGCCGTGTGCTCGGTGCCGACCCCGTCCGACTCGAAAGGACGTTGCTTTGGGGGGGGCGGACGGGGAGGGGTCCGTTGGTGGAGACATATTTTTTCACACTGAGAAATGGGGCCCTCCGGCTGCTCTAAGCGCCCTTCTTTTTCTTTTGGGGGTTTTCTTTCTCCAGCAAATATTTGTTTCAAGGAGTGATGAAAAAATTGGAGATAAGGCACACTAGCAAGGGAGGGTTTGGGTTTGTAAGGTCTCTTATAAGCTTTATAGGGTCTCTCAACCTTGGGATGAATGGATGAATGAGTGGATGGATGGATGGATGCCTCCTTCCTCCATATTTTAGCTGAGCTTTTATTTTAGCTCCGACTTAGTGGGTGTTCCAAGTTTGAAGTAATCTTACGACCACTTGAAATGTGCCACACTTGAAAACCGTCTGTGCCTTGCAAGCAAGGGTTACCACTAGTAATGAATTAAGTGCAGTCAAATAACCCCTCTAAAATTGGGCCTTGGAAATGAGAAATTTTTGTGATTGGTAAAGGCAAAAGTTATAAATCTAATAACATAAGGAATTTGATAATTTGTCTATGACCCATCATGCAACAAACACATGGATGAATGCCTTGATATGGATGGGAAAGGCCTCCACTTTGACAAATGACAAACCCTATTTATACCTTTTGGAAAGGGTATTTGGAGACCTGCTTATACCTGACTAGTACAGACTCCAAAACAATTTCATGGGTACAGGGACCAGGCTTCTATATTAAAGCCTCTAAACATTAGTTTCAATTACATTTAATAACCTGTAAATAACCAATATACTTGTGTAGATCTTATGTGTTCCAAGGCAGCCATGAGCTTGTTTGTGAAACAAGCAATATTTTGCCAGCACAATTTACATTGAAAAACAAGGTCTTTCCAAGTTTTGCTCCCAAAAATTCACGAAATAGTGAAAATTCACCCCTCAAAAAAAATCAGCAATTACCATTTTCCATCAAATATTGTATAGGCATGGTTACAACACAAGTGGACCATTGGAAAGTGATAAACACTTCATTGATGCTTTGATTATTCCCCTCATATTCACATTTCCCATGAGTGGTTTCATATTTTTGACTAGCTAAAAAAAATGTTTCAAAATTTTGAAACAATTGAATAACATATTGCCTATTCTTGCACAAATTTTAATTTTTTGATATTATTTTGGATGTAATTCTTAGATGCTCAATATTATACAGGATATTTTAACAAATATACTAACATTAGATAATTTGAATCCAACCATTCAAATTTCTACTAAAGTTGTTGAATTTTTTCTTTCAATTTTTTTGTTTAAGTTTATACTAAAAACATAAAAAGAAAATCCTTGTGAAGGATTTGAATTTTTTAAGGTGTACCAAGAATGTGTCGCAACATCATGTTTTTATTATTCCTTTCCTAGTCTTGTTTCACTATATATCTGAACACAAAATGGATGATATTGATGGCTTTAGATATGTGGTGGTTTAAAATATTTGACATATTAGACTCTTTGATAATGAATGGGGATCAAAATTTAAGACTCCAATAAAAATTCTCTCTTTTTTGTATTGAATACACCTTTAAAAAAAAAATCATCTTGAAATATTATTACAAATTGTAAGATGCCAAAGTATCAAATTCTTTACCAATAATATTTTCAAAAGTTCGAGCAATATTTCTCAACATTTCATTTACTACTAGTGTGGATGTGACATCAAAAACATATTGTAATCTTGATGGATTTTGAAAGGGAAAATGGTACACTTCTTTAGCTTAAGTCTAAAATTAATTTTAACTAGAATTTTAACATTTGATTTTATTGACTTTTAATGATAAAAAAAAAATCAAATTTCAATATCTCCTGCACCTGAGGTTTAAGAATATGAGATCATCTCCCTGAAACCCTAAGTCATGGAAGGTTTCAACTTCAATCTCTCTTAAGGGAATATTAAAAAATGTTTGATGATAGGTATGTGCTTGGTGATGGGTGGTTTTACCCTAAGGCACTCTTGGTACACTAGGAAAAAAAGTGTATTTTACAAGTAATTGAGCCATTAACGAGTCCACCCATGACATGGATACACATCCCTTTCTCTTACATTGAATGCCAATGGATGACAACTTTAATTTTGTTGTTATTTCTTTAGATTTTCACAATGAAGAATTCATATGGATGACAAGAGATGATTACATCCAATAGTCATCTAATTTTGGTAAGAATATGAAATGAGTGAGGGGGTCAATCAACAAGAGAAGAAATAACAAGCAAAGTGTTCCCAGATATTTGACTTTTGACCCGGTTATCAACCAGGGTCTGGGACAGGATATGAAACCCCCGGCCTATTATTGGGTCCAAAATTAACTAAGATCCAGCTAAGACCCTGCCAAACCTACAAGGTATAAGTTTCTAGAGACTTGACAAGACCTTATTTCTTTGAACAAAAAAACACCTCACGTATATCCTTTTGTGTACATGTAGGATTCATCCAAGTAGGTTATTCATTATTTTCTCTTACTCAATTTTTTTCATCCAAATAAGTTAAGTCTTTAGTTTGGAATAATGTAGATGAATCACTTATCACATATGATGTTTGGCTTGATAATTGTGAAAGCAAAGCACACAGAATGAAGAGAATAAAAATTATGGTGCAAGTTTTATGCACAAAAAGCTTACCCTGAAAGTGTTTAGGGTGGTTTTCCAAATAGGGTACAGCAAAAGCTAATCCTTATGGGTAAAAAGTGGGTATTATTTTTTTTAAACGATAAATTTTGGTAAACAAGGCAGTGTTTCTTTTCTTTCAATTTTGTGATGTTGCTCAAGCGGTGGTCATCCATAAGAATATTTAGCCAAATATGGCAACTTCAAAATATGAAAGTAGAAAAGTTGTAAGCAATTGTACCAAAATTTGGCTAGGTTTTTCCAAAAAAATCAGGGAATTTTTTTATCATTTGGCAATTTTTTTTTTCAAAAGCAATCGCCAGGTCAAGCAAGTAGCCTGGATATAAAAGGATTTTAAAATATTTTACTTTTATAGTTGGTCTATGGCCAAATGTGGCTAAATCTCCTTGTGGATGATCACCAATGTGGCAACATCACAAAATTGAAAAAACAAGAAACACTGGTGACTGTACTAGCCTCCAGGACAACACCGATTTGAGATAAGAGGACACTCCTTCCATTGCTTATCTTCTTATCTGCATTTCCATTCTAATTTCTGACTTGATTTGCTTCACATGCCTGACAAGAACAGCTTATTCTTCCATTCAAGAGACCTTGGGTTGAGCAGATTCAAACACAGGCATAGGTTTTCATCATGACTTTGGACGTGTAGCCATGTGGTGGGTGTATAGAGTCATAAAGCAATTGGAGAAATTTCTTAGTTTATTATTTGGAGACTGGGTTTAGAATTCACCCTAAACCACCCATTTTTAGCTGAGTTAGTCTAGGTATTTAAAGCTCCTAATTAAATTATTTTATTATCAAAACAAACTGGTAGTTTTTCTCCCTTCTTTCATATTAACCTACCTGATTGCTTACCTACTATTAACTATCTATTAACTATCAACCTACAACTTATTGATTACCAACTAACTACCAACCAATTATCAATCTACCTATCTATTGACTGCCTACTAACCACCAACCTACTACCCCTATTAGTTATCTACCTACTTACAAGAACCTACTTTGACCTTTTTACTCATTGACGTGGTCCCATTTATATGGGTCTACCAAAGTCCCAACCTATTAACCCCCTAAATTAAACCTATCATTGCCACATGTGGGTATTGCAAAAACCTTGGCATCCTTCACTTAAATAATCTTTTAATGTTTGGATGACAATATAAGTTGACCTGGAATGTAATTATTGCACAAAAATATATTGTAATACCTACATTTGAGGTATATTACAAAACTATCAACCACCATTTAAGCAAGAGCTCAAATGAAAGATGAATAATAAAATGCAATAGCTTTATGTTGTTGGAAACTATAATTGTAAATAACAAAATGTTTTAAATGATTGTAATGCTTTCATGTAATACTAAAAACTTAAATCAACAATGGGAAAATGGCTAAGTAAGATAAATATTCTCATTGTTAAGTCATTTTCTTAAGATTTTTAAATTATTTTAAAAGGGTTCTTTTTAAAGTTATTTATTTATTTAAATTTTTTTCTTAAAAAAAACTTCTCCATTTTTAATTCTTCTTATTTCATTAGATTCGATATATGTCATCTAAATGCAAAAATGAAAGTGCATGTTGTAGTACTCATCAATGACACAAATTCTCCCTGAATCTTAATGCAATTTATAACATTTGAAAGTTTGTGGAGATAAATTGAAACCTAACAAAGGAATGATAAAAAGAAGTAACACATGGATGCTATGTATCAAAATTATTGAAAAATTATTGGCCTCATTGATGTTGAAAATATTAAATATCTTAAAATGCAAGCCAAAATTAATTAAAATATTAAATGTCAATATTTATTTCAATGAATTAATAAATTAAAGTATTATTCAATCCCATTGCCAAATTGGTTAAGGTATTACAGTATTTACCTTTTCTCAAGTTTAACACCTATTTAGGTTGAACCTCCCTCAAGGTCTAAAAAGAGTCTCAACTAGTAGAATTTGTTTCAAGCTTCAAATTCTCTCCTAAACTATCATTTTAGGGTACTTGACCTTAGGATCTTGTAGCACATTATTATACAAATCTCATGCAACCATTGCACACAATTATATGGTTCTTTATAACTATTTGTGAATTGATTGCAACTTTTCACAAATTTGAGCAAAGTCATTCATAGGCATTCACAAATCTTCATCACACAAGGGTCCATACTTTTCAAGTTGTTGAAAATGGTAGAATCAATCACCACTTCGAATTCAGATATTGCTACCTACCTATGCCAGATAACAACCATTCACATGCTAGTTTATGACTTATGGACCTTAATGATAGGGAATGTGGTTAAGGGAATGTATTTTAGCTCAAGCTCTTAAGGATGAGTTAAAGCTGCAGAGGGTGCATTTTTAAGAATAAGGCAGGGGCAATAGATTCAGCGACTCCTACAGTGTGATTTGGATGTTGAATCCACCCTTGTTTCCACTAATGCTTCAAAATGGTTGTACAACATCCCCATGGGTTCTCCTAGCAGTTTCCTTGCCTTCAACATTAGATAACAACCTGATTATGAAATAATGAAAAGGCTATGGTTGTGCCAAGCCATGGCTTATTGGTGTTTGTCCAATAAGAATCAGCATCCCAAGAAAATGACCTTTGGACCAAGGAAAATGCTAGTGAGTTCAAATTTTCTTCAAATTTTTTTGTGGCTTGAAATTGGGTGTGAAACCACTTGAATACTCTTATAATTTAAATTATAAATGACATGAGTGTCACATGTGTAAGCTCATTATCCAACTAATTTCTCGTTCCAAAACCAGTTTTTGTAATTTAGTTTTTTTTTATGAGAAAAAAAACTCAAAATTCAAAAATTTAGAAAGTGAGCAAAGTTGAACTTAACAATAGCTCCTATACATTAGGTCCAAAAACTTTGAAATCAACAACATTAACTCTCTGACTCATTGTGCGGTTTCCAACAATACCTAGGACACACCCCAATTTCCATTAAAAAAATAGTTTTGATTTTATTGAATTTTCAATTAAATAATTAGTCAATATGCAATAATTGAACCTCCATTGTAGGTCTAAGTTTTTTGAAACCACCTAGATGCACCCTACTCTTCAAGGGCAATCTGATGGTACCAAGAGTGTGGTAGAAGGCAACATGGTTTTGGAGATATCAAAGTGACAAACAAACAAAGAACCTTCCTTAATAGCCCAGGGTCCATTGAGGAAATTGATAAAACCATATGTGTGAACAATCACATGTAAATACAAGTAAATTTAAGCTCTCCTAGCATTTTCCTTCATCTAGAGATCGTTTTCTTTGGATACTAGATTATTATTGGATGAACATGTGTGGGTCATGGGTTAGCACAAGCATGGCCTTTTTGCTATTCCATACTGGGCTAGGACTGATTCTAAGAGCAAAGGTGGTCATGGTGAATCAACACCCACCAGTGCACCATGAGAGATGAGTGGCAAATGGTCAGGAAATAGTTTTCTGTTCAGTTTCAGTTCACTAGTTAACCATAACTGCAAGTTGGTAGTAAAAGCTACCATTACTTATGTATAAACCATCCAATTATGTAATAGTCACCTATTTTCCTTACATACCTACCTATGTACAGGACCTACTTCTTACCACAACTGAGTTGTAAGGGGCATCCATTGGATCATGTGCTGATGGGTGCTGGTCCACCCTCACCACTTATCAAACCCAATGAGACCAAGCTCGCCTCATGGCTTTCTTGGTCTGAATCAGCACTACCCATCGTGTGGCCCCTTTTTTGTGAATGTTATTGTTCGAATAAGCATCCCCTGGGAGAGATTTCTCAATAGTGATGGGGATTTAACTTAGTCTAGAATCGCTCATTTCATACAGCCTCTTGGAACATTGCCTTTTAATACCTCACTATTTGCAGAGGATTGAACCCCAAAGAAAATTCCTTCATCATGTGATTGGTAAGTACCTGATGTGGGGTCGGGAGGAGATGGGATGGGAGTGGGGGTCTGCTATGCATGGGGGTTACAGGAGCCTGACCACACTGCATTTATACTTGAATATATGTGACTTTGCTGTAAATAACAACTTTATTTTACATGTTTGATTTTGCTCTAGAAACCGAGATAAGCTTCCTACTTTTTAGTCTCTTCCCGCATAGCTTAGTGGCAGTTTGTCTCTGGACTAAATTATAGTAATAAGTCTGTGTGTTCTGTTTGATCAAACTTGCAGTGCATATCCAGAATTAGAAAGTGCTTGAACAATGGGTTGTTGAACAAGGCACGAATGAACAAGGGAATGGACTGTGGGCAGGCTTTTTTGGTTCTCAAGAGTGGGCAGGGTTTGGCCAATTCAGAGTTCTAACTGGCTTGTTGTTGCCAAGTCGAGCGGGGGGGATGCCACTGGCAAGCTAGGAGCTGAAATTTGGCCTGTGGCCTCTTCTTGGCTTCCGAAGATTTGGCAAGACCTGCTGATTAGGTCTACAGAATCGACACCTGTGATGAACGACCAATTCAGCATGAGAATTAGCTGATTAAAAGGGAGAATAAGACTCATGAGCTGTTAGTGTGTGTCAATTCTACCCTTAGAATGACAGGTTTGATCTCACAGTATGTGGAGGTTGGAAATTTAGACACGTCTCTTTTGTGAAGCAGTCATAAATATGGAGAAGACTTGTGACTGGACATTTGTGTTGGGATCAGTTGGAGTTTCTTTTGAAGGGTTTGAATGGTTTTTGCCTTGCACTGTGGAGAATTTCAAAATGATGAGTTAGAAGCATATTAAAGATACTTTGCACCCAAAAAAGCATTTTTCACTATTGAAATATTCATTGCACACTTTTCTTATGCAAATGTTTTGAGAAACATGTGTGTTTTTTTTGCAAGCCACATGTGGAACAAAATGCTTGGTCATCATTTTAACATATGAATCAAGAACAATGATTACCACCATTGATGGAAGAATGTCTCCAAACCTAGAAACTCCAAAACAAAAAAATTATGAACAAAGACAAATCAAATATAAAATTTGATCTATAAATTTGAAGAAATGAACTAAATGTGAGACAAATCGAAGGAAAGACAGATGCTGCTATCTACATGTAGAATGATGTTGCTGGTTGATATTTCCGTAGATGTTAAATATAATCTGCATTTCATGACAACCATTACTCAATAAAAATGCATTGCAATACACATAGAAATTGATTTAAAAAAAGAAAAAACAATGAAAAAGGACAATAATTTTTAAGTAGAGATTTCTATATAGGAAGAAAAGTGTTTTTGAACCTAACATTAAGATCCATCAGTTTTGCATTCTTCTCCATCTTCCCCTGCTAAGGACATAGTCCATGTCATCAAAATCAATTCGACACTATGATGCTTGCAACAATGTACCCATCAAAGTCTGCAACTTAAAGTGAGAGAGTAAATTGTTTTTATTGCATTTTGCAATGGAAATTGTTTCTCAAATACATGTGCTTACCAATGTTGGGCAGGTATAAAAATCTCCATGATAACCACCCAAGTTTTCAAGCCAGGTCTCAGTTTGAAAACTGGAGGTTATCACATCATGTGATAGCCACCAAGCTGAAAAACAGAGGGATCTTTCGCAATAGAGAATAGACACCTTGAGAATTGGCTAGCATCATACCAGCCTTGACTTTTAAGCCCACCCACAGGGTAAAAACTTAAACACCGAGTCTAGTCCTTAGGGTTAGGGGTATAGGGTCTAGGCCTAATAGGGTTAAGTTTTGATTTAGGGTTAGGATTTTTGGTGGTTGCTAATAAGTGAATTGCACTGTTTGTTCTAGGAAATTCTTTGATGTACTTTAAGTGGCAATCATCCATAGGAAGATGTAGCCAAATCTGGCTCTAAACTAATTATGAAGTACAAATTCTTTAAACAACCTTCTATACTCATGTTTACACACTGGAAACCCTATATAGAAATTTAGACGGTTTTCAATTAATTTTTCTCACTTATGAGGATTGGAACCTTCCAAATTCACTTCATTTTCAATTTTTCAATTTTCTATTTCACTTTTTGTTGAAATTTCACCAGTAAAATACTATGGTGCCTCTCTGCTCTTTGCATCCTTCTCTTGATGTTAACGAGAGTGCCAGCTATAAGCAGAAGATTTTGGCCAACCTAAAATTGTGATGAAAATGAGGTGGTCCAGTGTGTGTGCAGGATTCCACAGTATGACTTGTTACCAATTTGTTGTTATCTTGCTCTAAGTGTCTAACTTGGATTCTATTCATGTCAACCAGGGTTATGGACTAAATGTTGACCTAGGCATTAAATAGAGGCGAGTCCAATTAGCTTGCTTTGGTCAATACACTACAAGAGAATGTGGTTTTTCTTACACAAAAATCTGTGGTTCATGACTCATGTGTGAGATACACTTTATAGTTTTATCCATTACAATGTACAAGGCAAATGGGCCATGGCCTTAGCGCTCAAGTGTAAACAGCCCCATAGTTGTCTTATTAGGCGTGTTGGCTTATAGTTCCTCACAAGGGTCAGAAAGTACATATGTTCATATTACTTTTTGAGTCCGCACACACTTTCCAATGGAGAGTGCAAGACACTGCATCAGGTAGTGACTACTTAAATAAGCTATTGGCCTGCTGAATGTGATCATAGCTTGTGTGTCCCAGATCATTACTTGTGTGCCCTGCACTAACAATTTCTGCCCATTATACAGCTATAATAAGCTGTATTATGAATGGTACATATAATAGAGTTATCTGTAAAGTCATGCCCTGTTGGCCCTGAGTTGCACCCCTCATTTGATGCTTCATCCCCCCTGGCTGTTGTCTGCAAAGTCATCAAATTTTATTAAATAAGGGTATGAAATATTAAGACTCAGGATTAAATGCACCAGGCTCGAGAACATTTATAACTACAGTACACATAGCAGCAGCAGTGATTGGTTGAAGGCGTTCAGGAAAAGAAAGGACAGCGCAAACTCATTTTAGCACCGAATTTGCTGCTAAACTGAGTTTCATACCCTGTTGAAGCCCATTGTACCTTTTTTCTCTGTGTTCTGAAATCTCATCCCCTCTTTCAATTTTGATGTAGCCACAGTCCGCACCGGTGATCCTTCACAAGAGGAATTAGACAAAATTGGTTACATGTCAGAGGGAAAAGTAGAAAAATTTAAGAATCCTTAATTTGATGAAAAAAAATTATTATTATTATTAATTTTTTTCAAATTTGTATTGTAGGTGAACTAGCCATCCTCCAGAAGAGGACTTAGCCAAGTTTTTCTTTAGGACAGAGAGTAAAGTGGAATTTTTTGGGAACCTCCTTATATTCTGGTGATATTCTAGACGCTATTGTTTAAAACTGGCAAATTCAGCTTTTGTCACCTCAAAATATGGCGACTTTGTGTGCCATTTTTTCCCCAAAAGTCCTCTGTAGGATTCGCTGCCCCTCCTTTTTTGGTCACCAAGTGGTGTGAAAGTTTTGCCCTCAATAAAAAGACTGGCTGGAACCTATTGACTAAATGCGATAATTTCAGAATTTTTTTCCTCGAAATCTGGCGACTTTGGCACAGTTTTTCACAAGAGTGCATTGTATGATAAGGTGCACTGGATTTATTTTTGTTGCCAATTGCTGATAATTTGCCAAAAATATTTGCTGGGTTATAGAGTAGCTAGACTTCCGCCGGAGTGTGTCTTTAATGGACTGCTCTCTTCACATGACCTATCTGCATTTGCACAAACACAAAAAGAGAAAAAAGTATTTGTTTACCTTAC
>Ga0116227_10016453_pt1 | contig 10610 bp, 10 predicted proteins | sample S1TSphgellanicum_FD_89693 | JGI IMG/M metagenome (GOLD analysis project Ga0116227, IMG submission 89693) | Host-associated microbial communities from peat moss isolated from Minnesota, USA - S1T2_Fb - Sphagnum magellanicum MG | ecosystem: Host-associated > Plants > Peat moss > Unclassified...
GTGAGGTTGGCGCGATCAAGAGTCTTATTCTGTGGGTTGTTTACAGAATACGTAACTGGCCGTCTAAATCTCAAATCGAACGGCAGTTCTTCCACCGCTCCAAATTCTGTGTTGAACACCGAAATGATGTTGCTCCAGCCGATAGCCTTTGCAGCATATCCAAGCTCTACGAGAACATTTGGATTTGGTGTTTTCCTGCCCGTCGCAGTGGCGTTGATAATACTGATGTCGGCAATGAAAATCGTAGCATTATCAATTTTTGAGAAAATCGAAGACGCAATGTCGGGAGTGCCAGAAATGCCCTTAGTATCTCTATCCACCGCGATCTCCAAGTGTACTTTTTCCCGCGTTACCTGCTCGACTGCTTTTTCAATGCAGCCTTGGATAAAGCCTCTGTTCAAGCTGTTGGGCAAATCTGATTGCCAAGAGTAGAAGATATTAATTTCCATGGCGACTTCCTTAATAAAGTCCTTTGTCGGGTATTACGTGACGAACTCCCCCAAGGGGGTTACGTACATCATTCTCCCGTCGAGGAATAAGGTGCGTATGGCAATGCAAAACCGTTTGCCCCGCAGCCTGGCCGCTGTTAATCCCGATATTGAATCCTCGTATCGATTTATCGTCCTTTAAAGCCATTTCCCGCCCTTTCTGGAGCAAATCCTGTACAGCATTTATCTCTGGCTGATAAATGCTGAAATAGTCCTGAAAATGGCGCTTAGGGATGATTAGCATATGGTGCCTGGTGACAGGGTAGCCGTCACGAATGAGATAGGCAAGGTTGTTCTCTTCAATTATTCGGCTACGTTCTATGCGGCAGAAGAGACAACCAGCCTCACGATGAGCATATTGTTGATCTAAGCCTCTGAAGTCAGTAGAATCATGATCCCTCTTCATTGCGTTGCAGGAATAGCATAATGCCTGGTAATTGTTGATTGAGTCTTCACCGCCAAGATTCTTTGGAGTGATATGATCCACCTCCAGTGCCCTTTCGGAATCTATGCAGCCGCAAAGCTCACACCTAAACCTCGCCCGTTTCAACACTTGGTACTTAATCGAGCCTGGAATCTGCTCTCTGCACGTGCTACGGTGTTGCCAGATCTTTTCACCCCGCTTCTGGATATACGTCTCAAGCTTCTGGTTACAGATGTCGATCAACTCCTTTACCTGGTCAGTTGTGAGCGTCTCAAAACCAATGAGTCTATACTCCTTTTTCTCCTTTGCGACGATGTGATGGTTGCGTAGAACGCGACCAACCATATTGTTGGTGATGTCTTTGTAATACTCAACCTGCGATAGATCTTGCAGTGAGATGCCCTTGGCTATGTCCGTATCTGTGGCCACCCCGCCACTGCGGAGAAGGTGTTTAATCATGACAGGTTGATAGATATGCGACATGCGCATTCTCTCTATCAGAAAAGCCTTAAGGATTGGATAAAGCATACGACATAGAACTGCTTAGGGGAATATGGTTTTGCTGTCCTGATCACAACAAAATATACCAATTTTCAAGCTTAAATGGATTTTGAATCAAAGCCACTGACTGAGCGTTTTGTAAACCATGAATGCTCAGTAAAGCCTTGATTAGCCGAAAATGCTGCTCTGGGTTTCCACATTTGCATTCGTTTTGAACTTTGGCATATTCAATAACACCATTTTCTAAAACGTAGGCATGACCTAATTCCAAGCGCATAGTATCATCGTCTTCGTCAACAATAAGATGAATCTCGAAAATTAAATTGTCCTTTTTATGCAGCCATATCCCTAAGTACGGTGGAGCGTGGTCAATAACCTTATCATGATCAAGCACAGATCGCGTAAAAAAAATGCTATCTGAATTGATATCAGGCCATGCAAGTTCTACTGTGGTTTCATTTTTAAAAAGATGGTCGTACGCCTGGGGGGTTATTGTAATCTTAGCTGTATCGCCAAAACGAAATGGTTGTCCACCATGTATGGATGAGATATCAAAGTCCTCTGTCTTCCACAATCGAAAGACCGATGGTTCAAAAATCACAAAGTCATTCCATTTGGGATTAAAGCGCTTAATATCCTCTTTGTTCTCTAGGTAAAGTGGAATATGGATAGCACGCCTACCGACAATGAAAAACTTATTGAGATCAATCGAGGGATGCGCATTGTCGGTATTATCAGCTTGCGCGTCTACGGGATTCTCATCTTCAGTATTGTCTGTTGCTGTCTTCGCGCTGCCACTAAAATAGTAGGCGGGCAACTGTACATATGGGACATCAAGCAATGCGCCATACCCTTTATCTTCTTTCGGCCCAGGGAATAGTTCGTCGGTTGTTTTAGATGACTTGAATTGTCTTCGATCAATTTCTAAGGTTCGCTTGACAAATTCATTTGGGTTTGGCATTCTTGGTGGCTGATCTAACATCAAAAATGCGGCTTGCCTCTTGGGGCGTATGAACTTATGGTCATGCCTGATATCAAAAAGCTCATTATGAGCAATCATGTGCTGGTAGTTTGGGATTTCAAGTACAATGAAAAAGCCAGTTCCATCGTCCATCGCTTCATACATGACCTCGTCCTGCATTCGGAATGTATTTCCAATGAAGAGGGGCGGCTTAAGTGCTACGTAGTTGTGTGTTGCAAACCAAGCAGCTACCAATGCGTCGCTCGTCAGGTCTAAGTAGTAGGTGGGAAAACCGTAGTGCTGAAGTATTGATTGGTTGTACTTTGAGTTCCTGACGTTACCAGTTAGTCGGTTTACAATCGTGTTCCAGCCATTTTCAACCTCGTTTACAACGAAAGCATCTGGACGCGCTTTACCTGACCGCATATTTTCATAAAGCGCGGTTTGGCCACGGAATAGTAAAAGACTTGTAGGAGGTACTGAAGCGGCTATTTCTGAAACGGCATTAAGTAGATCTTCTTCCGACGTAATCATTTGTTCGAATTATTCCATGTAAGGTAGCAAAGGCACTGGTGATATGCAACCGCCAATGAAGCACTAATCTTAGTAAGTTTGAAAGCCACACGCGCTGACCCGCGAGGCCTGTAAACCTTCTGTATGTCCTTTAAATCCGAACTCGATAAGTACCGTAAGGTTTCCTTCAACGAGGAAGACAAAGGAGAGCGCTTCGAGCGCTTGATGAAAGCCTTCCTACTCACAAATCCAACGTGGGCCTACAAATTCAAGAAGGTATGGTTATGGAATAAATTTCCAGGTAGGCCAGACTTACGTGGTGACACTGGTATCGACTTGGTTGGACTTACTGTAGAAGGGGATCACTGGGTGATTCAGCGTAAGTGTTACCAGGAAACGATCACAATCGATAGACCAGGAGTAGATAGCTCCTTATCTACCTCCAGCCGCATTTTCAGGGGTGAGGATCTAGCAACACATTCATTCGCAACCCGTCTCTCGATGTCCGCCACTAACTGACAAGCGGAGCATTAACTAAGCTTGATTTGATACAGTCGAGGAGGCAAATGCAGAATCCAAGCCACTAGAAGTGGAAGATTTAGCTTAGTTATTCAGCTAGTTACTTAATCAACCTAATCACAAAAATATATGAAAGACGAATTTATCTTGGAGGAGTTTGACGACCAGGTCGGTACGCCCGATGACGAGTCCCTTGATATACCCAGAGAGGTCAGGAAGATTACCACCCAGGCTTATGATAAAAGCATCTCCGATATTGTTCGTATGATCGAAGATGGAGAGATTAATCTGAATCCAGAGTATCAACGGAACTATATCTGGGACAATAAGAAGGCTTCGTTGCTGGTAGAGTCAATTATCTTGAACGTTCCGATCCCTGTTATCTACGTTTCGCAGGAAAGTGACGACACCTGGACGGTTATCGATGGTTTGCAGCGTTTGTACTCGCTCAAACGATTCTTTGATAGGGACTTCAAACTTTCAGGTTTGGAGGTGCTGACTGAACTAAATAAGAGCGACGTAGCGAGCCTTAATCCAAAGGCACTAAGAGTGCTGAAAAATGGCCTACTCAGAGTGATCGTAATATCAAACGATTCCCACCAGGAAATCAAGTATGATGTATTTATGAGGCTCAACAGGGGCTCTGTAAAATTAAATGAACAAGAACTGAGGAATTGTCTTTACAGGGGTAGTTTGAACGACGCACTAAAGGAACTTGCCGAGAACAAGTCACTGCAAATCCTACTGAACCTGGGAGGGCCGCACAGTCGAATGATGGACTGTGAGTTCATCCTACGTTACATAGCTCTTGTCCAGCGGTGGGATGTGAATGCTAATGAAATCAACGGTTACAGGGGTGTGATGAAAAACTTCTTGAACGAATTCATGTACACCAATCAAAATCCAGACGCAGGTTTTACAGCCTCCATAATCTCAAGTTTTAAAGATGCTGTAGATAAGGTTCTTACCATCTATGGCCCCAAAGCATTTCGAAGACTCAACGATGCTGGAGAGTACGAAACCAGCCAGAACAGGTCAATAATGGACATCCTTATGACGTCTGCGCACTATTTCAGCAAGCAAAGCATGTTAGAAAAGAAGCAGGAAATAAATGAAAAACTTCATGACCTGATGGTTAACGACCGTGATTTCAGAAATAGTATTACCATAGGCACCTCTGACGTAAAGGTTATCACGTACCGACTGAAGCGGTGGTACGATGAAGTAAATGCGATTATTAATGCCAACGCTTGACGCCACTACTGAATTTGCGGAGGCATCACTCGAGATCACTGTTTTAATCGATTATGCCCGTCGTAATAAAAAGGAAATCCACAAGTACCAAGCTTTTAATAAAGCAGCATTAGTTCTGCTTTGTGCAAAGTTCGAAGCGTTTTTGGAGGCTTTTCTTGCCGAGTACTGTTATGCACACATGGAGCTTTCCAGCAACAAGAATTTAGATGAGAATATTTACGATCATCTGGTTAGCCACCTGCTTGAAGTACTGGAACCAACAAAGAACAATAAGCGCAAGCGTAAAGAAGCTATTGATAATCTAGCACTACTTTGCGGTGACGTCGAAATTAAACCCTGTACTGGCTTTGAAGTGAACGCTAGATTCAAGTATGGTAAACATGGCGAAAAAGAGGTTGTGCGATTGCTGGATACGTTTGGCCTAAAGTCAGTGCTGGACGATGCTTGCCTTACGGACTTCTTTCGCAAATTCAATTCTTTGAATAGCATCAGGAACAACATTATTCACGAAGATGCTACACCGTCTTTGACCCATCAGGATACCGAGGAGTTCTTAGAGAACATACAAACATTCGTGAGTTGTATTGATAACGTGGCTCAGATTCGAATTGCATCTATAGCAACGTGACGGGCATATGTACATATCTATATGCCTTCAATGATTAATTGTCGTGCTTAAGATGCAGTGGCAGCTTTGTAAGGCTATATGCGCGAAAATCTGCCTGGGTATATATACCATGGTTTGTGCTCCAGGGCTTTATTCAGCGTACTCTGTGATACTTCTGTATTCTTGGTATCGTTGCTAGTTGGGGTTATACCACTGGCGACCTCCAGGTCTTGGTTCGGCCTACCAACACTTATTTTGCTGCATCATTTCATCTTTGGGCGACAGGATTTGCGTGGTGAAGTTTGATTTTCGCTCCCTTCCATCAACTGTCCGTTACGCATCGTGTGTTATCAGCGATTAAAGGTCTTTTCTACAACGATTAGCGCTAAAAACACCCTATTGTATGTACATCAGTACCGAGAAAAGTGCATGATAAAAAACGCGATTTTCGGTACAGAAACCCCCGCTGGCAGCGACATCTAGGCGATCTACCAAGTCTAAAAAATTTGATGCCTCATTCAACTTGCAATACGCACAACGATAAAATATCCATACCTATCAAGATATTGAGGTAAGATGTGACGCAACACCCAGAAACGTACCAGTCATGGTGTCTTTTATTAATTTGGGGCTGTATTGGCTGAGCTTTTCGATCTGGTGGTGAGTATCTCCACCGACTTCAGCAGCGTTTCATTTTGCTTTTGTAGCCGCAGAATCTCATCATTTTTTGCGCTGATGATTTTCTCATACAGCTCGCTAAACTTATCTGAGATAGATTTATTAATTACGATTCCCTCGCCATTGTGCGTGCTGAAATTGTTGTACACTGTAGATCCAGCGGTCTCCAAAATGTCATTGATTGTGGTCTCCAATATCTCAGCAATCTTGATCAGGTTGTCGACGGATAGCTTTGTCTCAGACGACTCAAGCTTACTATAGGCTTTCTGGGAGATGTTAAGCTTGCCAGCCATGTACGACTGGCTATAGTTTCGTTCCTCCCTAAGGTTCTTAATGCGCTCACCTACTTTTTTGATGCCTTCCATTGGTTCTAAGTTAGAACGCACAAGGTACTAAATCAGAACTGAAGAATGCTCCGCGGGTGGCATACGAGCGATTTCTTTGGGTCGCTATGATCTGATGCAGAATCCAGTGACGGGTAACGCGTTAATCAGCTCGATCCAGCCACTCACAAATGAAAACACCTATGCGGCTTCGTAAGCTAACTCTTGCACCACTGCTACTTCCAGTTTTACTCTTAGGTGCGCTTAGCCCCAGTTGCACAAATGTTTCATCAGAACAAAGCTCAGCTAACACTGATAGCATGACGGTTTCCAAGAGAATAGACTTCTTGACGGCAAAAAGGATGGTCGAAGGATGGGTCGAAGAGAATGGTGCAAACTATGGTGTGACTGCCTCAGACAATAGAGTGGAAGCCCATAGATTGGTTACACAAGCGAAGTGTGATCAGTACGTTCAGGAGATGATGAAAGGAGAGTCTGCTGACGCTCCATGCCCCGATTGCCTTGGGGTGTTTCTCGATTCAAGCAAGGTGTTTTACATGGATGCAGACGGCGATTCCAGGGAAGATGTCATTGTGCAGGCTGAAACAGACATGTGTCAGCCACACAATGGATTTTCCGATACGGAACCATTCATATTTCTCTTGCAAAATCGCGGTGCTGACACTCCGAAAATTGCGAAGCTCGCGGTTACAGTTACTGAAAACGACATTTTTGAGCGCGATCATGATGCCACTCTACGGCGGGAGTACTCACACGTTCAATTTGTAAAGGCAGAGCATAATGAAGTCATAGGAGTGATACGCTATAAGAGTGTTGATGCATGCATGGCTTGTCCCTGGGATTTAGAGTATGACATTGCATTTAAGGTGTCAGGTAATGTGTTGGCGTCACAGAGGGTGGTAAAGGTGGAGAAGAACCCGCAAGGAACTTGGGCGGGCACCATCAGCAACAGTGCTGGTAATTCTGAAGGCATAGCAACAACTAACACCTCTCAGCCAGCAACCTCTCAGAGCGCAAACCAGACTACTCCAACAAGCCAGATCGATATGCAGCTACTCAGTTTCGACAATAGGAATCGGCAGTTGTATGCTGCCTGGAACAAGGAAGAAAGTGACTTGCAGCGACGTAACGGTTCGCCAAGGGAATTCCTCGGTTGCTACAACCGTTATTATGTGCAGTTTGGTTCACTGCTGGGGGAATTGAACACATTCGAGGAGCATGCCCAGATCAGTGGATCTCAGCGTACGTCGTTAGCTGCCTTACATAGTCAGATAGACAATGCAATTAATCTATTAACTCAGAAAAAGAATCTGGAGAAAGGAACGAGTGACTTCGAGCAATCCCTGCGGTAATGTAGGGCCACCCAAGTATTCTTTATGCACCTCCCAGATTGATAGCTACCGATGAATCCTTCGTGATGGGTAAGTCCTCCACATGTTTCGTCAGTTTCCTTAGGTCAGCAGCCAGCCTCGCAGCATGATACTGGAGTTTCCCTTTAGTGATACCGCCTATGACTTTTTTTACTGCATCGTCTGATAGCGTTGTAAGAAAGCCAGCATGTACCAGCATTTGATATTGGTTAAGATTAATTAATACACGCGTCGGCTTGTAGAATGCAATGGGGCTGGTGTCTTCTACGATCTCGTAAGCTATTGATGTGTTCATGCTGCTTTACGGATAAATAGTCTGGCCAGAAAAATTGCAGCACGGATACCCGAATGTTTTGAGGCCCCCCATCCCCCCTCCCTCCCGTAACCCCGTCACAGAGGGCACCCTAATCCTGACAATAGGGCTGGATCAAAATACCTCTTCAATTTCGTGAAAATTGGCGCGGCCAAGTTTTACGTTGAAAAGTTAGGCCCTTACGTTTCAATTTTGAAGTGTACATGAAACTGGAAAAATCGTAGAACACTTAACCGCTCAAGCCAAGGTTATAAAGTTTCAGAAATAGGGTTAATTTGCGCCCAGTCAAATAATGGAATAAAGTTCAGCGGTTGGCTGTACGACAAAATTCGAAACTGGTTGCATTATGAAAATATTTTACTCTAGGGTTTCAACCAACGACGGCACACAGAATCCAGAGCGCCAGCTTCAGAAAATTGAAGGCTTTGACTACGTCCTCACCGACTATTGCTCTGGCTCAATCCCGCTATATGAACGGGGTAAGGGATCGCAGATAAAGAAACTTCTAGATGAGGGTAAACTTACTCATCTGGAGGTGCATTCCATAGATCGCCTGGGCCGAACGACCCTGGACGTCCTTAGCGTCTGGGAAGAGTTAACCAGGAGGGGTGTCATCGTCGTGTGCCGCAATCCCAGCATTCGCAACATTGACGATCAGGGTAAGGTTGACAAGTTCTCCGAGTTGATGATGTCGATCCTCAGTACCATGTCACAATTCGAGCGTAACCTTATCAAAGAGCGCCAGATGGAGGGAATCAGAGTGCGTCAAGCTAAGGGGCTGTATGCTGGTAGGAGGATCGGTACTAACGACACTCCAGAGCGGTTGCTTGAGAAGGCGCGAAGCAAAAAGATCTTAAGCTACTTGGATAAGGGGTATCTGTATGATGAGATAGCAAAGCTGGTGCCCTGCTCAAAAACCACTATTGTTAAGGTAAAGAAGGCGAGGGAGCGGGTTCTCTCAGAAGGTTCATCGTACCATTCATAAACTGTAGTAATGAATTTTTCAGTCGAAGAGATTTTTAGCCAGTTTGGTCAGTTCGACCGCTTTGTAGTACTCGATTTTCATCGAGGTACAGAATCTTACGGTCTTCGACCTACTCTCATGGGTACGTTCCTTTATACGCTTGATGAGAGGGCTAAACTTCAACAGGCAATACAGCAACCTGTACCGCCACGTTCGGACGGCTATACTCGCTTTGAGGCATCCTCAATGGAACATCTGTCGGCTGACCAGATCTCTCACCTAGACAGGGTTGGTGTACGGTGCAGCGATATTCGCATGGTAAGCTACTACAACGGGCGGCCTGTAGAAAATACCTTTACGAAGGTTGGGAATAAGGAATTAGACACGATTGTAGTTCCCTTTAACAGCAGAGGCTTCGATCCATTACGAATGTCTTACGGCTTCTACAATCTGAGGCTTGCTCAAGGTAGTAGGCTAATACCTAAAGAAGAAGACGAGTACCAAGCTCTGAAGCTGTACTTTGAGGCCACGGACGCTCAGGAAGCTGATGATTCGAGTCGCGTAAACTCTGAAGTGCGGTACTACTTTCTAAATGCAAAAATTGCCAACGACCAGGCAACAGACGTGGAAAAGGAAGAGCACATGAAACTCTTGGAAGTACGCGTGAAGAAGATGACAGACACGCTATTTTCGGAAATTGACCAAGCTGGGTTGAGCATGGTAGAGCTGGTTAAGGACAGGAATTTATTCGGTGCGCTGCTGGGAACTTTACATTTTGATGAGGAGCTGCTGCTGCCATATGAATTTCCTGTCTGGTGGGACTATGAGCGTTTTCTGCACGTGTACATAAGGCACGTCAAAGAATTGCAGGCTGGCAAGTATGTTGGTGATAAGACAAATTTCCAGTACAAGGCAGAGGATGTCCAGCGCGTGGTAAAATCCGTATTAGAGCAGATATATCCAGAGATAGCACAACATTTCAAGGATAATCCAGACAAGAGATTCTTCAGGATCGTCAACCGAGCTGTATACTTCAACGGGAACTACTATCGTGTAGATATCGAACCTAATGGAAGGCTGGTCGCATTTCATCCATACAACGAGAATGCTGCTGACATTCTTGATGAAACGTAAGCCTGCTGCTTCCTGGCTATCTTAATTTCATGAGCATGAATTGATGGATATCGAAATCAGTTCTAAGCGCTTCGCCGAATGCTGCCCACTGTCTGATTACGCTTCGATCTTGTACAGGACTTAACTTATCATCCTCTCTATTTTGCAAGCGTGCCAATAAAGACAAAGAACGGTCGAGCCCTATCATTTCCGTGGTTGGTGCATCATCCCTGAATTTCAAAAAGTCATAGATCGTTTGCCCAAGATTTGATTCGCTCTGAAGCCGTGTTGGATCATGAAAACAAACTTCCTTGCCTGTCTCTGTGAAGCTGTACTTGTGATTGTGTGTATTCACCTCTGCGTGAGGTGGGATCACTATATGCTCGTTTAAGATTGGGATGTGATGAAATCTTATGGTACCCGTCCGAGTAATTATTTCTTGAGTGCCGTGATAAAATGGCTCATCAAAATACCGTGGGTCGGTTCTCAGTCGCAACAGTGCTGCTGCATGTACTGCGAGGTGGTATGCAGATCTATGTAAGAACAGCGGAGCCGCATAGA
>Ga0116227_10016455_pt1 | contig 10610 bp, 9 predicted proteins | sample S1TSphgellanicum_FD_89693 | JGI IMG/M metagenome (GOLD analysis project Ga0116227, IMG submission 89693) | Host-associated microbial communities from peat moss isolated from Minnesota, USA - S1T2_Fb - Sphagnum magellanicum MG | ecosystem: Host-associated > Plants > Peat moss > Unclassified...
CGGCGCCAAGTATTTCCACAAGACCGAGTGTTTCTGCTTCAGCCCGCAACGCTTCGGCGTCGGAGAAGGGCGTGACATGCCGGTCCGGTTCATCGTCGACCCGGCGCTGCCGCCCAACGTGGACAAACTCACGCTGGCCTACACGTTCTACGATACGACTCAATCCGCAGCACGTTGAACATCAACCGGCTAAACTCGCACGGATACGGCTTTTTTTCATAGACCTTGGAACTCTCACTCATGGCGCAAGCGCACGCACCGGAAGCAGACAAATACTACGTCCCTCATAGCAGCCCCTGGCCCATCTACGGCTCCGTTTCATTGTTCGTGCTCATGCTCGGGGCAGCCTCCACCCTCAACAGCTGGCTGCCGGCCTGGTCGTTGATTCCGGGCTTCGTGATGCTCGTGCTGATGTTCATCTTCTGGTTCGGCACCGTCATCGGCGAGAACGAGCACGGCATGTACAACATGGCGGTCGACCGCTCGTTCCGCATGGGCATGATGTGGTTCATCTTCTCGGAGGTGATGTTCTTTGCCGCGTTCTTCGGCGCCCTGTTCTACGCGCGCGAACTCGCGGTGCCCTGGCTATCCGGGCACGGCGTGAAGATCTTCAACAATATCCTGCTGTGGAAGGGTTACGGCGGCACGTGGCCGACGAACGGACCGTCCACGTTGGGTCCGCGTGCGGACGGCACTTTCGAGGTGGTCTCGCCGATCGGCTTGCCGGCCATCAACACGTTCATCCTACTTTCCAGCAGCGTCACGGTGACCATCGCGCACCATGCGCTGATCGCCGGCCATCGCGGGCGTTTGAAATTGTTTCTGGCCCTGACGTTCCTGCTGGGTTTCTTGTTCGTGTTCCTTCAGGCCAAGGAATATCACGAGGCTTACACCGAATTGGGCCTGCAGTTGGGTACGGGCATCTACGGCTCGACGTTCTTCATGCTGACCGGTTTCCATGGTTTCCACGTGACGCTGGGCGCGATCATGCTGACCGTCATCTGGTTTCGCGTGATGAAGGGCCAATTCACGCCACAACGGCATTTCGGCTTCGAAGCGGTCGCATGGTACTGGCACTTCGTCGACGTGGTCTGGCTGGGCTTGTTCATCTTCGTCTACTGGTTGTAGCGCGGTCGGCGCGACCGCGCCGGTCCGGCACGCGCTAGTGCACGCGCTGCGGCTCGATCCAACCCTGGGTGTACGCCACGAGCATCAGCAGGAACAACAGCATGGAAAGGCCAATCCGCCAGGCCAGGGCCTGGACCATCTTGCCGCTGTCCTGAGGTTTGCTGCTCGATAGATGGAATAGGGCTTTTCCGAGACTGAAGACGATCAGTACGAGAAACACGATGATGAGGTATTTGAATTCCACGGACGCCTTCGAGGTAACCGGGGCCGGTGAGCCGCGCTCGAGTATATCGTGCAGGTGACATTCGGTTCCCGCATCTTCGCCCCGCGTCCCTTCACGACCATTCTCGCGATCGTCGTGATGTTCGGCTTGGTTTCCCTGGGGCGATGGCAGCTGCGCCGTGCCGACGAGAAACAGGCTCTGTACGATGCGTTCGATCGCGGCAGCGATGCCACCCGCGCCGTGGATCTGAGCACGCCCTCGTTGAGGCGCTACCAGCATGTGACGGCCCGCGGTTCCTACGACGATAGTCGCCAGATCCTCATCGACAACATGACCGATTCCCAAGGCCATGCAGGCTATTTCGTGATCACCCCGTTCGCGCTGGCGAGCGGCGGCTGGCTGCTCGTCAATCGCGGTTGGGTTCCCTTAGGTGCCAGCCGCGCGCAATTGCCCGAGGTCCACGTCGGTGGCGGGCTGCGGGACGTGACCGGGCGCGCCGATCATTTGCCGACGCCGGGAATACAATTGGGCACGCGCGCCGAGCTCAAACCGCCGTTTCCGGTGGTCGCGGATTTTCCGACCCGCGGCGACATCGAGCGGCTCGTGCACGAGGCGGCCTGGGTCAGATCGACGGATGTGCTGTTGCTCGATCCCGGCCAGCCGGACGGCTACGTGCGCGACTGGCAACCGCCCGGCTTTCCGCCCATGCGCAACATCGCCTATGCCGTTCAATGGTTCGGGTTGGCGCTCGCGTTGGGGGTCATCTACGTGGTCGCGAACCTGCACCGCGTGCAGGACCGCAAGGTCGCGACATGAATAGTCATGATGCCGGCGGCGGGCCGGTGCGCGGGGCGGCGCCCGATACGGCCCACGACCGGCGTCAACGCCGCATGTTGATCGCCATCGCCTTGTTTTTTTTCGCGCCGCTGGCCGCGTCGTTCTTTCTCTATTACGGTTCCGGCGGGTGGCGGCCCGGGCATCGCGTGAATCGCGGGGAGCTCATCGACCCGGCGCGACCCTTGCCCGAAGTGGCCCTGCCGTTGGCGCATACAGGCGGTTTCACCAAGCCCGACTTCTTGAAAAACAAGTGGACGCTCTTGTATTGGGGCGGCGGCGCCTGCACGGCAAGGTGCCGCACGGATCTGTACAATACGCGCCAGGTGCGAATCGCGTTGAATCGTGACATGGATCGGGTGCAGCGCGTTTTCGTGGCCGACGGTGATTGCTGCGACTGGACGTTCTTGGACCGCGAGCATCCCGATCTCGTCACGGTGCAGGCGTCGGCGCAGGCGCGAGCCGAACTGGGATCGCTGCTCACGATCGACGGCATCGCCCCTGCGGCCGCCGATCGTGTTTATTTGATCGATCCGCTCGGCAATCTGATGATGTGGTACGCGCCCGACGCGAAACCGAAGGGCATGCTCGAGGACTTGAAGCGTCTGCTCGGGCTTTCTCAGGTGGGCTGATCTCAAAGGTAGCAGACATGACCGCTCAACAACGAATCGTTTGGTTCAGGCGTCTCGCGTTGCTGGGCGCCGTGCTCGCCGCCATCGTCATCGTGTTGGGCGCCTGGGTGCGGCTCACGAATGCCGGCCTCGGTTGCCCCGACTGGCCGGGCTGCTATGGGCACCTCTTCCCGCAACCGGAGGGCGAGGTGGGCAAGGCCTGGCACGAAATGATTCACCGCTACGTCGCGACCAGCCTCGGCCTCATCATCACCGCTCTGCTCGCGTGGGCCGTCGTGAGGCGCAAGGACCCGGGCCAACCGCTGCTGCCCGTGGCCCTGTTGTTCGGGGTGGTCTGCCTCCAGGGCACACTCGGCGCGTTGACCGTCACACGGCTGCTGAAACCATTGATCGTGACCGGTCATCTGCTCGGCGGGCTGACCACATTGAGTCTGTTGTGGTGGCTGTCGCTGACCCCGCCCCAGCGCGCGCCGACTGCGGCCGAGAAGGGCCTGCGCAAGTTCGCGCTGATCGCCGGCGGCATCCTGTGTATTCAAGTCTTCCTCGGCGGGTGGACGAGCACGAATTACGCCGCGGTCGCGTGCCCGGATTTTCCGACCTGTCAGCGTTCATGGTGGCCGGACATGGATTTCCGCGATGCATTCATGCTGCAAGGCGGCCAAGGCATCGACTACGAGGGTGGCGTGCTCGCGAATGCCGCACGCATGGCCATTCACTTCACGCACCGGCTCGGTGCCGCGGTGGCGGGCTCGGTGCTGATCGGTCTCGGCGCGCTGACCTTCCTGCGCGCCACCCAATGGCGCCTCAAAGGGGCGGGGCTCGCCGTCATCGCGGCCGTGGTGCTGCAGATCTCGATCGGCATCGCCACGGTGCACTACGGCGTGCCTTTGGGGTTCGCCACCCTACATAACGCCGGCGCGGCGCTGCTGGTGGCCACCATGGTCTGGTTGTTGCGCGCGCTGTGGCCGGCCCAACTGGGGCGCGCCGAATCCAGCGTGATACCCTTGCCCCGTGTCAATCGCTCCGAAGAACCCTACCGTTCCGCATAGTCCCCCGGTCCTGGCGCTGTCGCCAAGCCGGTGGCGCGACTACATGGAACTCACCAAACCCAAGGTGAGCCTGTTGATCGTGTTCACTGCCATCGTCGGCATGGTGCTCGCGTCCCCGGGTATGGTGCCGTTGCCCGCGCTTGTCTTCGGCACGCTCGGCATCGCCATGGCGTCCGCTTCGGCCGCCGCGTTCAATCACGTGGTCGACCGCCGCATCGATGAGCAAATGGCGCGCACGCGCAAGCGGCCGCTGCCCACCGGTCATTTGTTGAAGCGCGAGGCGGTGGTTTTCGCGAGCCTGCTGGGTTGCGGTTCCATGCTCGTACTCTGGCCGACGGTGGGGGGACTCACGGCGCTGCTGACTTTTTGCTCGCTCATCGGGTACGCCATCGTCTACACCGTGTGGCTGAAACGGGCCACGCCGCAAAACATCGTCATCGGCGGCGCCGCCGGTGCCGCACCCCCGGTGCTGGGCTGGGCGGCCGTGACCCACAGCATCGACCCACAGGCGCTGTTGTTGTTTCTCATCATTTTTACGTGGACCCCACCGCATTTTTGGGCGCTCGCCATCGCGCGGCGCGACGACTATGCCAAGGTCGGTATCCCCATGCTGCCGGTGACCCACGGGATCCCCCATACGCGGTTGCAGATCGTGCTCTACACCATTCTGCTGGTGCTGAGCACGTTGCTGCCCGTGCTGACCGGCATGAGCGGGCTCGTCTATCTGCTCGCAGCCATTGCGCTCAACGGCCGCTTTTTGTACTTCGTGTTCGCCCTGCAGCGCGGCGCGAAGCCCGATCTGCCCATGCGCACGTTCCGCTTCTCGATCAACTATCTGATGCTGCTGTTCGCCGCGCTGATCGCCGATCATTACCTGCGCATTAGTCTCTAGCCGCATGCTCTCGCAGTCGAGTTTCTACCAGCGCGTGTTCGCGCTCGTCGTCGCCGCCGTCTTGGGGTATGCGCTGGTGCTGATTTTCACGCCGTTCTTCGGCGCGATGACCTGGGCGGCCTTTCTGGCGTTCCTGCTCTTTCCGCTGAATGTGCGCTGGCGCAGCCGCTTGCGCGGTCCCGGGATCGCGGCTGGCCTCCTCACGGTGCTCGCGCCCGTGACCATCCTGCTGCCGTTGAGCGGTTTGTCGGTGGAATTCGTGTCGCAGATCTCCGGCCTGCTGCAAAAGCTGCAGCAGGCGACTAAGCAATGGGACATCAAGTCCTTTTCGGATCTGCAGCAATTCCCCCTAATCGCCCGCGGCAACCAGTGGTTGCAGTCGCATGCCGGCGTCTCGGCGGAACAGCTGCAAGGCTGGCTCGTCTCGGGAACCCAACAGGTGTTGCAACGCGCCGCGGGCTTCAGCGGGTCGTTCTTTCTGGGCGCGTTGGATTCGTTGTTCAGCTTTGCGATCATGCTTTTTCTGCTGTATTTTTTCTTGCGCGACGGCGACGTGATGATCACTCGCGCCCGTTCGCTCATCCCCTTGGATGAGGCGCGCAAGGAGCGCCTGTTCCGGCAGCTCGGCAACGTGACGCGGGCCATCGTGTTCGGTACCAGCATGACGGCCTTGGCGCAGGGGCTGCTGATCGGCTTAGGCTTTGCCATCGCCGACCTGCCGTCGCCCGTGGTGTTCGGGGTTCTGGCGGCGCTGCTTTCCATGCTGCCGGTGGGCGGTGCCGCATTCGTGTGGGGACCCGCCGCCCTATGGTTGTTCTTCGACGGCCGTTGGGGCTACGGGATATTCATGCTGGCGTGGGGGTTGATGTTGGGCGGCCTCGACAACGTGCTGCGTCCCATGCTGATCTCCGGGCGGGCCAAGATTTCCGCGCTGGCCGTATTCGTGGGCGTCCTCGGCGGTATCCCCGCGTTCGGCGCCATCGGCGTGATCGCGGGCCCCGTCGTGCTGTGCCTGGTGCTCGCGCTCGTTGAGTTTGCCGAGGAAACCCGCGAGGGAACGGCTTAAGACCCCATCTGGCACGCGGGGCCGCGACCGCGCTCAGACGGCCGGCTATCTCAAGTACAATCCGCGCCTTCATGGACGTATCTCATCTTCTCGACGGCTTGAACGATGCTCAGCGGGACGCCGTGGGTTCGCCGCTCGGCGCCGCACTGATTCTGGCCGGGGCCGGCAGCGGCAAGACCCGAGTCCTAGTGCACCGCGTCGCCTGGCTGATCCAGGTCGAAGGCGCGTCGCCCAATAGCGTGCTGGCCGTGACCTTCACCAACAAGGCGGCCGCCGAAATGCGCGGTCGCATCGAAACTTTGTTGGGCATTCCCGGCGGCAACATGTGGATCGGGACCTTCCATGGTCTGACCCACAGGCTGCTCAGGCTGCACTGGCGCGAGGCCGGCTTGCCGCAAAATTTTCAGATTCTCGATTCGGAGGATCAGGGCAGGCTGCTACGCAAGGTACTGAAGGCATTGGAGCTCGACGAAACGCGCTGGGTACCGCGCGAGATTCATTGGTTCATCAATGCGCAGAAGGACGAGGGTCTGCGGGCCAAACAGCTCAAGGACAACGGTGACCCGACGCGGCGCCAACTCATCAAGATTTATCAGAGTTACGAGGAGGCATGTCAGCGTGCCGGCGTCGTGGATTTCGCGGAGCTGCTGCTGCGCGCGTATGAAATGTGGCGGGACAACCCGGCCCTGTTGCAGCATTACCGCTCGCGCTTCCGGCATGTCCTGATCGACGAGTTCCAGGACACCAATGCCATTCAGTACAAGTGGCTGCTGCTGCTCGCGGGCCCTTCGGGTCTGCCGTTCGCGGTCGGCGACGACGATCAATCCATTTACCGTTGGCGCGGCGCACGCGTCGAGAACCTGAATCAATTCCGTCGCGACTATCCCCAAGCCGTGTTGTACAAGCTGGAACAAAACTACCGTTCCACCGGCACCATCTTGAAGGTCGCCAATGCGCTCATCGCCAACAACGCAGGGCGGCTCGGCAAGAATCTTTGGACCAGCGGCGCCGAGGGCGAGCGGGTCAAGCTCTACGCGGCCTTCAATGAGCGCGACGAGGCCGACTTCGTCGTGAACCGCATCCGCGAATGGGTCGAGCGCGGCGGAGCCCGGCGCGACGCGGCGGTGCTGTACCGCTCGAACGCGCAATCGCGGGTGTTCGAAGAGGCGTTCTTGAATGCGCGCATGCCGTATCGAGTCTATGGAGGACTGCGCTTCTTCGAACGCGCCGAGATCAAGGACGCGCTCGCTTATTTGCGGCTGGTCTCGAGCCGTGCGGACGACACGTCTTTCGAGCGGGTCGTCAATTTACCGACTCGGGGCATTGGCGCGAAAACGCTGGATACGCTGCGTGACATGGCCCGCGCCAACGGCACATCGTTGTGGATGGCCGCCACCGCCGCCGTGCAGGGCGCACTGCCGCAGCGCGCGGCCCAAGCCCTCCAGGCATTCTTGCAATTGATCACGGACCTGCACGAGCAGGTGGCCGGCTTGGAACTGCATGAACAAGTGGACCACGTCATACAGATGAGCGGCCTGATCGAGCACTTCAAGAAAGAACGGGGCGAGCGGGGCGAAGGGCGGGTGGAGAACCTGCTCGAATTGGTGAGCGCCGCCAAGGGCTTTTCGCCCGAGGGCGAGACCGACATGCAACCGCTAGAGTCCTTTCTTGCGCACGCGGTGCTGGAGTCCGGCGAGGGCCAGGCTGACCCTTACGCCGATTGCGTGCAGATGATGACGTTGCATACGGCCAAGGGATTGGAATTTCCGGTGGTGTTTCTGGCGGGCATGGAGGACGGGCTGTTCCCGCACCAGCGCTCCATCGGCGACCTGGCGAGCCTGGAGGAGGAGCGACGCCTGTGCTACGTCGGGGCTACGCGAGCCATGCGGCATCTCTATATCACGTATGCCGAACAGCGTCGGCTGTACGGCGTCGACCAATACGGCCAACCCTCGCGCTTCATCGGCGAATTGCCCGCCGACTTGATCGAGGAAGTGCGCCCGCGCCTGGCTGTTTCCCGGCCCGTATTCACGAAACGCAGCGCCAGCCTCGAAGAGATGCCCGCCCATTCCATGCGGATGGGAAGCCGGGTCCGTCACTCGAAGTTCGGCGACGGGGTCGTGCTGAATTTCGAAGGCAACGGTCCGCAGGCGCGCATCCAGGTGAATTTCGAGGGTCAGGGCACGAAGTGGCTGATGTTGTCATATGCCAATCTCGAGGTGGTGTAGCGGCCTCTCGGGCTCGTGCTGAGGCGTTCCAGCGCGTGTTAAGGTAGGTCGCTGTGAAAATCATCATCCTGGGTGCCGGTCAGGTCGGCCGCACGGCGGCATATCACCTCTCTCGTGAAGAGGCGAACGACGTCACCGTCATCGACGTGAACGACGAGATCTTGCGCGATCTTCAAGACCGGCTGGACATACGTACGGTGGTCGGCAATGCGTCCAGCCCCCGTATCCTCGAGGCCGCCGGCATCGCCAGCACCGACATTCTCGTCGCATTGACCAACAGCGACGAAGTCAACATGCTGGCCTGCCACATCGCCTGGACGCTGTACCGGACGCCGAAGAAAATCGCACGCGTGCGCTCGGCCGACTATACCGAGCGCGACCGGCTGTTCGGCGAGAACGCCTTATCGGTCGACGTGTGGATCAGTCCGGAACAGTTGGTGACGGAATATGTCGCACGCTTGATCCGCTACCCGGGCGCACTGCAGGTGCTCGACTTCGCCGATGGGCGGGTACGCCTGGTCGGCATCCGTGCGCGCCAGGGCGGACCCCTCGTGGGTGAGGCACTGAAGACCCTGCGTGCGCACGTGCCGTCGGCCGACGCGCGGGTCGCCGCGATCTATCGCGCCGGCAAGAGCATCAAGCCGGATGGGGAGACGGTCATCGAAGACGGCGATGAAGTGTTCTTTCTGGCGGCGCGCGATGACATCCGCACCGTGATGAAGGAATTGCGACGCGAAGAGCGCCCCGCGCGCCGCGTCGTGATTGCCGGTGGCGGCAACATCGGCTTTCGACTCGCGAGCGAACTCGAAGACAAGAACCAGGTGAAGCTCATCGAACGAGATCACCGGCGTGCGCGGCGCGTCTCGGAGCTGCTCAATCGGACCATCGTTCTGCATGGCGATGCGGCGGACGAGGAATTGCTGGTCGAGGAGAACATCGACAGCACGGACGTGTTCGCGGCGCTCACCAATTCCGAAGAAGCCAACATCTTGTCGGCCATGCTCGCGAAGCGGCTCGGCGCGCGCAAGGTCATGGCGCTCATCAACAAGCCGTCCTATGCGGAACTGATCGAGAGCGGCTCCATCGACGTGGCGATCTCGCCGCAGACGGTCACGATCGGCTCGTTGCTGGCGCACGTGCGGCGCGGCGACGTGGTGCGCGTGCACTCGCTGCGGCGCGGCGCGGCGGAAGCCCTCGAAGTGGTGGTCCACGGCGACGCGGACAGCTCCAAGGTGATCGGCCGCCGCATCGAAGACATCGTGCTGCCCGAGGGAACGACGCTGGGCGCGGTGGTCCGCGGCGAGGACGTCATCATCGCCCACCACGACACGACGGTGCAGCCGGACGATCACTTGATCCTGTTCCTCACGGATCGCCGACACATCGATGCCGTGGAGAAGCTGTTCCAAGGCTCCGCTTCATTTCTGTGAAAGACGTTCTCCGGCCGTGAAAGACATTCTTCTGCCGGTCGCGCATGTGTTCGCCCTCGTCATGATGGTGTTCGCGGCAACCATGCTGGCGCCGTTGATCATGGCGGTCTGGGGACTCGATCCGGCTCTGTCCTCATTCGTGATTTCTGCCGTGGCCACCTTCGTGTTGGGCGCGCTGCTGTGGTTGGCGACGCGGCGCTTCAAGCGTGAGCTGAAGACCCGCGATGGCTTGACGCTGGTGGCGTTGACCTGGGTGGCATTGCCGGCCGTGGCCGGCTTTCCCCTCTGGCATTACCTGCCGATCAATTTCACGGACGCCTATTTCGAGGCCGCATCGGGCCTGACGACCACCGGCGGCACGGTCTTGTCGGGCCTCGAGTTCCTGCCGCGGTCCATCAATCTGTGGCGGCATCTGCTCAGTTGGCTGGGTGGCATGGGCATCATCGTACTGGCGGTGGCCATACTGCCCATGCTCGGCGTCGGCGGCATGCAGATCTACCGGGCCGAGATGCCGGGCCCGATGAAGGACAGCAAACTCACGCCCCGTATCGGACAAACGGCCAAGCTGCTCTGGGCGGTGTATGCAGGGCTCACGGCGACTTGCATCGTCAGCCTCAAACTCACCGGCATGAATTGGTTCGACGCCGTGTGCCACGGCTTCTCGGCACTGAGCTTGGGCGGATTCTCCGTCTACGATGCCAGCATCGGCCATTTCAACTCGTTGGCCATCGAAATGGTGCTGACGTTGTTCCAGATTCTGGCCGCGTTGAATTTCGCCACCCACTACCTCGCGTGGAGCCAGCGGGGTGTGAGGGCCTATTTCCGGGACGCCGAAGCGAAGGCGGTTCTCGGTGTGCTCGTGTTGAGCTGTATCGGCGTCGCGCTGTTCCTGTTCTTGAAGGGCACCTACCCGGACTTTCCGACGGCGCTGCGGCATGCCACGTTCAATCTCGTGTCCATCGCCGTCGACGGCGGTTTGCACACGCAGGACTACTCGCGCTGGCCCATTTTTGCGCCCATGTGGATGATTTTTCTCAGTTGTATCGTCGCGAGCTCCGGCTCGACCGGCGGCGGCATCAAGATGATTCGTACGTTGGTGCTCGCCAAACAGGCACATCGAGAAATGAA
>Ga0116227_10016457_pt1 | contig 10609 bp, 10 predicted proteins | sample S1TSphgellanicum_FD_89693 | JGI IMG/M metagenome (GOLD analysis project Ga0116227, IMG submission 89693) | Host-associated microbial communities from peat moss isolated from Minnesota, USA - S1T2_Fb - Sphagnum magellanicum MG | ecosystem: Host-associated > Plants > Peat moss > Unclassified...
AGCGCCAGGCTGCCGGAGGCTTCCCATTGGCCCTTGGGCACGGCCTCGACGCAGCCGCGCCAGATGTCGGTCAGGTAGGCGCTGCTGTAGAGCGTGAGCGCCAGCGCGGCCGCAAACCAGGGAGAGGTGTCGATGCCCAGCAGCGCCACACCGAAGTAGGCCAAAAACAGCTGCATGAGCAGCGGCGTGCCCTGGAACAGCTGCACATAGCCGGCCACGAAGCGCCGCGCGATCCTGCCGCGCGACAGCCGCAGCACCAGCAGCGCCAGCCCGACAATGCCGCCGCCGATAAAGGCGATCAGCGACAGCGCCACCGTCCAGCGTGCCGCGAGCAGCAGGTTGCGCAGGATGTCCCAGAGGGTGAATTCGACCATGGCAAACCTCTTCTTAGCGGCCGAAAAGCAGGCGCGGGCCGACCCACTGCAGCAGCCGGCGCAGCGCGATGGCCAGCGCCAGGTAGAGCAGCGTGGCGATGATGTAGGACTCGAACGCGCGGAAGTTGCGGCTCTGGATCAGGTTGGCGGCATAGCTCAGCTCGGGAGTGGAGATCTGCCCGCACACGGCCGAGCCCAGCATCACGATGATGATCTGCCCGGTCATGGCCGGCCAGACCTTGGCCAGCGCCGGCGGCAGCACCACGCGCGTGAAGATCTGCACCCGGCCCAGCGCCAGGCTCTGCGCGGCCTCGATCTGGCCGCGCGGCGTGGCGGCAATGCCGGCGCGGATGATCTCGGTGGCGTAGGCGCTCAGGTTCACCACCATGGCGATCACCGAGGCCGTCTCGGGCGAGAGCTTCACCCCCGCGGCCGGCAGGCCGAAGAAGATGAAGAACAGCTGCACGATGAAGGGCGTGTTGCGCACCAGCTCCACATAGGTGCCGACCACCCAGCGCAGCCAGGTGGGGCCGCTGGCGCGCGCCCAGGCAAAAGCGATGCCCAGCGCCAGGCCGATCACCGTGGCCACGGCCGTCAGGCCGATGGTCCAGCAGATGCCGTGCAGCAGCAGCGGCCACTCGGTCAGCACCGCGCCAAAGTCGAACTGGATGCGCATGGGGCAGCGTCCTTGTCGTGCAGTGTGCGGGCGTGTTTACTGCGGCAGGTCGCCAGCCGGGCGGCCGAGCCACTTCTGCGACATCTTGTCGAGCTCGCCGCTCTTCTTGGCGTCGGCCAGGATCTCGTTGACCTTGCCGCGCAGCGCGTCCTCCCCCTTGGCCACGCCGATGAAGTTGGGGCTGTCCTTGAGCAGCAGCTTGTACTCGGCGCCGACCTGCGGGTTCTTGGCCATCATGTTGCCGGCGACCGAGGCACTGGTGGCAATCACCTGGGTCTGGCCAGCGACGAAGGCGGCGATGGTGGCGTTGTTGTCCTCGAAGCGCTTCACATCCACGCCGGCCGGGATCACCTTGGACAGCTCCTGGTCTTCCATGGCGCCGCGGGTCACGGCCACGCTCTTGCCGGCCAGATCGGCAAAGCTCTTGATCGGGAGGCCCTTGGATGCGAACACAGCCTGGAAGAAGGGCGAATAGGAGTAGGTGAAGTCGATCACCTTCTCGCGCTCGGGGTTCTTGCCCAGCGTGGAGATCACCAGGTCCGCCTTCCTGGTCTGCAGGTAGGGAATGCGGTTGGCGCTGGTGACCGGCACCAGTTCGGCCTTCACACCCAGCTTGGCGGCGATCAGGCGGGCGGTGTCGATGTCCAGGCCCTGGGGCTGCAGGTCGGTACCGACGAAGCCGTAGGGCGGGTAGTCGGTCGGGATGGCGATGCGGATGGTCTTGGCCTTCATGACGTCGTCCAGCGCGGACTGCGCATGCACGCCGCAGGCGGCGAAAGCGGCGAGGGTGACAAGGCCAAGGGCGAGCGGGCGGCGGGCGAAGGTCATAGCAAGGCTCCCAGGTAGGTTGAGGGGGTTTCGGTAGCAGGTGTCTTGGTGCCGGCCGGCGACTTGGCGACGGGGGCCAATGCGTCGCGCAGTTCGCGCAGCGGGTCTTCTTCGGTGGCCACGGGCTTGAGCCGCAGCGCGGCCTGCACGGTGCCGATGTGCTCGGACATCAGTTGCTCGGCCAGGGCGGTGTCGCCTGCCTCCAGCGCGGCGACGATGCGCACGTGGTCTTCGCAGGACTGCGCCGCGTCGTGCGAGGACTGGTAGAGCATGGCGATCAGCGTGGTGCGCGCGGTGAAGTCGCGCAGCGTGTCGGCCAGCAGGTGGTTGCCCAGGCAGTCGGCCAGGCAGACATGGAAGTCGCCCAGCAGGAAGCTGCGCGCGCCCACGTCGCTGCCGCGCACGGCGGCCTTCTCGCGCTGCAGGTGCTGCTTGAGCTGGCGGATCGCTTCCTTGCCCACCCTGGGCATCTGACGGATCAGGCCCAGCTCGATCACGCGGCGTGCCTCGAAGGCCTCGCGCGCCTCTTCCTGCGAGGGCTCCACCACGAACCAGCCGCGCCGCGCGCTCACCGTGACGATGCCGCGCGTGGCCAGCCGCGTGAGCGCCTCGCGCACGATGGTGCGGCTGCAATCGAACAGTAAGGCCAGTTGCTGCTCGCCCAGGCGCGTGCCCGGCGCAAGCTTCTGCGCCATCACGGCTTCGATGATGCGGCTGCTGATCTCGGTGGCGGAGGGCATGCCACCAGTACAGCAGATTCCGTGCCACTGGTATACAAGCTTCTGTCTGCGCTGCGCCGGCCTGCTTGTGCACCAGGGTTGGTGCCGGATGGGCTGGCATGCACCGTCCCCAGGCGCGGCGCACCGCAAACGCGCAGAAAAAAGCGGGCCGTAGCCCGCTCGGTCAGGTGCCGGCGCCGCGCCCGGCTCAATCCGCCTCTTCCGGCTCCACCGAGGCGCCGGCACGCGGATGCCGCACGCCGGTGACGATGCGGGCCGGCCGGTGGAAGCGGAAATAGGCCGTGGCCCAGTCGGCCAGCACGGCCAGCCGGTTGCGAAAGCCGATCAGGAACCAGATGTGGGCGAACAGCCAGAACAGCCACGCCAGCGTGCCCGAGAAGCGGATCGGCCCCAGCGGCGAGGCCAGGTCCACCACCGCCGCGCGGCGGCCGATGGTCGCCAGGTTGCCGTAGTCGGCATAGCGAAAGGGCAGGCCGGGGCTGCCCGCCAGGCGCCGCAGGATGTTGGCCGCGGCGGTGCGGCCCATCTGCTTGGCCCCGGGCGACACGCCCGGCACCGGCTGCGGCTCGCGTCCCGGAACATGGCTCCTGGCGGCCGCCAGGTCCCCGATCACGCTGATTTCCGGGTGTCCGGGCAGCGACAGGTCGGGTTCCACCGCCACGCGGCCGGCGCGGTCGATCTGCGCGCCCGTGGCCTCGCCCAGCAGGCGGCCCAGTGGCGAGGCGGATACGCCCGCCGCCCAGATCATGCAGTTGCTATCGATACGGTAGCTGGTAGCCAAGTTGCTGCCTGGGCTGGCGGCCGATTCGACCTGAAGTCCGTGGGCATCGATCGCGGTCACGCGGGCGCTGGTGCGCACGTCCACTCCCAGCCGCTGGAGCTGCTTGCGCGCGCGCTCGCTCAACCCCTCGGGGAAGGCCTGCAGCACGCGCGCGCCGCCCTCGACCAGCAGCACCTGCGCGCTGGCAGGGTCGAAGTTGCGGAACTCGCCCGGCAGCGTGCGGCGGGCGATCTCGGCCAGGGTGCCCGCCATTTCCACGCCGGTCGGGCCTGCGCCGATCACGACGAAGGTCAGCCACGCCGCGCGCACAGCCGGGTCCGGCTCTTTCTCTGCCGCCTCGAAGGCCAGCAGCACGCGGCGGCGGATGGCGAAGGCATCGTCCAGCGTCTTCAGGCCGGGCGCGTGCTCGGCCCATTCGTCGTGTCCGAAATAGCCGTGGGTGGCGCCCGCAGCGACGATCAGGTGGTCGTAATGCAGCCGGCTGCCATCGGCCAGGGACACCGCATGCGCGGCGGGGTCCACGCCCACCACCTCGCCCAGCAGCACTGTGGCATTGGCCTGGCGCCGGAACAGGTGGCGGATGGGCGCGGCGATGGAGGGTGCGGCCAGGCCGGCAGTGGCGACCTGGTAGAGCAGGGGCTGGAACAGGTGGTGGTTGTTGCGGTCCACCAGGGTCACGTCCACCGGCGCATGCCGCAGGGCGCGGGCGGCCTCCAGGCCGCCGAAGCCGCAACCGACGATCAGCACCTGCGGTCGTCGCGCGGCAGGCAGGCCTGCTTGGGCCGGAGAGGCGGGCGGGGAGTCGGGCATGCGCACGATCATGCCCCAGTGCTCTTGCGGCGTGCAACAAACGGTTGGGTTTAAGCTCGGCGGATGACCGCTACGTTCGATCCTCCGTACACGCCGTTCGACCGCCTGGAATCCCAGATGCGCATGCTCGGCCATGCCGTGCTTTCCGCCGCCGACGTGCGCCGCTGGAGCGCTTGCGACCCCCTGGCGCTGGAGGCGCTGCGCGCGGACTGGGACAACCTGGAGACCGACCAGTACCTGAAGGACGGCGGCCGCTACCGGCGCCGGCGCCATGCCTGCTTCGTGGTCGATGGCCAGGCGGTCTCGCACGTGCCGCAGCGTGCCCATTGGCAGCCGCTCGAATACAACGCGCTGCACGGCGGCATGGAGCGCTGGTTTGCGCCCATGCTGCCGGCCACCGTGGCCGCGCCCGACTGGCTGCAGCTGCTGCGCGCGCTGGCCGCCCTGGCCAGCACGCTGCGCGGTACCCAGCCGTGGTACCTGGAGGCGCACCAGTTCCGCATCGACACCACCGACGGCATCGGCCGGCCCACGCCCGAGGGCGCGCACCGCGATGGCGTGGACCTGGTGGCGGTGTTCCTGATCGGGCGCGAAGGCATCAAGGGCGGCGAGACGCGCGTGTTCGAGGCCGCCGGCCCGGGCGGCCAGCGCTTCACGCTGACCGAACCCTGGTCGGTGCTGCTGCTGGACGACGCCCGCATGATCCACGAGTCCACACCGATCCAGCCCCTGGCCGATGGCGGCCACCGCGACACCCTGGTGGTGACCTGCCGGGCCGGGGGCTTCCAGGGGCCGTAGTGCCCCTGTCCTCCGTTTCGAAGATGTAACCGGGCTCGCCCGGGCACCGGCGGGCATATCGATCGTGTAGGGTGGCGTCGTCGTCCACACAGAGGAGCAACACCATGTTCAAGCACATCCTGGTCCCCGTCGATGGCTCCGAGACCGCGCAGCAGGCGATGGCCCAGGCGGCTGGCCTCGCCAAGGCCTTCGGCAGCGAAGTCTCGGTGGTCTATGTGATCGATCCCTATCCCTTCACCGGCGTCGGCACCGACCTGGCCTATGGCCAGGACCAGTACCTGACGGCGGCCACCAACGAGGCCAACAGTGCGCTGGAGGCTGCGCAGGCGCTGGCGGCGCAGCAGGGCGTGGATGCCGACGTGATGGTGGTGGAAGGCCACGCGGTGCACCGCGGCATCGTCGAGACGGCCGTGAGCGTGGGGGCCGACCTGATCGTCATGGGCTCGCACGGCCGCAAGGGCCTGGAGAAGCTGGTGCTGGGCAGCGTCACCCAGCGCGTGCTGGGGGATGTGCACATTCCTGTGCTGGTGGTGAGGGACTGAGTTCGGCCGTTTCCTGCGGAATATGAATGGAAATGGCTGGTAGCCAAGGCACCGCCTTGGCTTTTTGCTATTGAATCGGTAGCTAATCCCGCACGTCGGCGACCGGCTCCTTGCCGAAGTCCGGGCGTGCCAGGTAGGCCAGCACGCGCGAGGCCGCTTCCTGCGGCGACAGCAGGCGGTGCTCGGCGCGCAGTGCCGTGAAGCGCGCCTGGTCGGGAAAGGCGCCGGCATCGGCGCTGCGCAGGTGCTGCTGCATGTCGGTGTCGATCACGCCGGGCGCCAGCGCGCACAGGCGCGCCCCGTGGGGCAGGCGGGCTTCGTCCAGCGCGGCGCAGCGGGTGAACATGTCCATGCCGGCCTTGGCGGCGCAGTAGGCCGCCTGTGAGGCCATGGGCCGCCGGCCCAGGCCGGACGAAATGTTGAGCACCCGGCGCGGCACGCTCCAGCCGCGCGTGGCGCCCAGAAAGGCCGCGGTCAGCCGCATCGCCGCCTCCAGGCCCACCCGCAGCGCGCGGGCGGTGTCCTCGTCGCCCGCATCGCGCAGCGGCACGACGGCCGGGATCACGCCGGCGTTGTTGATGAGCGTGGCGCCGGACCAGGGGGCGCTGCCCGTGGCCAGCCGTTCCTGCAACTGCTGCACGGCGGGGCCGGCGTCCTGCAGGTCGTGTGCCCACTGCTCCAGTACCGCGCCCTTGCCGGCCGCCTGCGCGGCCAGGGCGGGGTCGGCATTGCGGGAGATACCGACCACATGCCGCCCGGGTTGCAGCAGTTGCTCTGCCATTGCGCGGCCCATGCCGCGCGAGGCGCCGGTGAGGATGTAGAGGTGAGGCAGGGGCATGGCGTGTCCTCGGGGTTCAGAACGGCACTGCGCTATCGAAGCGCAGCGCCGTGCCGTTCATGGGCTGCGCGAAGGCCAGGACCGCGGCATGCAGCAACAGGCGCGGCGCGCGCCATTGTGCCGCGGTGCCGGCATAGAGCGTATCGCCCAGTATCGGATGGCCGATGGCCTGCAGGTGCACCCGCAGCTGGTGCGTGCGGCCGGTGAGCGGTGCCAGTTCCAGCCGCGCTGCGCGGCCGCCGTCTTCCGGGGCCAGCAGCCGCCAGTGGGTGGTGCTGGGCTTGCCGTGCACGGCGTCCACCTTCTGCAGCGGCCGGTTCGGCCAGTCGGCGGCCAGCGGCAGGTCGATCGCGGACCAGCCGCCGGCATCGATGGGCGCTGCTTGCGGGATGCCGTCGACCACGGCGACATAGCGCTTGTCCACGGCACGCATGGCAAAGGCATGACCCAGGCGGCGCTGGGCTTCGGCATGGCGGGCGAAGACCACCAGGCCCGAGGTCGCCATGTCCAGCCGATGCACCACCAGCGCGCCGGGCCAGGCGGCCTGCACCCGGGCGCTCAGGCAGTCGGCCTTGTCCGGTCCGCGGCCGGGCACGGCCAGCAGGCCGGCGGGCTTGTCCACCACCAGCAGGTCGTCGTCAAGGTACAGCGGCGCGGGCACTGCCATTTCAGTCATCCACGGCACCCCCATGCACCCCAAAGGGACAAACGGCCGCGGAGCAGGCCATGCGCAGACATCCGCTGAACCGGCTCTGCCGGGCCGCAGGATGTGACCTCTTTAAAGGGGGCAGGCGAGGACGCGAAGCGCGTAGCCTGGGGGTGGTCCCAGCTCACACGCCATCGCCCTTGAGCACCAGGCGCTGCACGGTGGCGCACAGCTCTTCCACGTCATTGGGCTTGTGGATCAGGGCGCGCGCGCCGGCCTCCCGTGCGGCCGACTCGATCTCGGCGGTGACGTAGCCCGAGGCCAGCGCCACCGGCAGGTCGGCGCGGATGTCGCGCGCTTCCCGCAGCAGGTCGATGCCGCTGTAGCCGGGCATGCTGTAGTCGGTCACCAGCAGGTCGTAGCTGTGCGGCTCTGCGCGCAGTGCGCGCTCGGCTGCGCGCGGGTCGGAGAAGCCGCTGACCCGGAAGCCGCGGCGGCGCAGCAGGCGCTCGACGAGGAATACCAGCGCATGGTCGTCGTCCACGTACATGACATGGCGGCCGGAGCGTGGCGCGCTGGAGTGGCTGCCGGCTGCTGGCCGGTCGGGCTGCGCGCGCGGCGCCACGGCCGGTACCGACGCCGCGGGAAAGTACAGCGTGAAGATGCTGCCCCGGCCGGGCACGCTCTGCACGTCGGTGGCGCCCTGGTGGCTGCGCATCACGCCGTGCACCACGGACAGCCCCAGGCCGGTGCCCTTGCCGACTTCCTTGGTCGTGAAGAAGGGCTCGAAGATGCGCGCCAGCGTGGCGGTGTCGATGCCGGCGCCGGTGTCGTGCACCGCCAGTGCGGTGTAGACGCCGGGCGCCAGCCCCAGCCGTTCGCACAGGCGGGCGTCGGGCCGCGTGACCTGCAGGTCCACCAGCACCGTGCCGCGGGCATCGCCTATGGCCTGGATGGCATTGGTGCAGAGGTTGAGCACCGCCTGCTCGATCTGCGTGGCGTCGCCCGCCACCGGCGGCAGGTCGGGGCCGATCTGGATATGCAGGCCGACGGCGGGGGGCAGGGTGACCCGCAGCAGCCGTTCGGTTTCCTTGACCACCTCTTCCAGCGACACGGCACCATGCTGCGTGGGTTCGTTGCGGCTGAAGGTGAGGATCTGGCGCACCAGGTCGCGCGCGCGGCGGCCGGCCTTGCCGATCTCTTCCAGGCTCTCCAGCGCCGGCGACGCGGTGTCCAGGTCGGCCCGGGCCAGCTCGACGTTGCCCAGGATGGCGGAGAGGATGTTGTTGAAATCGTGTGCGATGCCGCCGGCCAGCGTGCCCATGGCCTGCATCTTCTGCGACTCGCGCAGTTGCGCCTCGAGCAGGGCGCGGTGCGCCTCGGCCTTCTTGCGGCCGGTCAGGTCGCGTGCGAAGACGGTGGTGGTCTCGCCGCCGGAATGGCGCTCGAAGGAGACGCTGATCTCCACCGACAGCTCGCGCCCGCCGGCGGTGCGCGCCGTGCGCTCGCCCAGCATGGCCTGGGTCGAGATCTGGGCAAAGGCCAGCGCCTGTGCCGAATCCGGCAGGAAGCGCTCCAGCGGGCTGCCCAGCGCGTCGGCCGGCGAGCACTGGAACAAGGCCGCGGCGGTCGGGTTGAACACGGTGATGCGCTGGTGCTGGTCGACGCAGATGATCGCGTCCAGCGCGGAGTTGATGACGGCCTCGAGCCGGCGCTCGCCCTGGTAGAGCTGCTCGTTGCGCTCCTGCAGCGCCAGGGCGCTTTGCTGCAGTGCGCGGCGCTCGGCCAGCAGCGGGCCCTGGTCCACCACTGCGCAGATGAACTGCGCCGCGGCGTCGCCGCTCTCCTGGGGTGTGTCGAGCCGGCGCACATGCAGGTCGCCGGTGATGGTGCCGGTATCGCCGATGTTGAACACCACCTCGGCCGCCTCGCCGTGCCCGCGCCGCAGTGCCTCCTGGAAGCAATGGCTGACCTTGGCCGCGTGGCCCCGGCTGACGAAGGGCATCAGCGAGACCAGCGGCCGGTCGCGCTCGGTGGGCTGGAACATGCGCTGGGCCATGGCATTGCCCTGCACCACCATGTCGTGTCCGTCGATCACCATCAGCGCCAGCGGCACACTGGCAAACAGGGTTTCGAAGCGCTCGGACGCCCCCTCGGCCGCCGCGCTGCTGTAGCGCAGTACCCGGTTCTGCGCGTCCAGTTCGGCCACCAGCTGCCGCAGTTCCTCGTGTCCGGGCCCGGGCTTGTGCAGCGCCGCGGGACGCGGTTGCGGCTTGCGTCGCGTTGCCTTGGCCATGGAGCGGACGCCCTTCAAGCGTCTTGGGCGTATTGGGTGTAGGCCGGCTCGTCGAGCAGGGCGTCGAATTCCAGCATGTCCGACAGCAGCACCTTGAAGAACCAGCCTTCGCCCAGCGGATCGCGGTTGGCGAGCGACGGGTCGTTGCGCAGTGCTTCGTTCACCTCGACGATCTCGCCCGAGACCGGCATGAACACGTCGGCAGCCGTCTTGACTGACTCGACCACGGCAGCGACCTCGCCCTGCTTGAAGACCTTGCCGACCTGCGGCAGGTCGACGAAGACGATGTCGCCCAGGGTTTCCTGGGCATGCAGCGTGATGCCGACGGCGGCCGCCTCATGGTCGGCGATGTCGATCCATTGGTGTTCGCGGGAATATTTGACGGTCATGGCAAGGGCTCCTGGAAGATCGCGTCCGGCGCACGCGGCCGGCCAAAAGCGCCAAGTATGCCGGTGTCGGAACGCGGATGCGGCCCAGGCCGCCCGCTATTTGATGAAACCCCAGAGCCGCGGCAGCCAGGTGGACAGGGCGGGCAGGAACGTCAGCAGCACCAGCACCACCCCGTGTGCCCAGAGAAAGGGCACCAGTTCGCGCACTAGCTGCGACATCGGCACCTTGGAGACGTTGCAGGTGACGAACAGCAGCCCTCCTACCGGGGGCGTGATCATGCCCAGCGTGAGGTTGTAGATGACGATCATGGCGAAATGCACCGGATCCACGCCCAGCTTGACCGCCACCGGCGCCAGGATGGGGGCCAGTACCATCACGCCGGGCAGCGGCTCGATGAAGATGCCGAACAGCAGCAGGAAGACGTTGACGATGATCAGGAACATCCATGGCGACAGGTTCATGGCCACCAGCCATTCGGCCATGGCCTGCGGCACGCCCTCGATGGTCAGCACCCAGGCGAAGGAGGCGGACAGCCCGATGATGATCAGCACCGACGCCGACAGCAGCGCCGAGCGCGAGAGGATCTCGGGCACGGCCTTCCACTCCAGCGTGCGGTAGACATATTTGCCGCAGACCAGCGCATAGAACACTGCCACCACCGAAGCCTCGGTGGGGGTGAACCAGCCCGCGCGCATGCCGCCCAGGATCACCACCGGCAGCAGGATGGCAGGCAGCGCCTTCCAGGTAGTGCGCAGGATGTCGGCCAGCGGCGGCAACTGGCCGTCGCCCCGGTAGTTGCGCTTCCTGGACACGTAGAAGTTGACCACGCACATCGCCACCGCGATCAGGATGCCGGGCAGGATGCCGGCCACGAACAGCGCGCCCACCGA
>Ga0116227_10016458_pt1 | contig 10609 bp, 11 predicted proteins | sample S1TSphgellanicum_FD_89693 | JGI IMG/M metagenome (GOLD analysis project Ga0116227, IMG submission 89693) | Host-associated microbial communities from peat moss isolated from Minnesota, USA - S1T2_Fb - Sphagnum magellanicum MG | ecosystem: Host-associated > Plants > Peat moss > Unclassified...
AATTTCTCGAGGAGACGGGATTGCACGTCGCACTCGGTACCGCGCGCTACGTCAGCGAATCGTACGATCGTGCGACGGCGACGCATTTCCTGAGCGTCGCGTTCGACGTGTCGGCGAACGGCGAACCGCAGGTTCCGGGGGGCGATGCGCACGTGGTTGCCGCCGCTTGGATTCGGCGCGAAGATTTAGCCGCAACGCTCGCCGTCGCCGTTGTTCGCGAACCTCTGCTCGCGCATCTCGAAGATCCGACGCGCCGCTATTTCGGCTACGCGGACGCTGGGATCACGATCGAATTCCGAGACCAACCGTGACCCTTCGACAAGCTCAGGGTGACAAGATCGTCACCCTGAGCCCGTCGAAGGGTCAGTTCGTGCCGTCGCGGAGGGCGGCCGTTTCGGCTTCGAAGCGGGCTCGGGACATTTCGAAGATGACGATGTCGACGGGGCGGCCGCGGACGATGGCGCCGTTCTTCTGGACGCGCATCTCGTCGAAGCCGATGCCGGTCAGGAGGCTGCGCGAGGCGACGTTCGCGGGCACGCAGCAGGCGTCGATTTGTTGGAGATCGGTTGAGGCGAACGCGTTGTCGACGACGCCGCGCGCGGCCTCGCTTGCGTAGCCGTTGCCACGGTAGGGCGCGAGGAGACTGTAGCCGAGCTCCGCCGAGCCGCGTGCGTGATCGCCGACGCGCAACGACACCCAGCCGATGGCCTGGTTCGTGGCCGCGAGGATCACGAGCCATTCGAAGCGCCCGATCGCGCGCGAGTCGAAGTGTTTGGGCCGCGAGGCGACGCGGCGCGCGAACTCCTCACGCGTGTGGCGCGGCACGTCCTGAAATTCGCGCAGGCCGCCGCTCTGCATGATCTTCCAGAGCGTCGCGGCGTTCTCGGCGGTCACGGGGTCGAGCACCAGCCGCTTCGTGAGGATCCGTCTCACGGGCCGAGCACCGTGTCGTTGAAATCCTCAGCCGCCGCGAAGCCGCCCGCGTTTGCCGCGCGGCGAAAGCGGACGCGGTCGCCCGGGCGCGCGAGGAGCGCCGCGGGCGCGTCGTGCGACGAAATCGTGAAGATCTGCCGGCTGCCCTGCAGCGTGAGGTAGACCGTACCGTCGGGACCCGTCGCGACGCGATCGACCGTGCCCGACGCCAGCGGCTCGCCCAGACCCGACGGCAATTTGACCGCCCCTCCGAGAAACGCTGCGTACTGCGCGAACGCATCCGTCTGCGGCGACGGATTCGAACTCGACCCGACCACGACGTGCCCGTTTTTCGCCTGCACCAACGCCACCGTCTGATACTTCCCCGTTTCGGCCACGAGCGGCACCACCCACGTGTTTTGCCCGAATGCGTTGTAGAGGAGCGGCTGCGTCGGGATGAGCTTTCCTTGGCGCACGATCGGATTCGACGCCACCGCATCCTCGGCGCCGCGCGAATTGAACTCGCCGCCGGACGAGGTGTAGTACGTGATCTGCCCCGTCACGGTATCCATATAGGTAAATCCCGTCATCGATTGATCGCTCGCGGGCGACGTGTGATCGACGAACCACACGAAGCGCTTTCCGGCGAGCAATCCGAAGACTTCGTCGCGCGCGGGCACGTGCACGTCCCGTTTGACGAGCAGATAATTCCAGATGCCGTGCACGAACTCGCCGAACCACGCGTTGTAGGCGAGCGCGAGGTCGGCCGGATAGACGCGGCTCACCCAGGCGGGCAGCGACGCGAACTCGCTGCGGTCGATGCGCTTCATCGCACCCGTGGCCGGGTCGACGATCACGACGCCCGTGACCTTCGTGCCGCTCCAGCCGATCGTGGGACGGCCGAGCGTGCAGAGGTATTGCGGGTTCCCGGCGTCGTCGAGCTGCAGCGTCGTCTCGAGAATTTGTTCGGTACCGTAGGTCATGTAGACGTGCCGGTAGAGATTGTCATTGAAAAGCGCGGATGGGATGTAGCGCATCGGCGCGCGAGCGCGGAGCTCGGGTTGGGCGTCCGGGTTCTCCGCGCTGACCACGATCACGCCCGGGCTCGTGCCGCGCGAGAGCCACTGCACGAATCCTTGAAACTCCAGCGGGGCGACCCACACGAGCGAACCGCCGGCAACCTGCACGTTGAAATCGCCGACGCGATAATACGCGCCGAGTTGTCCGACGACTTTGTTGCCGGCGAAGACGGCCGATTCTTGCGGGACGACCCGCACGTGCGCGATATCGGCGCTCGGCGGCAACGAACTCGACGTCGTTACGTCGGCGACGTCACGCAGGCCGCTCGCATCGACGAAGGGCGCCGCGACGAGGATGCCCGCGAACCCGGACACGGCCACGAGCGGGATGAGATAGGGCCGCGCCGGGGTCCGCCGGATCGACACGACCCGCCGCGACGCGAGCGCCGTGCGCGCGGCCAGCAGAATGCTGTACGCCACGTTCGGAACCAGCGTCAGGAGCAGCAAGGTGAAGCACTGCGGAAAGACGAGCGGCGGCATTTGCACGTACGCGTAGACGAGCAGCACCGGGAACCCCACGGCGAGCCGAAGCGACTGGCCGCGCCACCAATTCCGCCCGAAGTCGAGGTTCACGAGACCCAGGGACATGAAGAGCGCCGTGAGGAGGATGATCACGAGGCGATGTTCCCGCTTCGGGACGCGGGTCTTTTACGGCGGAGTCGGATCTCCCACCGCGATTGCCATCGCGCGGTAGACGTTGAGGCGTCCGCAGCCTTCCTTCGTGTCGCCGATGTCGTCGGCCGTCGTACAGAGGAGCGTCTTCATCTTGGAGGGCGATTGGTACGACGCGTTCGCGGCGAGGATCAGGGCCACCGCGCCCGAGACGGTCGGGGCCGACATCGAGGTGCCGGCAATCAGCGTGCGGCAGTCGATCACCGAACCGGTCCCCGGGTAATCGACCTGGCAGTTGCCGCTGAAATTTCCATCGAACGGCGTCGACGTCCAGATGTCCTCGATCCAGTGCAGATCGTCGGGATCGTTGTCGTTGCTCGGATCGCCGCCCGGGGCGACGATGCCCCAAGCCGAGGCGCTCTTGGGCGCCGCACCGGGGGTTCCGTAGTCGGAGTACGAGGCGACGTATTCCGTGGGCGACGCCGGGTTGCCGCCGGACGTCTGCGTGCCGTTGAGCTGGCCGTCGGCAAGAGACGTGGCGCCGGCAGCGATCACGCCCGTGTCGCAGGCCGGAGCTTCGAGCCCTTGCGTGCCGTCGTTGCCGGCCGACGCGACGATGACGATGTTCGCCGCAAGCGCCTCGTTCACGGCCGCGCCCTCGACCTGATCGGGATCGACCCCCGCCGTGCACGAGCCCCCGCCGAGGCTCAAGCTGATGACGTTGACTTTTTGCGCGACCGCGTCCAGGATCGCCGACGCGATGTCGTCCGTATTCGAGAGGCATTGCGGATCGGTCGTCGTGTCGCTCGTGCAGTTATCGTCGGGCGTCGGCTCCACGCGATAGGCGTAGAGCGACGAATTACCGCCCGACGACGAAAACCCGAGCGCGTTATTGGTATCGGCCGCAGCCAGACCCGAGACGTCCGTCCCGTGACCGTCCTCGTCCGTCGTGAACGACGACGTCGACTGGTTACCGCTTGGATCGGTGATGAAGCATTTTTGATATGCGACCTTCGATTGCAATTCCGGATGCGTCGTATCTTCGCCCGTATCGATGACCGCGATCTTCACGCTCGCGAGGCCGAGCGCGTTCGCATTTACCTTGCCGCTGCCGTTATTGGCTTGGCTGTACGCGAAGGCGTTTTGCAATCCGATCGCGTGTTCGTTCCACTGACCCGGAACGACGGCGCTCTCCTCGTACGGGCCCACTTCGAAGGTCGCCGGCGGTGCGGTTCCGCTCCCGGTGGGGACCGTCGTCGAAAAGCCGTCGAAGTACGGGTCGTTCGGGAAGTACGGCGTCGTGACGGCCTGCGCGTAGCGCGCGCCCCCGGTGAGCCCGACGCTGTGCACGCCCGGCTGCGCGCGCAGCTTGGCCATCACGGTCGCTTCCTGGGCGACGGGTACGGTGAGGACGCGCGTTGCGAGCGACGTATGCGGGAAGTCGAATTCTTTGACGAACGTCGCGCCCGACGCGCTCTCGCGCGCTGCGAACGCGGCACGCGACGCACCGAGGGCGGTCAAATCGTACGTGACCGCCAGGCGGCCTGCGATCGGCGCCGCGTTCCGGCGGCCGCCGCGCGCGGCAAACCGCGTCGCCTCGCCCGGATGCGTTGCGCCGGCGCGCGCGATCCCGGACGGGGCCGCGTCGGACGTCGGGCACTGATAGGCCGCTTCGTTGCCGGAACCCGTGGCCGTTGAGGTCGGCGCAACGGTCGGCGAAGCGCTCGCCGTCGGCGTGACGTGCGGGCTACCGCCGCCCCCGCTGCAGGCGGATACGAACGCGGCGACGAGACCGAAAGCCAAGGAACGACGGGCGAGATTCACATTACCACCGTACGAGGAAGCCCCGGAAACAATACAAGACAGTATTCGGCATATAGGATGCTTCGCTGAGACCCGCGGCACCCCTCACGCCAGATGTATTTTCGATGAGAAGATGTGTCGCTGTCTCGGTGCCACGGTATCACGGTGTCACTGCTGTCACCCTGAGCTTGTCGAAGGGCGGATGGCAGCGGGCTCGTCCCCCCGTGTCACCCTGAGCTTGTCGAAGGGTGGATTGGCAGGGGACTAGGCGGTTGCGGGCGATGTCGCGATAGGGGCGTTGCCATGACGACGCTCGCACACGGGCTCGGCGCTGCGACGCCGAGCGAAGTACTCTTTTCCGGAACGGTTCTCGACGCGCCGCGCTTTTTCTACGGCGCGAACACGCATGCGATGCATGAAGCGTTCGACGTGCGCAGCGACGACGGTCATCGCGTCGAGATCGTCGACAACGTGAAGCTCGCGCCGCGCGTTCCCGTCGCGGCGGGCGACCGGGTCGAGATCTGCGGCGAACTCGTGCCCAGCACGAATCACGGTCCGCTCGTCCACTGGACGCACCACGACCCGGCGCACCGTCACGCCGACGGCTACATCGATTTCAACGGGCGGCGGTACGCATGACGCGCTGCGCGGAACCGGCATCGGCGATCAACTGCGGAATCGTGACGAAGCGATACCCGCGCGCGTGCAGGATGCGCACGATCGCGCGCGTCGCATCGACCTCTTGCGAGCGGTCGCACAGGTGCGGCGGCAGCTTGCGGGCGGCCCCGCACACGAGGCCGCGATTCCCGTCGTGCAGCACGATGATGCTGCCGTCCTGGACGTCGTTCACGATGCGCGCGACGATCGTCGCGACGCCGGGCTGCTCCCAATCGCGCGGCAAGGGCACGCTCCACATCACGACGCGATATCCCAGCCGGTGCGCCTCGGCGATCACGGCGAAATCGCGCGCGCCGAACGGCGGGCGCATCAGGTCGGTCCGGACGCCCGTGATCCGGCGAATCGCCGCGCTCGTCCGCTCGAGTTCGCGCCGCATGCTGGCGCTCGACTCGACGATCATGTGCGCGTGATCCCAGGTATGGTTGCCGATCGCATTGCCGTCACGCACGATGCGTTGCGTCGTCGCGGGATAGGCGACGGCGGCGCGGCCTACCACGAAGAACGTCGCGTGCGCCCGCTCCTGCCGCAACACGTCGAGGATGCGATCGGTGTACGGCGGGTTCGGACCGTCGTCGAAGGTGAGCGCGACCTCGCGCGCGGTCGGCGCGCCGCGCACGAGCGTCTTTCCGAAGAGCTGGTTACCGGGCGCTTCGAGCGCTTCGTATGCGACGTATCCGCCGACGGCCAGACATGCGGCCAAGAGCGTGAAGGGCAGGGCGGCCGCGCGACGCCGTCTCAGGTTCGCGCACCCAGACGCGCACGCGCTTGGGCGACCTTCGTACGAAACGAATCGGGTCCGAAGGTTTCGAAATCGCCGACGAGGTCCTCGTAGCGCGGCTCGACGAGCACGGTGCTCGTCATCTGCAAGAGATCGGGCACGGGTTTGTTCTTGGAAAGCGTGATGTGAAACTGATGGCCGCCGGTCGTCGCCCAATAATGCGGATCGGTGAACGTGTAGTCGCGCGAGCCGTGTTCGTCGCCCGTCAATTGATAGACGTGGACGGAATAGTGCGCGGACGTGTCGCCGCGGGGCGGCCGGTTCGTCAACTCCCAGATGCCGTCTTGCACGGTTTTCCCGAAGAAGAACGCAACGTTCGCGCCCGCGTCGAGCGTTTCGCGCGGCCGCTCGCGGATCGAGATCGTCGTTCCGTTGCGGCCCGTGACCCGATATTCGCTGGCGGAGACTCCCTCGATGTCGCTCATCGTCCAGGCTTCCTCGACGAGCGGCCCGCGATCGTAGCGGATCCGGAGTCCGAGCCGGATCTCCGAGCGCCGAGCCAGCACCTTGCGCGCGCCGACGTAGCGCGGCACGATCGAGCGGTTGAAGAACGCGTACGCTGCGAACAGACCAACGACGGCAAGGATCAGGATCAGGATGGGGATCGGGTTTCGGCGCACGACCGGATGACCTTAGGCGGTCAGTCGTCCATCCCCGCCCGGCGGCGTGCCGCCTCTTCGTCGAGCACTTGGTTGACGACGGCGTCGGCCGCGGCGTTCTGCTTGCGCGGCACGTGACGGATATCGGAGCTGCGAAACTCCCGCAGGAGCGTTTTCACCTTCCCGGCGATCGGAATCAGCGCCTCGTGCTTGACCCGGTAGACGCCGGTCACCTGACGGACGACGAGTTCGCTATCCATCCGGACCGCGATCGTATCGACGCCGAGTTCCCGGGCGCGGCGCAGGCCGATGAGCAACGCTTGCCACTCGGCGACGTTATTGGTCGCCACGCCCAAGTATTCGCCGACCTCCGCGAGCGTCGAGCCGTCCTCGGCGTACAGCACGGCCCCGCTCGCGGCGGGCCCCGGATTGCCGCGCGATCCGCCGTCGGCGAATAAGGTCGCTTTCATTGGGGGCGCCCTTCGGGCTTGGGCTCCGAAGTCCGCGCCGCTCGCTCGGGGGGCGGCGCCGTCCCGGCGTGAAAGCAGGCGCGTGACCGATACGACGCCGATTCGCTGCCCGTGGGCGCGCCGGGAACCGGAGATCGCGTACCACGACGCCGAGTGGGGCGTGCCGCATCACGACGATCGCGCGCTCTTCGAGCTGCTCACGCTCGAAGGTGCGCAGGCGGGCCTGAGTTGGGAAACCATATTGAAGAAGCGCGACGGATACCGGGCGGCGTTCGCGGACTTCGATCCGCAGACGGTCGCCGCGTTCGACGCGCAGCGAATCGAGCAACTCGCGGCCGATCCGGGGATCGTGCGGCATCGCGGCAAGATCGCGGCGACGGTGAAGAATGCGGCCGCGTTTCTCGCCGTGCAGCGCGAGTTCGGGTCGTTCGACGCGTACCTATGGGCGTACGTCGACGGGCGGCCGATCGTCACGCGGCGTGGTGCGGCGGACGAGCTGCCGGCGCGGACGGATCTTTCCGACCGCTTGAGCGCCGATCTGCGCAAGCGCGGATTCACGTTCGTGGGCTCGACGATCGTCTACGCGTATCTTCAAGCGACCGGCGTGGTGGACGATCATCGCGCCGATTGCTTTCGCGCGCGAACGCAACCTTCTCGGGCAGCGGGGCGTAGGAGCGTGTTGTGAGCGAACCCGCCATTTCCGTTTCCCGGCTCGTCAAGCGTTTCGGCGACGTCGTCGCCGTCGACGGCATCTCGTTCGACGTTGCGCCCGGCACGATTTTCGGGTTGCTCGGGCGCAACGGCGCCGGCAAGACGACGACGCTCGAAACGTGCATCGGCCTCGCCGCGCCGACCAGCGGAACCGTCCGCGTCCTCGGTCTCGATCCCGCCAAGCGCGCCGACTTCCAACGGCTCAAGCGCCGGATCGGCGTGCAATTGCAGGCCACGTCGCTTCCGGAGAAGGCCAAGGCCGGCGAGATTCTCGATCTCTATGCCGCCTATTACGGCGTGGCGCCGCACACGGCCGAACTTGCCGAGCGCGTGGGGCTCGGCGACAAACTCGAACGCTTCGTCGGCAAGATGTCGGGCGGCGAACAGCAGCGGCTGGCGCTTGCGATCGCCCTGCTGCACGACCCCGACGTCGTGTTCCTCGACGAGCCGACGGCCGGCATGGACACGTTCGGGCGACGCATTTTGTGGGGCGAGGTCGAGCGCTTGCGGGCGGCGGGCAAGACGCTCGTCTTGACGACGCATTACATTGAAGAAGCCGAGCGGCTGTGCGACGAGATTTGCATCGTGCAGGCCGGCCGGATCGTCGCTCGCGATACGGCGGCCGCGCTCGTTACCGCGTACGGCGGGGATGCCGTCATCGACTTTGCAGCGCGCGGGTTCGCACTCGACCCGTCGCTCGATCATCTCGGTACGTGGGTTCAGAAGGGCGAACGCTGGCAGGTCTCGGTGCGCGGTGAGCCCGGGCGCGCGCTCGGCGCGATCGTCGCGCACGCGAACGCGCTCGACGTTTCGATCGACGATCTCGACTTGCACCGGCCGGGCTTGGAAGACGCGTTCATCGCGCTCACGGGCGAATCGCTCGACGACGACGCGCAGGCCACAGCAGCGGCGGCCGCGTGAGCGTTTTCCGCGTGCTGGTCGCGCAAACGCGCGCGAACTTCATTTGGTATTTCTTGCGCGACGGCGAGATGATCTTTTGGTCGCTCGCGATTCCGGTCTTCTTTCTCTTCGTGTTCTCGTTCGCACTCGGCGGCAGCTCGACGCGGCAAACCTCGACGTTTCTCATCCCCGGATTGATCGGCGCGCAGGTGCTCAGTTCGGGGTTTTGGGGCGTGGGCGCCATGCTCGCGACCTTCCGCGAAAAGAAGCTGTTGCGGCGCATCTATCTCACGCCGATACCGTCGTGGACCTTCTTCGCATCGCTCGTGCTCTATCGGATGACGCTTCTGGCATTGCAGGCGCTCGTGCTCGCGCTCGTCGGCGGATTCGTCTTCCACGTGCACGTGGTCGGGAACCCGGTGTCGATCTTGCTGATTCTGTTGCTCGGCGCGGCAACGTTCGTCTCGCTCGGCACCGTAATCGGCGCGGTGGTGCGCTCGACGGAAAGCGCGAATAACATCGCCTCGGTGCTGACGGTGCCCCTTGCATTCTTGAGCGATGCGTACATTCCGATCGACCGGTTCCCGGCCGCCATCGGAAATCTCTTACGGCTCTTGCCCTCCACGCAATTCATCGACGCGCTCCGCGGCATCGCAATGTACGGCGACTCCCTCTCCCACTACGCCGCTTGGATCGCAATCCTATGCGTGTGGGCCCTCGCCGGAACCGCAGTAAGCGCCCGCTATTTCCGCTGGGTCTGAGCCCAAGCACCAGGTTGCCTTCGTGTCACCCTGAGCTTGTCGAAGGGCGCCGGCAGCGACCGCGATTGGCGAAGCGTCGATGACCCGCCCTTCGACAAGCTCAGGGTGACGAGAGCCAGACCCGACCGGCGCCTGTATGGAGTGAGAAATCAGTACGATGGTATGGAAATGCCGCGCGTTCGTCGCATCGTATCGGCATGCACAAGTTCGTTCTCATCTCGATTTTATCCGCAACCGCATTCACTCCCATGGCCGCCGCTGCGCAGCAAGCCACATTGCCGCCCTACGCGCAGCCCGATCCCAATGCGACGCGCGCGCCGCGCCCCGAACCGGCGCCGAACCGAACCGCGCCCGCCGAGGATCCTGCCATCACCGCGCGCGCCCGCGACTGGCTCCACCGCGCGCAGACCGGCGACTACGATCGCTCGCAACTCGAAGCGCAAATGAATAAGGCAATCACGCCCGATGCCGTAAAACAAGCGGAAGCATCCCTAAACACGCTCGGCAAAATAACCTCATTCACCTACGTCGACACGGTGCCGGCGGGCAACGACATAAAAACCTACGTTTACCGCGTCGCGTTCCCCAAAGCAACGCTCGACTGGCTTTTCACGGTTGACGGCTCCGGCAAAATCGCCGGCTTCTACCTGCACCCGGAAGAGGCGCCCGATAAGCCGAGCGGCACGTAACGCCCTCGGCCTTTGTCACCCTGAGCTTGTCGAAGGGCGCGTTCGTGGCCCTTCGATGAACGTTGTCGCTGCCGGGTCACCCTTCGACAGGCTCAGGGTGACAAATAATGCGACTGGCTCAGGGTGACGGGGCGGTGGGGTCGCGGTCGATCATTTGCAGGGCGGCGAGGACGGCGACGGGGGCGTAGGCGGGGTCGAGGGCGGCGAGGGTCGTGCGGGCGAGGGCGACGTCGAGGCGGGCGAGGCGGCGCGAGGCGGTTTCGGCGTCGCGGGCGATGCATGCGCCGGCGATTGCGACGTATTCGGCGGCAACGTCGGAAGATAGCGGCGCGTGCATGCGGCGGTAGCGTTCGCACGCTTCGAATTGATCTTCGATTGCCGAGCGTAATCGATAACCGGCGCGGGCGACGAAGGCGGCGTGCAGGGAGCGGCGCGCGCGGTCGAGCGTCGCGACGTCGGCGCGTTCGGCGGCGACGCGGAAGCTCGTCGTCGATGCTACGATCGTGTTGAGTTCGAGCTCGGTCAGCAGCGGCACGGTCACCTTCACGCCCATCGCTTGGAGCAAGATCCAGTCGGTGAAACGCACGTCGAGCGCCTCCGCGTCGGCGCTGGCGACG
>Ga0116227_10016459_pt1 | contig 10609 bp, 4 predicted proteins | sample S1TSphgellanicum_FD_89693 | JGI IMG/M metagenome (GOLD analysis project Ga0116227, IMG submission 89693) | Host-associated microbial communities from peat moss isolated from Minnesota, USA - S1T2_Fb - Sphagnum magellanicum MG | ecosystem: Host-associated > Plants > Peat moss > Unclassified...
CGCGCGTCTTTGTGAAGGGCACGGGCAAGGTTCCGTTCGGCACCGTTACGGGCTATGTTGAGGGCGACTTCCTCTCCGCCGGTATTACGTCGAACAGCGTTCAGTCCAACAGCTACACCCTGCGCCTGCGTCAGGCATGGGGCCAGCTTGCGTGGGGCAACATGAAGTTCACCGGCGGCCAGACCTTCACTTTGGCAACCGAAAACAAGATCGCGGCTGATCCTGGCCAGGAAGCTCTGCCGATCAACATCGACAACAACTTCCATGTCGGTTTCACGTATGTGCGGCAGCCGGGCTTCCGCATTGAGGATTCGTTCTCCAAGAAGTTCACCCTGGCCATGTCGCTGGAAGCTTCTCAGACGCAATTCTCCGCTTCTAATGCTTTGGCGAATTTCGTCATCGGCGGCACGGGCTTGGTGAACGGCCTGAACAACACCACGGCAAATTACACGGACCAGATCTCACCCGACGTGATCATCAAGGCCAGCTTCGACCCCGGCTACGGACACTACGAAATCGGTGGGATGGCTCGCTTCTTCCGTGACCGCTACTATCCCACCGTCGGCTCCTCGGCTGGTGCGCAGAATGACACGCGCGTTGGCGGTGGCGTCATCGCTTCGGCACGTTTCCCGGTCAAGACCCTCGACATCGGCCTGCACGCCGTTGCTGGTGACGGTACGGGTCGCTACGGCGCTTCGATTTTGCCTGACGTGACAGTTCGCCCTGACGGGACACTGACGCTCATCCGCAACTTCCAGGGCCTGCTCTCGCTGGAAGAGCACGCGACCAAGAAGCTCGACATCTACGGCTACGCTGGCGATGAGTATGTGCAGCGCACCATTCACGCAACCTCGGCTGGAGTTCAGGTGGGATACGCGCCTATCACCGGCAATAACACTGGTTGCAACGTGGAAGTGGCTCCCGGCGCAGGCGGTTACGCTCCCGGCGTGAGCGCCACCTGCCTTGGCGCCACCCGTAACCTCGTTCAGGGAACTCTAGGCTTTACCTACCGCATCTACACCGGCCCGGCTGGCAGACTGCAATTCGGTTCCGCTTATAGCTACCTCACACGCGAAGCATGGCGTGGTGTAGGCGCAACACCCAAGGGCACCAACAACATGGTCTACACCAGCTTCCGCTATTACCTGCCGTAAGAAGAGGTATTGAACCACAAAGAAGAGGCCACCTTCTCCGAGGGTGGCCTCTTCCTTCTTCTAAGCCATCCGGCACCTCCGAAGCAGATGCTTTCGATCTCTGCCCGAGCGGCGGATGCAGCCAGGTGCGGTTAGTAGGAGCCCAGGATTGAGTTATCCCTGCTCACCGAGGAGTTGCGCAACCCTAACATTCCCAGGCGTTACGGAGTTACGTAACCTCATGTTTCTAGACATCCTGGCCCGTAAAGTAGATGAAGTAGTTGTCTTGTCATGAGGGATCGAAGATGAAGTTTGCTGTATCGCTATTGTTGGCATTGGCATTGAGTCCATTTTGGAGGAACCCGGCTTCGGCAGAGAGTTTTGGTACTGCGCCCGCGGAAACCTACGACGTTGTGGTCTATGGAGGGACAGCAGCGGGCGTTATCGCTGCGGTGAGCGCGGGACGCGAAGGGGCGTCTGTCGCGCTGGTGAATCAGAACGCTCACCTCGGCGGCATGGTCACCAATGGACTCTTCCATACGGATGTAGGCAAACCTGGCGTGATCGGTGGAATCGCCAAGGAGTATTGGTCTCAGGGCGAAGAGTACTATCGAAGCCATCCCGTGGAGCGCAGGTCTTTTTGGTTCGTTGAACCGCATGTCGGTGAGATTGTGATGGCAAAGATGCTGAAGGAAGCGCATGTGAATGTATTCTTCAACGCGAGGTTGAGCGAAAAGACCGGGGTCACCCGGAAAGGGAAACGAATCGAATCGATCGAGACCGAAGACGGCCGGCATTTTGCCGGCAAGGTCTTCATCGATGCCACGTATGAGGGTGATCTCCTGGCGTTCAGCGGCACCTCTTTTACTTATGGCAGGGAAGGTGTCTCGCAGTATCACGAGTACTCCGCCGGTGTCCGTGCGCCGCATTCAGAAGGACTTTCTGCTTATGGAGAGAACGGCAAGCTCTTACAAGGAGTGCAGCCAAGCCGGGAAGGAAACGAAGGCGATGCAGACCGCAAGACTCAGGCCTATAACTTCCGTGTTGTGCTGACGCAGAAACCGGAGAATCGTGTGCCGTTTCTCAAGCCAGAAGGTTACGATCCGCATCAGTATGACCTTCTGCTGGAGCAGATCCAAAAGGCGGAGCAGCATGAATCGCCGGAAGTCGTTGCCTCACACATTTTTCCGCAACAGGTCATCGCGGCCGACAAGGCGGACTCCAACCTCGCGGATTTTGTGGGAGGCAGTTGGGGCTATCCGAATGGCAGCTACGACGAGCGCGAGAAGATTTTTCAGGAGCATCTGCGCTATTGCCAGGGTTTTTACTGGTTTCTACAGAACGATCCGCGGCTCTCCGCCGCCTTTCGCAAGGCGGTTTCCGGCTGGGGTCTCGCCAAGGACGAGTTCACGGACAATAGTGGCTGGCCCCATGAAATGTATGTTCGTGAGGCCAGGCGAATGATCTCTGATTTCGTGATGACACAACCGGATGTCATCGATCATTTGACCAAGACCGACGTCATAGCCCTGGGTTCCTACGGATTGGACGTGCATCCAGTACAGAGATTTGCGGAGGCGAATCATCTTGTTGCGGTGGAAGGAAATCCTCAGCGGACCGAGGAAGTTCGACTCCAGCATGTGCCCTATGCGATCCCCTACCGTGTGTTGGTGCCTAAACGCTCGGAAACAGAAAATTTGCTCGTTCCCGTGTGCCCGTCTGTGAGCCATGTTGTGTACGCGACGCTTCGCATGGAGCCGCAATACATGATGCTAGGACAGGCTTCCGGAACCGCGGCGGCCATGGCCGCAAAGAACCACCAAGCCGTGCAGGATGTTGATGTGAAGGTCCTGCAGCAGAAACTGCTCGCGACTCATGCAGTGCTGGAATAGCGGATCACTTACTGGCTTCATACGGTTTGAAGTCAACGATCTTACTCTTGAGCGGATTGATTCCGTCCACTTCGGAGAGAACAATGGCGCCGAAGAACTGGCAGTTGCCATGCTTGGCGCGAAGGTTCTGGATATCGGCGATGCCTTGCGGCGAGGTGATGTATGCCGCAAGGGAACTGGTGTAATAACCGGCCAGCACGATGATGTGGCTCGACGGCGTGCGGCCGGGCAGAAACCCTATAATTCCCGGCGATACGGTTCGCGTTGCTGACTCGTGGACCGTTCCATATTGAACTGGGACGCCGCGTATTGGTTCCGTGTCGATAATGTACTGCTTGTGATCTGGAATGGTGAAGTGAAGCTTGTCAAAGTACTCGTGGAAAGGCGACAGAATGCCAAGGGTACCCAGCAGAATCAAATTGTCGTGATCCAAGGCTTCAGGGGAAATATCCGAACCGTTTGCGAGGCTTACTTGAACGCCTTTCGGTTGTAAAAATTGTGCGAGGCGAAATGCGGCACGCGTGTCTGTGCCTACCGTGTAGTCCTGCGCCAGGAACGGCTTGCCCAGGCGGTCAGACAGCCGGCTCAACTCCGTGGACGACTTCATGTCAGCAAAATTGTTAATCGCCGGATCGCGCACCATTAAGGTCTCGGTGTTTTCGCTCCAAATGAAAAACACGGGGTTGGGGACAACGATCTGTAGCGGGGCATGGTTGGCCAGGAATTCCCTCCAAGGCCCGCCAGGCGCATTTTCCGCGCCAATGGAGGAGGTATGTGCCGCGCGCCATCCGGAACCTGCAGCCCAACCTCCGATCACGAGGGCGATAGCCGCGATGGCAAAAAAAACATCACGGCGACGGAAAAACAACGCTATGCTTTGCCACCAGGATACGTTCTGGGGCTCAGAGACCCTCCCAAATTCCCCGTTAGGCTCCTCGCGCACAATCTCCAACTCATGTGCCCCGTGAGGGATAAAGATGCGCGCGGCCTCCGAGGAACCCTCCACGTCATAAAAGGCTTTGAGGCGTTGACGCAGCCTCGCGACTTGAACGCGTACGGCGGCGTCGGTCCTGGGATCAAAATCGGGGCGACGGTCAAGCGCTTCCGTCGCGATCGAGTACTCGTTAATCTCTTGGCCGCGACGCTCCCAAAGGTAGGAGAGGAGCTTTCGCAGGGCAGGAGTGTTCTCAAAGGCGCGACCTGCCAATACTCGCTCGAAGAGCTGCTGCTCGTCCTGTGAGGCGGATGTAACGGGATCGGGAGGGCTAAGCAGAGGCACGCGGAGACTCACTGAAGATTTTGGTAACGCCTTGAAAACAAAACGTTACATCGTAACTTTACCTGTGGCAACTGTACAGGTTCCAACTCAAGGGCGACTCTTGGCGGTGTTCGTTCGAGGGAACGCTCACGTAGCGAGTGCTGCACCCTCAAACTATGCAAGTTTTTGGCTTGGTTGCGCAAGGGCTGACTCGTTCCAAAGCGGGTGGACATCGCGCCGCAAGTAACGAGAAGCAGTCTTCAGGAGCGCGTACTGAAATGTTTTTAGAGAAAGTTGTCGTCGTTCTACTTGCTCTGGGTCTTCCGGCTATCACGAAACCGGCTGAAGCTCAGGAAGCCTCCGCAGACGTGGTCGTCTATGGTGCGACACCGGCAGGAGTGATGGCAGCGATCGCCGCCTCGCGGGGTGGCAAGCATGTGCTTCTGCTTGAGCCAGGCACGATGGTCGGCGGGATGCTTTCAGGCGGGTTGACGAAGACGGATATTGGTCGCCGTGACACTGTCGGCGGATTGCCCAACGAGTTCTTTCGGCATGTGCTTGCCTATTACGACAAGACTTACGGTAAGGACTCCAAACAGTCGAAAGAAACGCATGGCGGAATTTTCTTTGAGCCGCATGTCGCAGAGCTGGTGTTCCACGAAATGCTTCACGAGGCTCACGTGCAGGTCATGACGAAAAAGCGCATCGTGAGCGCTAACGTGGACCATGACCGGATTGTGTCCATCAAGGTTTCGGACTCCAGTACTGGGGACTCAAATCAGGTGAACGGTAAGGTTTTTATCGATGCGAGCTATGAGGGCGACCTTATGGCGGATACAGGTGTGCCCTACAGGGTAGGTCGGGAAAGCCGTAAGGAATTCAACGAGTCCGTCGCGGGAATGAATCGCGGGCCCGCGGAACTGATTGGTTCGGGAGACCATCGCCTGCAATCCTTCAACCTGCGCTCTACGATTACGAACCGAGCCGACATCAGAATTCCTTTTCCCAAGCCGGAGCATTACATGCCGGAGATGTTCTCGAAGTTTCTGGAACGGATCAACGAAAAGCACCTGAACAACTTCAATGAACTATTCCCCGATGTGCCAGCGTGGGGGCCAGTCAATGGCAAGTCCGACCCGAACAAGGCTGACGATATCGGAGGAAACATCGACTACGCCGATGCTGATCCGGCAACCCGGCAGAAAAGTTACGAGCATACTCGCGATGTCTGGCTGAGCTTCTGGTACATGCTCGGGCATGACCCTTCCCTGAGCCAGCAGTTCCGCAACAGCGTAGCCCAGTGGGGATTGCCGAAGGATGAGTTCGTAGAGAGTGGCAATGTGTCGCCCCAACTCTATGTCCGCGAGGCCAGGCGCATGGAGGGTCGCTACATCATGTCTCAGTCAGATGTGCAGACGCACCGCATGAAAGACGATGCTGTAGCGATGGGAAGCTACGGAATCGATTCGCATCCGGTACAGATGGTGCTCACCCCGAAAGGACTGGTCTCAGAAGGTGGCGACATCGGAGAATGGACAGACCCTTACGACATTCCGTACCGCTCCCTGACTCCTGTATCGCCACAAAACCTGCTTGTGGTCGTCGATATTTCCGCAACGCATATTGCTTACTGCACAATCCGCATGGAGCCGGTGTTCATGATGCTGGGCCAGGCCGGCGGCCTGGCGGCGACCATAGCGATCGACGGGAACACTTCCGTCCAGGATATTTCTGTGCCGAAACTGCGTGCCGCGATCCGGCAGGCAGGCATCCCTACGGACCCACCGTTTCGGCCCTCGGTGGTCATCTCGCACGATGCTAATCCGGCCGCAGGCACGCCCGTGAAATTCCACGTTGTCTCGACCGAGATAAAAAGCCACCTTGTGAAATACGTTTGGAACTTTGATGGCAGCGGTGAGGTACAAAGCACCGATCCCGATCCGGTCTGGACATTTCCTGTCGCGAAGCCGTGGCTGGTGAGCCTGAGTGTGGAAGATGCTGACGGCAATCAGTCTCTGGTAGCGCAGAGCACGGTGCGGGTTGGTAGTGGCGGACCGAGTGATGTCACCGTGGCCTTCGATGGTGCGACGGACAAGGGGCTTTGGGACCGCACGGGAGGAAACGGTCTCGACGAGCGTGCCTGGCCGGCGTATCACGATTTGAATCGCGATAAGGGAAACAAGGAAGTTACGTTCCTTGCGACGTTGCCGGAAAGCGGCCGTTACCGTGTCGCGATGGCCTTTCCTGCCGGGACAAAGCGCGCGAGCAATGTGCCTGTCAACATCGAATCCAATGGCGACCGGCACACACTGAATGTCGATCAGCGAGCAAAGCCGACCCCTTATGCCTTTATGCCAATCGGGGAATATTCGTTTGTGGCGGGTAAGCCGGTGGTACTGCATATTGGCACGGCCGGTACGGACGGCGATGTTGCCATCGAAGCGGTCCGATACATCTGGCTTGGCAAGTAGACCAGACTCACCGAACGGTTCCAGGTGGAGTCATCGTCCTTCGGTTCCGTTCAGCGGGAGTTCGGCTGAGCCAAGCTCTCCCGTCCGCATGTTTCTGGCTACGACTCGCAGCAGACGATTGCGCGGAGCAGCGCTGAGAGGGAAGTGCAGTGTCGGGTTGGACGGCGCGGATGTCGAGGGTGGAGCGATGCGATAGACATGATGTGTGAGGATACGTTTCTTGTTGTCCAGCGTAGCCACTAGTAAGACCATCTCGTCCGTATTGGGCACACCATGCGAGAGATCAAAATGCACGTCCAGGCCAGTTCTGTCATGGTCTAACGCGATATGCAAGCCGAGTGCGGTATAGGAAAGGCCGCTCGTCGCCGCACTCGAAAGGTCCAGGCTGAGCAGGGTGCGACTGTCGATGGTCGCCATGGATTCGGCCTTCGCAGTCGTGTCTGCGGAGGTATTCGCATAGTAGCCCGGCCTCGAAGAGAGAGTCAGCCCGGGGCGATCCACGGTGACCGAAATCCTTCGATACTGCGCAGACTGATCGCTCACAGCAGAAGGCTTATACACGATCGTGTAGTAGCTCGTGCCCACAGCCAGAGTTTCAGCAATGGCTTGATCGATCGCATTTCTGCCGTGAATGGAATCCCCTCCGCTGCTCACAGCGATGGCGCCATAGTTTTGGCCGTCGGCAAGCGGATCGACGGCGGAAGGGTCGCCAACAACCGAGACATCCGCTCCCATCGCTTCCACTTCTGCTCCGAGGTCGGGTTCCGCCGAGCTTTCCGGCGTGGGATCCAGTGTGTACAACACGGTGTGTGCCGCGATGAGGATGTTCAGGCAACGTTGAACTGCGTTGTTGACCGCAGTCGCGTCCTCATTCGGCATATCGACGGTACTTACTCCTGGCAAGGCATTCCCGACCCAAATGATATTTTTGCGGCCCGGATATCCGGCATAGGCTTTCGCAATCTGCTCCAGGGTATTCAGGTTGTAATTCACTCGCTCCATCGCACCGTTCGCCCCGCCGTGCATTCTGCGAGCAGACAGATCCGGCACATGATGAGCGATTGTCTCCGCCAGGGCGTCGCGGTCGCGGGTGAAATCTCCCAGCAGCTGGAAGGACGAGTTCGTTTCCACGGCCAGAGCGGTCGCCTGCTGGAGCGTAGAGGGTGCTTTTTCGAGAAAGCGCTGAAGGGAGTAGCGCGCGTAGGCGTTTTCTTCAAAAAGCCCGTCCATTTCATCCAGAACAAGAATCGTAATGGGAGCAGATCCCAGCAGGGGGAGATCGTGCGCTGATTTGATCTGGATCCCCGGAGGCGTTAGGTGAGCGGAAGGTTGTTCCAGGCTTACGATCTTCTGCGGCACACCATTCTCTGAGACGGTGAAGTCTTGTGAGGTCAAATCCAGGACGGGTTTGCCGTGCTTGTCGAAGACCGAGACATCCAGCGACACAAGTTGCGTGCGGACTGTTAGCGTGGATTGGCCGGAGAGATCTTGTCCGTAAAACGGGGAAGCGAAGACGATCGTCAAGATGGTCATGGCGAGGAGCGGTTTGTGCATGGATCGATCCACTTCTTAGGTTCTCTCTGCGTGTAGGGTTAGAGTCGAGAAACTTCTGTAAGTTGTTGATGCAAGGGCGTTACATCGTAACAATACCTCTCGCAACTGGACAGTTAAGGTCGCTAAAGGGGATTGTTGTCGGCGTTCGGTGAGAGGTTCTGTCTGTGTTTCAAATCTTCAAACGTTTCAATTCTCCAGACCGTACGGCGCATTGGTGTCTCTGTCAAGCGCGTCTGGCGATAGCGCTGCTGACGTTCTGTGGGTTCGTTTTAGCACCCAAGCTCGCGGCCCAGGCATTCGAAGGAAAGATCACTGGCACGGTAACAGATTCGACGGGGGCACTCGTTCCGGATGCGACCGTAAAGGCTATCGAGACGGCACGAGGAGTGGAGACCACCGTCCGCTCCAACGGGCGAGGGGAATACTCCTTCAGCTCACTGAACCCAGGGATGTATTCGATTCGGGTGGAGAAGGCGGGTTTCGAACTCTTTGAGGGCCACGGGGTTGAGCTTCAAGTCAACCAGACGATCCAGCTTGACGTATCCCTTGTCATTGGCCAGATGGTTCAGAGCGTCGAGATCAGCGCCGGCGCCCAACAGCTGGAAACGCACGACGCTTCGCTTGGGCAAGTGGTGACGACAACTCAGATTGAGGAATTGCCGCTCGCGATTCGGAGCCCTCTGGATTTGATCTCCCTGACTCCCGGCGTCGTGCTGGGGCCAGATTTCGGCGCCAACGGTAACGCCTCGAACATTGGTCGAAATTTTAATAAAAGCAACTTCAATGTCGGTGGAGGCAAGAGCGGGTCGCAAGCCATCCTGATTGACGGCGCGCCCGATACCACTGCAGATCAGGGGCGCGCGCTGATCAATCCGCCAGTGGACTCCGTTCAGGAGTTCAAGGTGCAAGCGGCCAGCTACGATGCTCAGTTCGGGCGTACGTCAGGCGGCATCATCAACATCGTCAGCAAATCCGGATCGAACACGGTTCATGGTTCTGTCTATGACTTCGAGCGCGATAGCGTATTCGACGCTGCGAACTATTTTTCGGCTGGAAACACTACCAGTTACCATCTTCGTCAGGCAGGCGGCGTTCTGGGTTTTCCCATACTGAAGGAACGTTGGTTCGGCTTTGCCGACTTTGAGTCACTGAATCAGGGCAATCCGGTGACCTCAGTGGACACGGTGCCGACCGATGCCCAGCGCGGCGGCGATTTCACGCAGACGACCTATACAAAGCCCACCCCTGCGGGAGGCGCTCCAAGCGCTCCGGCCCTCGTCGTGATCTATGACCCTGCGACCTATAATCCCTCAACGGGGCAAAGGTCACAGATTGTTGGCTGTGACGGAGTCACGAAGAATGTCATTTGCCCTTCTCGAATCAGCGCTCTTTCGTCCAACCTGGTTGGGCTCTACCCACATGCAAATCTGCCTGGCGACGTGAACAACGGGAGCAATTTTTCTTACACGGCCAACCAGTACACGACGAGCTACAAGTATGACTTTCGCAGCGATATCAACATTCGCGGCAAGACCACGCTCTTTGCAAAGTTCTCGCGGCAGACAGATCATCGGCAGGTCCCAGGAACTTTGCCCCCCGCGAACTCGGGTAGCGTCTCCACTGATGTGTACACGCAAATCATCCTTGGGGGAACGCGGGTCATCACGAGCAATCTCGTGGCGAGCGCGACGACGTCTTTCGTTCGCGGACTAGCCATCCAAGTGGGCACGGCTGCACCTGTCGATCTTACGAAGCTTGGATTCTCCTCGAATTTCGCCTCAGAAGCCACGCCGCAAGTTCCGGTACTGGCCATGTCAGACGAGACCGACTTGACGCTGAAAAGTAATGTCAATCAGCAGCATCAGCCTCGCAATACCTACGCAACGCTGGGACAGTTGACCTATTTGCACGGCCATCAGAGCGTCAAGTTTGGTGGTGAGTGGTGGATTCTAAATTTCAACGAGTATCAGAACTCGGTTTCCTCCGGATCGCTGACGTTCGACACATCGTTCACGCAGCGTGCTCCAGGAGCAACGACCAGCAAGCTGCAAGGCTATGATGTCGCCTCTCTGCTGCTTGGGATTCCTTCGGGCATCAATCAGACATCCTTTGCTGAAGGCAGCTACATACGAAAGGTGCAAGCGATCTCGACCGGAGGAATTTACTACGCGGCTTTTGTCCAGGACGACTATCGTGCCACGGACAAGCTGACGCTGAATGTCGGTCTGCGTTGGGATGTGAACATAGGAGATCGCGAAAAATATGATCGGCTCGCATGGTTCGATCCGAATGCCCCCAGCC
>Ga0116227_10016461_pt1 | contig 10608 bp, 12 predicted proteins | sample S1TSphgellanicum_FD_89693 | JGI IMG/M metagenome (GOLD analysis project Ga0116227, IMG submission 89693) | Host-associated microbial communities from peat moss isolated from Minnesota, USA - S1T2_Fb - Sphagnum magellanicum MG | ecosystem: Host-associated > Plants > Peat moss > Unclassified...
GAGTATAGGAGGCGGATGCAAAAATGGGGGGGGGGGGGGGTTGCTCCCCGATGAGAAAAGATTATATAATCCCCGGGGGCGCCCTCCCCCCCCCCCCCCCCCCCCCCCATCTTATCCATCAGCAGCAAATTTCTTAATGTAAAGTCATTGACATTAGCTTTCAAATTGATTGTTTTGTTGGGTGCACTTAACTCCCTAGAATTTAATGCAGGTCATAGACTACCTAACGCTGCTTCCTGTCCAAAAACCACGTGCTGAGTTGATAAAAAAAATGTGGCGTGACCGAATGCACGGCACAAAGAGGAAGGTGGAGGTTTGGCAATCAATATTGGCAGTGCGCATGTTGGTGCTTCCCCCGACTGAGGATGTTGACACATGGCTCAAGTTTGCCTCACTTTGTCGGAAGAGCATGCGTGACCGACAGGCCCACTCAACTTTGGTGAAGCTTTTGCAGGTAGGTCTCTTAACAGATCCCAGGGTGTTTGGGATGTTTCTTCTGTCTCTTCTGTCTCCCTGGAAAGTTTGGGATCTGTTTTTTTGCAAATTCTCATTTAATGTTATGTTTTGTTTAACCAGGAGCGTAAAACTGAAGGGTGGTCCTCTTTTTTTGCCTGTGAACCAAACAGTATGATCCAGAGATCAAAGGTCTGTCAGCCGCAGCGCAGTCCACAAGTGCACCACCACAAGTGATGCTTGCATATTTGAAGTATCAATGGTCTCTTGCTGATGACTATAAACGCAAAGAAGCATTTCATCACTTGCAGGTTTGGACTCAAGAACCCATGTTCTCATAAAACTCTTTACCATTCATGATTGGCCAGGGACAAAAATATTGCACTGAAGAGTTCTTGAAAGGGAACTTGTAATACCAGTGCAATCTACCCTGCCTTTAATCCACAGACACAATTCAAAGAAGATGCTGATCTTCTGGATGTTTTTCAATTGAGTCAGAATTGGGATCTGCTATCCTTTGTCAGAGTCTGAGTGTTTCATATGCATGAAATTTTTCTACTGGTGTGAACAGGAGATAGCACGGGAACTGGCAGAGAGAAACCCTGTCGCACCCAATGGTGTGATGTTCCTTCAAAACCAAGCTAGTGAGTCAGTTGAAATGTCATCTTCTGTGCCTCTCCTGGCACGGGTCCACTTGAAGCTTGGAGCCTGGCGCTGGCATCTGAACTCTTCATTAGATGAGGAGTCTATACGAGGTAATTTTTTTCTTCCTTCATCTTGTTCCATCCACAATATTGGCAACCATCAACTGCTGTCAGTAGACATCTTGGTAAATTTGTACTTGCAAAACCCATTCATGTGTTGTAGAATCCTGACTCACTGCAGGGAAGAATTATCCCTGCTGTTGGTTGGTTGGTTGATTGGTTTTTTTGTTTTTTTTGGTTTCTTTTTGTGCAAAGGGAAATCACTCATTTTTTATACATCTGTGTGGTGTGAACTGTTTCCACATCAGGGATTTTGACAGATTTTCAGCGTGCAACGCAATGCGCGAGTACATGGGCAAAAGCGTGGCACAAATGGGCTCTATTCAACACAGCAGTCATGTCCCATTACATGTCGCAAAAGCTCAATGCAAATGCTGGACGGCATGTTGTGTTGGCTATTACTGGCTACTTCCGCTCAATTGCTCATGGATCGGCTAGTAAAGATGGAGATGGGTCACTTCAGGTATCTTCACTACACTTTGCTGAAATGAAAGTCTTGACTTCCATGATGAAGATGTCAGTTTTAGTTTGCAGATATGACAAAGAACCAATGTGCAGTGGTCTCAAGTTACTGCAACACAAGGTGCCCGCTGGCAAACTTCTGCATCAGTCTTCCCTCTTGGATGCCAATTGTTGGTTTCCTCTCAGTGTGAAGGATTTTACTTATAATGTTTTTTGCCTCCCTTTTTTTCTGTGCTTTTTAACACTACACAAAGTTGATATTTGGCTTTGTGGTGTAATGCGCAGGATATATTGAGGCTCCTGACACTCTGGTTCAACCATGGTGCATCTGTCGATGTGCAACAAGCACTGGAAAAAGGCTTTGTCAGTGTCCCGGTTGAGACATGGCTAGCAGTACTTCCACAGATAATTGCACGCATCCATTCCAACACACCCGCTGTCCGAACACTTATCCAAAGACTTCTAATTGACATTGGCAAAGGACACCCTCAGGTTAAATTTCTCTTTCCTCAGACAGCAGTCTTTCAAAAAAATTATAGGACTTTTCAGTTTCATTCTGCAAGTTTTGTGCCTTCAACAATGTGTGCTCACTTGGATCAATAAGTTAGCTAGTGCTTTTTTCTTTCCTCCAGTCTTGCTGAGTTTCTGGTCTCTTCACTGTAGAACAAATCATGGGTGTGCTCTGAACTCAGATATGAGAGTGTAGACAGTTGTTGGTGGATTTCTGTTCTCGACTATATGGCAAGATGGGTGTCTGGCATGCTTTGCAATTGATGTTAGTAATCACTGAATTGCTCAATGTTCCATTGTCTCTAAATGTGCAGGCGTTGATGTATCCATTGCTTGTAGCATGCAAGTCTATCAGCAGAGAAAGAAAGGCAGCTGCTCAACAAGTGGTGGATAAAGTGCGCCAGCACAGCCAGCACAGTGGGATTCTTGTTGATCAGGTAACAACCTCATAGACTCTAGTGGTTGGTTGGTTACTCATGAGCGATCTTTGCTCATTTGGGTGTGAACAGAAAACTGGCTTTTGGGTATGCCTCATTTGTTGTGAGAGGGATGAATGCACAAAAAGAAGAAGAAAGAAACTCTTTGCAGGGTGTGCTGCATTTCATTTGTGTGCAGACCTGGAATTGTCATGCACAAAGGTCTGAAAGTAATGCTCACAATTGCTTTTATGATTTCATGCTCAATGACTGTGCAGGCACAACTAGTGTCAAAGGAACTCATTCGGGTGGCAATCTTGTGGCATGAGATGTGGCATGAGGCGCTTGAGGAAGCAAGCCGCCTTTACTTTGGGGAGCACAATGTAGATGGCATGTTGAACTGCCTGGCACCTCTTCATGCCCTACTTGAACGTGAGGGTCCGGTGACAGTTAAAGAGCGTGACTTTGTGCACGTATATGGGCGAGAGCTTCAGGAGGCAAATGAGTGTTGTATGAAGTACAAGCGCAGTGGCAAAGAGGCTGAGCTTACTCAGGTAACAGCATACTCAGGAGGTTCCAAATGTCATGAAACGACATGAAATACTTGAGAAATGTCAAAAGTGTAATCCCCATTTTTCTTTTCATTCCTTTTTGATTCTTAATGAAATGTGCCTCTGATGATGACAGGCATGGGATCTATATTACCATGTGTTCAAGCGCATCAACAAGCAACTCCCAAGCCTCACAACACTGGAGCTGCAAGTAAGGTTCCTTGTAACCAGCCGTTGCTTTGATATGAATACTCAGAGACTTCATGTTTGGCAGGAGTCAAGGTTTAGGGTTTTGGGGTGTTCTGCTATAATATAGCTTCAAAATGCAGGACAGCACATCATTCTAAATCAAAGTTTCTGACTTGGATGCAACAGTTTGTTTCACCGGAGCTTCTGAATGCACGTAATTTGGAGCTTGCTGTGCCTGGAACTTACCGTGCAGGTATAAGATGTGGAATATACCTAGTTTGTGCTATGTCATCTCTGGAAAAGAGTAGATTGACTGAAATGTGTGGCTTGAGAAAGTGGATTAAAAAAAAATCTTATTCTCTTGATTGCATTTGGAGGGGTTTATTGGCACAGCATCACCATTGGTCAAAATAGTAGGCTTTGCTCCTCAGCTCATGGTCATCACATCAAAGCAACGACCCCGACGATTGACCATCCAAGGTGATGATGGTGAAAATTATGACTTCCTTCTGAAAGGCCATGAAGACTTGCGCCAAGATGAGCGTGTCATGCAGGTACCCATTCTTCTGATCACCCCTGCACACAACATTTCTCCAGTTATCTATGTTGGTTTGATGCAGGTTTTTTTTTGGCTGATTTTTGTGACTTAAAAAAGAGGCATCATAATGAAAGTTGTAGATACTTGGCATTTTTATCAATTGCAAATTTTGTTGTTGACACAGTTTATTATGAGCAGGAAGCATTGGTTACCAGAGGTGTGTGTTTTTGCATCTGGAATTCACTCATTTTTCTCTGGGGATTGATCCTCCTCTTGCAGTTATTTGGTTTGGTGAATACATTGCTGGCAAATTCACGACTGACAGCTGAAAAAGACCTCTCGATTCAGCGCTACTCGGTGATTCCATTGTCTCCCAACAGTGGCCTCATTGGCTGGGTTCCCAATTGTGATACACTTCATCACCTCATCCGGGAGTATCGTGAACCTCGCAAGGCATGTTATCTAGCGTTCAACCCCCCAAAGATTTTCCTTTTGTTTATGAATCATGGTTGGTTACAACAAGGCATGTGCTTTTCTGTGTTTGCACCTCCTCCTCCTCAGGTTTTAGAGGAACAAAAAAATGCCAGTCTGAGTGAGTGATAGCAGAAAGTTACCTCTTTTGTTTTCTTTGCATTACAGGTTCCTGTAAATGTGGAACATCGATTCATGCTTGCGTTTGCACCTGACTACGAGCGCCTCACACTCATGGCCAAGGTGGAGGTTTTTGAGCACGCCCTAGAAAGAACCCCTGGGAATGATCTTGCTAAGGTAAAGACAAAGGTCTTCAACTAAGTTTTTTCTATTATCATTGCTATCTGAAAAACTGCCGATTGCTGATTAGTGGAGAAGAGTAGGCCTTCAAAAGAAATCAAAAATTTGTGCGCACTGTTTGCTCACCTCTGGAGGTACCTTCCATCATCTCTTTTTTCTCTTTCAGGTGCTCTGGTTGAAAAGCAGGAGCTCTGAGATATGGCTGGATCGTCGCACAAACTATACGCGCAGTTTAGCAGTTATGAGCATGGTAAAATCATCTTTCACCCAAGGATTTTTCTGCTCTAGAAAATCCCCATGTTGTAGAGAACTAGAAAACATCTCCTCTTTTTCTTGTTTTTGTGGGTCCAAGCATGTTTCTTTCTCTATTTGATCTCAAGCAATAGATGGTGCAATTGCGGACTACAGAAGTCATCTCATGATGATTGTGACAACATGTTTACATGACCCATGTGGGCTTTTTCTCTTTCAAATCTTGACTCTCTTTGACTTGCATTAATTCCTCAAAAGTGCTCATTATTGCAATTGTTCCTGATTTGAATGATTCTTGGGGACAGGTGGGTTATCTGTTGGGACTTGGAGATCGTCATCCCAGCAACCTCATGCTTGATCGCCAGAGGTTGGTTTACACATGCACTTCTTTCAACTTGTTTTTAAAAAAATTATATAATAAAATCGAAGTCACAGTTTTGCGGGGATGGATGCTTTAACCTACTTTGGGTTGCGAGGACATTACTTGGAACTGGCATTATCCTATTCATACTTGGCACTGGCATTAAAATCCTATCTATTCATTCTTGGAACTGGTGTTATCCTATGCATACTTGGAATTTGTTGGGTTTAGGGTTTGTTGTGCTGTGGAGTATCATTAGAAAACCGGGGGGACTCATTTGATGTAGTGGGATTGGAACTGTGGATGGGATTTTCAGTGGAAAGATATTGCATATTGATTTTGGCGACTGCTTTGAAGCTTCAATGAACAGGGAAAAATTCCCGGAAAAGGTCAGTGTTTTTTTCTGTCCCAACTCTCTATTGTTTTTCTGGAACTCATTGTTTACCTGAAGTTGAAGAGTTTTTTGGTGCTTTTGGTTAAGGCAGTAACACAGGCGAATCCTCTCTTTGTGGTGATTGAAATCACATGTGGCTGAATGGGATTTTACCTTGAAACAGCCACTTGTGTTTTTTCATGTGCTTTTTAAGGTAAACGATGAGAATTGAGGTGACGATTTGGTGTGGTTGCAGGTTCCATTTCGACTGACACGCATGCTAGAAAAGGCCATGGAGGTGAGTGGAATTGAGGGCAACTTCCGTTCGACTTGTGAGAAAGTAATGCAAGTGCTGCGTACAAACAAAGACAGCGTGATGGCAATGATGGAGGCTTTTGTTCATGACCCTCTCATAAATTGGCGCCTTTTCACCTTGCCGGAGGTGCCCCATGGAGCAGGTGGCCATGGTCGTACTCAAACCGGTGGCGCGGGTGGTGGCAACATAGATGAAGGTGTTGCTGCCTCCAACATTCCTTCTCCTCCACAACGTGGTGTACGAGAACGTGAATTGTTGCAGGTTCACACTTTCTCTTCACCAAGAAGCCAAAATGCTTGCCAGTGCTTCTGCATTCCTCCCCTTAATGTAGAATTCTTTCTATTGACTTTTAAAGAAAAAAGGTTTTGAACCTTGTGCTTTCCTACATGCACTGTCAGGAGCTGATGCAGTCAGTGGGGTTTAGGGTTTAGGCTGACTCATGGCAGCTTGTCATGGATATGTTGTTTTTTCTGCTGTGTGTGTAGGCTGTGGGACAGCTTGGAGATGCAAATGAGGTCCTCAATGAACGTGCGGTCGCTGTCATGGATCGCATGAAAAAAAAACTCACTGGTCATGACTTCATGCCGACAAATACCATGCACCATTTGAATGACACACTTGGCGACAGACGGGAATTGGAGCCTGGACTGACTGTCAAGACACAGGTTCAGAAATTGATCATGCAAGCCATGTCACATGAAAACCTGTGTCAGAGCTATGTCGGGTGCGCTATCAATCTCTCTCTCTCTCTCCTCACAAATCTCTCTGTAGACTCAGCTGTGGGGTATGTTTTTTTCACCTTTTATGAGCAATGACTCATTTTAGAATGTTGTTTTTAAAAATGTTATCTGGTTTTGTTTCATGTGCAGTTGGTGCCCATTTTGGTAGGCAAATACAACCAAAAGGTGGGAAGCACCATTGTTGTCGCTTCAAGCAGTTACAACATGCATATTATATTTACCTTGGATACAGCTCTTTTGGGTAAAGCTGTGTCTTGGGGTGTTCTGGCCCATTGTGTAAAATCAGGGACAGAGACAGGTCATTACACCACTCCAAGCCAACCAAAGCACAAATGCCCTCTTACCATGTAGCTACTTCCTGTCCACTTTGTACCAAAAGTCACAATCTGGTGTAGTAGCTGCTGCTGCTCCAGAATCCAAATTTCCTCTTTTCTTCTTTTTGTATAGTACACACTATATATCTGAAAAACCTGGCGTGCTGCACCCCACTTTGAGATTGAGATTATGCACATCCCAACATGATCATGGCGGAAAAAAGCTGCAGGTTGAGACTTATGCTCTCCATAAAAAATGCAAGAATTCTGGAGCTGCATCTCTTGCCCAATATAGGAGCTTGTCAACTTCAGTCTCTCAATTGAATTCAGTACGCATCCTAAACCCAAACCGTAAACCTGGGTGCAGTGGCAACATTAACTCCAAGCCTGTTGAATTCCCTGTATGTCCTGTTTTGATTGGCAGCTGTGTTGGAAGTATAGAGTGACAGGACATTGAATGCAAAACTATGACTAGGATTGAGTTCGTTTTCCCTAACAGAAGTGCTCTGTGGGTGCAGTTCAATGTAGGTGTTGTTGGGGCGAGGGTGAAATTTGATCCAGTTCTTTCAAGCCAGAGAATATGAAGATTATCAACTTCAAAAGTGTCAAAAATATAAAAGCACCAATTGTTGACTTGATTCTCAACAACAGCAACCAGAAAAAAACAATGGGTGCGTGACTTTCATATTGCTGCAGATAAGTAAGTCCCAGCGGCATTTATTTGTTTTATGAGACAACATATAAGCTGCTGGGTGTGCAAAGGAAGAAAAAAAAAAGATCTCCTGGGTTTGCCTATTAAGGCTACTGCCAAATGTACATATTTGGGTTTTTTTGTAATTACTTCAACTTGAAGATTACAGTCATGAGAGTATTGCAGTGATGGACCTCAAATCTACAACTACATTTGAATGATGGGTAGCTATCATCTCACTGTGTCTACAGTCTGCTGTCCAAGACTTTGGTTGGTGTCAAAACCTTTCTGTTTTTTGTCTGCTCTCTCTCTCTCTCTCTTTCGTCTCCTTTATGCACAGTATGCACAGAATTCATAGCAGCACTGCTTTTGTAACTCCCCCTTTGCCAATCCTGCCTTTCCCATCTGACATTTCTTCTCCCCTGAAAGTCACAATAGTGTAAAGCCAGTGTGTCAGAATTGGGTTACAAAATGAATTTGGTTTTTTTTGCTTCTTGTATTTGGATTTGCACAAGATGGTTTTGTTCCAGTTTGTTGCATACTGCAATCTGATAACTTTTTCATTAACCTTCACATGACTTCCTGTCAACCTCCCCCTTCCATGCATTTTCAATTTTTTGCCTTCATTGCTACAGATTTCCTCAAGCTGTAGCACCCTAAACCCTAAACCCCTGCTGCATCTAGCCTTGCCTGTGATACACCGCTCATCTTCACAAAAACATTTTGTAACTACAATGTGGGAGTGTTGTGTTTGTATCTCTCTCACTCAACCATCTGTCAATCCCTCGTTCAATCATAGTTTGCAGTAAATGGTGCAAGAATACTTCAGATTCCTGTTGGAGTTGTTGAGGCTACAGTGCATTTTATTTAAGAAACATACCTTTCTTCATATCACTCACTCGATCATCTGCCGATCTCTTCTTCAATCGTGGTTTGCAGTAAAAATACACACTTGATATTGCTGTCTGAGTTGGTTCAGGCAGGAGTGGATTATGAAACATATACTTATCTTTCTTCACCTGCAAAGTGCTGCATGCAACTCCAAGTCCCAAAGTACAGTTTCCCGGAGTGATCCTCGTCCCAAATGAAGCTTGTTTTGAGTTGCATGGAATCCAATTTTGCTTTGATCTTCTCAATCCAATGTTGTAGAAGATCACATTGAGCTACACAAAATCCAGTTTTTGCAGAAGATCATTGAGCTGCATGGAATCCAGTTTTGCTTTGAGCTGTACATTGTTGGCAATCACCATTTTTTGGGCTTATGGAGTGGAGGCGCCCAGGAAAAAGGAACGGAGGGGGGTGAAGATGGGATGAACTCAGTTTACCACAAAAATTGATGGTTTTCATAATGTATTTTGCTGTAGGTTTTTAAAAAAAAAATAATCTCATCCCCTTTATGACCAAACTCAGAACCAACTCAGGGTTCTGGTGCTGTGTTTTCATTACTTTATTGATAACTTTATTATGATGAACATGAATTTGAAAGGAAATGAGTGAGGTGATCATCTTCATTCAAACTTAGGTTTTTTGTGATCAACATGAATTTGAAAGGAATGAGTGAGGTGATCATCTTCATTCAAACTTAGGTTTTTTGTGATCAACATGAATTCGAAAGGAATGAGTGAGGTGATCATCTTCATTCAAACTTAGGTTTGTTGAAAACTTAAACCTCCAAAGATATTTTTTCTACCTACCTATGTATCTATCTATGCTACTGGGAATAATGATTCATAATAAGACAAATGAGATTGAATCCCCTTTGCTGCAAAAAAAAACATCTTTCCTTCCTTCATGATGCTCATGGCATAATACCCTACAAAACCTTGGCAGCTTTGACACAAATAACGTCAAATATGAAAAAAAAAAAAAAAATTTTAAAAAAATTGTGAAAAGAAAATGTTGAATCTTCAAGAAGATTACCATTTTTTCAAAATGAAAATTCAAAATTAATTTAGTTATTTGACAATATTTATTTATTTATTTATTTGACAAACACTTGGTCAGAGCTGCCAAGGTAAGGTAGGGTACTGCATAAATCAGTCTGGTTTTCTCTTTTGCATGCAGAGGTGACGAGCATGGTGCATGCATCCCCCCAAACTCCCCACCCCACACACGAACCAAAATTGCCTTATGGTGAGTAGGCATGGACTGCCCAATCATCCACAAGAGGATTTAGCCAAAATTGGCTATAGGTAAGGAGGAAAAAATAAAAAAACTTTTTAAGCCCCCCCCCCCCCACTGGCGACATGCAAGAACCTGTGGTCTAAATATGGTGATAGATTCAACTCAATTATTTCACCCTCGAAATGAAATGTGGCGATTGTGGGGTGGAGGATTTTTATCTGAATTTTTTTTTTAAATCCTAAAAATGAACAAAAATCCCTGGCTCATATTCTTTCAGGTTGGCTGTTTTTTCTTTTCTTTTCTTTTTTTTTCAATTTTTTGAAATAAGTGGACTGGAAATTTCAGTGCTGTTTTGTTTCTGGCGAAAATTTCGCCATTTTTCTACAATGGAATAGGGGAAAAAAGGTATTTAGCTAGAGTAAATTCGAGTAAATTTGCTATAAATTTTTTTATTTAGGGTTAAGTTTCGCCAAATTTTCGATATATAAAAAAAAAACATGGCTGGCAAGCATCCACAAGAGGATTTAGCCAAATTTGGCTACAAGTCAGAGAGAAAAGTCAGTAGATTTAAAAAATAATAATAATAATTTAGCCTCATAATGTTCTGACTGCCGACATGCAAGAGAGAACCACTAAATAAAAATATCCTAAACTGGTTTCTTCCTGGAAAAAGTGGCCACTTTTGTGTTTTGTTAGGGGGGGGGGGGGGGGGGAAACCCTTCAAAAAAAAAAAATTTTTTGACAAAAAACCACCCGGTTTTAAATTTTTACAAAAAAAAAACA
>Ga0116227_10016463_pt1 | contig 10607 bp, 8 predicted proteins | sample S1TSphgellanicum_FD_89693 | JGI IMG/M metagenome (GOLD analysis project Ga0116227, IMG submission 89693) | Host-associated microbial communities from peat moss isolated from Minnesota, USA - S1T2_Fb - Sphagnum magellanicum MG | ecosystem: Host-associated > Plants > Peat moss > Unclassified...
AATTATAGATCAACCAGTGTAATTTGGTAAACATTCGCGGGTAAAGAATGTTATGACAAGGTGCTAAATGAAGAATTTTAAAGAATTTTAATGTGCAAAATGAAGAATGTCATAACTATGGTGAAAACAAGATGGATGTCCATGCTAGAACCTTTGAAAGGATCATGGTAGAATATTGCCCTTTGTTTAAAATGGTGCAAGTTGGTTACATTACAAACTAGGTGCCAAAGATAAGTAATTATAATTTTGTTATATAGTTCTGAAATCAAACCATTAGATGGTCCTCTTTTTATTTTTACTTCTATTTTTCAAATCTATTCGATGGTGGTCCTTTTGCATTACCTTTGTCTTTTAAATCCCAAAAATGAACCTTGTGTTTTTTGTTGTTAAATTTTTTTGCCACCTATGCAACAACCCATGTTTGGAGAAAAAAAATGTTGGTTCTGTTTTTATTACATCTATTTTGTTGGTTTAAGTGATTATCCATGGTGGTTTGTCCTTTTTCTTTCCTTTATTTCACAATTCCTAGATATCATGATTTCCAAATTCGTTCCTTTAATTTGTTGTGTACAAAATGCACAAATGGACATTTCTACTTTGTTCGGTTTCAATTTTGCCAATGTTGAATGACCTTTTTTGTTTTTTTGTTATATGTGGCACACCAGTCTATGCCTTCTCTTTAACATTCATTTTGTCCTTGGCCTTGCTTGTGGTTTGCCACTTATGGAAACCATGCAATTTTTCCTCAATTTTGTTCAAAAGGGGGATATCTTCATATGTGATTTCATAGTTGTAGTGATAGTATGCCAAGGTTTGATGTACATTTTGTATTGCAATACCACCTTATCATTCCAAAATAATGAATTTTGGTCTTGTTGTAGACTATTATAAGGTGACCATAATCAAATCCATATGAAATGAATTATTGGTTGCAATACAAATGTATTGAACATCTTGCCTTTGATATAAATGGCGAGAAAATATGGGTTCACTAAGGTGTAGTTTGCCCAAATATAGGTGTTATGTTACTTGTGACATAAGTGACATTTGCTAGTGACATAAGTTCATGTGGTGGTTATGGTTCAAATGTTGTATTTTTGATAAACAAGTGTTCATTTCCATTTACCTCTATTTTGTAAAGCCCAACACTAAAGCTTGATGGTCTTCTTGTCCTTTTGTCAATGTTTTACTAACCATGGTTATGAAACATTGTGGTCCAAGTCTTCCATCGATTGTTTTGTTTCGTGTTGGATGGTAGAAATTGCAAAGAGCCCAATAGCCAAGTTGGATGTGTAGTCTCCCAAGCAAGTGGTCATGGATGCTATGAGGATTATTTATCCCCAATATTGGTTGAAAGCATATGCAAAGGTGACATTTCCTTTACATCTAGAAGTGCTGAATTTTTTTATTACAACCCACATCCATGTGGACAAGTCAAGGAGGGGAAATTTGTCCCTATGGTTCTTGCCATTCTTTTAGGCTTGAATTTGGATGCTCAACAAGGCCTATTTAAGTTGACCATGAAATCCAATGCCACTCAAGCCATGGTTAAAGTTGTGACCCTTGCATCCAACAAGGTTAACCTCATCAATGTTAATCCTTTCACACATATGTGACAAACGATCTGTGGATCACAATTGTTGTCCCATGCTTTTCCTAGGTACTTAAATGTGGTAGAGATTGCCATGGTTCATGTGCTTGATTTTGTTGAAGACTAAAGGTGTTTTAGTTTTTTGCTTTCTTGAAGAACAAAGTCCGCAATTGTGTCAACAATCATATGCAACTAGTTGTTTCGATGTGTGCATGATAGAAGCTTTTCACACTTGACAGCTTTACATACAAGGCTACCTATGAGATGTGATCTAATGTTCAATCGGCCTGAGGCTAATATGCTTGAATGTTGTTTGTGATTTTGTGCCCCTCTTTTCAAGTGCTTGTTGCTGGATAACACTTCTTTAGCTTAGGCTTATTGCCAGATTGTTTGTTGACATCCAATACACATAGGTGGATAATGATGGATTTGGGGCTTTAATAGCCAGAGGATATAGCCAGAACAATGGGGCTCGTCACAATTTTACTTAATGGCCCAAGGGCATTTTTATAAAGATGGCACATGTGCCAGATAGTTTTTGGAAACATTTCTCTATCTTTGCCACATATGCATTTTTTTGCTGGAATGTTTTGCCACATGTGCAACAACCCAGATTTGGAAAAAAAAGAAAAAAAAAAGGCTACATTGCATAGTCCAAGTATCATGCTCAAGAATTGGGTGGTGCAGGGGGGAATATGATAAATGAACAACATCTAATAGGAGGGTTAAGGAACTGCCATGACAATGAGGACACGAATACTAAATGGTAGTGTTGTAATCCTTACTTATGGTTTCTTTATGTTGAGAGATGGATGATGAAGTACATCAAATATCCATAAAACTTAGAGCCTGCAATATAGGTTGTTTTACCTTCTCTAGTGAATATGTTTAGTGTTGAGCTGGGTCATACAGCCTCCACTAAAGGTAGGAAGGGAAACCAAGCCTATGTTTAATAATTGGCTCAACTAGTTTCCTTATATCCTTGCAGGTGGGTATTTTGTTTTGTGAAACATTCCCAATGCCCATGCAGGATTTGGCCTGCATGGCCAGAATTTTTAAAAATTCCCACCATATGTGCATATGCCCCCTTGTGCAGCTGGCTTGCCTTGATCCCTACATCGATAAAGGCCCTTTGGGCAGGGGCATTACACCTCAGACCTCAAGCCCCAACCTCAGTCCATAGGATGACATAATCAGCCTCCAGGGCATTACCATATGCATAACAACCTTGGCTGAAAATTACAGTGTAATTTTTGAGACCTCCTTGAGTGCAATTTGGGCTTTAGACTGGCATAGGAGGTTTCAGGAATTCCCTTGGAATGGAGCATTTTGCAAGGATGAGCAACCTCAATTATGGGAGTACAGAGCTTGCTTCAGCAGCAAGGTGCCTAATAATTTTATTTTATTTTGTCAATGTTATGCTTGGCAGTAATAATAATCATAATGTTTTACAATGTCGCATTATATTAAATAGTGAAGCTAGTGTGCTTGAGTTTCTTTCAGATTTTCAGCATGGTAGGGAAGCATTTTTTAAAGAATTTTCGACAATGTCAAAAAAGAAATAATTAATGCCTAACCAGGGTAGGTCTTACAATATTCATTTGGTCCTCAGGGAAGGCCTGTTGTCAAGGCAACATGCTTCTCCCCTATACTTTCAGTCCCCCCATCATCAAGCTTCATCCTAGAGTTCTTAGAATTGATAAAAATGGAAGAAGAATTATACCACTAAAAATAGGTTCTGGGTTCAAACCTGCTAGGGTGCACGTGAAAACCCTGTTGTGACTGCCGAGTAATAATAAAATAATGGCCGTTTGTTAGACCCAACTCAAAGTTACCTCATCACATGGCTGGGTCCTCCCAATCGGGATTCCTTTGGCAGTAGTACATGAGTAATGAGGACAAGGCCTCTTTCCTTACAATCTCTTTCCTTTAAATTTGGATTCCACAGTTGGCAAGATGGGGTATAGGTCTCTCTCCTTTGCCCAAACTTCAGTGCATCCTCCCCATTCCGCAAAAGTTGGATGGGGAGGATTTTGTGCTAGAACTACAAATTTGCTCCAGTCTAAACTCCACAAACAACTTGTCGAATTTCAATAAAGGAATAGACACAATCCATGTTATGGGCCTTCCCCCAGCAAGAGAACACTTTTGTTAACTCTCTTCCTAACTTTTGTGTCCATGTAATGGGCCTTCCCCCAGCAAGGGAACACTTTTGTTAACTCTCTTCCTAACTTTTGTGTCCATGTTATGGGCCTTCCCCAGCAAGAGAACACTTTTGTTGGTTGTCTTCCTAACCGTCACATGGGGATGAAGCACATAGTAAGAGGGAAAGTGTATTTCACTTACTTTCCGTATTCGCCTTATTGATCTCAGCCAGCCATTGGCCGCCAATGCTCGGGTCACGCTTTGCCTGCTGTTCTGAATATATTGTGCAAAGTTTGTGCAAAGCTCATTGTACAATAATATGAGAGTCATCCATAAAGTACCTCAAATTGGGGGTACCGGGCCCCAGTTTTGTCAAGATTGAGTACCAAATCAAAAGTCAGGATGAAAACAATACACATTAGAGTTATCCGTAAAGTAAGAAAAACACAGCACCAGAACCCTGAGTTTGGTCATACATGGCGAGATTTTAAAAAAAACCTGCAAAAAAGTACACTAGTTTCAAGGGGGGATGAAACTCAGAAAACAATCAATTTTGGTCCTGTCTTTCCTTTTTCCTGATCGCCTCCACTACTGCTACATATATTTTGAATGCTCCTTATTGTACAACTACTATAATTAGTCTCGACCCTTATGCATTAAATGCTGAGTATCAGCATTTCATACAGAGATTAATTAAAATGTCTTTACTTTGCGGATACCACTGAAAGAGGGGATAGGGGGTGAAAGTTGGCCCAAAGACAGGGTGAAGAGAGGGTTACTTTAGGGATAACTCTATTGGAAATAGGAGAACCAACTGGTTTTCTCACCCCCAAACTGAGGACATGAGTGTCAACACTAATTTTGGATTTGCATTATTTGCACCTTCTGGCCATTAAATATTGAATTATTTCAAATTGTTCTTGTGAAAGGAAAATCCTGCATCCTTGTAAACTGATACCCAGTTTCATGAAATGGTACCCAATTCCGCTCACTTTGCATTGACCCTCAAATTGGGGATGATTAGGTTTTAGAGTGTCAAACTAAGGCCCAAAGACAGGGTGAGTTTATAAATAATTCTAATATATTCATTATTGTTACCTTTTGCTTGGAATGTATAATAAGTTTCATCTCAATAGACTACACCATATGCTATACAATATTTATGAAGCAAAAGGCGCCATGGTTTGGGAGATCTCAACATGACAAACAAAACAAGCAAACTACCTTTCTTCATAGATAGATATTGCACATTGGTGAGCTCCCAAGTGATTTTTTTCGCTCACACCAGAAAATTAAAGTAATGATATTGCACCTTTGTGGGCCCACAAGTGCTTTTTTAAAAATTCACATGGTCTAAAAAAAGAAAAGGATATTTCACATTTGCAAGCTTGCAAGTGATTTTTTTCACTCACACTTGAAAAGAAAAGAAATGATATTATACACTTATGGGCCCATAAATATTGTTTTATATTTACATAGATCATGGGAAAAAAGGATATTGCACTTTTTTGAGCTCACAAGTGGTTTTTTTCTCACACCGAAGAAGAAAAGAAATGATATTACACCTTTGTGGGTCCACAAGTAATTTTTATTTATTCACATAGTTGGAGAAAAATAATGATGTTGCACACTTGTGAGTCCACAAGTGGTTTAAGGTTATTGGCAACAAATGTTGATTTTTTTTTCACAAAACAAAAGAAAAAAAATGATATTGCACATTTATGGGCTTGCAAGTGGCTTTTATTTAATGACATAGGTGGAGAATTATAATGATATTACACACTTAGGAGCCTACAAGTGCTATATTTATTCATGTAAAAGAAGGAAAAAAATGGTATTACCCACTTGCAAGCCCACAAGTGGTTTTACCACATATGCTAAAACTTTAGGTACCTATGTTAATTGATGAGTCAATTTTGTAACCACAATAACTAATTAGCTAGACTTGAAAAAAACTCAAAAGTACAAATATCATCTACTAAAAATTGTTGCATCACCACATGTTCATGTAATGAAATTTGGACGTGGATGTAAAATGGATTGTTGGTTCTTTACAATGGAGAAATATATGTAGACCATTTATCATACATCCCAATTTTTAATATCATCATTTTATGCTACCCAATTGTTTTCTTGGGTGCCAAAATCCTAATTCAAAATAATGCAAGGTGCCAACTATACCTATGAAAAAATCACATTGGTTGCCAAAAGTGCCTCTTCCACCCAACATGTGTAGCCAACTTGCAGACACTCTTTGATTGTTTATCCAAGAGTCAAAGTGGGTGAATATTACTAGAGTTTTGAAAGCCAACATTAAAAAAAAAAGATCCATGTTATCCAAGGTTTAGAGTTAGTTATGCAATTGGTGTTAAACGGAAGAAAGGTTGAAAATTAAATATATATATTTTAAATTTGTGACAACATTTCACCTTCTGAAACATGGGAAACCCATGATAAATTTTGAACATAATATGGAGCTCTTTGAGTTTTTGAAGTTTACTAATGCCCCTAATAAACGTTGGACATATTTGAATGGGTGGAGAATGATAAGAACCATGCACAATGTGATTTTGAAATAAATGAAGGTGGTTTTGCGACAAACCAGATTCATTTCCATTAGTTGTGACGAAATAACCACTACAATTAATCTTAGGTTTCTACGCATGTGTATGCTATTAAAAATTGGAGAAGAGTGTCAATCCTTTTGAATCTTCAACAAGTTGTAAATGGAGCCACATTTGATAATCTTAATGTTGCCATTGTTTGTTTTTTTATTCATTTGGGTGGTATATTAGGGTTTACGAAGTTGTGGGTTTTAAGGCCAACCATGTAATAGTTTTCCAAGGCTTGAAGACATGTGTTATTGTCCAACTCATGAACAACCATAATGCTTACATTGTTGGTTCATTGTATGGCACATCAGTGCAACTTGGTTGTCCAAACTCTTTCATCCTTGTTTCAAGTTGCAAAGATTTAGAGTTTGTTTACTTCTATGTATATTAATATAGTTAGTCCCCAAAAATACACCTTGAATGCACTAGTTTTATTGAAGTGATTATGTCAAGGGTTTTGAAAATTTTGAGGAACATTAAGACAAGGCGGATTTCCATGTTGGCCCCTTTACATGAGTGTTTGGAAAATACAAAACATTGGTGGTCAAAATGAGTGATGATTCTATTGGATGCTAGAAGTAACTATGTTTTATGTGATGTGGAAATTGTTATGGGCCTTACTTGTATGTTGCTTATGTTGGAAGTAGTGCAAAGCTTGAACAAGCTTATTCAAAATAAAGACACTTTCATTTTTTATTTTGTTGTAGCTATCAAATCATGTCAAGTTGATATCTACACCATGTATGTGAATATTGAGAAGCAATACTCTTGTGATTAATTCCAAAGCTTTATGGATTTGGTGATGTTTCAAAATGATGCCCTATGCATTCAATGGTGGATTAAGCCACAATCAGAATTGGAATTTGTTGTTTTTTTCTTCATCCAACATCTATACATGTTGGAGAAAATTATCAAGGCCACTAGATGGTGTCAATGGTGGCCTGAAATGATTAGGCTTGCGTTGCCCAAAATGTAAAAAATCAATGCACTTCTATTGTTAGATGTTTGATTGCAAAATTGCACAAATGGTTTTTGACTTAAGAATTGATGTATGTTATGGGCATCATCTATGCCCAATATTGGTTACAATTAGAAGCTGCCACAATGTTGCCTAGTCATTTGTAGATTTAGAAAACACACTATTAGCATGTTAGACCACACAACCAAATCTTGTTTCACATGGTCCATTGTTGAATGTAATTTTATTTGAGCAATAATAATATTATTTTGTTACCACAATGCAATCCAATTGCAATTCTATCATGTTGCCCCTCATGATTGTAATCCAACCATTCTAATGTGGAAATGAATGGTTAGTAGTTAGATTTTGTAGTTCAAGATTTTTGAATATTTCAAACTTGTTGAACATGTTTTCATTATGGTTTTGGGGAGTGTTGAGGATGAACATGCATTCTCTACTTTTATTTTCATGAAATCAAAGTTGAAAAATTGACTAACCATTCATTTTGATGTTGTGGTGAGAATGTATGCACATGATTTTTTACATTTTAGAATTTTCCATTGTAACATTGTTTTCAAGTAATTGTAGTATAAAACTAATGAAGTTTTTTTTTTAATTCCAATTCCATGTGTATGCAAAATGTAATTCAAAATTTATGTTTTTGTTGTGTATCCATGTTTTTTGTCAATTCTATTTGTAGATAGGGATTTTGGTATTTATGTGTTTTGTTTTATGAGTCCCCCTTCCAATGAATATGGCAAAATTAGGGTTCAATTCCTTTGGAAGGTAGTTTGATGGCACAAATTGTTACATGAAAGGGTTTGCAAAATCTAGATCTTTAGTTCTCATCATGTGTTCATTGAATTTTAGGTTTAGGGTATGTAAATTCATAACCTAAATTTTTATGATTCAAATTTTAACTTGGCTTATAATTTTAGCTTTGTACAAAATGGCTTGTAACTTTTAGCTTATGTATTTTACTACAAGTTATTTTTCTTGGTTGCAATTTGATAAGTAGATACTTGTCAAATTTCTAGCATGTTTGCACTTTATTTGCACATTTGATGGGCATATTTGCATAATTCACATTTGCACATGTGCCATGAACTTAATATTTTGATCACATTTGCTTTTATGTTTACAAAATGAACACGGTGTTGTGAATTTTTAACCTAGACGATTGCCATCTTGTTAAGACCCAAAATAACATATAGCCACATGAACAATACATTACTTTTAGAAATTGCCACCTAAAACTACCCTCCTTAAATATGTGGAGGCCAACTATGCAACATCAAGGATCACCAAAAAAAAAAATTGCTCTCCACAAGTTAACTAAAATCAACATCTTCATTAACATTATGGGATGCTTATATAAAATTCCCATGTTTAAACCTTTGGAGTTGAAGTGAAGCTTTCAACTCCATTTTTGACTCAACCCCACATTATTCATGTCTTTGTTGCAACCTAAAGGCAAGGATTGTGACAATTTGAATCATTAAAATATTTAAATAATGAAAAATCTACAATAATTGTTAACCTTTGTGTAATAAATTCAAATATCAACATGAAAATGTTTTATTTTTGTATCTTTTGAGTTTCAAAGTTGAAACATGAACTTTGTGGGTCAAGGTTGTATATTTGAATATTGGACCTAATCAATAATAGGATAGGAAACTTGCAAATTTGGGCCAATCATTGATGTACTTTATTGCATCCAAACTTCAACATGAATCCTAGTAAAGCTATTCATTACAAACTTGTAGTTTTTAATAGTGCTATGTGTTTCTCGTTATGCTTTTGAATTGTCATATGCGCTAGTCAAATGAAATATTTGAAGTTTTCTTTTGCTAGCATGTGAATGACAAGTCTTATTCCTCACTCTCAATAATTTTTAAGGTTTCCCACAAATCCCTTCATAGGAAAAACCAAAACTTTTAATTAACCATGATAGTGAAATTCCTTGGGCAAGGTGTCTTGTAATAGCTCATCTTGCAAGACCTATGTCCTTCCCATGTTTAAATTCAAGAACTCCAAGTTGGTGACATATAGTTTTCTAAAGCTTCACATAGTGATGCACACATGGTAGGATTGCAAGCAAACCATGCCCATCAAATGCTTTGGACAAGAAAGGCTTATGAAGGATGAAGCTTAAAATGGAACCAAAATAGAGCTTGCTAATGGTGAAAGGAATTTGAATGGGTGACCTCTAATGAATCTTGTAGTGGGACCTGAGAAAGCAGAATTGAGAGAGGGAATGGGGAAAAACCAACCCTAAAGCCTTAATAATGCCAAAGGGTTTTGGAGGTGATGTCATCCCAACAACATCCATTCAAGGGGTGTGGAAACTTAGCTATTCTGAGGGCCAATAGAAACCATAGTACCTTACACATTCCTATTTTTGTCAAAAAGGGTTCCATCACGTGTGCCATCTCTTCTTTAAAAATAATAAGCCTCTGGTCCCAAGTAGAGGGTTAGAGCACCAAAGAGTTGTACAAAGATGGATGGTCCCAGAAACAAGAAAAGGAGAGGTGAAGAAGGTGGGTGGGGTGGGGTGTGTTGGGCACTACTTGTCCTTTGGCCAATTGGGACTCCCAATATCTCCGCAATGCGTACTCACTTGTACTTGGATTTGTCTATCTAGTATGACCTAGTACAAACTTTTTGTTTAAAAGGACTACCTACCTTATAAGCCCAAGTTCCAACTCACAAGAGAACCTAGCACCTGCCTTCAGAAAAGACTTAGCTGCTAGCAACAGATCACTCACTTTTGCAATGAAAAATAACATATGCCTTCTCAAAAACTGCATTGTACAGCCTACTCTAGAAGTTCAATATTGCATAAATTGTTTCAGGGTTCTTGGTAGGTCATAGCACAAGAACCATTCCGCATTTGAGATCATGAAGGTTGTGTCAAGGTCAGGTGTTGTATTTCTACCCAAACCCATAGCAAGATTAGCTTTCATATTTTTGACCCCAACCCATAGTGATCTTCACTTAACAAGAAACAATGAAAAAAAGTGGACCTGAAATGAATTGATCTTAGGACACTCAGCCACATTTTAGATCATGAAAGAAGTTCCATGATCTCGCCATTGTCATCCTCTTGTAAAATGATAGGAAAGAGAAGATAATGGACAATGTGTACTGTAAGGGAGACTTGGGAGGACCTTATACATTTATGACCAAGAAAAAAGATCAATTATTTGCAATGTGTGAAGTAAAGTACACAACATCTATCTATTGAGGAAGGTACTTGTTTGTTGGCCTTAATGGATTTTGGCCCTTAGGTAATAGG
>Ga0116227_10016464_pt1 | contig 10606 bp, 6 predicted proteins | sample S1TSphgellanicum_FD_89693 | JGI IMG/M metagenome (GOLD analysis project Ga0116227, IMG submission 89693) | Host-associated microbial communities from peat moss isolated from Minnesota, USA - S1T2_Fb - Sphagnum magellanicum MG | ecosystem: Host-associated > Plants > Peat moss > Unclassified...
CCCTGTTCGAACAAATGGCGCGAGACTTTCATGCTGGCCTGCGCGGCATCGCGCGCCTTCACATCGGCGTTCAATGCGTCGGTATCGGTGCGCAGCGCCGCGAGCGTGTCGGCGACATTCTGAAACGCGGCGAGCACGGCCGATCTGTATTGGGCATCGGCCTGGTCATAGGCCGCCCGCGCCGCGCGCTGTTTGTGCAGCAGCGCGCCACCGGCAAAGATCGGCTGGGTCAGACCCGCACCGACCGACCAGAACGAATTGGCCGCCGACAGCAGGCTGCCCCATCCGCCCGAAGCGCCGCCAGCGCTGGCCGACAGCGTCAGTTGCGGCAGGCGATTGGCAATCGCGATGCCGACCCCCGCGCTGGCGACATGCAGATTGGCCTCCGCCGCGCGGATATCGGGGCGCTGCCGCACGAGTTCCGATGGCAGCGACAGCGGCAGATCACGCGGCAGCGCGATGGTGTCGAGGTCGATCGCATCGGGCAGCGCGGTCGCGGCGCTGCGCCCGGTCAGATAGGCGATCAGGTCGCGCGCCTGTGCGTGTGCGCGGCGCAACGGGGGCAAGGCCGCCTCTGACTGGGCCAAAGCGGCATCCTGCGCCAGCACGTCGGCGCCCGCAATCTGGCCCGCAGCCAATTGGCGGTGCAGGATATCCAGGGTTTGCCGCTGGATCGCGATCATGCGGTCCTGCGCCGCCAGTTGTGCGCGCAGCGACGCTTCGAGAAAGGCCGCCGCCACCACGTTGTTGATCAGCGAAATCCGCGCGGCCTGGGTCTGATAGACCTGCATGTCATATTGCGCATGCGATTGTTCGACCGTGCGCCGGTTCAGCCCGAACACATCAAGCTGATAGCCGACATTCACTTGCGCGGTCTGAAGCCCATAGTTGAACGTCGTCTGATTGAGCACCGGCGACAGGTATTGCGAGCTTTTGTTGCGGCTGGTGCCCAGCGAACCATCGACCGTGGGCAACAGAATGCCGCGTGTGGCCAGCCAGGTTTCATGCGCGGCTTTCAACGCCGCATTGGCCGCGGCCAGGTCGGTGTTGGCCCGCAGCGCCTCATCGACCAGCGTATCGAGCTGCGCCGAGCCATAGGCGTGCCACCACTTGTCCTGCGGCGCGCCTGCGACCCATTGCTGCGTCCCGCCCGCGATCCCGGCGGGCCCGGCCATCGGTTGGGTGCCATCCTGGTCGTAAGCGGTTTGCACCGGCGGCGCAGGGGTGTGGAAATCGGGACCGACCGTGCAGGCGGCGAGCAGCGCGCACGATGTCGTCGCCAGGGCTGTGGCAAGCAGGCGATGCACCCGGGTCATACCGATGCCTCCAGCTGATTTTCAGGTGGAGGATTGGGCTGCGCGGGTCTTTGGCCCGGGTTCTCGGGTCGTTTCGAGAACGTGCTGATCATCGCTGGCAGGACCACCAGGATCAGGATCGGCGCGAGCAGAATCCCGCCGACGACAACCAGAGCCAGCGGTTTTTGCACCTGGCTGCCGATGCCGGTCGCTACCGCTGCGGGCAGCAGCCCGACGCAGGCCGCAATGCAGGTCATCATCACCGGACGGAACTGGGTTCTGGCCGCGTGCAGGATTGCCTCGTCGCGCGGCATTCCGGCCAGCAGCATCTGGTTGTAATACGACAGCACCAGGATGCCCCCCATCACCGAAATGCCGAACAGTCCGATAAAGCCGATCGCGGCGGAGACCGAAAACGGTATCCCGGTGAAATAGAGCGCAAAGATGCCACCGACGAGTGCCATCGGCATCACGCTGGCGGCCAGCAGCGTATCGCGAATCGACCCGAAATTGATGAACAGCAGTACGCCAATGGCAAGAAAGGCGATCGGCACGACGATTTCGAGGCGGGCCAGCGCGTTCTGCAATTCGCCGAATTCGCCGACCCATTCCAGCCGCGAGCCCGCGGGCAGATTGACCTGCTTATCGATTTTGGCTTGCGCCTCCAGGATGGCGCCGCCCAGGTCGCGGCCGCGAACCGCGAACCCGATCGGGATGTACCGGCTCTGGTTTTCGCGATAAATCATCGAATATCCGGCAACCAGTTGAATGTCGGCCACCGTTGCCAGTGGCACCTGGGTGACGCCGCCAGTCGCATTGGGGACCGCCACGGGGATTTTGCGGATCGCGTCCAGGCTGCCCCGATATTCCGGCGCCAGACGCACGATGATCGGGAAATTGCGGTCGGAGCCATATTCATAGACATTGCTGCCCGCCGCCTGACCGCCGATCGCGGCCTGGACCACGGCATTGATGTCCCCGGGGGAAAGGCCATATTTCGCCGCCTTCAGCCGGTCGACCTTGATGTTCACCGTGGGCTGACCGACCGCGTCGAACACGGTCAGATCGGTGATGCCGCGTACTTTGCTCAGCACCGCCTTGATCTGATACGCGGCCTTTTGAATGGCATCGAGATCGGCACCATACAGCTTGACCGAATTCTGGCCTTTCACGCCCGAAGCCGCCTCTTCGACGTTATCCTCGATGGTTTGCGAGAATTCGAAGGACACCCCGGGAAAGGGCGCCGACAGCTCATCGCTGACTTGTTTGGTCAGCGCTTCCTTGGTCGGGTGGCCGGGCCATTGGCTTGCGGGCTTGAGCGGGACATAGAATTCCGCGTTGTAGAACCCGGTCGTATCGGTGCCGTCGTCGGGCCGGCCCAACTGGCTGACCACGGTTTTCACTTCGGGAAATTTCATCAGGATATGGCGCATGCGATTGGCATAGACTTGCGCCTCATCCAGCCCGATCGAGGGCGGCATGGTCGCGCGGACCCAGAAATTGCCTTCTTCCAGCTTGGGCAGGAATTCCAGGCCCAGGCTGCTCACCGCGATCCCCGCCGCGACCAGCAGTGCGACCATACCGCCCATCGCGAGCACCCGGTTGGCGAGCGCAAAGCGCAGCGATGGATCGTAAATCCCGCGCATTTTGCGTACCAGCCAGGTTTCCTTTTCCTCTTCCTTGTCGCGCATCATGAAATACGCGAGCACCGGCGTGATCGTGAATGTGGCGATCAGGCCGCCCATGATCCCATAGGCATAGGTGCGCGCCATCGGACCGAAGATATGGCCTTCGACGCCGGTCAGCGTGAACAACGGCAGGAACCCGGCGATGATGATGGCCGCGGCAAAAAAGATCGCCCGGTTCACTTCGCTGGCCGACAGCGCAATGATGCCCAATTTGCCCGAAAACGTGGGTATGCCGCCCATCCGGTCGAGCAAGCCACGGCCAAAGCGTTCGCCGGGATGCTGACTCAGGTGTCGGAATATGTTTTCGACCATGATCACGGTCGCATCGACAATCAGGCCGAAATCGATCGCACCGATCGACAGCAGATTGGCCGATTCGCCCTGCACCACCATCAGGATGACCGCAAAGGCGAGCGCAAACGGGATTGTCGCCGCGACAATCACGGCCGAACGCCAACTGCCCAGGAACACCCATTGCACCGCAAAGATCAGCAGGATGCCGCTGATCATGTTTTCGAGCACCGTCTGGATGGTGACGCCGATCAGTTCGGTGCGGTCGTAGATTTTATCGAGGTGCACGCCGGGCGGCAGAATGCCCTCGTTGTTGATTTTTTCGACTTCGGCTTCGACGCGTTGCAGCGTCGGCAGGCTTTCTTCGCCGCGCCGCATCAGGATGATGCCCTGGACGATGTCGTCGTCATTGTCGCGGCCGACGATGCCCAGGCGCGGAATGTTGCCGATCTGCACGGTCGCGATATCTCTGACCAGCACGGGCTTGCCATTGTTGGGCGCGATCATGGTGTTGCGGATATCGTCGAGCGAATGGATCAGGCCGACGCCGCGAACCACGGCGGCCTGCGGGCCGATGTTGATCGTCTGGCCACCGACGTTGACATTGGCGTTGTTGATCGCGCTGAGCACCTGGCCGAGCGACAGGCCATAGCCGACCAGTTTGTGCTGATCGACCGTGATTTCGTACGTCTTGGATTTGCCCGCCCAGCCGTTGACGTCGATCACGCCCGGCACGGCCTTGAACCGGCGCTGCAGGATCCAGTCCTGGATGGTCTTGAGATCGGTGACCGAATAGCCTTTGGGCCCGACCACCTGATAGCGGTAGATTTCGCCGATCGGGCTGGTCGGGGAAATGACCGGCTGGGTCCCGTTGGGCAGCGGTGGCAGTTGCGAGAGCTGATTCAGGACTTTCTGTTGCGCTTCTTCATATGTGTAATCGTACGTAAACTGCACGCGCACGTCGGACAGGCCGAACAGCGACATCGTTTCGACTTTTTTGACGTTCTTGATGCCGGCGAGCTGGATTTCGATCGGAATGGTGATCGTGCGCTCGATTTCCTGCGCGGACAGGCCGGCCGTCTGGGCAATGATTTCGACCCGCGGCGGCACGGGATCGGGATAGGCCTCGATATTCAACTGCTTGAAGGCAAAGAACCCGGCCACCAGGAACAGGCCCAGCACGGCAAGGATCATGATGCGCTGACGCAGCGCGAAAGTGACGATCGGATTCATCGGCCAGTGTACCTCAATCTGGGGCCCTCAATCGCTTTTCGCGCCACGGTCGATGAACAGGCTGCCCGCGGTCACCACGGTTTCGCCTGCGCGCAGCCCGCCGGTCACTTCCACGGTGCCATTGCCGACTTGTCCGGTGGTGATCTGGCGCAGCATCAGGCGATGGTCTTTGCCGTCGGCGACCCAGACGCGTGCGGTATTGGCTTCAAAAATCACGGCCGCTTCCGGCACGGTCACCGATGGGTGGTCGTTGCCCGATGACAGCGTGAATGTGGCCAGCGTTTCCGGCTTGAGGTGACCATCGGGATTGGGCAGCTCGGCCCGCACGAGCAGGCGCCGTGTACCGGGATCGATCGCCGGCCCGACATAATTGATCCGGGCATGCAGCACTTCGTTGCTGCCCAATGGGCGCACTTCGGCGCTTTGCCCGACATGCGCCCGGCCCGCATCTTCTTCGCGCAAATTGCCGACCAGCCAGACCCGGTCGAAGCTGGAAATGGTAAACGCCTGCGTGGCAGCGCCGCCGGTGGCGCTGGCGACATATTGCCCCGGCCCGATCATGCGCTGCGTCACGATGCCGCTGACCGGCGCCCGCACCAGACCTTCGCCATGTGCGACCACCCCGCCCAGCGCATTGCGCCGGCCTTGCGCGGCGGCGAGGTTCGCCTGCGCCGCCGCGAGATCGGCCTGGGCCTGCTGCCAGTCTTTCAGCGCGGCACCCTGGTTGTTGTACAAGTCGTGCAGGCGCGCTTCGGCGGCGCGGGTTACGGTCACTTGCGCCGCCGCAGTGGCGATATCGGCATTGCTTTGCGCGGCTTCGTTTGCTGCAACCGCAAACAGCACCTGCCCGGCACGGACATGATCGCCCGCTTTGGCCATGATCTGCGTCACCCGGCCGGTAAACGGCGAAAAGACCGTCGTGGTCAGATCATCGTCGACCGCAATCTTGCCGTCGCTGGTCGGGTTATCGCCAATCATCGCGGACTGGGCCTTGGCAAAGCTTAACGTCTGCCACTGCTTGTCGGTCGCGACAAAGCTGCCGTCTGCTGGGGGTGGCGGCGGCGGTGGCGGCGGGGGCGTCAGGGCGCTCCATACGATCGGCACCAGCCAGAACAGGGCAATGACAATGACCAGCAAAAGCCCGGCAATCCGCCATTGGGTTGCCGTCGCCAGTTTGCGAACCGGCACGTCCTGCCCCTCGGTTGGGGTATGATCCATTCTGTTAAGCCCCGCAGAAATTGAAAATCTCGTAATGTCGGATGGTGGGCTTAAGCCGATGATGCAAGATTTTTTGCGCTGCGGCGCATTAAGGTTTCGTAAAGTTGCGCAGCGCAACATTGCCGGCTTGCAACGTGCAGGCTTTGTGCCAGATCCGCCCAGCGGCCCGGCACGGGCCTTATGGTGCCTTGAGAGCACCACCATCGTGCGCCGAGACAGCTTCCCGTCACGGCGTCACGCGTGCATAATCGCGGCTTGTGGCAGAATGATTGCCATGTGGGGGCAATTCGGCCGGGATATGACGCGGCGTTTTACCAGAACTGGATCGGACGCGCGCCCGATGGCGTGTGGCATGACGCGGCGGGCGGCTGTCGGCGCGTTGGGCGCGACGATATTGGCCGGGTGCACCCGCGCACCGACCGATCCGCGCCGCGTGGTGATCGGTGCATCGCCCACCGGCGTGCCGTTCAGCTATGTCGATCCCGACACCAACCAGTTGACCGGCGCGATGGTCGATATTGCCGCGCTGCTGACCACGCACCTGGGGCTGCGTCCGCAATTCCGCATCGTGCCGTTTGCGGGGCTGGTGCCATCGCTGATGACCGGGCGGATCGACCTGATCGCGGCGGCGATGTTGCGCACCCCTGCGCGTGAGGCGCTGGTCGGGTTTTCGCGGGCGGTGTTTGCCTATTCGGGGGGATTGGCGCTGCGCATCGGCACGGCGGGGCCCTATCCCGATCTGGCCAGCCTGCGCGGCTTGCGCGTCGGCGCGCAGATCGGCACGCGCTTTGTCGACCAGTTGCGCGATGCCGGGGTTGACCGGGTCGTGACCTATCAGGGGCTGGGCGACATGCTGCGCGATCTGGCGCATGGGCGGATCGACGCGGCCTATGGCGATGACCCGATCATGCGGATGATCTTGCGCATCGGGCCACGCTGGGCTGTGTATATGCCGAGCGAATTTCGCGCCCCGGGCAAAGAGCAGTTGTGCCTGATCGGGCGCAAGGATGCGCCGCTGCTGGCACGCATCGATGCCGAACTCGATGGTCCGGCGCGCGCCGGGATCGCGCCGGTCTTGGCGCATTGGGGCCTGCAGCCATCGGGAGGGCTCGTGTGAACGAATTTTCGGCAGACGCCGTCCGGTTCGCGCCGGTGCTGTTGCGCGGGTTGCTGGTCACGCTCGAATTGACGGTCTGCGCCTTGTCGCTCAGCCTGGTGCTGGGGCTGTTATGGGTCGTTATGGGGCAGGCGAGGGGGGGCCGGGCGAAAGCCGCACCGTGGCGATGGATTGCGCGCACCGTGATCACCGTGGTGCGCGGCATTCCGATCATCGTGCAACTGTTTTTCATCTATTTCGTGCTGCCCGACTGGGGGCTGGACCTGCCACCGTTTCTGGCCGGCGTGATCGGGCTGGGCCTTGCCTATTCGGTCTATCAGGCCGAAAACATTCGCGGCGGGATCGGCGCGGTCGATAAAGGGCTGGTCGAGGCGGGTGAGGCGCTGGGGATGGGCCGGTTCACACTGTGGCGCCGGGTGATCCTGCCGCTGGGCCTGCGCCATGCGCTGCCCGCGATGGGCAATTCGATGGTCATGCGGTTGAAAGACACCTCGATCGCATCGACCATCACGATTGCCGAACTGACCCGCGAAGGCCAGTTGCTGGCGATTTCGACGTTCAAGAACGGATCGGTCTATGCGCTGATCGCGCTGCTGTATCTTGCGGCCAGCCTGCCGTTGTCGGCGCTGGTGCGAATGCTCGAACGCAAGGGGCGTATGGCATGATCGTCCTGAATGGCGTGACCAAGCGGTTTGGCGACCGGCCGGTGCTGAACGGGGTCAACCTGACCGTGGCCAGAGGCGAAGTGCTGTGCCTGATCGGCCCGTCCGGGTCGGGCAAATCGACCGTGCTGCGCTGTATCAACGGCTTGGAACGCCACGACGGCGGCACGATCCATGTGGATGGCGTGGCCGTAACCGATGCCGGCCTGCCCGCGATCCGTCGCCGCGTGGCGATGGTGTTTCAACGGTTCAACCTGTTTCCCCACCGCACCGTGCTGGAAAACGTGATCGAGGCGCCGGTCCATGTCCATGGCGAAGCGCCCGCCGCCGCCACAGCACGCGCGATGGATCTGTTGGCGCGGGTCGACATGGCGGACCATGCGCATAGCGCGCCGCATACGCTGTCGGGCGGGCAGCAGCAACGCGTCGGGATTGCCCGCGCGCTGGCGCTGCGCCCCGATGCGATCCTGTTTGACGAGCCGACTTCGGCGCTCGATCCCGAACGCGTTGGCGAAGTGCTGGCGGTGATGCGCGAACTGGCGGAAGAGGGCATGACGATGCTGATCGTCACGCACGAGATCGATTTTGCGCGCGGCGTTGCCGACACCGTGGCGTTCGTCGACGAGGGCGTGATTGCCGAACAAGGCCCGGCTGCGGACGTTTTGACCAACCCGCGCGAGGACCGCACCGCGCGGTTTCTGGCACGCGTGCTGAACCGCAATTGAAACCCGGCAAGTGAGAGATGGGCGATGACCGAGACGCAATACGGCGCAATCTACTGGAAGGACAGCTGTGGTGAAGACCTGACGCCGCGCGCCGGGCTGGCCGGCGACGAGACGGTCGACGTTGCGATCCTGGGCGGCGGATTTTCCGGGCTATGGACGGCGTATTTCCTGCTGAAGTCCAATCCCGGCTTGTCCGTCGCGGTCATCGAGCGGCACACGTGCGGGTATGGCGCATCGGGGCGCAACGGCGGCTGGTGCAGCCCGCGCTATCCGGTGCTGGTCGATGAACTGGAACGCCGGTTTGGCGCCGATGCGGCGCGCGCGACGATCCACGCGCAATATGCGATCGTCGAAGATATCGGGCGGATCTGCGAAGAGGAAGCGATCGACGCGCATTTCCGTCGTGGCGGGCTGTTGTCGGTGGCGCGCAGCGAGCGGCAATGGGCCGCGTTGCAGGCGACTTACGCCACGTATGACCGGTTGGGCCTGGCGCACGATTCGGCGTTGATCGATGGCGCGGCGACGCAGGCGAAAGTGCGGATCAGCCGGGTTTTGGGTGGCATGACCACCGCATCGGGCGCGTCGATCCATCCGGCACGGCTGGTCCACGGTCTGGCGCGCGCCGTCGAAGCGCGCGGCGGGCGGATTTATGAGGGCACCGAAGTGACGGCGGTGCGCCCAGGGCAACCTGCGATGCTGGAAACCAGTGGCGGCACCGTAACCGCGCGGCGCGCGGTGGTCATGGCGGGCGAGGCCTATCTGTCGGGGGTGCCGGGGTGGCACCGGCAGATCCTGCCGATGTCATCGATGATCGTGGCCACCGCGCCGCTCGATGCCGCGACCTGGGCGGCGATCGGCTGGGACGGCTATGAAAGCCTCAGTTCGGGGGCCTATACCAAGGATTACCTGACGCGCACGCGCGACGGGCGCATCCTGTTCGGCAGTCGCGGCGCGCCGTATCTGTTTGGATCGCAGATGCCAGAGGCCGCGCTGGCGGACGCGGCGTTGTATGCGCCGATCATCGCGACGCTGCGCAATTGGTTCCCGGTGCTGCACGATGTGCCGGTCACGCATGCGTGGGGCGGATACCTGGGGGTGCCGCGCGACGGGCTGCCCTCGGTGTTCTTTGATCGCGCGCGGGGACTGGCCAATATCTACGGCTATACCGGCCGGGGCGTTGCAACGAGTGCGCTGGCGGGGCGCGCGCTGGCCGGGCTGATCGGCGATGTGCCCGCGATGGTACCCGATCTGCCAATGATCCGCGCGCCGGGCCAGCTATGGGAAATCGAACCCGCGCGCTGGGTCGGGGTGCGCTATATCCAGAACGCCTTTGCACGGATCGACGCGGCCGATTTCCGCGACGGCAGCAGCCCGATCGATGCAAACTTCGCCAAGGCGCTGGCCCCGATTTAGGCGAGCGCCATCAGGCTGGCATTTCCGCCTGCCGCAGTGGTGTTGATCGAAATGCTGGTTTCGCCGAGCAGCATCGCGCCCGCATACCCGCCGCCATCACAAGGCGCCTCGGCGGTCACGATCGGTCCGGGCAGGTCGGCGAGTTGGCGCAACGCGGCGCGCACGAACGACGTGCTGCCGGTGACCAGCGCGCGCGCAAAGGGCCCGGCATTGTGCCAGTCGCGTGGGCTTTCGATCCGCGCCTGCAACGCCTCGGGCAGGCGGGCAATGACATCGGCCAAGGGTGCGCCATTGCCCAGTACGACGCGGTTGCCCGCCGCCAGCGCCCAGGCCACTTGTTCGATCAGGTCGTCCCGCGTTTCGGCCAGCGCCAGCACTGTGCCGCAAGGGCCCAGCCGATAGCAATTGCGCTCTCCCACCGGGCCCGGCAGATCGATCTCGAGCCCGAGCGGCACGTCGATCCGCGCCGCAACTCCACAATGGGCCAGCCATGACGCCGCCGCCGGATCGCTTGCTCCGCCAGCCAGCCCCACGCCCGGACGCGGTGCGCTCAGGCGCGCCAGATACAGCGGTCCGCCCGCCTTGGGCCCGGTGCCCGACAGGCCGTGCCCGCCAAACGGCTGGACCCCGACGACCGCGCCGATGGTGTTGCGGTTGACATAGATATTGCCCGCGCGGATCGCGCCGGTGACTTCGGCAATTGTCGTATCGAGCCGGGTGTGCAAACCAAACGTCAGGCCATACCCCAGCGCATTGATCGCATCGATCAGCGCTGCGCGATCGGCGCGGGCATAACGCACGACGTGCAGCACCGGCCCGAACACTTCGTCGCCCAGATCGGACAGCGCCGCCAGTTCGATCAGCGCGGGTGCGACGAAATGGCCGCCCGCCGCCGCTGCCGGCAAGGCGACACGGTGCACTTTTGCACCGCGCGCGGCCATCGCGGCGATGTGGTTTTCGCTCC
>Ga0116227_10016465_pt1 | contig 10606 bp, 8 predicted proteins | sample S1TSphgellanicum_FD_89693 | JGI IMG/M metagenome (GOLD analysis project Ga0116227, IMG submission 89693) | Host-associated microbial communities from peat moss isolated from Minnesota, USA - S1T2_Fb - Sphagnum magellanicum MG | ecosystem: Host-associated > Plants > Peat moss > Unclassified...
CAGCGCAGCGAGCGCGAAGAGAATGGAATAGATGCCGATGAAAAGGTTCTGACGGATGCCACGCGGATGCAGGGCTGCGATGTCGACGAGCGTAACCGCCGCCAGAAACACGATGGCAAGAACCAGAAAGCGGATCGGCAAGAAAGCGATGCTTGCCGCAATAGCCACCGCCAATAAAGGTAGGACGGCCAGGCGAAGAATGAAGGATCTCGTCATGACGTCTCGCCGGAAGGGTCCGCGACTTCGCGCCGCGGACCCTCGAGCGTCTGCCTTTAGAAGATCGTATAGATGAAGGGCGCCACGTAAGGAATGGCCTGGAGCCCGGCAAGGACGAGGCTGAGAAGGATGATGATCGTGAAGACCGGCACGGCCCACCAGCGTCCGCTCCCACGCAGCATTTGGAACAGCTCACCGACCGTGCGGAAGCGGTCGGCCCAGGTCGTCGCAAATTGAAGGCTAGGCATAGAAATGTCTCCCTATTGCAGTGTTTGGTAGACGGAAACGACCGAGATAGAGCACGTCGAGCTCGCTCGAATAGAAAGTGCGCAGCGCCTGAAGCGGCGAAGAGACGATCGGCTCGCCCTTGAGATTGAAGGACGTATTGAGCAGAACCGGATGGCCGGTCGCCTTGCCGAAAGCGCCGAGCAAGCGGTGGAACAGAGGATTGGCGTTTTCCGTGACGACCTGCACGCGCGAGGAGCCGTCGACATGCGTCGTTGCCGGCAGAAGCGACTTGGCCTCCTCCTTCACCGGCGTTACGCCGAGCATCCATGGGGTGAGAAGTTCGGTGCCTGGCGCGAGCTCGAAGTAATTGCTTTCATGGCCCGCGAGCACCGCCGGCGCGAAAGGCCGGAACTGCTCGCGAAACTTGATCTTCTTGTTGATGCGGTCATTCATGCCCGGCTGACGAGGATCGGCGAGAATGGAGCGGTGGCCGAGAGACCGCGGTCCCCATTCGAAGCGGCCGTGAAACCAGCCGACCGCCTTGCCCTCGACGAGGTCATCTACGGCGCGCGCGATCACCGTATCTTCGTCCGCGAGTTCGTCCTTGGGCGTCTCGAGATCGCTGAGGAGCTTGCCGATCTCTTCGTGCGACCAGGACGCGCCGAGGCCGGGCCGCGTCAGCGCCGGTCCGCGCTTGCCGCCTTCGACCTCGTGATAGGCCCAAAGCGCGGCGCCCGCGGCACATCCGTCATCGCCAGGCGCCGGATGGACGAAGACCCGCTTGAAGGGCGTACGCGTCGTGAGGCGGGCATTGATGACCGAATTGAGGGCGACACCGCCGGCAAGACAGAGATTTTCGCGACCGGTGCGCTCGTATAGCGTGTTGGCGAGCTCGACCACGGCGTCCTCTGTCACCACCTGCAAGCTCGCCGCGATATCCGCATATTTGCGCCCTTCCGGGGTCGTCACATCGAGCTTGCCTTCCGGCGCTCGGGCCGGCCCGAACAGCGTCTCCAATTTCGACGAGAAGGATTTCGTCGCGCTGTAATGATAGGTCACATAAGACAGATCGACATCGAAGCCGTCTTTGCCGCGGCTGCGCAGCACACGACGTACTTCGTCGGTGTAGCGCGGCTCGCCATAGGAGGCGAGGCCCATCACCTTGGCTTCGCCATCATTGACCTGGAAGCCGAGATAGGCGGTGAACGCCGAGTAGACGAGACCGATACTATGCGGGAAATGCACCTCCGCCAGTCGCTCGATGCCCTTTTCCGTCGCATCGAACAAAACGGTCGAAGCCCACTCGCCGACGCCGTCGACGGTAAGGACCGCAGATTCGCTGAAGGGGGACGTGTAGAACGAGCTTGCCGCATGCGAGAGATGGTGGTCCGAGAAGATCACTTTGCGTGCGTCGATCTTCAAGCCCTTGGCGAGCGAGCTGCGCACCCACAGCTTGTCTGGAAACCAGGCGAATGCGGTGCGGCGGAAAGCATCTATGCTCTTCGGAAATGTCTGGATCTGGGTAATCAGCAGGCGCTCGAACTTGCGGAGCGGCTTCTCGTGAAAGACGACATGGGCGAGATCCCCGACCGTGATCCCTTCATGTGCAAGGCACCACCGCGCCGCGCGAAACGGCAAGCCGGAATCGTGCTTGACGCGGGAAAATCGTTCCTCCGCGGCCGCGGCGACGATTTCGCCGTCGCGCACGAGCACCGCAGCTGCATCGTGAAACTGCGCCGAAATTCCCAGGACGTAGATGCTCATCCTTGAACTCCGGCTTCAGCGCGGGCGCGGGCGAGAGAGCCCGGCGTCGCGATGAAGCCGCCAACCTGCGCCGATTTCCGGGCCAGGAATGTCACCGGGCCGAAGACGAGGACGTAAACGGCGAGCAGCCATATGCCCGCCATCATATTGCCGAAGCCATGCGACATGCGCAAAAAAGCCTCGCGCGCGCCGCGAATCCGCAAGCGCCGCACCGCTTTGTCGACTTCTGGCTTACGGCCAGCCGTCTCGATGCGATCGAGCTCGCGCTTCGAATATTCGACGTGAAACTCCTCGTCACGGCAAATCTCCGCGAACATGGCGGAGGACGGCGGATCATGCTTCATGAGATCCGAATAGATATCGAACTGCTTGGCACCCTGGCGCTCATGCATCCAGACGAAAGCGAGAAATTCGGTCTCGCCAAGCGATTTGTAGAGAGAGGTTTCACCGCGAATGCCGTGGCTCGCGGCATATTCGGAATCTTCCAGAACATCGGCGACCTGGGCACCCGCCGACAGCGCCCGAGCGCGCTCGGAGAAGAGCCGCGCGTGGCGAAACTCGTCGAGCGCATGACGAAAGAATTTCTTGCGGAGATCGGGACGTGTGGCTTCTTCGGCCGCATCCATCATATCGAGCGAGCTGCCCGCTTCCGTGTGCGAGAATCCGGCCATCTTCATCGGGCGGCGAGACGGGATCTTCCAAACGATCCAGCTGACAAATCGCAAGGCAGCGGCGGGATTCGACTGGTCCAGCATCGGGCTCTCTCCTAGTGTCCGTTCCCATTCTTCATGCAGCGCGTACCGGTGGCAACGCCGAAGAGCCGAAAAATAGCTCATTATCGTGGGTCATGACTGCAATCGCCAAACGGCGAGCTTGCTACTCTTATATTCAGCCAGACGATTAAGTCCAGCTTTGGGCAAATGCCATGTTCACGTGGTATTACGCGCCGCGCAATGGGGATCACAGCCTCGAAGCAGAGCACGCGTCATAGCCGAATAAGCGGCCTTTTCACTCAACTTGCGTCGAGAAATCGCTCCGCTTGCGCAAGATCAACGGACACGAGCTGGCTGACCCCGCGCTCAGCCATTGTGACGCCGAAAAGCCGGTCCATCCGCGCCATCGTGATCGGATTATGGGTGATCGTGATGAAGCGTGTATCGGTCTTCCGGCGCATGCTGTCGAGGAGATCGCAGAAGCGCTCGACATTGGCGTCGTCGAGCGGCGCATCGACTTCGTCGAGGACGCAGATCAGCGACGGATTGGTGAGGAAAACCGCGAAGATGAGCGACATCGCGGTCAACGCCTGCTCGCCGCCCGAAAGCAATGTCATGACCTGTGGTTTCTTGCCGGGCGGCTTAGCAAGAATTTCGAGCCCTGCTTCCAGCGGATCATCGGATTCGACGAGCTGAAGTTCCGCCGAGCCGCCACCGAAAAGGCTCGTGAAGAGATCCTTGAAATGCGTGTTGACGGCATCGAATGCCGTCAACAGCCGCTCGCGGCCCTCTTTATTCAAATTTTGGATCGCTTGGCGCAGCCGGCGTATCGCCTCGCTGAGATCGGCCCGCTCGCTTTCGAGGCTCGTGCGGGACGCCTCGATTTCGCGCAGCTCTTCATCCGCACGTAGATTGACCGCGCCGAGCCGCTCGCGCTCCTGTTTCAACGAGTCCAGGCGTTTTTCCACCGCCGCGGCCTCGGGCAGCGATTTGTCGCGAGCGGCGCCCGCAAGGCCCGGCAGCTCCGCCACCTCGCATTCGAGTTCGGTGCCGATCGCATGGACGATTTCGGCGAGACGCTCGCGGGCGGCTTCACGGCGCGCTTCGCTGCGGGCCTTTTCCTCCCGCGCCACGCTCATGGCCTCGAGCGCGCCGCGTGCTTGCCGATCGGCCTCGGCGAGGCGCGTCTCCACCGCGATGCGCCGATCGGCTGCGTCTTGGCGTGCGGCTTCCGCCGCATCGATCTTGTTCAGGAGGTCGCGACGCATCTCGAGAAAGCGCGTCGGGGCTTCGGCGAGCTTTTCCTGTTCGTCGACCGCCTCGAGGCGGCGCGACTGGATTTCTGAAACTTGCGCGGCCGCCCGCTTCTGACGCGCAAGCCAGGAATTTTGCTCCTCGGCGATGGCGGCGATGCGCTTGGCGCGCGCTTGCGCCTCGCGCGCCAAGCCTTGGAGATCGGCCCGCGCGTGGGTCGCCGCGGCGCGGTCTCGGGCGACTGAGCCGCGGGCCGCCTCGAGCCGCATCGTCAGATCGGCGGGTGTTCCAAGGCCGGCAAGATCGGCCGCAGCACGCTCATGCTTGTCTCGGGCTTCGGCACGGCTCGCCTCGAGCCGCAATTTCGCTTCGGCCAGTGCCGAAAGGCGCGTGGCCACCTCGCTGCGCCGCCGTTCCGCAGCACTGACATTCTGGCGCGCGGCCTCAACGGACTGAAGACACGCGCGATGGTTTTGCCTCGCCTCGCCTTCGGCATCGGCCGCGGCACGGAGCGCGGCATGAGCCGCGTCCGCTTCCGCCTTTAAAAGATCGGCGGCGCGCCGCTCTGCTTCGGCCTCTACGGTGAGGTCACCGAGCCGATTTTTTTCCACGAGCCGCCGCGCTGCCGGCGTCGGCGCCTCGGCCGCCTGCGTGAAGCCGTCCCAACGCCAGAGATCGCCTTCGCGCGAGACGAGCCGCTGGCCCGGCCGCAGCAAAACCCGCAGCGACGGACCTTCGCCGCGCAGCACGACGCCGATCTGTGCCAGACGGCGGTGCAGCGCCGGGGGCGCTTCGACCAGAGCCGACAGAGGTGCGACGCCCGGCGGAAGAGCCGGATCTTCCGCAGCATCCATCAGCGCCCAATGCGCCGGCGCCGACGCGTTAGTCGAAGCGTCGAGATCATCACCGAGCGCGGCGCCGAGCGCCGCCTCATAGCCTTTGGCGACGCTGATCTCTTCCACCACCGCGGGCCAGAAACCGCCGCTTCCCGCATTGAGAAGCTTGGACAGGGTCGCGACCTCCGTCTCGAGCCTCTGGGCTTTCCGCTCCGCATCGGCGAGCGGTGCGCGCAACCGTCCCTCCGCCTCGCGCGCGGCGAGATGGGCGGCCTCCGCGGCACCCATGCAGGCCTCCTGCGTCGCGGCGGCGGCGCGCGCGCCCTCCAACACGGCTTGCAAGGCCGCGACTTCGGCCTCCTCGCCATGGCGGGCATTCAACGCCGCCAACTCCTCGACGACCTTGGCAAGCTCGCTTTCGTGACGCTCGAGAATGTGGGCCTCGTCCCGCAAAACCTTGGTAAGCGCGGCGCGGCGCGCTTCCATATCGGCGAGCGTGGCCTGCGCCGTGCTCAAGGCCGCTTCGGATTGCGCCAAGGCTGCCTCGGCCTCATCAAGGCAGCCTTGCGCCGCCGCTTCCCTGTCGGCATCGGCCGCGGTTGCCTCCGTCAGCTCGGACGTTTCAAGTTCGAGCTTCGCCAAAACGCCGGACGCGTCCGCGATCAGCGCGCTTTCACGCGACAAATCGGCATCCATTTGCGCGATGCGGCGCTCGAGCTCAGCGATGCGGCCCCGCGCGCGCTTTTCTTCGCCGTCGAGCGTTTCGCGGGCCAGCACGAGCCTTTGCAAGGTTGCGCCAATTTCGCTTTCGGCGTCGCGTAAAGGCGGCAGTTCATGCGCGGCGATCGCCTGGAGGCGCGCCGCCTCGGCCTGCGCACGGGTGCGTTCAGCGACATCGAGCAGATCGGCCTCGAGCTTGCGCTCGGCGGCCGTGAGCGTCTCGGTCGCGTCCATGTGATGGATGAGAGCCACCAAGGCTTCGTTGCGGCGAATATCGCCGGCGAGACTGCGATAGCGCACCGCCTGGCGCGCCTGACGCTTCAAGCCTTCGATCTGCGCCTCGATCTGCTTGACCACGTCGTCGAGGCGCACGAGATTGTCTTCGGCCCCTTTCAAACGCAGCTCCGCCTCATGGCGGCGTGAATGGAGGCCGGCAATGCCGGCCGCTTCCTCGAGAATGCGCCGCCGCGCTTGCGGCTTCGCGGAAATGATCTCGCCGATCTGGCCCTGCCGAACCATGGCGGGAGAGCGCGAGCCGGTGGAGGCGTCGGCGAAGAGGAGCTGCACGTCGCGGGCGCGGGCCTCTCGGCCGTTCACACGGTAGGTGGAACCGGCTTCGCGCTCGATGCGACGCGAGACTTCGATCGTCTCGCACTCGTTGAAGGCAGCCGGCGCGCTGCGGTCGCTATTGTCGAGGACGAGCCCGACTTCCGCCACGTTGCGCGCGGGGCGGTTGCCGCTCCCCGAGAATATCACGTCGTCCATGCCGGAGGCGCGCATGCTCTTCGACGAGTTCTCGCCCATTACCCAGCGCATCGCCTCGACGAGGTTCGACTTGCCACAGCCATTCGGCCCGACGACGCCGGTGAGGCCCGGCTCGATCAGGAAATCGGTCGGCTCGACGAAGGTCTTGAAGCCGGCAAGGTGAAGCTTGTTGAATTTCATAGGGCTGGAGATCGCTCGGGTGATTCGGAGATCGTCCCGATTACCGCTTCAGCCGATGCCCGAGCGCAAGGCTTGGCGCGGAATTTTTTGTGCGCAATGGCTTCAAAACGGAGGGCGACGGGCGCGATGGGTCGTTTGTCGGCCTCAGCCCTTGAGCATTGGGTCCAGGATCTTGTCAAGCTCGGCCGGCGTGATCTCGCCGTTCTGCTTGTGACCGTTGAAGAAGAAGGTCGGAGTCGCGTTGACGCCGAATTTCTCTGCGGCGCGGTCGCGCACCTCATTCACCTTGTCGTAGAGGGCTTGATCCTTGAGGCATTTTTCGAATGTTTCTTGACTCATGCCCGTCTGCTTGACCAGGGAGAGCATCGCCTCGATCGGCTTCGGCACGAAGGCCCAGTTCTTTTGCTGGTCGAAGAAGAGATCGACCATGGCCGTGCGCTTGTCGTCGCCCGCGTAGCGCGCCAGCATGAAGGCCGCCGTGGCCAAAGCGTCGAGCGGGAACTCGCGCAGGATGAAGCGGACCTTGCCCGTATCGATATATTTGGTTTTCAGCACCGGATAGGTTTCAGCGTGGAAGGCAGCGCAATGGCTGCACGTCATCGACGCGTATTCGACGATGGTGACAGGTGCCTCGGCCTTTCCGAGAACGATGTCTGGCAACGCCTCGGGCGCCATCAACTGGTCCACCGGCACCGTGAGGCCTTGCGCGAAAGCCAGGCTCGATGCGCCGAAGCAGCCACCAGCCAGGGCCAATCCGGCCAAGCCGGCTGTTGCCAGGACTTGGCGCCGGCTCGCGTTTGAGACCAGGGATGTCTGCTTCAAAGTCATAGGCGCATCCGGGGCTGGAGATGGCGGCGGAGGGGTGGAGCAAACATAATCTGACTGGCAAATGTGGCAATAGGGTCAAGCCGATGGCGATCATCCCGCGCTTTGGTCGATTTCGCCGGCGGAAATCACAAATATGTGCGCCGAATGTGCCGGCGCAGCTGGGCCTCGCTCAGGCGTGCCGCGCCAAAGCCGCCGAGGGCGTGAATGCCGGCGTTTCCGCAAGCGGCATCGGCTCGAGGATAAGCCGCGCAAAACCACGTTCGGCGAGTGCCCTTTCGAGCGCCGGCTGCGGCGCGCGTCCGCTCGTGAACAGCGCTTGATAAAGAGGCGCCCCGCAGCCCCCCGCGTCGCCGCCGAAGCCGAGATCGTTGCGTAAGACATGATCGGTTCGCCGCGCGATCGCGAGCGCCGGATCGATCCAAGCGACCGGCCACGGCGCGAGCCGCTCGAACTGCGCCAGGAGCAAGGGATAATGCGTGCAAGCCAGCACGACACAATCCGTACGTAGCCCTTCGCCTGTGACGAAACACGGCGCGATCTCCTGCAGGATCGCCGCGTCGCTCGGCGTTTCGCCGCGCATGAAATCCTCGGCGAGACTCGCAAGAACGCGTGAACCGACCAGCGTCACCTCGCAATGGGCTGCATAAGTCCGCACGAGCTCGCGCGTATAGTCGCGCGCGACGGTGCCCGGCGTTGCCAACACCGAAATAAGATGGGAGCGCGACTGCTCGGCGGCTGGCTTGACGGCCGGCACCGTGCCGATGAAGGGCGTCTTTGGAAACGCCGCACGCAAATGCGGCAGGACCAAAGTCGACGCCGTGTTGCAGGCGATCACCACTACATCAGGCGCAAATTGAGCGATGAGCCGGCCAATGACCGCCTCGACCCGCGCGACGACGCCGGCTTCGTTCAGATTGCCATAAGGGAAGCCGGCATCATCGGCGGCATAGACGATCTCGGCATCCGGCCGCAGGCGTGCCACCTCGGCAAAGACAGTAAGGCCGCCGAGACCGGAATCGAAGACGAGGAGTTTGGGACTGCCCGACATGCAAGATCCGAGAAGGAACGCCAGCTCTCTTAGCGTGTTTTGCCGCGAAGATCGACCAACATGGTAAAGAGATCGGAAAGAGACGCCTTCGCTTTCTTCATCGTTCGAGGAGCCGACAGGCCTCCTCTACATCGCGCGCGATCTGCGCCTTCAGTGCGTCGAGCGAAGCGAATTTCTCCTCACCGCGTATCCAGGCAATAAAGGCGACCTCGATCACCTTGCCGTAGAGATCGCCAGAAAAATCGAAGAGAAAGACCTCGAGCAAAGGCGGGCTTTCACCGTCGACGGTTGGCCGGCGCCCGTAATTGGCGATCGCCCGATAGGCGCGCCCCTCGAGCTTGGCTTCGACCGCATAGACGCCGTGGCGCAATCGCGAGCTCGGGTCGAGCGCCAGGTTGGCGGTCGGAAAACCGATGCTGCGCCCGAGCCGCCGTCCTTCGATCACGGTGCCAAGAACCGCGTAGGGATGGCCGAGAAGATGCGTCGCACGGCCGATATCGCCGGCTTCGAGCGCAAGCCTCGTCGCGCTTGAGGAGGCGGTTTCGATACTGCCTTCCGCGTCGGCAGCGATCCGTTCGACGATCTCGACCTCGAAACCGTAGAGCCTGCCCGCTTCTTGCAGAAAAGCGGGTGTGCCGGAACGCGCCTTGCCGAAATGAAAATCATAGCCCGCGATCACGGCGCGGACGCGGAGACGGCGCACGAGCACTTCGCGCACGAAATCTTCGGCCGAAAGCCCCGCGAGCGCGGCATCGAACGTAAAAACGATCATCCCGTCGATACCGAGCCGCGCTAGCGTCATGGCCTTCGCGTCGCGCGGTGTCAGCCGGAAGATCTTCGGGCTGCCGCTGAAAAAATCGCCCGGATGCGGCTCGAATGTCAGGACAGCACAAGGCGACTGAAGCGCAACGGCTTTTTCCAAGGCGCGTGCGATGACGCCGCGATGGCCGCGATGGACGCCATCGAAATTGCCGATCGCTACGACCGGTTCGCGAAGGCCCGGCGGCAATTGATCCGGATCGACGACGAGGCTGAATGTTCCGGAAAAATTGGCCAAAGGAACCGATCGATAGGACGGAGGACGGGGGCGCAGAGCCCGCGACCCGAGCCGGGGGCGAACCTGCCGGGGCGAACCCGCCCCGTCAAGCACGCCGACCAAGGGACGCCACGGGGCGAGCGCCGATCACATAAACGAAAAATCAGGCATTCGTATTAACCTAATCTCAAGCGCGAATGGTTTAAATGCCGAGAAGCCTGGGTCGGCAGCGTGTGCAGCGGCGGCCTTTGGCCGCAGAATACCCGGCGGATCGGGAGCCGGCAGGAGACATCTATGATCGCTGATCTTTCGATGCCCATTCTCATCGTCGACGATTATCAGACGATGCTTCGCATCATTCGCAACCTCTTGAAGCAGATCGGCTTCGAGAATGTCGACGAGGCGCCGAACGGGGAAGTCGCCTTCGAAAAGATCAAGGCGAAGCCCTACGACCTCATCATTTCCGACTGGAACATGGAGCCGATGACCGGCTACCAGCTGCTGCAGAAGGTGCGCGCGGAAAAAGACCGTGCCGACACCCCCTTCATCATGGTGACGGCGGAATCGAAGACCGACAATGTGATTGCCGCACGCAAGGCAGGTGTGAGCCACTACATCGTCAAACCTTTCAACGCGAATATCCTAAAGGCGAAAATCGACGCGGTGTTCGCTCCCGTCGCAGCCTGATAGGCATAGAGATAGCGCTTCGCACGGCGAAGCGCTTCCTGACGCATCTTGCACTTCGCGCCGCGAAGCGCGATCGCTACCAGACAAGCGCGCTCAAGGCCGCCATCGGCGCAAATCCTGCGCCATCCAGAAACTGCCGCAACGCCGCCGCGTCGAGCGCATCGTTCTTTCCGATATGCAGATCGCCGCGATGGATGCCGGAGGTGACGAAGAGCGTCGCTAATCCTTGCTGCTGACCGCCGCGAACATCCGTATGCATCGCATCGCCGACGGCAAGAATCCGGCTGCGCTCGACAGGCCCGCCGGATAGCACTTCCGCGATGCGAAGCGC
>Ga0116227_10016466_pt1 | contig 10605 bp, 6 predicted proteins | sample S1TSphgellanicum_FD_89693 | JGI IMG/M metagenome (GOLD analysis project Ga0116227, IMG submission 89693) | Host-associated microbial communities from peat moss isolated from Minnesota, USA - S1T2_Fb - Sphagnum magellanicum MG | ecosystem: Host-associated > Plants > Peat moss > Unclassified...
GACGCGGCGGCGGCTGCGGCTGTCTGCGCGGGCGCGGCCACGCGGCGCTCGTCCCATTGGTCCAAAGTCCAACCTTGCGGCAGGTAGCCGTTGACCGGGTCATGCGCGGAGGTTTGATCGGTCAGCGCATCGGGCTTGATGCCGCGATCAAGCAGCTCGCCGAGCACGTCGACGATGTTGCCCAGCAACGCCACCGAAACGGCGCGGCCGCTCACCTTCGCGGCGTCGATTTTTGCCAGCGCCTCATCGAGGCTGTGCGCTTGCGAATCGACGTAGCCGGTTTCCAGCCGCTTCGCGATACTGCTCGGGCGGCACTCCACCGCCAGCATGCTGGCGCCCGCCATGGTGGCGGCCAACGGCTGTGCGCCGCCCATGCCGCCGAGACCGGCCGTCAACAGCCACTTTCCCGACAGATCGCCGCCGAAATGCCGGCGTCCCATTTCGACGAAGGTCTCATAGGTGCCTTGAACGATGCCCTGGCTGCCGATGTAGATCCAGGAGCCCGCGGTCATCTGACCGTACATCGCCAACCCTTTGCGATCGAGTTCGTGAAAATGCTCCCAAGTCGCCCAATGCGGCACGAGATTCGAATTGGCGATCAGGACGCGAGGCGCGTCCGCATGGGTGCGGAACACGCCCACCGGTTTGCCGGATTGGATCAGCAGGGTTTCCTCATCGCCCAGCATCTTGAGCGTCGCGACGATGCGGTCGTAGCAGTTCCAGTCGCGCGCGGCGCGGCCGATGCCGCCGTAGACCACCAATTCCGCGGGATTCTCGGCCACCTCGGGATCCAGATTGTTCATGAGCATGCGCAACGGTGCTTCCGTCAGCCAGCTGCGGGCGCTCAAGCGACTGCCGCGGTCGGCGCGAATGATTCGGGGGGCGAGAGGGGCGAGCATGGTATTCCTCAGGTTCAGGGACGAAAACGGCCGGACATTTCGTAACGCGAGCCGGGATAATGCAGTCTGACCACCGAGGCAATTTGCCCCGCGGTCCAAGTGCGCCGGATGACCACCAAACAGGGTTCATTGGACTTCATGTCGAGCAGCTTGGCGGTGCGCTCCGAAGGCATTTCAGCGCGCAGCCGATGTTCGGCCTCCTGCAGCGGCGCGACGGCGATCAAGTAATCGTGCGGCGTGGTGCGGCTGAAATCCACCTCGAGGTAATCTGGAGCGAGCGCCGGCAGGACGTAGCGGTCTTCCAATTGAATGGGCCGGTCATTCTCGAAATGCACGATGACCGAGCAGTACAATTCGCTGCGCGGGGCGATGCAAAAGTCTTCGGCGAGTTTCGCCACCGCCCGGACGCGCTCCAGGGAGACGATTTTGGAGTGATGCACATGGCCGCGGCTGCGGATCTCCTCGGCAATGCCGCGCACTTCCAGAGGATGCGCTCTTGCCTGGCGATCGGCCACGAAACTGCCGACGCCGGCGATGCGCACCAACACGCCTTCGTCGCGCAGTTCACGCAGCGCGCGATTGGCCGTCATGCGGGATACGCCAAAGGCCTTCACTAAATCATTCTCCGAGGGTACCCGCGTTGCCGCCGCCCACTTTCCTGAATCGATGTTGTCTAGAATATGGCGCTTGACCTTGAGGTACAGCGGTTGCAGGGATGGATTCGTGTCGGCCATGCGGAAAGCGTAAGCTGTATAGACAGGTATAGTCAACTTTCCCTGCTGAAGTGAACATTGTTTGCCGATTGTTTTACAGTTATAGTTATCTACAACAGTAATATTAAAGGGATTAGCCGGATGCTGCAGATCAAAAATCTTTCCAAGACCTACGCCAATGGCGTCAAGGCGCTGAAGGACGTCTCGCTGGACATTCCAAATGGGATGTTTGGCCTGCTGGGACCCAACGGTGCGGGCAAATCGACGTTGATGCGCACCATCGCCACCCTACAAGACCCCGATGCGGGAACAATCCGCCTGAACAATTTGGACGTGCTCGGCGATAAGGCCGCCGCGCGGCGCCAGCTGGGCTATCTGCCGCAGGAATTCGGCGTCTACCCGAAGGTCAGCGCCGAAAGCATGCTGGATCATTTCGCGGTGCTGAAAGGCGTGACGGCGCGCGCCGAGCGCAAGAATCTGGTCGAAGCACTGTTGCAGCAGGTCAATCTGTGGGAGGTGCGCAAGCGCAAGCTCGGCACGTTTTCCGGCGGCATGCGCCAGCGTTTCGGCATTGCGCAGGCGTTGATCGGCTCGCCCAAGCTCATCATTGTCGATGAACCCACGGCGGGCCTCGATCCGGAGGAACGCAATCGCTTCTTGAATCTATTGGCGGAAATCGGCGAGAACGTCGTGGTCATCCTATCGACGCACATCGTCGAGGATGTCACCGACCTATGCCCGCGCATGGCCATCATCGCACTCGGCCAGGTGCTATTGAGCGGCGAGCCCAACGAGTCGATGCGCGCTTTGGATGGGCGGGTGTGGCGGCGGGCCGTCGCCACCAGCGCCATCGATGATTACAAGAAACGCTTCACGGTGCTCTCGACGCGGTTGGTGGGCGGCAAGTCCATCGTGCACGTACTCGGGGACAGCCGGCCCGAGGAGGGCTTCGAGGGCGTCGCGCCGGATTTGGAGGACGTTTACTTCGGCCAGCTGCGCCATCAGGCCGCCAATCGCAGCACGCCCGCGGCCGGGGCCTGACGCATGCGAATATTCAGGGAGATATTTGGCTTCGAACTGCGTCAGCAGCTGAAGAGTCCGCTGTTCTGGATGATTGCATTCGCCTTCGCGGCGATCGCCTTTGCGGCAGCGACCTCCGACAGCGTGCAAATCGGCGGCGGCGTCGGTAATACCCATCGCAACGCGCCCTTGGTGGTGTTGACGTGGCTCATCGTCTTTACCCTGCTGGGCATGTTCTTGATCACCGTGTTCGTCGCCGGCGCGGCGCTGCGTGATTTCGAGGCGCGGACCGCAGAACTGTTCTTTGCCACGCCCATGACGCGATCGGCATACCTGGGCGGGCGGTTCGCCGCCGGCTATGTGGCGTCGGCGGCAGTCATCGTCGCGGTCGCGATCGGCCTCACGTTGGGCGCGCACATGCCGTGGGTGGATCCCGCGCGCCTGGGCCCGACCGATTGGAGCACCTACTTCTACAGCTTCGGCGTTTTCGTACTGCCGAATCTGCTGTTCGTCGCCGCGTTGCTGTTCCTGCTGGCCACGCTGACGCGCTCGTTGCTCGGTACTTACATCGGCGTGATCGCCTTCTTCGTCCTCTGGCAGGTGGCCGTCATCACCGCCGGTAATTTGGAGCATCGAACGCTGGGTGCGCTGATCGATCCTTTCGGCTTCGGCGCCATCGAACTGGCGTCGCGCTATTGGTCCATCGAGGATCGCAACACCCGATTGCCCGAATTGACCGGGATATTGTTGGCCAACCGAGCGATCTGGGTGAGCGCCGGCGCCGCGATGCTGCTCGCAACCCTTGCGCTCTTCCGCCCGGATCGTGAAGGACTGCGACTGTGGCGCAAGCGCTCCAAGCTGGGCGAAAGCGCCGCGCCCGCCGCCGCGGTGTTGCGTGTTCCAACGGTGACATTGCGTACCGACGGCGGCGCGCGCTGGGCACAGTTCGTCAAGCTGGCGCGTTTCGACACGCGCGGGGTTCTGACCGGCGTGGCCTTCCTGGTGATCCTCGCCTTTGGTCTGGTCAATCTCGGCGCATCGCTGGGATTTTCCAATGATATTTTCGGCACCAAGGCGTATCCCGTCACGCATCTGATGACCGGTTCGCTGCAGAGCAGCTACAACTTCCTGCTGATCATCATCGTGGGTTTCTACGCCGGCGAACTGGTCTGGCGCGAGCGCAGCGCGCACATCAGTGAAATGACGGACGCGTACGCCCTGCCGGATTGGATCCCGCTGTGTTCGAAGTTGGTGGCCATTACCGCGGTGATCGTCGCCTTTATCCTCGCGGGCGTGCTCGAGTGCATGGGGTATCAGCTGATCCGCGGCTATACTCATCTGCAGCCTGGGTTGTACCTCTCTTATACGGCCTTGACCGCGCTGGGATTCGTGCTGATTGCCGCATTGGCGATCTTCTTTCAGGTGATCGCCAACAACAAGTTCTTCGGCTATTTGCTGATCGTGTTGTTCCTGGTGTCGCGAATCGCGCTGCGGCAACTCGACTTCGATCATCACCTCTACGACTACCAGGGCGCGCCTGATCTGCCGTATTCGGACATGAATGGCTACGGGCATTTTCTCGCAGGCCATTTATGGTTTCGCGCTTACTGGACCTGTTTTGCCGTGTTCCTGCTGGTGATCGCCGCGTTGTATTGGCCGCGCGGAACCCAGCTCGGCTGGCGGGAACGCACGCGTATCGCGCGCCAACGATTTCGTGCTCCCGCGCGGCTGTTGGCCGCCGCCTCGGTCGTGGGCTTTTGCGTCCTGGGCGCGTGGATTTTCTACAACACCACTGTCATCAATAGATATGTACCGGGCGATCTGGCGAAACAGCGCAAGGCCGATTATGAGAAGCACTACCGTCAATACAAGGACCTGCCGCAACCCCGAATCACCGACGTCAACATCGCCATGGACATGTTTCCCTCGGCGCGCCGCGTCGATGTCCGCGGTCATTACGTGCTGGCCAACAAGACCGATGCCCCGATCTCCGATCTGCATGTGATGTTGCCGGTTGAATGGAAGCTGGTTTCCTTGCAAATGGCCCCGCATGAGGTGGTGTCGGACGACCCTATCGCCGGCTATACCATTTACCGCCTGAAGCAGCCGCTGGCGCCGGGTGCCTCGATGGACTTCGATTTCGTGCTGCAATATGCAAGCCGGGGATTTCGCAACTCGCCCGACGATACCTCGGTGGTCGAAAACGGCACCTTCATCAACAACCAGGTGTTTCCGCACTTCGGCTACAACGAAGAGGCGCAGCTGGTGGATCGCAACGACCGTCGCAAGTACGGACTCGGACCGGTACCGCGCATGGCCAAGATCGACGATCAGGGCGCACGCAAGAACAATCTGCTGTGCTGTGATTCCGACTGGGTCAATTTCGAAACCACCCTGTCCACCGAGCCCGATCAGATCGCGCTGGCCCCCGGCTACCTGGAACGCGAATGGACCGAAAACGGCCGCCATTACTTTCACTATAAAATGGACAAGCCCATCCTGGGGTTTTTTTCGTTTCAGTCAGCGCGCTATCAAGTCAAGCGTGACCGCTGGAAGGATGTGTCGGTCGAGGTCTACTACGATGCGCAGCATCCCTACAATGTCGACCGCATGATCGATTCGATGAAAAAATCGCTGGCGCATTACTCAGAAGTGTATGCCCCATTCCAATTTCATCAGATGCGCATCCTGGAGTTCCCGGATTACCAGACATTCGCACAGAGCTTCGCGAACACGGTGCCTTATTCGGAGTCCATTGGATTCATCGCCGATCTGCGCAAACCGGACGACATCGATTTCGTGTTCTATGTCACTGCGCATGAAGTGGCGCATCAATGGTGGGCGCACCAAGTCATCGGCGCCAACGTGCAGGGCGTGACCATGTTGGATGAGACGTTTGCGCAATATTCCGCGCTGATGCTGCAGGAGAAGGAATACGGCAAGGCGCAGATGCGCAAATTCCTGAAATACGAATTGGACCGCTATTTGAGCGGACGTGGCGGGGAGCTGGTGGAAGAGATGCCGCTGGCATTGAATGAGAACCAGGCTTACATCCACTATCGCAAGGGGTCGGTGGTGATGTACGCCTTGAAGGATTACATCGGCGAGGATGTGGTCGACCGCACTCTGGCGCGCTTCGACCGCGAAAAGGCTTTTCAGCAACCGCCTTATACCATCACGACCGAGTTCCTCGATGACCTCAAGCAGGAAACTGATCCGCGCTGGCAGCCGCTGATCGAAGATTTGTTCAACCGAATCACCGTTTTCGACAATCGCATCACCGACGCGACGGCCAAGAAGCGCGACGACGGCAAATATGATGTGACGATGAAGTTGCATGCGCAAAAAACCTACAGCGATGGCCAGGGCAAGGTGTCTCAGGGAACGATCGACACGCCGATCGAAATCGGCGTGTTTGCGCGCGCACCCGACGGCAAGGAATCACATGAAAAAATCCTGCTGTTGGAGAAGCGCGCGGTGGCCGACGGCGATAGCACCATCACGGTGACGGTGGACAGTGAACCCTACGAAGCGGGCATCGATCCTTACAACAAACTGGTCGACCGGGTGTCCGACGATAACCGCATGAAGGTCACGCTGCAGTAGATTGGGTAAGGCGGCGCATCAATGCCCCGTAGTGGGCGCGCGAGGCTTCTGCTGCGCCGTGGCGGCCGCCTCGGATCACCCAGCGGCCGGCCACCATGACATCGCGGATGGCGGCTTGCGCGCCCGCGAAGATCACACGGTCCAACGCGGCATCAGGTGAGCTGCCGGCCAAACTCGGGTGATCGGGATCCAGGACCAGCCAATCGGCGCGAGAGCCCACGGCAATGGCGGACGCCTGATGCCCGAGCGCGCGTGCGCCGCTGCTGGCCGCTTCCTGCCATAGCCGGGTGCCGCAGTGGGGTTCGGACGTCGACGCCAGCACATTGCGGCGCCGCTTTTTCAAGCGTTGCTGATACTCCATCCAGCGCAGCTCCTCAGCCGGACTCACCGTCGACTGGCTGTCCGAGCCGACACAGAGACGGCCGGCGGCCGCGAGAAAGCGGCCGCTGTCGAAAAATCCGTCGCCAAGATTCGCTTCCGTGGTGATCGACACGCACACGGCCGCACCGCAAGCAGCGACCGCTTGCAACTCCGCCGCTGTCGCGTGGGTGGCATGTACCAGGCACCACTGCGGCGTGATCACCCCTTGGTCCAGCAACAATTCGATCGGACGCCGGCCGGTCGCCGCGATGCACGAGCGCACCTCGAGGGCTTGTTCCGCAATATGGATGTGGATCGGCATGCCGGTGTCGATGGCGCGCAAGGCCTGGGAGGCCGCTTGCAAAACATCGAGCGGCACGGCGCGCAGGCTGTGAAAGGCGGCGCCGACTCGATGCGGGCTGCAGCCTGCCCTGCCGAACGCCGCCGTCCACTCTTCGATGCCGCGCAGAAAGGCATCAAGATCCAGGGCAAATCGGGCTTGGTTGGCGCGCAGCGGCCGAGCACCAAAATCGGCTGTTTGATAAAGCGTCGGCAGCAGCGTCAAGCTGATGCCGGCCTCATCGGCCGCCGACTCGAGCGCCTGCCACAGGGGATTTTTGTTCGCGTATTGTGAGCCACCCCGGGCGCGATGCAGGTAGTGGAATTCGGCGACCGAGGTGTAGCCCGCCTGAAGCATTTCAATGAACAGCTGGGTGGCGATGATCTTCAAGTCATCCGGCTCGATACGGTTGGCAAGCGCATACATCGCCTCGCGCCAAGTCCAGAAACTGTCGCGCGCCGACGACCGATATTCCGCGACGCCCGCGAGCGCGCGCTGAAACGCGTGGCTGTGCGCGTTGGGCATGCCGGGTACCACCACGCCGTCGATGTTCTGGATGACCGTGCCGTTTTCGATGACCGCGCCATTCGTTGCCGCCGGCGGCCCTTGCTCGATGGCGCTGATGAATCCTTGATCGGTCAGTGTGACCAGCACATCGCGAGTCCAACCCTGCTGCAGAAATGCGGACTTCAAACGATAGGTGGACATCGCGGGTATCATACTGAAATGCAGCAAGTTCCGGATGGCGAGTGGGATCAGGTGTGGGTGGGCGCCAATATCGCGACCTTGGCCGAGACCGGTTCCTATGGCAGCTTGCACGACGCCGCGATTGCGGTGAAAGGCGAGCGCATTGCATGGATCGGCAGCGCGGCGGAAGGCAGGCGGCGCGGCGCTGCGATGGGACTCCCGGTGGATGAAGCGCAGGGAGCCTGGATCACCCCCGGTCTGATCGATTGCCATACGCATCTGGTGTACGGCGGGAATCGAGTGGCCGAATTCGAGCAGCGGCTGTGCGGCGCTTCGTACGAAGAGATAGCGCGTGCCGGCGGCGGCATCCAATCCACCGTCAACGCCACACGCGCCGCCAGCCGTGAGCAGTTGTATCGAGCCGCCGCGGTGCGGCTCGGCCATTTGATGGCCGAGGGCGTGACCACCGTCGAAATCAAGTCCGGCTATGGGCTGGAACTGACGGTGGAGCGCCGGCTGCTCGAGGTGGCGCGCGAGTTGGGAAAGACACTGCCGGTGTCGGTCAAGGCCACCTTTCTCGGGCTGCATTCGCTGCCGCCGGAATACGCCGAACGGCGCGCGGACTTCGTCGCTGCAGTCAGCGGTGCGTGGTTGACGGAGCTCGCCGGCGACGGGTTGGTCGATGCCGTGGATGGCTTTTGCGAAAGTATTGCCTTCACGCCTGCCGAAGTAACGCAACTGCTCGAGGCGGCACGGCAACTGAAATTGCCCGCGCATGTGCACGCCGGCCAACTGAGCGATATGGGCGCGGTCGAAGTGGCGGCGAAGTGGCATGCGCTGTCGGCCGATCACCTGGAGTTCGTGAGCACGCAGGGCGCACGCGCCATGGCGGCTGCGGGCACCGTCGGGGTGCTGCTGCCGACCGCCTATTTTACATTGCGTCAGACCACCCCGCCGCCGGTCGCGCTGCTGCGCGACAGCGGCGTTCGGCTCGCTGTGGCAACCGACTGCAATCCGGGAACCTCGCCTTGCACATCGATACTGCTGGCGCTGAACATGGCATGTACCCTATTCGGACTGACGCCGCTCGAAGCCTTGGCGGGCGCCACCCGGCATGCCGCCGCGGCGCTTGGCGAACTCGATGATATCGGTACGCTCGTGCCGGGCAAACGCGCCGATCTGGCGTTTTGGCGCATCGAAAGTCCCGCGGAGCTTTGCTATGCGCTGGGCGCTAACCCGCTCATTCAGGCCATGCATCGGGGCGTCATGCGCGCGCCGCCGGCGGCGGCCTGAGCAACACAACAATCACGCTCACCGTGGTGAGCGCCAGTGCCAGATACAAGAACAAGTTGCCGAAGCGCGCGTAGGGCGTCACGCCTGCGTGCGGAGTGACCGCGATTTCCAGAGCGCCGGGTAATCGATTCGGCAATTGCCGATCGATGCTGCCGTCCGCGCCGATGGAGGCCGTCGGTCCGAAGTTTGCGGTCAAGAGTACCGGGACCTGCTGTTCCAGCGCGCGCGCACGTGCAATCTTCAAGAATTGTTCGCGGGCGAGAGCGTTGCTGAAGAATGCGAGATTCGACAGATTCACCACGATACGGGTCGAGTTCGCGGTGGTCCGAAGATCCTCTCCGTAGAGTAAATCCTGACAGACGCTGGGGATGATGGTGACGCCGAAAACCAGGAAGTTGCGCGGACTGTCCCGGGTCGAGCGCAGATTCGAGAGGGGAATTCCGAACAACTCCGCGATCCATCCGAATCCCGTCGGCGCGTACTCGCCGATGGGTGAAAGATGTTGCTTGATGTACACGGTCCGCTGCGTCGTTGGCGGCGGCCCGGGCAGCCGTTGCAGCAGCACGGCGCTGTTGAAAACGTCGCCCTGCGAATCCTCGGCGAATGCACCAAACAACAAAGCACGCGAGTCATCGACGCCGCGTTCCAGATAGTGTGCTTGAGCGCCCGTCAGTGCACGCAGCGTGGTAGGCACCGCGGTTTCAGGCGCGACAACGAGTTGCGCGCGATGCAGAGCGGCGAAATCTCCGATCTCCGCGATGTGCTTGCCCAGCAAGCTCGCCCGAAATTTGTCAGGCGGCGCCACGGCAGTCTGCATCAGCGCGACTTGTAGCGGAGTCGCCGGATGGGTAAAAGGCCCTAGCCTCGCGAGACCGACGAAAAGCAGAAGGATGATGACATCGGCAATCAGCAGGGCTGGGTGCATGGAACGCTTCACCGCGAGCGAGAGCAAGTTGGCGGCAATGAGGAAAGCGACAAACTCTATGGCCCAGTCGTCCGCTTGTACGCCCGCCAGGGGAAGAAGCTTCGCAAATGGCGAATCCACGTGGGCGTACCCGACGTGCAGCCATGGGAAGCTCGGCATGATCAATTCCCGAAGCAGGTCGGCGACGCACAAGGCACTGGCGAAAAGCGCCGCGCAGATGGCGTAGCTGCGAATCTTCGCGGACAGCAGCACGGCGCTCCACAAGCACAGCACGCCCACCATGCTCAAGCCCGCGATCATCATCACATAAACCATCGAGCCCAACACCGGACCCAGCGCACGTTCGTTGAGCACGGTGCCGGCCATCCATCGCAAACCCATGCCGTACGAGGCAAGCCAGAAAAACGTGATGTTGACGAACACAACCGCCGGCCTGTTTCTCGATCGAAGCCAGAACGTGCTCGCGCCGAAAGCGATGAAGGCAGCCAACTGCAAGGCGCCGCCGTGCGCTTGGCCGAACGAGGCACCGTGAACTGCGCCGGCCACCAAACTGAGGACGGCGATCCCGACGTATAGGGTGTTCACGCGTAGCTGGGTGCGCCGAGCGCTCTATGCGTCGACCAAGAGCGCGACGCCGTGACGTCCGGCAAAGGCGGCGGCATTCAGGAAGTGCGTGAATTCTTGAGTGCGTTCATCGTGCTGGGCTGTCCTCACAGGGTTGTCCTGGGCCGTTTCCGGGTTGGTGAAACCCAGCAGATCGGC
>Ga0116227_10016467_pt1 | contig 10604 bp, 8 predicted proteins | sample S1TSphgellanicum_FD_89693 | JGI IMG/M metagenome (GOLD analysis project Ga0116227, IMG submission 89693) | Host-associated microbial communities from peat moss isolated from Minnesota, USA - S1T2_Fb - Sphagnum magellanicum MG | ecosystem: Host-associated > Plants > Peat moss > Unclassified...
GCAGGCACCGCCTCCAGCGCGCAGGCCGTGAGCTCCGCCGCCGGGGCGCGGCCGCTGGCCCAGATGGCCTGGAAGTTCGCCCAGCAGGCCTGACAGGCACACAGCCCACCGATTCACCCTGAGACACTCAACGGAGCCGCACATGGATTTTGACTACTCTCCCAAGACCAAGGAACTTCAGGCCAAGCTGCTGAAGTTCATGGACGAGCACATCTACCCGGCCGAAGCCGCGTACGCCGCCGAGCTGGCGGCCAACACGGCGGCCGGCAAGCGCTGGACCGCGCTCAAGACCATCGAGGCCCTCAAGCCCAAGGCCCAGGCCTCGGGCCTGTGGAACCTGTTCCTGCCGGTGGACAGCGCGGCCGCCTCGGGTTACGAGGGTGCGGGCCTGACCAACCAGGAATACGCGCCGCTGGCCGAGATCATGGGCCGCGTGCCCTGGGCGCCCGAGGTCTTCAACTGCTCGGCGCCCGACACCGGCAACATGGAGACCATCGCGCGCTACGGCGACGAGGCCAACAAGGCGCGCTGGCTCAAGCCCCTGCTCGACGGCAAGATCCGTTCGGCTTTCGCCATGACCGAGCCCGAAGTCGCCTCCAGCGACGCCACCAACATCTGCACCCGCATCGAGCGCCAGGGCGACGAGTACGTCATCAACGGCCACAAGTGGTGGATCTCCGGCGCGGCCGACCCGCGCTGCGCGGTCTTCATCACCATGGGCAAGACCGACCCCGAGGCACCGCGCCACTCGCAGCAGAGCATGGTGCTGGTGCCGGCCGATGCCCAGGGCATCCGCATCGTGCGCCCGCTCAACGTGTTCGGCTACGACGATGCGCCGCACGGCCACGTCGAGATGTATTTCGAGAATGTGCGCGTGCCGGTCTCCAACATCCTGCTCGGCGAGGGCCGCGGCTTCGAGATCGCCCAGGGCCGCCTCGGCCCGGGCCGTATCCACCACTGCATGCGCCTGATCGGCCTAGCCGAGCGCGCGCTGGAACTGATGTGCCGGCGTGCCTCCTCGCGCGTGGCCTTCGGCAAGCCGGTGGCCGCCCAGACCGTGACGCAGGAGCGTATCGCCGAGGCGCGCTGCAAGATCGACATGGCGCGCCTGCTCACGCTCAAGGCGGCCTGGCTGATGGACGTGGCCGGCAACAAGGTGGCCAGGACCGAGATTGCGATGATCAAGGTGGTGGCGCCCACCATGGCCTGCCAGGTCATCGACTGGGCCATGCAGGCCCATGGCGGCGGCGGCATGTGCGACGACTTCCCGCTGGCCTACGCCTATGCGGGCGCGCGCACGCTGCGCTTCGCCGACGGCCCGGACGAGGTGCACCGCAATGCGATCGCCAAATGGGAGCTGGGCAAGTACGGCAGCTACGGCCGCAATGCCGAAGTGCCCGTCACGCGTGGCAGCTGACGCCAAGCACTATTCTTTTCATAGCGCACACCGGCCGCCAAACCTGGTCTGGCGGCCTTTTTCAGGGTCAATCAAAGCGCGATGTCGGTGGCCAGACCGCCCAGCGCGGACTCGCAGGCGCAGGTGAAGACATCGGCGGCGTGTTCCAGCGTGGGCATGTCGGACGGAGTGCTTTCCATCCGCAGGTAGGCCTTGCCGCGCAGCAGCATGAGCATGAACGGAACCTCGGGCGAGGGCCCCGGCTCGGGCCAGCTCATCAGCAGCGCGGCCAGGCGTGCGTCGACCCACGCCAGCGCATGCTCGCGCTGGTCGGCCAGCACGGCATACCGAGACCAGAACGGCGCCGGCAATTCGTCCCAGCCAAACTCCTGGTACATGGCGAGCCAGCGCATCTCCTCGGGCAGGTTCGGGTCCGCCGTGGTCTGCAGCGTGTCGGTGTAGAGCTGGTAGGCCTTCTTCTCCAGCGCGTCCTTGAGCGGGCGGTTCATGATCAGGACCGCTACATCCTCGTTGATGCCCAGTTCGGCGCGCGCGCGCAACTCTTCGCCGCGAATGAAATTGCGGGAAGGACGTCCCCGCTCCATGCGCCAGGGCTTGTTGCCGATGAGACCCTCCAGGGAGAAGCCCTTGCCTTCGCCGCGTTCGGAAAAGGCAAAGCCCCGGGTGCCGGCCCATTCGGAAACCTGGCTGCTGGCCAATTGGGAGCTGGGGGCAAACGCGTCCTTGGCGTCTCTGGCAAAAGCCTTTTTGATGCGCTCGAACATGGAAAGCCGATTTCCCCTAAAGTCGCATTATTGAATCAAACGCTCAAAAGGGGTAGTCCCATGATCGAGGTTTTTTCCTGGCCCACGCCCAACGGGCACAAGGTTCACATCATGCTGGAGGAGTGCGGCCTGCCCTACCGGGTCATCCCGGTCAATATCGGCAGCGGCGACCAGTTCAAGCCCGACTTCCTGGCCATCAGCCCCAACAACAAGATCCCGGCCATCACCGATCCGGACGGCCCGGACGGCCAACCCATCTCGCTGTTCGAGTCCGGCGCCATCCTGATCTACCTGGCGGGCAAGACCGGTAAATTCCTGCCCAAGACCGACCGGGCCCGGTACGAAGTGCTGGAGTGGCTGATGTTCCAGATGGGCGGCGTCGGCCCCATGCTCGGCCAGGCTCACCACTTCCGCATGTACGCGCCGCAGAAGCTGGACTACGCCATCGAGCGCTACAGCAACGAGGCCAAGCGCCTGTATGGCGTGATCGACCGGCAGCTCGCGCGCTCGCGCTACATCGCTGGCCAGGACTACAGCATCGCCGACATCGCGATCTTCCCCTGGCTGCGCAGCTGGCAGAACCAGGGCATCGTGCTGGACGACTACCCGCACCTGAAGAAGTGGTTCGAGGCCATCGCCGAGCGCCCGGCCGTGCAGCGCGGCGTCAAGGTCCTGGCCGACCTGCGCAAGCCCATCACCGACGACAAGGCGCGTGAGGTGCTGTTCGGCAAGACGCAGTACGAGAGGCGCTGAAGCCGCCCATGCGTACCGGCATCGCTGCGCCGGATGAACGGCAGGCTGAAAAATAAGCCGCCCTCGCTCCGCAGAGGCTGGCCTGCCCGGAGGGGCTCGAACCCCCGACCTACAGCTTAGAAGGCTGTTGCTCTATCCAGTTGAGCTACGGGCAGTTGAAGGACAAGGCCCGCGGGTGCGGGCCTTGTGATCTGCTTGATCCGTGGTCGGAGCGATAGGATTCGAACCTACGACCCTCTGGTCCCAAACCAGATGCGCTACCAGACTGCGCTACGCTCCGACAGCCTTGGATTCTAACCTCCGCCCCACCTTACACTCCGGAACTGGCGCATGGGGCGCCGGAGACATCGATGAAGACTGATCGCCGCCAGGTGCTCAAGGCCGGTGCCGCCGCCGTGGCGGCCCTGCTCGGGTCGGGGTGCGCCGCCCCTTCCGCGCGCAGCCGCGAGGGCCTGCTCGGCTTCACCGGCGTCGCGGCCAGTTCGCACGACGGGCTGGCCGTGCCGCCCGAGTACGACTACAGCCTGCTCTACAAGTGGGGCGACCCGACCGGTCTGGCCGGCGCCCTGCCCGCCTTCAAGCCCGATGCGTCCAACAGCGCGGACGAGCAGGCCGTGCAGGCCGGCATGCACCACGACGGCATGCATTTCTTCCCCCTGAATACCGAGGGCACGCGCGCCCTGCTGGTGATGAACCACGAGTACACCGACGAGAGCCTGCTGCACACCGACGGCGTGGCGCGGTGGACGCCGGAGAAGGTGCGCAAGTCGCAGCACGCCATGGGGGTGTCGGTGATCGAAATCGCCCTCGGTTCCCAAGGCTGGCAGCAGGTGCTGCCCTCGCGCCACGCGCGCCGCATCCACGGCAACACGCCCATGCGCCTGAGCGGCCCGGCGGCCGGCACGCCGCTGCTGCGGACCGCGCTCGACCCGGCGGGCACGACGGTGCGAGGCACCTTCGCCAACTGCGCCATGGGCGTCACGCCCTGGGGAACCTACCTCAGCTGCGAGGAAAATTTCCACGGCTACTTCGGCGGCCCGAAGCAGTCGGGCTTGCGCCCCGACGCGGCGCAAAGGCGCTACGGCACGGTGGCCGGGGGCCAGTGGGTGGAGTGGTGGCGCTTCGACGAGCGCTTCGACCTCACGCGCCATCCCCAGGAAGCCCATCGCTTCGGCTGGGTGGTGGAGATCGACCCGATGGACCCCACCGCCATGCCCGTCAAGCGCACGGCCCTGGGCCGCAAGCGGCAGGAGAGCGCCACCTGCGCCCTCACGAAGGACGGCCGCGTGGCGGTCTACATGGGCGACGACACGCGCTTCGAGTACATCTACAAATTCGTCAGCCGCGATGCGGTGCGGCCCGGCGGCCTGGCGGCCAACCGTGACCTGCTGGACCACGGCACGCTGTACGCGGCGCGCTTCGATGCCGGCGGGCGCGGCGCCTGGCTGGAGCTCACCCACGGGCGCAACGGGCTGGACGCGGGCCGCGGCTTCGCCGACCAGGCCGAGGTGGTGGTCAAGGCGCGGCTGGCCGCCGACGCGGTGGGCGCCACGCCGATGGACCGGCCGGAGTGGATCGCCGTCCATCCGCAGACCGGCGAGGTCTTCGTCTCCCTCACCAACAACAGCCAGCGCGGCGAGCCCGGCCGCCCCGGCCCCGACGCGGCCAACCCGCGCGCGAAGAACGCCCACGGCCACATCACCCGCTGGCGCGAAGCGGACGGCGATGCCGCGGCCACCCACTTCGACTGGAGCCACTTCGTGCTGGCCGGCGACCCCGCGCAGCCGGGCGCCGGCACGCGCTATCCCGCCGAGCAGGCCGACCTCTTCGGCTGCCCCGATGGCCTGCATTTCGACAGCGCGGGCCTGCTGTGGATCCAGACCGACATGTCGGGCACGGCCATGGGCCGGCCGCCCTACGAGCGGCTGGGCAACAACGCCATGCTGTGCGCCGACCCGGCCACCGGGCGCATCAAGCGCTTCCTGAGCGGCCCACGAGGCTGCGAGATCACCGGCTGCGTGGTGACGCCCGACCGCAAGGCCCTGTTCGTCAACATCCAGCATCCCGGCGAGGTGCGCGACGACGGCGGCGATGCGCACAACAGCGCCTGGCCCGACGGCACCCTGCCCGGCAGCGCGCGCCCGCGCTCGGCCACCGTGGTGGTGCGCCGGCGCGATGGCGGCCTCGTCGGCACATGATGCGCCGCATCTGCCTCGCCGCGAGCCTGCTGGTGCTGCCGCTGGCGCTGCTGCTGTGCGTCCAGTGGCCGCTGCGCGACGCGGTGCAGGCCGGTTCGCGGCTGGCCAACGACCTGGGCCAGATCCTGTTCGCGCTGTACATGGCGGTGGCGGTGACCGCGGCCTCCCGCGCCCGCGCCCATCTGGCGGCGCAGCGGCATGTGGAACCTGCCGAGGGTGGCGAGACCTCCCGCGGCGCGCGCTGGCGTGACGCAGCGCTGCTGGCCTGCCTGGCGCCCTGGTCGCTGTTCATGCTCTGGGCGTTCACGCCGCAGTTGCTGGCCTCGCTGCGGCAATGGGAGCGTTTCGGCGAGACGCTGACGCCCGGCTACTTCCTGATCAAGCTGGCGCTGTGGCTGATGGTGCTGCTGATTCTGCTGCACGCACTCGCGCAGGCCTGGCTGCCGCCGGAGCGCCGGCCATGACGGGCACGGGCGGCCTGTGGATGCTGCTGGCCCTGGGCCTGCTGATCGTCGCCACCGGCCTGCCCGTGTGGGCGCTGCTGATCGGCGTGGCCAGCGCCTTCGCCGCGTTGGGCCTGGCCACCGGCGCGGCGGACCTGCGCATTTTGTCGGCCCTGCCCGGCCGCATGGTGGGCCTGCTGGAGCACGACCTGCTGCAGGCCATGCCGCTGTATGTGTTCGTCGGGGTGCTGCTGCAGCGCCTGGCGGTGGCCGATGCCTTGTTCGCCACGCTGGCGCGGCTGTTCAGGCCCTTGTCGCGCCACGCGGGCGCCAGCCAGTCGCTGGCCGCGCTCGGCCTGGGCGCACTGGTGGCGCCGATGAATGGCTCCGTGGCCTCCAGCTCGGCCCTGCTGTCCCGGCTGGTGGCACCGCGCCTGGGCCGGCTCGACCCGGCCCGCGCCACCGCGCTGGTCAGCGTGGCCGCCACCATCGGCGTGGTGGTGCCGCCCTCGCTGGTGCTGATCCTGCTGGGCGACGCCATGCTGCGCGCCCACACCGAGGCCGGCAATCTGCCCGGGGCCGCGCTGGGCGGCCAGCGCATCATCAACACCCAGGATGTGCTCAACGCCGCCCTGCTGCCGGCCGCCTGCGTGCTGGCGCTGTGGGCGCTGGTGGCCTGGTGGCAGGGCCGCCGCACGGGCATAACGTCTTCATCCAAAGTGCCTGAAGCACCCGTCACGCGTGCGCAGGCGGCTATCGCTTTGATAGCGGTCTCGGTGATCCTGCTGCTGCTGGGCGGTGTCTTTGCCGGGCGACTGTTCGCGGTCGAAGCTGCGGCGGCCGGGGGCTGCCTGCTGGCGGCCGCCGCCCTGGCCGGCCGGGCCCTGCGCTGGGCGCAGTGGCGCGCGGTGCTGGCCGACACGCTGGCGCTCAGCGGCGCGCTGTTCGCGCTGCTGGTGGGCGCCACCACCTTCAGCCTGGTGTTCCGCCTCTTCGGCACCGACCGCTGGCTGGCCGAACTGGTGCTGGGCTCGCCGCTGGCGCCGCTGCCCACTGCGGCCCTGGTGCTGGCGGGCGTGGCGCTGTGCGCCTGGGTGCTGGATGCCTTCGAGATGATCTTCGTGATCATTCCCATCGTGGCGCCGCCGCTGATCGCGCGGCTGGGCGATGCGCAGCAGGCCGCCGTGCTGTTGCTGCTGGTGCTGCAGCTGAGCTTTCTCATTCCGCCCATGGGCTATGCGGTGCTGATGGCGCGCGCGCGTTCCGGCCTGGGGCCGGTGCCGATGCCGCGGCTGCTGCGGGCGCTGGCGCCCTATGTGCTGGCGCAGCTGGCCCTGATCGCGGCGGTGTTCCTGCTGCCGGCCCTGGTCCATCAGCTGGATGCCCCGGCACCGCCGCCCTCGGCCGCGGCACCGGCCTCCGACCAGGACATCGTGCGCCAGATGGAGGAGATGGCCCGCCCGCCCGAGGATGCGGCCAGCGCCGCCGACGGCGGGCAGTGAGGCCGGCGCGGCGCCCGCAAGGCGGGGGAAGGCCCGCATGCGCCCCGCGCGCCGGATGCCCGCCAGGCGGGTCAGAGCTTCACGTACTCGTAGTCCACCGGGTTGGCGTTGATGCCGCGGTCCGGCGGCGCGATCCAGGCGGCCATCTTGCCGGGCTCGGTGACGCGCTGCATCAGGCTCTTGACGAAGCCGGTGTCGGCCGCGGTCGGCAGCCATTGGTCCTTCTTCGCCTCGAACTCGGCCTGCGTGACGGGGTTGCCCTGCGGGTCGGTCGGGATGCCGGCCCAGACGCCCACGGCGCGGCGAAAGCGCGTGGACGGCAGCTTGAGCTCGAAGTCCACGCCGGCGCGCTTGATGGCCATGTTCCAGCGCGTCACGCCGACGTTGCAGTCCTTCACGTACTCCAGGCGCGTGATCTCGTTCATGCCGTTGCGCGTGGAAATGGTTTCGCTCTTGAGGCCGCCCTTGCCGTCCGGCACCTGGATGCTCATCTCGGTATCAGCCTCCACGTGGTCGGCGAACTTGGCCTCGTCCGGCCGGCCCTTGATGCCGTTGCTGAAGTAGTTGGCGGCGTTGCTGGACGCCTCGGAGCCGAACAGGTCGAGCGAGCTCGTGAACCAGAAGTTCATGAATTTCTGGATGGTCGGCAGGTCGATCACGCCGGCCTGGCGCAGCGTGGCCGCGTCGTCGGTGTCGAGCTCCTTCATCACTTCCAGCGTGCGCTTGATGACGCGGCCCACGCCGGTCTCGCCCACGAACATGTGGTGCGCCTCCTCGGTCAGCATGAAGCGCGTGGTGCGCGCCAGCGGGTCGAACGCGCTCTCGGCGAAGCTCTTGAGCTGGAACTTGCCGTCGCGGTCGGTGAAGTAGGTGAACATGAAGAAGCTCAGCCAGTTGTCCATGGGCTCATTGAAGGTGCCCAGGATGCGCGGCTTGTCGGCATCGCCGCTGTGGCGCATCAGCAGTTCCTCGGCCTCCTCGCGGCCGTCGCGGCCGAAGTGCGCGTGCAGCAGATAGACCATGGCCCAGAGGTGGCGGCCCTCCTCCACGTTCACCTGGAACAGGTTGCGCAGGTCGTAGAGCGAGGGCGCGGTATGGCCCAGCAGGCGCTGCTGCTCGACCGAGGCCGGCTCGGTGTCGCCCTGGGTCACGATCAGGCGGCGGAAGGTGCTGCGGTACTCGCCGGGCACGTCCTGCCACACGTCTTCGCCCATGTGGTCGCCAAAGCCGATCTTGCGGCCCTCTTCCTTGTCGGCCAGGAAGATGCCCCAGCGGTAGTCGGGCATGGGCGTGTAGCCGTAGCTGGCCCAGCCGGAGGCGTCCACGCCGACGGCGGTACGCAGGTAGACCTCCTTGGCCTTGAAGTCGCTCGGGCCCATTTCGTCCCACCAGTTCAGGAAGGCCGGCTGCCAATGCTCCAGCGCGCGCTGGAGCTGGCGGTTCTCGCCGAGGTTGACGTTGTTGGGGATCAGGGCTTGCAGGTCGATGGTGCTCATGATGTATTCCGTTGAAAAGCTCGTTCGGCCTGAGCTTGTCGAAGGCTTCGACAAGCTCGGCCCGAACGGTGGTTCAGACTCGCTTCCAGTCGAATTTGGCCTTCTTGCCGGTGCCGAAGAGCTTCAGTGCGCCCTCCTCGCCCACGGCATTGGGCCGGATGAAGATCCAGTTCTGCCAGGCCGAGAGGCGGCCGAACACGCGCGTCTCCAGGGTCTCCTTGCCCGGAAAGCGCAGCGAGGCCTCCATGCCGGTCAGGGCGTCGGGCGAGAGCGAGGCGCGCTCCTCCAGCATGATGCGGATCTCGTCGTCCCAGTCGATGTCGTCGGGCGTCAGCGTCACCAGGCCCAGCGCCAGCGCCTGGTCGGCACGCAGCGGGCTGTCGTTCAGGCCCTGCAGTTGCGCGATGGTCTGCGCGTCTTCGTTGAAGCGGGTCTGCAGCCGCGTCAGGCCGTTAACCTCGGGGTAGCGGCCGAAGTTGGCGGCGTTCAGGCGCAGCGCGGGCGCGGCGTCCGGCGCGTCGGGCAGGTCCAGCATGTAGATGCGGTCGCAGGCCAGCGCCAGCTCGTACAGCGTGCCGGCGAAGCAGGAGCCCTCGTCCACCAGCGCGATCAGCGAGCGGCTGGTCACGTCGATGCGGGCCAGCGTGCGGCGCAGCGCGCCGATGGTTTCCTTCACCAGCCAGTGGCTCTTGTGCTGCTCCAGCACGGCGTCGGCCTGCATCACGAGGTTGGCGTCGCCGCGGGTCTTGAAGACCCAGGTGCCGACTTCCAGCTCGTTGGTGCGCAGGTTCAGGATCGCGTCGTCCAGCTCGCGCTGCAGCTTCAGCGGCCACCAGTCGGCGCCGGCGGCCTCGATGGCGGCGGGGGTGGACTCGATCGCAGCGGCCGGGGCCGAGACGGTGAGGGTGGCGATGCGGGCCGCGCGGTCCACCTGCGCGTCCACCAAGGCGTAGTGGTAGCCGGCGTCGTCGATGACCGGGTTCAGGGGCTTGAGCTCAATGCCTTTTTGGCCGCCAGCCCTGGTGGACTGTGCGCGGAGTGCTTCGATTTCCGTAGCAAGCAGCTGCCCGAACTGCTGCGGCTTGGCATGCGCGTCGATCAGCTTCCAGTCCTTGGCGCGGTCGGCGCGCACGCCTTCGCTGGTGGTGCAGAAGATGTCGGCCAGATCGCGGCGCACCTTGCGCTTGTCGGTCACGCGCGTCAGGCCCCCAGTGCCGGGCAGCACGCCCAGCAGCGGCACCTCGGGCAGGCTCACGGTGGAGCTGCGGTCGTCCACCATCACGATGCGGTCGCAGGCGAGAGCCAGCTCGTAGCCGCCGCCGGCGCAGGCGCCGGTCACGGCGGCGATCGCCTTCAGGCCGTCGTGGCGCGAGGAGTCCTCCAGGCCGTTGCGGGTCTCGTTGGTGAACTTGCAGAAGTTGACCTTCCAGGCATGCGTGGACAGGCCCAGCATGTAGATGTTGGCGCCCGAGCACCAGATCTTCTCCTTGCCCGACTCGAACACCACCACCTTCACGGCCGGGTGCTCGAAGCGGATGCGGTTGATGGCATCGTGCAGCTCGATGTCCACGCCGAGGTCGTAGCTGTTGAGCTTGAGCTTGTAGCCGGGCTTGATGCCGCCGTCCTCGTTGATGTCGAGCTTCAGGCGCGCCACGTCGCCCTCCACGCTCAGCGTCCAGTGCTGATAGCGGCTCGGGTGGGTGGCGAAGCTCACCAGCTCGCGCTCCTGGCCATTGATCGTCTGCTTGAACAGCAGCGGTTCGGTCATTGCATTCATCGGGGTCTCCTTCAGTTCGGGGGCGTCTGGGCGGGAACGGCGCGTTCCAGGTCTTTCAGGCTCTGCTTCACGGTGCGCGCGGCGGTGTCCACCACCGCGTCGGCGCGGGCATACAGGGTTTCGCGGCTGGCCAGGATGCGGCGGATGTCCTCCATCGCCTCGCTGGTCGCGCCGCGCGTGGTGTCGAAGGGGCGCATGTCGCCCTGGGCCACCACGCGGCTCATGTGTTCCTCGGGGCTGGCCTTGAGCCAGAC
>Ga0116227_10016468_pt1 | contig 10604 bp, 7 predicted proteins | sample S1TSphgellanicum_FD_89693 | JGI IMG/M metagenome (GOLD analysis project Ga0116227, IMG submission 89693) | Host-associated microbial communities from peat moss isolated from Minnesota, USA - S1T2_Fb - Sphagnum magellanicum MG | ecosystem: Host-associated > Plants > Peat moss > Unclassified...
AGGTCGACCGCTTGCTTGAAGATTTCGCGGATTTCCGCGCGGAACTCAGCCGTCCACAAGTGCGGGTTTTCGAGTTTGATCTGGTTGATCAGGTCGATGCCGAAATTGCAGTGCATCGACTCGTCGCGCAGGATGTATTGGTACTGTTCCGCGGCGCCCGTCATCTTGTTCTGGCGGCCAAGCGCCAGAATCTGGGTGAAGCCGACGTAGAAGAACAGCCCTTCCATCACACAGGCGAACACGATCAGCGAGCGCAGCAGCGTCTGGTCTGTCTCGAGCGTGCCGGTCTTGAAGGCCGGGTCGGTCAGCGGGTGGATGAACGGAATCAGGAATTCGTCTTTCGCGCGGATCGAGGAAACCTCGTGGTACGCGTTGAAGATTTCGCCTTCGTCGAGGCCCAGCGATTCGACGATGTACTGGTAAGCGTGCGTGTGGATCGCCTCTTCGAACGCCTGGCGCAGCAGATACTGGCGGCATTCGGGCGCCGTGATATGGCGGTAGGTGCCCAGCACGATGTTGTTGGCGGCGAGCGAGTCTGCCGTGACGAAGAAGCCGAGGTTGCGCTTGACGATGCGGCGCTCGTCTTCGGTCAGCCCGTTCGGGTCTTTCCACAGGGCGATGTCGCGGGACATGTTGATTTCCTGCGGCATCCAGTGGTTCGCGCAACCGGACAGATACTTCTCCCATGCCCACTTGTACTTGAACGGCACCAGCTGATTGACGTCAGTCTGGCCGTTGATGATGCGCTTGTCGGCGACATTCACGCGCGCTTCGGAGACGGCGGCCGGTGCGGCAGCGGTTCCTTGAGCGGCAGATTGGGTAGCGGCACGGGCGGCGACGGGAGCGACAGCGATGTCGTTCACGAAGATTTCCTGAGCCGAGGGAGCGTGAAGAGCGGGACGCGTTCCGACTTGCGTACCGACAGCCGTTCCCGAAGCGTTGCGCAACTCGTTCAGTTGCGTAGCGCTCGAGGGAGTTACGGCAGTGATCTCGTCATCCCAGTTGAGCATAAATGTCACCATCAATTTAGAACGGTTTGTACCATCTTTTCACGAGCGTTAAAAGAGTTCGCTGATGAAAAATCCTGTTTTCGATTCGCGTTGCGACCTTCATACAACACTTTGGTCAACAGACTGTCTCTGACGCCTCGTGCGAAGCGATCAAAACATGTGTCGTCGAAGTGCTTCGCTCTCTCGAGAGTGCATCGAGTCGAAGTGATTTCGATGCACTGCAAACGGTGTTGCCTGGCCTCTGTGTGTTGCCCTGGCTGTTGCTGTTTCGTCCGCACGAGCAAGGCAAAGTTCAATGAGCCGTGAGATCGGACGAGCGTGGGTGGTTCGCTTGCTTGCTCGCTTGCTGAGCGCTTCATGTCGAGCGCTTCGTGTTGCCTGGTAATCTGTGTTGCCGCGGGTTACTGCTGCTTGCCGGGCGCAAGACAAGTGCCCGGTCGATGCCCGACGAACGCCAGGCATCGACACCCGAGTGTTACTGGCAAGCCTCGCACTCGTCGAAGCCAGGATCGCCCGGACGCATCATGCACACCGGACCGTCGGCTTCGGGAGCCGCTTCGACGACGATCGCCGGCGCCGCTGCTGCCGCTTGCAGACCGCCGGACGACGCGCCACCGGCGATGCCGAAGCCACCTGCCGCGCCGCCCCCAACACCACCTGCACCGCCCGAGCCTTCGCTACCGCCCGAGCTCACCGCGTTCAGCGCGCCGTGCGCCACCGTCGACTTCTCGACGTGGGTCGCCGCCATCGTGCGGAGGTAGTACGTGGTCTTCAGGCCACGCAACCAGGCGAGCTTGTAGACCTCGTCGAGCTTCTTGCCCGACGCGCCGCCCATGTAGATGTTCAGCGACTGCGCCTGGTCGATCCACTTCTGGCGACGCGAGGCCGCTTCGACCAGCCACGTTGCGTCGACTTCGAACGCGGTGGCGTAGATGGCGCGCAGGTCGGCCGGGATACGGTCGATGCGCGAGAGCGTGCCGTCGAAGTACTTCAGGTCGGCGACCATCACTTCGTCCCACAGGCCGCGCGCCTTCAGGTCGCGCACCAGGTAGTCGTTGACCACCGTGAACTCGCCCGACAGGTTCGACTTCACATACAGGTTCTGGAAGGTCGGTTCGATGCAAGCCGACACGCCGATGATGTTGGAGATCGTCGCCGTCGGCGCGATCGCCACGCAGTTCGAGTTGCGCATGCCGTGGGTGGCGATGCGCGCACGCAGCTCCGTCCAGTCCATCGACTCGCTCGAATCCACTTCCACGTAGCCGCCGCGCGCGTCGGCCAGCAGCTTCAGCGTGTCTTGCGGGAGGATGCCGCGATCCCACAGCGAGCCGCGGTAGCTCGAGTAGCGGCCGCGCTCTTCGGCCAGCTCGGTCGACGCGTAGTAGGCGTAATAGCAGACCGCTTCCATCGACGTATCAGCAAACTTGACCGCTTCTTCCGACGCGTACGGCGTGCGCAGCAGGTGCAGGCAGTCCTGGAAACCCATGATGCCCATGCCCACCGGACGGTGCTTCAGGTTCGAGTTACGCGCCTTGGCGACCGCGTAGTAGTTGATGTCGATCACGTTGTCGAGCATGCGCATCGCCACGCTGACGGTGCGCTTCAGCTTGTCGTGGTCGAGCACCAGCGTGCCGTCGGCCTGTTCCTTCAGGTGGGCGACCAGGTTCACCGAGCCCAGATTGCAGACGGCGATTTCGGCGTCGCTGGTGTTCAGCGTGATTTCCGTGCAAAGGTTCGACGAATGGACGACACCCACGTGCTGCTGCGGCGAACGGATGTTGCACGGATCCTTGAACGTGATCCACGGGTGGCCGGTTTCGAACAGCATGCCGAGCATCTTGCGCCACAGTTGCGCCGCCGGGATCTTCTTGAACAGCTTGATCTCGCCGCGGGCGACCTTGTCTTCGTAAGCCGTGTAAGCCGCTTCGAACTCGGCGCCGAACTTGTCGTGCAGATCCGGGCAGGTGGACGGCGAGAACAGCGTCCAGTCCGCGCCTTCGTGCACGCGCTTCATGAACAGGTCGGGAATCCAGTTCGCCGTGTTCATGTCGTGGGTACGGCGACGGTCGTCACCGGTGTTCTTGCGCAGCTCGAGGAATTCTTCGATGTCCAGGTGCCACGATTCCAGGTACGCGCACACCGCGCCCTTGCGCTTGCCGCCCTGGTTCACGGCCACGGCCGTGTCGTTGACCACCTTCAGGAACGGCACGACGCCTTGCGACTTGCCATTGGTGCCCTTGATGTGCGAGCCGAGGGCACGCACACGCGTCCAGTCGTTGCCGAGGCCGCCGGCGAACTTCGACAGCAGCGCGTTTTCCTTCAGCGCTTCGTAGATGCCGTCGAGGTCGTCGTCCACCGTCGTCAGATAGCACGACGACAGTTGCGAGCGGCGCGTGCCCGAGTTGAACAAAGTAGGCGTGGACGACATGAAGTCGAAGCTCGACAGCACGTTGTAGAACTCGATGGCGCGCGCTTCGCGGTCGATCTCGTTCAGCGCCAGGCCCATCGCCACACGCATAAAGAATGCCTGGGGCATTTCGATGCGCACGCCGTCGCTATGCAGGAAGTAACGGTCGTACAGCGTTTGCAGGCCGAGGTAGCCGAACTGCAGGTCGCGGTCGGCGTCGAGCGCGGCGCCGAGGCGCTTCAGGTCGTACTGTTGCAGCTTCTCGTCGAGCAGCTCGGCTTGCACGCCGCGCTTGATGAAGGTCGGGAAGTACTCGGCGTAACGCGTGCCCATTTCAGCCTGCGTGACTTCCTCTTCGAGGATCTCGCGGCGGATGGTGTGCAGCAGGATGCGGGCGGTGACCTGGCTGTACGCCGGGTCCTTTTCGATCATCGTGCGCGCAGCGAGGATGGCCGAGTCGTACACCTGGCTCATCGGCACGCCGTCGTACAGGTTCTTCACCGTCTCCGCCACGATCGGCTCGGCGCTCACCGCATCGCCCAGGTTGGCGCAGGCCGATTCGATGATGTCGCGCAGCGCCACCATATCCAGCGGACGCGTCACGCCGCCGTCGGTGACGCTCAGGCCCAGCGAACCGTTCGGCGCTTCCACCGCGTCATGGCCGCGTTCCTGGGTGCGCTTCTCGCGATACAGCACGTAGGCGCGCGCGACGTTGTGCTCGCCGCCGCGCATCAGCGCGAGTTCGACCTGATCCTGAATGTCTTCAATATGGAAGGTGCCGCCGTTCGGGCGGCTGCGCAGCAGCGCGCGGACCACGCTTTGCGTGAGTTGCTCGACCAGTTCGCGCACGCGAGCCGAGGCCGCGCCTTGACCACCGTTGACGGCCAGGAATGCCTTGGTCACGGCGATGGCGATCTTCGACGGCTCGAACGACACCACGCTGCCATTACGACGGATCACCTTGTAGTCGGCGAAACTCGTTTGCGACGCGAGCGCCTGTGCGCCTTGTGCCTGGCCGAAGGTCTGGCCAGTGGGTGCGCCCTCGTACCGGGTCGTCACGTTATCGGTGGTTTGCATGTGCAAAGCTCCTGGTCCTGGAAGTGTGCGAAGAGTATTCGCGGATTAGTACGAACGCTGCGCCGCCGCGAGCGCAAGCGATGGGGTGCAGGAAAGAGACCGGCTGAGCCCGGTGGCGGGATGCGACAGCGATGAAGCCAAATTCGATTTGTTGATGGTCTTCATCGTCCGTGTCGCGATCACTGGCTAAGCCCCTTTCCCGAATGCTTCTGGATGCGGCCGGTTCTCTCTACCGGCTGCGCCACAGGAATTTTTTCGCCGCCTGGAATGCTTGCGGCGCCATGCTCGACGAGCCGGGGCGCCGCGTAACTTATGCACTCAGTTATGCACAGAGTTATACACACCAGACACAAGATATAGTGCGAAACTGAATTTCTGGCACCAAGTATAGTGTAGTTTCAAGACAGGTCAAATCGTTTTATTTGTTTTTCAAGGCTTGACATTTGCATCGCCCGGCGCGAGCCGACTCCCCGGAGAACAAGGCTGCGCCTCGCTCTCCTCGCATCACGCAAAGTCGCGCGAAGGGCCGTTACGGCGTTTTGAAAAACTTGAGATAGGGGAAGTACTGATCCGCGAGCGCGGTGTCGCGCTGCAGACGGGGCCACTCGAAATGCGGCCCAGGATCGGTCTTGCGACCCGGTGCGATGTCCGAGTGTCCCGCGAGTGCGGCGATCGGATAGCGGGTGGTCAGCGCCTTCACGAGCGCGCCGAGCGTCTCGTATTGCGCGGCTTCGAATGCGACCGCGTCGGTGCCTTCCAGCTCGATGCCGATCGAAAAATCATTGCAGCGCTCGCGGCCGAAAAAGTTCGACGCGCCCGCATGCCACGCGCGCTGCTCGCACGAGACGTATTGCTCGAGCTCGCCGGCGCGGCGGATCACGAAATGCGCCGACACCCGCACGCCACGCAGATGGGTGTCGTAGTACGGGTGAGCATCGCAATCGAGACGGTTCAGAAAGAGCTCGGCAATCGCGGCGCCGCCGAACTCGCCAGGCGGCAAGCTCATATTGTGGACCACGACCAGGCTCGGCACCGCGCCTTCGGGACGCGCTTCGAAGTTCGGCGACGGCAGCTTGCGCGCGGTCGGCACCCAACCTTGTTCGTCGACCGTGAAGCCGACGCTCATCGGGCGTCGCGGCCTGTCGGTCGCGCGGCGTGACGCTGCGCGTGAGCGGTGCAGCAAAAAGGCTCGCCGGCCACCACGATCGAGTCGCTCGCCGGCGCGTGTACGCCGCACTCGACGCAGCGGATCATCGGCTCGGGCAGCCGCGGCGCTTTGGCCGCGCGTGCCTGCGCTCCCGCGCCATTGCCCGCGGCGCGGCCGCCGGCGGGACCACCGGACGCGCCGGTGCGCTGCGCGTTGTGCGCGTCGGCACGACGCAGCGCCTTGACGAGCCATTGACCGACGACGAACAACAGGATCAGCAGAAAAATTTGTCGCATGGAACGATCACACCACAGGGCGGTGCAGCAGCACCTCGAAAACGAAACGGCTGCCGACGTAGGCGAGCAGCAGCGCCACAAACGACGCCAGCACCCAGCGCAACGCCGCGCGGCCGCGCCAGCCCGACACCTTGCGAGCAGTCAGGAGCGCACCGAACATCAACCACGAAAGAATCGCGAACACGGTCTTGTGATCGAGCCGCAGCGCGCGGTCGACCAGTTGCTCGCTGAACAGGATGCCCGAGAGCAAGGTCAGCGTGAGCAGCACGAAGCCCGCGCTGATCAGACGGAACAGCAGCTTTTCCAGCGTGAGCAGCGGCGGCAGGGTATCGAGCCAGCTCGACAGCCAGCCGTTGCCGGCCGCGGCGCCCTGACGCTGCAGCACGCCGCCGCGCATCGCATGCAGGCGCCGCTCCACCAGCAGCATCAGCACCGCGTGCAGCGCCGCGATCGCAAACAGGCCATAAGCGATGTTGGCGATCAGGAAGTGCAGCTTGAACATCGGGTCGGCCGCATACGACAGCACGTGCACCCCGCCGAAGCCGAGCGGCAGCAACGAGGCGACGCAGGCGAGCGGCAGCACGAGCAGGCGCAAACCGTCGAGCGGGAAGAAAAAACTTTCGATCCAGTAGATGCCGGCCCCGAGCCAGAACATCGCGGAGAGCGCGAACGCGAAACCGAACACCATCGCGTCCTGCGGGAAGATGGTGGTATGCAGCAGGACGCCGTGCGCGAGCAGGGCGACGAACAGCAGCAAGCGGCCCGGCGCGCTGAACGCCGCGACCGCCGGCCCGCCAGCCGCGGCCGGCAGGGCCGGCACGCTCTCTAACGCCGGACGCAACACGGTGTGCCGGTGCGAGCGCCAGCCCGCGACGGCAAGACCGCCGTACAGGAGCGCAGTGAGGGCATACAGTACAATATCCATATTCGAAGTTTACACTAGGCCCCAGTTCCGCGACGTGTCCCGCTTCGCGCCCGGCTCCGGCCGCACTGTTCATCGCTCCCCATGCTCGACAATCTGACTCAACGGATGGCGCGCGTCGTCAAGACGCTGCGCGGCGAAGCCCGGCTCACCGAGGCCAACACCCAGGAGATGCTGCGCGAAGTGCGCCTCGCACTCCTCGAGGCCGACGTGGCGCTGCCCGTCGTGCGCGAATTCATCGCCAAGGTGAAGGAAAAGGCGCTCGGCGAGGAAGTCATCAGCAGCCTGTCGCCTGGCCAGGCGCTGGTCGGCGTGGTACAGCGCGAGCTGACCGCGATCATCGGCGGCGACTACGAAGGCAAGGCGGTCGAACTCAATCTCGCCGTCACGCCGCCCGCCGTCATCCTGATGGCCGGTCTGCAGGGCGCGGGTAAGACTACTACGGTCGGCAAGCTCGCCAAGCTCCTGCGCGAGAAGTACAAGAAAAAAGTGCTTACGGTTTCTTGCGACGTCTACCGCCCCGCCGCTATCGCGCAGTTGAAGACGGTGACCGAGCAGGTCGGCGCGGACTTCTTCCCGTCCGAGCCGGACCAGAAGCCGGTGGATATCGCGCGTGCCGCGGTGGACTGGGCCAAGCGCCACTATCACGACGTGCTGCTGGTCGACACGGCCGGCCGTCTCGGTATCGACGAAGCGATGATGCAGGAAATCGCGGCGCTGCACGCTGAGCTGAAGCCGGCGGAAACGCTGTTCGTGGTCGACGCGATGCTCGGCCAGGACGCGGTCAACACCGCCAAGGCGTTCAGCGACGCGCTACCGCTCACCGGCGTGGTGCTCACCAAGCTCGACGGCGATTCGCGCGGCGGTGCCGCGTTGTCCGTGCGCCATGTGACGGGCAAGCCGATCAAGTTCGTCGGCGTCGCCGAAAAGCTCGACGGTCTGGAAATTTTCTATCCGGACCGGATGGCGAACCGGATTCTCGGCATGGGCGACATTCTCGCCCTCGTCGAAGAAGCGCAGCGCGGCGTCGACGTAGAAGCCGCGCAGAAGCTCGCCAACAAGGTCAAGAAAGGCGGCGACTTCGACCTCAACGATTTCCGCGCCCAACTCACGCAGATGAAGAGCATGGGCGGCCTGTCGTCGCTGATGGACAAGCTGCCCGCACAATTCCAGCAGGCCGCCGCCGGCGCCAACATGGGCATGGCCGAGTCGCAGATGCGCCGCATGGAAGGCATCATCAATTCGATGACGCCCACCGAGCGCGCCAAGCCGGAGCTGATCAAGGCCACCCGCAAGCGCCGCATCGCAGCGGGCGCGGGCGTGCAGGTGCAGGAGGTCAACCGGATGCTGAATCAGTACGAGCAGATGCGCACCATGATGAAGAAGCTGAAGGGCGGCAACCTGCAGAAGATGATGCGCGGCATGAAGGGCATGCTACCCGGCATGCGCTAGAGCCGAGCCAGGCCCCGGGACGATCCGGCCGGCGTTGCCGCGGGTCATCTCTACGACCAGGGCGCGCGTTTCCGGAAGCGCGGGTATATGCTGTAGCGCGCGCCGTCGTTATCGCAGTTGTTCTTTTTACACTAATGTATACAGATACTCCCCGCCAGACGTCATGAATCGCGAAGAAGCTCTCCACATATTCAGCCACTCCGAAGAAATCGTTTCGGCCCAGGACGTCAACGCGTCGATCAGCGGAATGGCCGCAGCCATCGCTGCCGAAATGAGCGAGGAGTTCCCGCTCGTGCTGTCGGTGATGGGCGGCGCGGCGGTGTTCACCGGCATGCTGTTGCCGCACCTCGATTTCCCGCTCGAATTCGACTACATCCACCTCACCCGCTACCGCAACACCACCAAGGGCGGCAGCGAGATGCAATGGCGCGTGGCGCCGGCGGAGTCGGTGAAGGACCGTGTCGTGCTGGTGCTCGACGACATCCTCGACGAAGGCGAGACCATGGCCGCGATCCGCGACCGCATCCTCGATATGGGCGCGAAGCGCTTCATGAGCGCGGTGCTGTGCGAGAAGATCATTCCCAAGGCCAAGCCGCTGCGCCCGGACTTCTGCGGCTTCGAAGTGCCGGACCGCTATGTGTTCGGCTGCGGGATGGACGCGAAGGGATACTGGCGCAACCTGCCCACGATTCGTGCGTTGACCGACGGGGCGTAAGCGAAGCTGGTTTGAAGTTGGGTGTTTAAGGTTTGAGCGCGGCTGGATCGACCCGGCCGTGCAGAAAAAAAGCGGCCCGTGCGTGGGCCGCTTTTTTGTTTGTCGCCGTTGTTTGTCGCCGCGGCCGACTCACAGTTGATGCACGAAAGACCGGATGCCACCGAGCATCATCTCCACCGAGATCGCCACCAGCACCAGGCCCATCAGCCGCTCGAACGCCATCATTGCGCGCTCGCCCAGCCAGCTCTGAATGCGCTCCGCCAGCATCAGCACGATCGCGCAGACAATCATCGTGACGCACAGCGCGCCGATCCATTCGAGCATTTTGCCGGGCGCCTGGGACGTCAACAGCATCACCGTGGCGAGCGCCGAGGGACCGGCCAATGCCGGGATGGCGAGCGGCACGATCAGCGGCTCGCCGCCGCGGGTGTCACCGCCCAACGGACCGTCAGGGTGCGGGAACACCATCCTGAGCGCGATCAGAAACAGGACGATACCGCCACCGATCCGCAAAGACTGGTCGGTCAGGTTCATCATCCGCAGAAAGCGCTCGCCGCTCACCATGAACGCCAGCAGGATCACAAACGCAATCGCCACCTCGCGCAGAATGACCACCGCGCGCCGCTTGGGCGCCACCCCGCGCAGGCAACTGACGAAGAGCGGGATGTTGCCTAGCGGGTCGGTAATCAGAATCAGCAGGACGGTCGCAGACAGGAAGGTGTACTCCACCGCCCGCTCCGCCTAGTTCGCCAGTGCTGCGCGAACCTTCTCCGTCACCGCCTGCGCTGCGCCTTCGACCGGCAGCAGCGTCGCTTCGGTGTCGCGGCGGCCCTGATACTCGATCTTGCCGTCCTTCAGGCCACGGTCGCCGATCACCAGACGGTGCGGCACGCCGATCAGTTCCCAGTCGGCGAACATCACGCCCGGACGCTCGCCACGATCGTCGAGAATCACGTCAACACCGGCTGCGACCAGTTCCGCATAGAGCTTGTCGGCCTGCTCGCGCACGGCTTCGCTGCGGTCATAGCCCATCGGGCACAGCACGACTTCAAACGGCGCAATCGCTTCCGGCCAGATGATGCCCTTGTCGTCGAAGTTCTGTTCGATCGCCGCGCCGAGGATACGCGTGACGCCGATGCCGTAGCAGCCCATTTCCATCGGCTGCGGCTTGCCGGTTTCGTCCAGATACGTGGCGTTCATGGCTTCCGAATATTTCTTGCCGAGCTGGAACACGTGGCCCACTTCGATACCGCGGCAAATGTCGATGACGCCCTTGCCGTCCGGCGACGGGTCGCCCTTCTGGACATTGCGGATGTCTGCGACGACCGGCTCCGGCAGATCGCGGCCCCAGTTCACACCGGTGATGTGGTAATCCACCTCGTTCGCGCCGACCACGAAGTCGCTCATGTTCGCGACCGTGCTGTCCGCGATCACCTTGACCGGCTTCTTCGTGTTGATCGGACCGAGGTAGCCCGGCGGCGTGCCGAAGGTCTCGACGATCTCGGCTTCCGTTGCCATGCGGAATTCGGCCAGGCCCGGCAGCTTGCTCGCCTTGATTTCGTTCAGGTCGTGATCGCC
>Ga0116227_10016470_pt1 | contig 10603 bp, 10 predicted proteins | sample S1TSphgellanicum_FD_89693 | JGI IMG/M metagenome (GOLD analysis project Ga0116227, IMG submission 89693) | Host-associated microbial communities from peat moss isolated from Minnesota, USA - S1T2_Fb - Sphagnum magellanicum MG | ecosystem: Host-associated > Plants > Peat moss > Unclassified...
AGCTTCAGGCACAGAAGGCGGCTGGTCATGGAACACCAGCCTCTCGTACAAGTCGCCAATCGGGCTCATCCCTTACGTGACTGTATCGCGCCAGGATACGATAGTCGCGGGTCAAGGGTCGGAGATTTATCCTGTTGCTGTTCTGACCAACGGGGTGCTGGGTCAATCGGACCTCCTGGAAGGCGGCGTGAAGGGTGAGTTTCTCAACAAAAAACTCTATACGGCCGTATCGGTCTACAAGCAGAAACGCACGCAAGCAGGCGCCGAGAGCGCGCTTACCAATCAGATTCTTCAGACCAAAGGGGTCGAAGCCGAAGTTCGTTGGTCGGTTGACCGGCATCTGCTTGTTACAGGAGCATTTACACATCTGTCGGTAATCAATCTAAACGCGCTGGCGACTGGATCATATTTCAACTACTTGGGCGCGGGCAATTTCCCCGGCATAAACCCGGCGCTTACATTCGGCGGTTCGGAAATTGGCGATATCCCAATAACAACCACAAAAGCGGCCGAGCGTCCTGGCGAGCCCAAGAACATCGCCTCGGGGACGGCCACGTATGCGTTCGACAATGGTATCGCGTTCAGCGGCGACGTCAGTCATATCGATTCCGTTTACTCGGATTACACCCAGACCATCAAACTTCCGGCCTATTGGCTGGCCGATGTGGGCGCATCCTACACCACGGGACATTGGTTGTTCCGCGTTGTCATGAAGAATGCAAACAACGCGCGGTATTTCCGCGCAGGCGGCCAGGACATTTTTGGCGCTGACATCGTTCTGCCGCAGTTGCCGCGTAGTTGGCAGGCGACTATCAAGTACAAATTCTGACGCGTTTTATTAGGGTATGCGGCGCAGCGGCGGGTATCGCCGCCGCGCTCTCATTTTTGAAGAAGATTGAGCCTTTTTTTAAAATTGCGGACGTGGACCCGGCGAGTCTAAGAATGAGCGCGCGGCCATAACAGGTGAAGAGTCCCTGTCGGCGTTGCGTGAGCCCGCACTTTGTGATGGCTTGAAGAACTGCGGCATTCAATCCAACCTGAGGTAAGCATGGTGCGCCCTAAAACACGCTATCTCCTGGGGACACCGCTGCTGGTCATGCTGGCAAGCACGGTCGCCATCGCCGATCCTCCAGCGCAAGTTGCCGATGCCCAGCCGGAGACTTCCGACGTTGCGGTGTTGCCACCGCCGACACCTCGGTGGGTCTATATTGCGGGTGGATTTTCACAGTCCGGGGTGCGTATCGTCGACGCCGACAGCGGTCAGATGAGGGGCACTCTGGAAGCCGCGCTTTTGTCCAATCTGGCCTTAGACCCCAAAGGCCGTTATTATTACGTCGCAGAAACCATGTGGACCAAGGTCAACCGTGGCATCCGGCAGGATATGGTTTCGATCTATGACGCGAAGGATCTCAATCTGCTGGCTGAAGTGCCGATACCAAGCCGCCTTCTAATCGGTAACAACATCCAGAATTTTGTGATCAGCGCCAATGGGAAGCTGGGTTTTGTCTACACCATGATGCCATCTTCGGCGATCCTGGTCGTAGATCTCGACAAGCGCAAGATGCTGGAGACCGTTCCGGTTCCAGGTTGTGCGGCTTTGTTTCCCAACGGGCCCGATGGCGTATCGGCGCTCTGTTCGGACGGCTCGATGGCAACATTGTCCTTCGCAGCCGGCAAACCTTCGCTGTCGAAGAGTGCGCCGTTCTTTTCCGCGAGCGATGATCCTGTGTACGATTCCGTCATGGTTGATAAAACCAAAGGCCTGGGGACTTTCCTCAGTTATACAGGGATGCTCTATACTGTCGCGCTTGGATCGAGCCCGCAATTCTCAAGGCCTTGGTCGATCCAGGTCGCCGCCGGTTTGCAGGTGGCCCATCCCGCTCCGCTCGACGTAAACTGGCTCCCTGGCGGTCACCAACCGTTCGCCTTGAACCGCGTTACAGGCAAGATCTATGTGCTGATGCACGTCGGGGAACAGTGGAGCCATAAGGCGCCCGCCGAGGAGATCTGGGAACTGGATGGCGCAACACACACCCTCATCAGCCGCCATCCTGCGCCGGGTAAGGTAACGACAATCCAGGTCAGTCAGGAAGGTAGGTCGCTTGTTTATGTCGGCGACGATGACGGCGCGGTTTGGATTTTGGACGGCGAGACGTTGAAGACCAAGCGTATGATCGAGCGGATCGGTGGCGGTAACCTGTTCGTGGCCGATCCCTCCTGAGCGTGCATGGCTCCAGCAAAGACGGATGCCGAATGGGTCTGAGCCAATTCATTCGCCCGCAACGCAGACCCGCATGATCAGCCAAACCGGCGAAATTTTCCCGAGGATCCGTTCATGAGAAAGACCTTCCAGCCCGACCGCTTTGGCGAAGTCCTCACCCGGCGGCTCGCCGGTCACACTTCGCGGCGCAGCCTGCTGAATAAGCTCGGCCTCGCCCTGGCTGCAGCACCTGTTTTCCCGTTGCTGCCGGTCAGTCGCGCCCATGCAGCGACTCCTGCAGGTTCGCCCGAGGGCCGGACCCAATTCGCCCGCAACGCTCAGACGACCGATAACACGAAATGCGATTATTGGCGGTATTGCGCGATCGATGGCTTTTTGTGCAGTTGCTGTGGTGGAGGCGTCCACACCTGTCCCCCCGGTTCCGAGCCGTCGCCTGTATCGTGGATAGGCACATGCGTGAACCCGGACGACAGCAAGGCGTACCTCATCGCCTACCGCGATTGCTGCGGCAGGGCGCAGTGCGGCCAATGTGAATGTGACAACAACGACCGCGCGACCCAAGTCTACCAGCCCCAGACAGACAACAACATCGTCTGGTGCTTCGGGACGAACAATACCGAGTACCACTGTTCTACCGCCGCGCTTGTTGGGGCTGCGGAATGAGATCATCTGCAATAGTGGCCGGCACGGCGGCGTTCGCCTTTGGTCTCGCGCCGATCGCCACACCGGCCTCTTCGGTATCGCAGGGCGCGGCGGTTTTTGAAAGCCGCTGCCAAGTCTGCCACCAGAGCGGCGGCGTGGGCGTCGGGGGCCAGTTTCCCCGCCTGGCCGGGCGTGCTGCAGTCATCGCCACCAGCCCCGAAGGCCGCCAATTCCTGTCCTCGCTCATGATCAATGGCATGAGTGGTGTGGTAAAGGTTGACGGGCAGAAAATCATTGGTGTGATGCCGGCATTCGACAGCCTCACAGACGCCGAGGCGGCGTCCGTTCTGACCTATATCTCGGGACTCGAGGCGGATAAGGTAAAGCCTGCACCGTTCAAGATCGCCGACATCGCAGCAGCGCGCCTATCCGGAAAGCACCCCCCCACAGATATGGCGAGAAGGCGCAATCAACTCGCTGCCGATGGCATCATACCGTGAGAGTGAACATCGCAGTTTCCGGTCTTTCCGCAGCGCGAGGATTTGTCATCATGCTTTTGCTTGGCGCGTCCTTTCCCGCAAGTGCAACGCAGGCGCCGCTGAATCCGGCGCGGATAAATTATCTCGGCCAATGCGGTGGCTGCCACGGTCTGCAGGGGGACACTGCACCCGCACCCGTCCCCGTGCTGCGTGGACGGATCGGTTATTTCATGCGGAGCGTGTCGGGGCGAGAGTATTTAATCCGGCTTCCCAACGTGTCGCGCGCCAAAATCGATGATGACGCGCTGGCGGCGATGATGAATTTCGTCGTCGCGGCGTTTGGCCCGTATTCCGGCCCCGCAAAGACCAGGCTGTTTAGCGCGGATGAGGTTCGAAGACTAAGGAATCGCGCGATGTTCGGTGCGGAAATCGAGCTGACGCGGCGAAGCGTTGTCAATGAACTTGTTCGAGATCATGGGGCGCCGGCGTCTCTCCAGTTGAGCTACCCGGGTCAAGCAATTGCGTCCCGGCATTGAGACACCAATGGCCGCGATCTCCATGGCCGATGTCCGCGGCAAAGGGCTCTGCTCTTTACACCAGACTATCGATGCCATGGCACCTAGCGTGCGCTCATTTTTCGAGTTCAACCTGCCATATATTGTAATTGCTAGAGCGCACGCAAGGGATTAACTGGATGTCGGGCGGCGACTTGTCCAGATCCGATAGGATGCCACATCGCTTCAAATCATTAAATATTTGTCAGTGTTCTAGAAGCTGTGATGCATGCCGTCCGCTTGGTCTGATGACTACGAAATGGAGACTGATCATGACCGATGATAACCTCTTTAAAGGGAACAAACTAAGCGAGGCGATCGGCTATGAGATCCATGACTTCGACGTCAAAACGCTCAGCGAGGGGGCGCAGGCCGATCATATTAGAAACCTCCTGTTTGAGCATCAGGTGCTGTGCATCCGTGATCAGGAACTGGAGCCGGACGACGTGCTCGCATTCGTAAGTCTGCTCGGCACACCTGACAAACACTTGCTTCAGAAGGCCAGGCCAGATTATCAAGAGATCGGAATTCTTTCGAACATTGTCGAAAATGGGGAGGCGATCGGCTCTGCCAATGTAGGCTTCGCCTGGCATACTGACCATGCGTTCATGGCGCAGCCGGTGGCCTACACGATACTGTATGCTATTGATGTGCCGGCAGAAGGCGGTGATACCGAATTCGCCAGCCTCTACAAAGCATACGATGCACTTCCCCAAGCGGAAAAGGACTTTCTCCGACCGCTGAAGGGCAAATTTAGCTATGCGAAGCTTCACGCGTCGAACACTTACTCGGGTGGCAATGCCGCTCCCCTGACCGCAGAGCAGCGCGAGAAAACCCCTGATGTGGTGCACCCACTGGTGCGAATTCACCCGCATACGGGACGCGAAGGAATGTACATCAATCTGGGAGATTTCGCTGGCGTCGATGGCTTGCCGGATGACGAGATGACCGCCCGCATTCGCGGGTGGTTCGAGTTCGCCATCGACAACTTCTTTTATGCCCACAAGTGGCGTCCGCGCGATCTTCTTTTTTGGGATAACCGCGGCCTTATTCACCAGGCGACCGAATATGACCGGGCTGCCTATCGTCGGCAGGTCTACCGTATGACGGTTACCGGCGAGAAGCCGATTGGATGGGGTGACCTTCACTCTCGGCCGTAGGCACAGACGCCATTTCCCCGATAATTTCCTAGTAGCTGGAAGACTGGCAATGGCGCGAATGGCTACAAACTGGCGGCCCGTAATTGTCCTGAGTTGCTTAATAGGTAACACGGTCACAGGCGTCCCCATACTTTTGGCGACATTCGGCGTATTTCTGGTGCCGATTACGCGCGAGCTCGGGTGGCCACGCGCGGCGTTCAGTGTTGTGCTGCTTATTTCGGCCACAGCCGGGTTCATCTGCTATCCTCTTGCGGGGCGTCTCGCCGATCGATACGGCGTTCGCCGCGTCGCCATGGCGGGAAACATCTGCTTCGGGCTGGCGGTGGCCGCTCTCTCGCTTATCATGCCATCGCACATTGTGGTCTACGGGCTTTACGCTCTGACTGGAAGCGCGGCGACGTTTTACAGCGTGGTCGTCATGTCCAAATCCATTCGGCTGTGGTTCGACCGCAGGCATGGATTGCTGTTCGGTTTGACCAACGCCTGCGGCATCAACCTCGGTGCGGCATGCAGCCCGATCATTGCGGTGTGGCTGATCAAAATGTTAGGCTGGCACGCCGCCTACATTGCGCTCGGTGCTATCGTGATTGGCGTGGGGCTGCCGGCGGCCTTTCTGCAGCGCGCGCCTGCATCCGTCGGGCCGATCCTGGCGGCCAGCGAAGCCAAGATCGTCCTAAAGGGGGACATTGCAGAGGCGCGCGGACAATCTGCCTACTGGCGGTTGTTGATCGCTATCGCTTTGGGGGGAGGTTCGTTCAACGCCTTGGCCACCCATATCGTGCCCCTTTTGACGGATCGTTCGATCCCGCTCGGCATCGCAACTACCGCGTTCGCGATCCAGGCCCTGGTAAGCGCCGGGTGGCAAATTACTTTGGGCGCTCTGCTCGACCGCACAGATAGCCCGAGAATTGGCGGGATCATGATGGGAGTTTCGATTTTCGGGTTCGTCCTGATTGGTTTCGGCGGCAGCGCGGCGCAAGTGATCGCCGGGGCCGCTCTGTTTGGCATGGGCACCGGTACCGAATATGCGGTTCTGCCGATATGCGTCGCACGCTATTTCGGGCCTCGAACGTTCAGCAGCATTTATGGCCGGATTATGTCGCTCTCGGTGTTACTCGCCGGGGTGGCACCGGTGTTCATGGACATCGCCTTTGACCGCACCGGAAACTATCGCCTGGCGCTGATCGGATTCAGCGCCGCGGTCGCGGTCAGCGCGGTGCTGGTCTTCACTTTGCCTCGCTACAGCAGCTCTCGGCGAGGAACTGCGCAGCTGGTTGACCGAGCGCAGCGTCAATCCTCGGATAGCGAGGCTAGTCTTGGGGCCGGCAAATGAGCGCCGACATCGACATTGGTCGTCCTGAAGCAAGGACATCACCTCAGAGCAGTTGAGCGAACAGCTTCAGCAGCAGAATAATCGCGGCAGGACGTTGTCCGGTCTATTCCTCGAAAAGGTCAATAAAACGTATGTTAGAACTCACCGAGCCAACGGCGTGGTGCAAATGAACAGCTCGCTGTTTCTAAAAAATGCTGATGTCATAGTAACAATGGACACCGGACGCCGCGAATTACGTGGCGGTTCGATCCATGTTGTAGGTGATCAGATCGCGGCGATCGGCACAGACTTGGCCGTGCCAGATGGTGTTGACGATGTCATCGACTTGACCGGGCATCTGGTTTGCCCCGGGTTGATCAACACCCACCATCATATGTTTCAAAGTCTGACTCGCGTAATTCCGGGCGCCCAGAACGGCAGCTTGTTCGGGTGGTTGCAGACGCTCTACCCGATCTGGTCGGGTCTTACCCCAGAGATGGTGCGTATCTCGACGCAGACCGCCATGGCCGAATTGCTGATGAGCGGCTGCACGACATCTTCCGACCACCTCTACCTGTTCCCCAACGGCTCGCGACTTGATGACAGTATCGAAGGGGCGCGACAAATCGGCATGCGATTCCACGCATCTCGCGGCAGCATGAGCATCGGCGAGAGCCTTGGCGGATTACCGCCCGACGTGCTGGTGGAGAATGAATCAGAAATACTGCGCGACAGCGAACGCGTGATCGACGCCTTTCATGATCCGCGACCCCGTTCCATGTTGAGAGTGGTCCTCGCACCATGCTCTCCGTTTTCGGTTAGCCGTGAGCTGATGCGTGACAGCGCACTGCTGGCGCGCGAGCGGGGCGTGAGCTTGCACACCCACCTTGCGGAGAACTCCGACGACGTTTCGTATAGCCTGGAACGCTTCAGCAGGACGCCTGCTCAATATGCGGAGGATCTGGGCTGGCTGGGTCCTGACGTATGGCATGCTCATTGCGTTCATCTCGATGCCGAGGGCATCGATCTGTTCGGTCGCACGCGGACAGGCGTTGCGCATTGCCCATGCTCCAATATGAGGCTGGGGTCGGGTATTGCACCGGTGATCGATATGCTCAGGGCTGGGGTTCCGGTGGGTATCGGCGTCGATGGCTCTGCTTCCAATGACAGCGGGGATATGCTCGGCGAATTGCGACAGGCAATGTTGCTCCAGCGTGTGCAGTCCGGCGCAGGAAGCATCACCGCGCGACAGGTTATTGAGCTCGGGACGCTGGGCGGCGCAAGCGTGCTTGGACGGGATGATATTGGCGAACTGGCACCGGGCATGGCGGCAGATATTGCGGCATTCGACTTACGTTCCCTGCCACTGGCCGGGGCGCTGCACGATCCGGTAGCAGCGCTGATTTTCTGTGGGCCACTGCGCAGCGCCTACACGGTGGTGAACGGCCAGGTCGTGGTGCGCGAAGGTCGACTGGAAACTCTGAATTTGGAGGCATTGTGTCTCCGCCATAATGCGCTGGCGAGGAAGTTGCTGGATGATTGAGCCGCAACGCCTGCTCCAATCATTGAGGCACATCGGGGTGGTAGCTCGCAATTCGCTGATGCGAGGTTGCGGGCAACCTCGCCGGGCCGTCGGTTGACTTGCCGATATCAATCCTGATATCTTCTTTAAGAAGCCAATGATTTCGATAGTGCGTAATACTAGTTCCGGAATCGAAACGACCGCACCATCCTGATTCTTGAATTGACGAGTCAATCCCAATATATTTTTTCGAATATCCAGAGAGAGGCCAATGCTTTCAAGGTTTAGTCTCTATTTCGATGAGGTCGCTCGTTGTGGATCTATCAGGCAAGCCTCTGAACGATTACGTATCGCGTCATCGGCCGTCAATCGACAAATACAGCAGATGGAGACGCAACTAGGCGTTAAGCTCTTCGAGCGAACATCGCAAGGCTTGAACCTTACCGCCGCGGGTGAAATCGTCCTGACTTTTGTGCGTCGCTGGCGGCATGAAGCCGCCGCACTGAAGAGCGGGATTGATGATCTCGTGGATTTGCGGCGCGGCGAAGTCTCGATCGCCGTCGTCGAGGGGGCGCTGGATTTTCTCGGACGTCATCTCTGCAAGTTTTCCGAGCTCTATCCGGGGATGCAATATAACGTGCGGGTCGCTGGTTCGCCCGGTGTGGTTGACCTCCTACTCAAGGGTGAAGCGGACATTGGCCTTGCATTTCCCGGCAGCAGCTCTGCAATTCGCGTTGAGTGCGCGCTTCTCGGCCGCTTCGGCGCTGTGGTCTTGCCCTCACACCCGATAGCTGCATTGAAACAAATCAGTGTGATCGATTGCAACAACTTTCCCTTAGTAATTCCGGGCGAGTCACAAGCGCTGCGGGGACTCATCGATGAACTTTGGCGCGAATATACAGGGGACGAGCCCCGCGCCATCACTGTGGGAAACACTGTGGGGACCATAAAAGAGTTGGTTATAGCTGGGATTGGCGTGGCTATCTTGAGCGAAAACGATGTCAGGTTGGAAATTGACCTAGGGTTGCTGGCCTTTGTGCCTTTGACTGGAAGATTGGTTCGTCCCTCGAATATCTCTGTCATCTCTGCGGTGGGTCGGACGCTTTCGCCGGCCGCATCCCGTCTGTTGCAACATTTTGCCGACGGCATGAAAAAGGAGATCGATTTGGCAGCGTCGCGCTGGGGCCCCAGCAATCTGGCCAGAGGATAAGCGCATTGCCAGAAGGGATAGTTGGAATACCACGCGCGCCATGAAACAGAGGCATTATGCTTTCACGGTTCAGTATCTATTTTGACGAGGTCGCCAGGCGCGGATCAATCCGGGAGGCATCAGACCGCCTGGGTATCGTCGCATCCGCAGTCGAACGCCAAATTGTCCTGATGGAGGCAAGACTCGGGGCAAAGCTCTTCGAACGCACGCCGGGTGGGCTGAAACTAACAGCAGCCGGTGAACTGATGGCCACTTATGTTCGTCGCTGGCAGCGCGAGAAGGCGCAGATCAAAGGTCAAATCGACGAACTCCAGGGACTTCGCCGAGGCGAGGTTTCGATCGCGGTCGTTGAGGGCTCATTGGGATTCTTCGGACGGGTTCTGTCTCAATTCCGAGAGAAGTATCCGGGCGTTACGTACTCCGTCAGCGTGGCGGGCACTAAAAAAATCGCTTCGGACGTGTTGGCCGGCGTCACGGAAATCGGCTTGACGTTCAACCACGAAGATAACTCAGGTTTGAGAGTGGAGCGGACCTTGATCTACCAAGTTGGTGCCGTGGTCCCACCCGCTCATCCCTTGGCGCAGCACGAAGAAGTGAGCGTCTTGGAGTGTAACGACTATCCGTTGATAATTCCAAACGAAAGCATATCGTTACGCGCTATCATCGATCAGGCCTGGAAGCGAAATGCAGGGATTTCGCCGCGGGCGGTGGCGGTGGCAGACAGTATTGCGTCTATCAAGATGCTGACAAAGTCTGGACTTGGCGTTGGAATACTAACTCCCATTGATATTATTCATGAACTTTACTACGAATCACTAGTATTCGTACCGCTCAAGGGCAACCATATACCGCTTTCGATCCTCTCTCTTATTTCAGCATCAGGGCGGATGCTATCTGTCCCGGCTTCCCTTCTGCTTCAGCAAATCGCCACAGCGATGATGAACGAAGCGGTCCCACAAATTTGACTGCTTTAGGCACGACTGAATCCGTCTGACGTCTGCGAGGGTCTCTGACGTCGTTTTTTGATCGGCAAAGAACGAGGGCCGAAATGGACCACCGACTTCGCCACCAGAGCGTATGAAACGGTGATTAACCCGGCTAGGGGCATCAATCGTGCAAGGGGCATCTCCGGGATCGATCTTTCCGGCAGGCCAATCCGCCTTGGGTGGGATGAACACTACGCCCGCGCAGGAGCGCCGCAACCCCCATTTGTCCGGCCGAGTTACCGCCCTGCGGTCGGCGCCCGCACCACCCGGAAAAATGCAGGTTTCCCTGCGGCTGCGCCTCCGGTGCGGCGCCCCCTCAATCGCGGGCTGCGCTTGGGTTCATCCCGGCGGGATCGGCCCGCCGGATTGATCTGGAGTTATTCCCATGAACAAGGTTTTCCTGTCCGGCCGCATCACCTCCGACATCAGCCGCTTCGGCACCGACAGCAAAGGCGGCGTCAGCTTCACCCTCGTCACCAGCCGCCCGGTCATCAAGGACGGCGAAGTCCAGAAAGGC
>Ga0116227_10016471_pt1 | contig 10603 bp, 12 predicted proteins | sample S1TSphgellanicum_FD_89693 | JGI IMG/M metagenome (GOLD analysis project Ga0116227, IMG submission 89693) | Host-associated microbial communities from peat moss isolated from Minnesota, USA - S1T2_Fb - Sphagnum magellanicum MG | ecosystem: Host-associated > Plants > Peat moss > Unclassified...
CGCCCGCCCAGCCGCGGCACCACCGTATCGCGGGGGTTGTCGAAGACCCAGGCATAGTCGCCGCGGCAGGACTCGCACCATCGGCCCAAGCGGGCATGCAACCCTTCAGGGTCGGTGGGATCGAGGAACTCGACCAGGCGCGACAATCGGCGCGCTTCGGGCGCCAGGGCCAGCGTGCCGCGCAGGGCCTGATCGAGATCGGCCGCCTCCCGAACCGCGCCTCCGCGCTGTTTTGGGTTTGAACCACTGCTCAGTTCGCGAAGCCATGTTTTCAGGAATTCAACGTTGGCCGCCGTCGCGGGCAGCTGCAAGGGATTAAATCCCGTGGCAATGCCGTTCTTCAATGGCAGGTACTCGCCATCCAGCGCTCGGGCCAATATCTCGAGGCCCCGATCCTTGTCGAAAATAACCTGGGTCACCCCTTGGCGCGCCAGCATGGCGATCAGGAATCCGATGAACACCGTCTTGCCGGAACCGGTGGGCCCGCAGATCAACGTATGCCCTGTATCTTTGCGGCTGCCGCCGTCAGGCTCCGACAAGTCGCTGGCATGCAGTGAGAAGTAATACGGCGAGCGGGCGCTGCTGACAAAAAGGCTCAAGGCGTCGCCCCAGTGATTGCCGCTGGCGCGGCCGGCGGGAAAATTATGAAAGGGCACCATGGCCGCGAAGTTGCGTGACGTGATGGGCGCTTTGCGCGGCCGCAACGGAAAGTTGCCCGGCAGCTGCGCCCAAAAGCCCGCTTCGAGTGCAAGATCCTCGCGAGCCACCAACATGCCCGTATCCGCCAAGTAACTGCGCGCCAATGCCACGCTGTCGTTGAGCGCCTTCAGCCGGGCACCGTCCGCGCGCTTAAGATCCGTCGGCACCACATCGGTGAGAATTTGGAGCGTGAAATGATGATCGCCCATGACGAAATCGTTGCTGGTCAACGCATCCAGCGCGTCATTGAGCTCGGCTGCCTGCGACACCGCAAAATCTCCGGCATTGGCCATGCGATTGGCCTGGCGCTGCAGCAGGGCCTGACCTGCGGACTTCGTCAAGAAGGAAAATGATTGCGTGGCGATGAAGGCGAATGGCGCGGACAGCAGACGGTTGTACATGCCCACCGCGCTGGGCGTGGGATACTCCTTGATGCCCAGCATGGCGCCGACGCGCGTTGAGGTCGGCGCGCGATACTCGATGGTCTCGGTGCCGAACAGCAATCGTGAAGTCGCGAGCGCACCTGAAAGCGGCCCCTGTGGCAGCGGTATGCGCTGCCACTCGCCGTTGATGAGCAGTGCCAGGTACTCGAGCAGCGAAGAACAATATTGGCGCTCGAACTGATAAGTCCCCAAGACTTCGGGTTCATAGCGGCTCAAGGCAGCGAGCAGGGTTTGTGCCAGCTTCTCGCAAGCGTCCAAGGAATCAGCCAGCATGGCGTGGGTTGCCTGATTCGCCGTTCGCGACAATATCTGGGTGACAATACCGGGCGCGATACCGGCAACGGGTCGAAACACCACCGCAAGATAGAGCTCGTTCACCATCAGCGTCTCGTTCGCCAAACGCCGGTGATACTTGACATGCAGGGCATCGGCGAAGCCCTCAGACTTCGTGGCCGAAAGGGCCATGATGGGCGTGTCGGCACGGCGCCGCACGACGTGACTCCACAGGGCGACGTTGGGACTGGCGATGTTTCGCCACAAGACATTCAGCCTTTCGTGCCAGTTGTTAAGATCGGCATCGTCCTTGCTTTCGAAACTCGCTCCCCCTAAGCGAAACACCTGCACGTAGTCGCCGAGCGAAGTGCGGATGACGGCCGGCGCGACATGAGCGCTATACGGAATGCGGTCCGCCGCATTTATTTCGCGCCGCATGGCCGAAGCATTTGCCAACCACGTCATGACATCTCCTTGGAACATGCATGCAGTGTGCATGGGAGACTGTCGAAGCTGGAGTCGATTAAATACGGGCTTTAGGGAGAAATGGCGCGTCACGCCTGGACATCATTGTGATAATTAAGTAGCATCATGATGCTATGAGAACGACTTTGACGTTGGATGAAGACGTCGCTGCCCGGCTGAAGGCAGAGGCGAGACGCACCGGCCGGTCTTTCAAAACCGTAGTGAACGAACGGTTACGCATGGCGCTGACTCAAACCGCCACGGTGAAGCAGCTCAAACCCTTCAAGGTCGAGTCTCGGTCAATGGGTGCGCTCATGTCGTTCGACAACATCGGTGCTGCCCTCGAAGAGTTGGAAGGTCCCTTCCACCGGTGAAGCTCGTCGACGTCAACGTCTTGCTGTACGCGTACAACCAAGAAGCGTCTGAGCATGCGGCTTGCAGAGCTTGGTTGGAGGCAGCGTTCAACGCAGATGAGCTTGTCGCAGTGCCCTGGCTTACAATCCTGGCATTTCTGCGTATCACGACGAATTCTAAAGCCTATAAGCGGCCTTTAAAGAACAAGCAGGCCTGCGAGATTGTCGGTAGTTGGATTGCGAGACCCAATGTAAGAGTGATCGAGGCCGGTGAGCGATTCTGGGAAATTCTACAGGGTCAAATAGTGGAGGCCCAGGTCAGCGGACCCCTGGTGAGCGATGCTTCCCTGGCCGCTCTTGCCATGGAACACGGAGCGTCCATGGTTTCGGTCGACCGAGACTTTCGGCGATTCCGTGGTCTTCGGCTGATTGATCCAACTGAAGCGACTGGTCGCTAGCGGCTAAGTTGAATGACGGGCTTCCGACCGACGCCGTCCCTTACGATCCGGCAGATCCAACACCAACGGACTGTAGCTGCTGGCGCGCCACAGGCGCAGGTTTGCCATCAGCGCGGGCAGCCGGGTGCGCGCCCACAACAAGATCAGATCGAAGAAGCGGGCGTCGCGCACGCAAAGAAGCGCGCAGACCCCGTGAATCGGCAGACACAAGAGCAGCGTCAGCAGATTCTTGGTCAGCAGAAACGCCTCCATGGTGAACACCATATTGAACAGCAGAGCCGAGTAAGTGACGCCCCAGCGCATGGAGGGCCGCGTGGCGCCGACGAACAGCGGATCGGCAATGAGTCCGGGGTTACGTTCATTCATCTTAGACGGCGAACATGCCGCGAACCCAGGTCACGATCTGCGGAGCGCCGAAGCCGATGGCTATGCCTAAGATCGCGCCAATGCACCACCCCCAGCTCATACGGTTCGCCATGGCCATGCCGCCGAGCACCATGACCAGGATGATGGCCACCGGCGTCAGCCACGCGAGGATGTTGCTCTGTAAAGACGTCGCGCCCGTCATGAATGGCGAGGCCTGCGCCAAAACCAAATCCGGCGTGAAGTAAAGGCAGATGATGAAAAGAACCAAGAATAGCGGACGGGGGTGATGCATGGCGGAAATCCTTTTCCGGTTGAGTTAGATGCGCGGGTGCTTAGATCTCGGTCTCCAAGGCACCCATTTCCTTTTCATCGCGGCGTGCGGCGAATTCCTCACGCTTGGCACGGCCCGGTGCGCCGAAACGGAAGCTCTGGACCACATGGGCGTAGTCGTACACCTTCGAACCGGATTTATCGGTCCAGTTGTTGGCGCGCACCTGCGCCTGCAGGATGAGCTGATCGCCCTTGCGACAGTTCTTGGCGATGGCTTCGCCAAGGCTGTCGAAAGCGACGAAATACACACTCGTCGCCACCTCGCGCGGATGACCGTGATCGTCCTTCCCTGCATAGTCGTTGCCGACCAACACGAGGTTGGTGTACGTGGTGTCGCCCTTGGTGGCGAGTTCCGGATCCTTCGCGAGATTTCCGACCGCGGTCAAAGTGAAGCTGTTCATGACTACTCCTTTTAAGATGTTGCGACTCACGCGAGGAATGATTCCTCGCGTGGTGCACAGTGTCCTAGGAGCCGCCAACAAAACCCACCCGACTAAGCATCGAGAACGCCCAGATTGAGAACTTCAAATTCCCGGCTTGGAGATTTCCGCGTAGGCATTCTTCAACCATACCTTGACGCGCTGCCGTTCGAGGATGCGCAGTCCGCTGGTGTCAGCTTCGCTTTTGTTGGCGATCGCCCAGAAACTCGCACTGCTGGCATCGATCTTGATCATCGACGCTTCGTGCAAGCGCTTGAGCGACACGATGCTCGCCCCGAGTTCGATGGCACGTTCTTTCTGTCCCGATAAGTCCAGGATGCGGAAATCATCGCCGCGCAACTGATTGAGCACCAAGGTGTACTTGAGGCGGTTCGCGTGACGGTCGATGAGTCTTTTCAGCAGATCGACCGAATCGCGCCCGGAATCCATGACGTGCCAGTAGCGGATATGGAGCCCGATTTCGGGAGCCACCTCGAGCAATTGCGAATCGTCCATCCACTGCGTCAGCTGCTCGTTGGTCTGCGCGGCCAGGTCGACGAGTATGCGCCGCTCCGGTTGCTCCGCGGCGGCCTCGACGATGGCGTCCAAGCTCTCGTAGTTGTCGATGACCACCGGCGATGCGTAACCGCCGTAGAAACGCAGCAGCGCGCCGTGCGAGCGGTCCGAATCGAATCCCAGAAAAGGGATGGAATGATCGATCATGTACTGCGCCATCAGGCGCGCAACCAAGGATTTACCGACCCCGCCCTTCTCGCCCCCAACCAAGTGAATGTTCGTCATCGTTGCCTCTTGAAATTGCAGGGCGGCAATCTAACACGGCCAGGCGACAAATCAATGATCGCGGCATGACGAGCTATATGTCATAGCCCTTACGTGTCAGTCTTCACGTACTGCGCCTTGCCATCGCCAAACGACCAATCCTCCGGCAAGACGCTGACGAGCGATATCAGCACGTCCTGCGGACGGATACCGGGGCTCTTGGCAAGCTGCTCCGCAATGGCTTTATACAGCGCAACCTTGACGGCCTGAGTTCGCGTATTCAGGGTGATTTGAATCATGACGATGTCGTCGGTGCGGCTGACGCCGAGGTAAGTCGGGTCATAAATCAGGTCGGCTGCGGCATGTTCGGTGAGAATCTGGAAGCGGTCGAGCTGCGGCACGCTGGCAGCTTCGATCAACGCAGCATGTACGCCATCGCCAACTGCGCGACGATATTGCGCCGACTTTCCTTCACGTAGCGAAATTCTCACCAATGGCATGCCGCTCTCCAGTTTTAATTGCGTGACCGTAAACGACAACGATTATAGTAGCGCTCCATCCGTGATACATAAGAATGAGGATTACTCGATGACTAGCCTGCGCCACTGGCTGATCGCCACGGCATTTGTCTCCTGCTTTGCATTGCACAGCCCATCGGCATGCGCGGCTGCGGCCGCCACCCTCGAAGTCGACGAGCGCGATATCGGCCGCGGTTTGCAGCGCGTTCACCTGGTGCTGCCGGTCAAACCGGGGAAATTGACGTTGATTTATCCGAAATGGCTGCCCGGCGAGCACGCGCCGACAGGCCCCATCGGCGGGCTGTCGGGATTGAAGTTTTCCGCCGGCGGCAAAGCCATTCCCTGGCAGCGCGACGGCGTCGAGATGTATGCCTTCCACCTCACGGTGCCGGCCAATACCACCACTCTGGATGCATCGTTCGAAGTGGTTTCCGAACTGAATGCGGGCAATTCCAACGCCGTGCGCACCGCCACCGACGCCTTGGGGCTGATCCTGTGGAATCAGCTGATACTGTATCCCTTGGGCGTGCAATCCGACGACATGCAGGTCACCGCCAGTCTGCGCCTTCCTGCCGGATGGAAACTGGGCATCGCGTTGCCGCAGACGAGCATCAACGGCGACACCGTGCAATTTGCAACCGTGTCATTGACCACGCTGGTCGATTCGACCGGCCTCGCCGGCAAATATTTCAAGACGGTTGATCTCGGCGGCACGCGCCCCGTGTACCTACACATCGCCGCCGACGATGCCGCGGCCATCCAGATATCGGATGCCACCACCGCGCAGCTGCGTAGGCTCGTGAAGGAAGCGGAGGCACTGTTCGGCGCGACTCATTATAACGAATATCACTTCTTGTGGACGTTGAGCGAGCAGATCGGCTTTCAGGGCATCGAACACCATCAGTCCAGCGACAATCGTTCAGCGGAGCGATCGCTGATCGATGACAGCCTGCTGCACGCTTCCGGTGTGCAGCAGTTGCTGCCGCACGAATATACCCACTCGTGGAATGGCAAGTATCGACGGCCCGCCGGACTGGCTACGGGAAATTTCGACACGCCCATGCGAGGGGAATTGCTATGGGTGTACGAGGGCCTGACCGAATACATCGGCATGGTGTTGAGTGCGCGCAGCGGGCTCGAGCCGTTGGCGGACGCGCGCGACAGCTGGGCCAATATCGCTGCCGACATGAATAGCCATAAAGGACGTGAGTGGCGACCGCTGGCCGATACCGCGGTTGCGGCACAGCTCGGTTACAACATTGCACCAGAGTGGGTATCACGCACCCGGGGAGTCGATTTCTATGAAGAGTCGGCGCTGCTGTGGCTCGAGGCCGATACGCTGATTCGCACCAAGACTCACGGCGCGAAGAGCCTCGATGATTTCTGCAAGATCTTTCACGGTGCGCCGAGCACCGCGCCCAAAGTCGTGCCTTATACCTTCGATGATGTGGTCAGCGCACTCAACACCGTCATGCCTTACGATTGGCGGGGATTTTGGATGGAGCGGCTCAATCGCATACGCGCGGGCGCACCGCTCGAGGGACTCAAGGCCAGCGGCTGGCATCTCACGTATGACACTGAACCGTCCGTGGAGCAGAAAGGTGACGAAGCCTCGACCAAGACCGCGTCTTACTTTGAATCGCTGGGATTCGGGATCAAGGATGACGGCGCAGTCATTACCGGATTGGTCCAAGGCTCGCCAGCGGACTTGGCCGGCATCACGCCCGGGAGTCACTTAGTGGCCGTAGACGGCCGGAAGTATTCCAAGGATGTGCTGAGCGATCCACTCAAGGCCGGCGGCGATGCTTCCCGCGTCATCAAGCTGCTGGTGGAAAAGGACGACATGTTCACCACTGTTGACGTGCATTACGCGGGGCATGCCCGTTATCCAAGGCTGGAACGCGATCCATCCACACCCGACCTCCTGACGGCGATTCTCTCGCCGAAGACTCCTTAGGTCCCCTGAGAACCGGTGCTTGAGTGCGCCGGTTCTTACTCTGCTCCTTTTGGAAGGGTACAAGGCTCGCCTACAGTTTCTATATCGCTGACCCCATATTCCCCGTCAACCTCACAATCCGCCGCGATCGCGCAGTTTCTAATTGGGCAGCGACTTATAGCCACGTGGGCGCGTCGGCGGGATGGCGCGCAGTACACATTTCTTCTTGCTACATTTCGAACAGCGCATGCGCCGAGCCACGTCGACCAGCTTCGTATCCCAGCCGCACAATTTTCCCAAGGTGTGAGGGTCCGAGGAGCGCTCGTGGCCGCAGGCCTGGCATTTGATGATCAACAGGTATTGGCCGAATTCATCGCCTAATTTGTCGATATGGAAGTCGCGCGCCATGGATGCCGATTGTCACGATCGCGCATCGCCTCGTCCATCCAGTTCTATAGCACCGTGAATACTGTATGACGAGCCACTGATCACCCGCATTTATCAGGCAAGCATTCAGTTGTAGACTCAAGTGGCTTGTAGCGGACTTGCGCTGCTCCCATGACAGGAGGACTCATGATCATCGATCACATCGGCATCGCCGTCGGCGACTACGAACACAGCAAAGCATTCTTCTGCGCCGCGTTGGCACCTTTAGGGATTTCGCTCGTGATCGAGGTTCACGGGTGGGCGGGATTGGGAAAAAGGATGGCAAAGCCGAGCTATGGTTTGGCTTGCATACCGACAAGCAGTTGCCGATGCACATTTGTTTTGCAGCGGAAAACCGTGCTCAGGTACGAGCCTTTTACCAAGCAGCGCTCAACGCCGGCGGCAAGGACAATGGGCCGCCCGGCATACGGGAGTACTATCACCCGAACTATTACGGCGCCTACGTGATCGGCCCGGACGGTCACAACATCGAGGCTGCCTGTCACCGAGCAGAATCTTGACCGGGAGGCACATAAATGGCATCGCCATGGCCGGTCTTCTTGTAAATACCCAAGGAGCCCCCGACCCCAACTCCCACCGAAGAATTTCTCGAATACGAATCAGAACCTACGCCGGTGCCGATGGATGCTGCTTGTGAATCCTGAAAGCCTTCGAGAATCACGCCGTTCGCGCCCAACTTTGCTGCCTCGATTTTCAGCCGCTCGATCACTTTATCAACCGATTTCTGCCCGCCCGTGCCGAAGGCGGACTTGCTGGATGCATCGAGCACGGCAATCTCTTGATAGTTCGCGGGAGGGGTGGAATAAATCTTGACCTGATCGGGCGCTATCGGTGGCCTCGCGGTGCCGACCAATACGTGGGTCGAGGGAGCGCATCCCACCAACACGGCCATCGTTGCCAGCATCCATAGGTTTGAACTTCGCATCGGAACCCACCTCTCATTGGCCAGCGACGAATATATCTCGCCAAGGAAATGGATCACGTAGGACAATCACGCCTTGTATCCATGAAAATCGCTACTTATAACGTCAACGGTGTGAACAGCCGACTGCCAGTCCTCCTGCGTTGGTTGGACTCGACCGGGCCCGACATTGCCTGCCTGCAAGAACTCAAGGCACCCGCAGAAAAGTTTCCCGAACAGGCGGTCCGCGCTGCCGGATATGGGGTCATTTGGCACGGCCAGAAGTCGTATAACGGGGTTGCGATTCTGGCCAAGGGCCAAGATCCGGTGGAAACCCACCGGGGTTTGCCCGGCGATCCGCAGGACCTGCACAGCCGCTATCTCGAGGCAACCGTCGGCGAGATAACGGTGGGATGTTTGTATTTACCGAATGGCAATCCGGCGCCCGGACCCAAATTTGACTACAAGTTGAAATGGTTCGAGCGACTACACCTGCATGCGGCAGCGTTGGCGACACTGAACTCGGCGGTCGTCCTGGCCGGGGATTACAACGTCATACCCACCGACATCGATGTCTACAAGCCTGAGCGCTGGGTCGACGATGCCTTGTTTCGCCCCGAGAGCCGCAGCGCCTATCAGCAGCTTCTTAAACAGGGCTGGGTCGATGCGCTGCGAAAACTGCATCCGACCGATCGCATCTACACCTACTGGGATTACTTCCGCAACGCCTATGCCCGCGACGCCGGACTGCGCATCGATCATCTGCTGCTGAACGCAGCTCTCGCGCCGCGGCTCGTCAACGCCGGCGTTGACCGGGAAGTTCGCGGCTGGGAGAAGTCGAGCGACCATGCGCCGACGTGGATCGAACTCACACTTCCAGTGCGACCGGCTTCTTGAACCAGAAAGTGAGGGCCGCGAAATAGACGATGCCGACGGCCAGCCAGCAAGCGCCCATGACTTGGGCCAGATGGTCCGTCTCGAACAGCACATACAGAATGATGGTCATGCCGAGCAGCGGGAACACCAGAAATTTGAGCCATTGGCCGCTGCGCTGGCGAATGAAATAGTGATTGATGACCGACAAGTGCAGCAGTACAAAACTGACCAAGGCGCCGAAGTTGATGATGCTGCTCAATTGATCGATTCTTGCCGAGAACAACAGTCCGACGAGCAATGCCACCACGGCGACCACCAAGGTACTGACATAAGGCGTCTTGTAACGCGGGTGAACCTTGGCCAGTACGCGGGGTAACTTGCCGTCGCGCGCCATGGCAAACAGCACGCGCGAAACGGCGGCTTGCGCGGCCATGGCATTGGCGATCGCGGAGGAAAACGCCACGGCGACGATGGTCAGGTTGCGCAGCCAAGTGCCGCCTGCGAGCCCGGCGATTTGATAAAAGGCAGTCTCATCCGATTCGAAGGACATGTTGGCGCTCAAGTCGGTCGCGATCCATGTTTGCAGCATGAAAAGTACGCCGACCAACATCAAGGAAAGCACCGTGGCGCGGCCGACAGAATTCAATCCGCCGCGGGTCTCTTCCGAAAACGTGGAGATGCCGTCGAACCCGAGAAACGACAGAACCGCGATCGAGGTGGCTCCCGCGATGGTGGCGAACGAAAAAGACTGCGGATCGTAGATGGGCTTCAAGGTGAGATGGCCGGCGCCGGCGCCGCCGTACAACTTCATCAAACCAAATGCGACGAACAGCGCGAGGATGACGAGTTCAGCGAACAACATGTAGCGATTCAAGCGCGCGGTGAATTCGATGCCCAGAAGATTGACTGCGGCATTGAAAACGATGAACCCCACCAGCCACACCCACTCGGGAACTGCGGGCACCAGCGGACGCAGTGCCACGGCGCTGAGCAGATAAAGCAGCGCGGGAACCATGATGTAATCCAGCAATATCATCCAACCGGAGAAGAACCCGGCAACCTCATGCAGTCCGCGTTGCACGTAGGTGTAAACGGAGCCGGCCACCGGATAGGCCCGCGACATGGAGGCGTAGCTCAACGCCGTGAAGTACATGCCCACGAGACCCAGCAGGTACGCCAACGGCACCATGCCTTTGGCATCCTTGTAGACGAATCCATATACCGACATGGGTGCGATCGGCACCATGAAGATCATGCCGTAGATCACCAGATCCTGGGTGGTCAGTGCGCGTCGCAACTGCTGTTTGTAGCCAAGTCCCTGCAGGGACGCTTCTTCTGA
>Ga0116227_10016472_pt1 | contig 10603 bp, 10 predicted proteins | sample S1TSphgellanicum_FD_89693 | JGI IMG/M metagenome (GOLD analysis project Ga0116227, IMG submission 89693) | Host-associated microbial communities from peat moss isolated from Minnesota, USA - S1T2_Fb - Sphagnum magellanicum MG | ecosystem: Host-associated > Plants > Peat moss > Unclassified...
CCCGCTGCAGGTGCGCCGGACTGACCCCAACGGCCCGCCCGAGCCTGGCGAGCGAGACCGGCTCACCGGCATGGGCGTCGAGAAACGCGCGAGCGGCGGCCACGCTCCGATCGGTCGCCGTCCCGTCGCTCGCGTGCGGGCGGCACCGCCGACACGCCCGGTAGCCGGCCGTCGTGGCCCCCGCCGCGTCGGCAAAGAACGCGACGTTCTCGCGCCGCGGCCGGCGCGACGGGCAACTTGGCCGGCAATAGATCCCGGTCGTCCGCACCGCATAAACGAAGTCGCCGTCCGCGCCCCCGTCGCGCGCGAGGACCAACTGCCAGCGGCCGTCGTCAGCGGCGCTCGTCTGACGTCGGTTGGCGCCGGGCCGCGTCGCCACTGGCCGCCTCTCGCCGGCCCGCCGCTCGGTGTGGGAGATCGTCTGCGTCATGGTGTACAAGATGCCGACCCGCCGACCGCCGGGCCAACCAGATCATGCGCCGGAATTCCGCGACGGCGGGCCACGCCCGGCCCGGCCCGCCCGCGCCGTTACTTCGCCGCCGCCGGCTTCATGAGGGCGATCACCTGATCCGTGACGTCGAGCGCGGGGCTCGCATCGAGGATCGAGCCCGAGTCGAGATCCAGGATCATCGCATAGCCTCGCTCCTTCCGGAACCGCGCCAGCACCGCCTTCACCTTCTCCGAGATCGGATCGAGGAGCGCGGCGCGCCGCTCCTGCATCCCGCCCTCCATCAGGTCTTTCTGCTTCGCGAACGCCGTGTGCACCCGGTCGAGATCCTGCCGGCGCGCCAGCCGCGCGTCCGGCGACAGGCCCGCCTCATCGCGCCCAAACGACGTCAGCATCGTGGTCATCGAGTCATCGAGCCGCTTCTCCGCTGCGTGCACCGAATCGACCACGACCGTGAACCGCGCCTCGGCCGCGTCCCACCCCGGCGCGCCGGAAAAGAGCTTCCCCGAGCTGACGTAGACGATCTTGCCGCTCGCCGCCTGCGCGGCCAGCGACGGGGCGACCGACACCGCCGACGCCAGGCCGGCAGCGAGTGCCGCGGCGACCGCCACGACGCGATGAGGATTCGACGACACGCACACGGACGACAGACGCACGATGGCCTCGGAGTCGGATAGGGCCCCGCAGCACGCCGGGTGCGGGTCGAAAATGCAGGCGGACGGAACCTACAGAACCAACGACCGCGGAGCTACGCCGGGCGCGGACCGCTGGCGCGCCGTCCACGCGCCGACGGCGAGCGCCCCGCGGACGAGGACGCCGACGGCGCCTCCCGCCTGAGCGCGTCGTCGATCGTCGCCAGCTCCCGCTCGTCCCGACCGCGCACCGCCGCGAAGTCCGCGGCCGACACCTTGCCGTCGGCATGATCGGCCTCGAGCTCGCCCATCGCGGCCACCAGCGCCGCGCGCCGCTCGGCGAGCGCGCCGCGGTCGCCGCCGGCGACGGCAACGATCGGCGCGTCGTCGCCGCCGCGCGTCCAGCGACGCAGCATCGCCACGATCAGCCAGCCCGCGGCGAGGACGCCGACGAGCGGCGCCAGCCAGAGCGCCGCCGTCCGCACCGACGCGCGCGGGCGCAGCACCACCCACTCGCCATAGCGATCGACGAAGTACTGACGCACCGCCTCCGGTGTCTCCCCCGCCGCCAGCTTGTCGTGCACGACCTGCCGCATGTCGCGCGCCAGGTCCGCCGGCGAATCCTCGATCGAGACATCCTCGCAGGCCGGGCAGCGGAGCGTCGAAGCCACCTCGCGCGTCCGCGCCTCGACGACCGAATCGACGAGCGGGGCGCGCGACGTCGCCCCCTGCGCGATCGCCACACCAGGCGCGCCGAGCATCGACACCGCGACCAGCGCGACACGCGCCATATGCGCCCCGACCACGCCCCGACCCAGACTCACGACGATGCCGGCGACAGCAGCCGCGGCATCCACGACTCCAGCGTCTCGGCGGTGACCGGGCCGGTCTGCTTGTAGGCGATCCGACCCGTGCGATCGATGAGAAATGTCTCCGGCACGCCGAACAGCCCGTAGTCGATCGCCGTGCGGCTCCCGGGATCGAGCAGGACCGGCCAGCCGCCGCCATGGCCGCGCATCCAGTCGGCCGCGCTGCCGGCGCTGTCCTCGTAGACGACACCGACCACCCGGAGCCCCTGATCGTGCCAGCGTTGATCCGCCTCCACCAGCAGCGCATGCTCGGCGACGCAGACCGTGCACCACGACGCCCAGAAGTTGAGCAGCACCACCCGGCCGCGGAGATCGGCGAGGCGCACGCTGTCGCCGCCCAGCGTCCGCAGCGCGAACGCCGGCGCCGGCTTCCCGACGAGGACCGACGGCACCATCCGCGGATCCCGCGTCAGCCCAAACCCGAGCAGCGCCAGCGCCGGCACCGACGCGGCGACCGCCAGCGCGCGCACCCCTTTCATCCGACGGAGCCGACCGGTTCGGCGACCGGGCGCGGGACGACCGGCTCGCGCCGCGCCGCCGGCACGGGCTCGGCGACCGCCGTCGATCCGCCCGAGAGTCCGAACAGCACGCCGAGGCCCATGACGATCCCGCCGAGCCAGATCCAGCTGACGAGCGGACTCGCGATCGCGCGCATCGTCGTCTCGTGGCCGTCGGTCGAGTACGTGAGCAGGACGAGGTAGAGATCCTCGGTCAGTCGCGCCCGAATCGCCGGCTTGGCGATCGCCTCGCTCGCGTTGTGATAGAAGTTGAGCCGGGGATACATCCGGCCCTGGACGGCGCCGCCGCGCATTACCGTCACCTGCGCGATCACGCCGTCGCGATTCGACTCCTTGACAGCCCAGACCGAGTCGACGCGGAGCCCGTAGTCCCCAAACCGCTGCACCACCCCGGTGTGCATCGTCCACTCCCCATCCTGGCGGAAGGCCGACGAGCCGGCGATCCCGGTGGCGATGAGCAGGACGCCGACGTGGGCGAGATAGCCGCCGTAGCGCCGGCGGTTGCTGCCGGTCACGTCGGCCAGCGCCCTGAGCCAGCTCGTGCCGTGCGCGCGCCGCCGGAGCCGCACCGGCGTCAGCACCTCGCCGACGATCACGGCGAGCGCGCCGGTGGCAAGGACGAACGTCAGCCAGGTGTATGGCTCGCGCACGCCGGCCGCCGCGAGGGCGATCCCGACCGCGAGCGCCGCGGCGCCCGGCCAGCGGAGTGCCCGCAGCAGCCCCCGGATCGAACCGGCGCGCCACGGCAGTGCGGGTCCCACGCCCATCAGAAAGACGAGCGCCAGCGCGAGCGGCACGGCCATCTGGTCGAAGTACGGCGCGCCGACACTGACCGTCGCGCCGCGCATCGCCTCGACGATCAGCGGATACATCGTCCCGAGGAGGACGATGAACGCGAACGCGCTGAGCACCAGGTTGTTCAGCAGGAAGACCGACTCGCGGGCGACGACCCGATCGAGTCGCGCCTCGCCCCGGAGCGCATCGCCGCGCCAGACGAGGAGCGCGATCGAGGCGACGAGGACGATGGCGAGAAAGACGAGCAGGAAGGCGCCGATCGCGCTCTGCGAGAAGGCGTGGACGCTCACCAGCACGCCGCTCCGCGTGATGAACGTGCCGAGGAGCGTGAGCAGGAACGTCGCGACGGCGAGGAGCAGCGTCCACGTGTAGAGCATCCCGCGACGGCCGCTCACCATCACCGAGTGGAGGAACGCGGTCGCCGTGAGCCACGGCATGAACGACGCATTCTCCACCGGATCCCATGCCCAGTAGCCGCCCCAGCCGAGGACGTCGTACGACCACCAGGCGCCGGCGACGATGCCGAGCGTGAGCAAGCCCCACGGAATGAGCACCCAGTGGCGAATCGCGCGGGCCCAGCCGGCGCCGATGCGGCCGCGGATCAGCGCGCCGATCGCGAACGCGAATGGCACCGCCATGCCGACGTAGCCGGCATAGAGGAGCGGCGGGTGGACGCCCATGAACGGGTGGTTCTGGAGCAGCGGATTCGGCCCCGGTCCGTCCGCGGGCTCCGGCATCACGAGCCCGAACGGGTTCGCCGGGCCCGCGAGCAACAGGAGAAAGAAGGCGTTGACGATGAACAGCGTCCCGAGCGTCTCTGGCGCCGCCATCTCCGCCGCGCGCGCCGGCTGCCGTGCGAGCCAGCGGGCCAGCAGCGCCGTGTAGCCGCTCAGGAGCAGCGCCCAGAGGATCAGCGATCCCTGGAGCGCACTCCAGAGCGAGATGATCGTGTAGAAGAGCGGCGTCTCGCGGCTTCCGATCTGCGCGACGTAGGCGACGGTGAAGTCATGGGTGACGAGCGCCACCTCCATCGCGCCGGCGGCCGCCAGGACGGCGACGAAGAGCGCGACGGCGGCGCGGTGCGCGACGCCGCTCCACCGGGCGCGGGCCGCCGACGCCGACGCAAACGCGATGATCGCGCCCCCCGACGCAAGGAGGAGTGCGACGACGACGGCCAGTTGTCCGACGAGCCGCGTCACGGCGCGGCGGCTCCGCTGCCGAAGAGCCGGCGGTAGGAGGCGGCGACCTGCGTGCCAGGGGCGGCGGCGCGGTACGTGTTCGAATGCTTCACCATCAGGTTGTGCGAGTGGAAGACGCCGTCGCCGGCGTACATGCCCTCGACGACCGCCCCGGTCCCCTCGGCGAACATCTGCGGCGGCAGCCCGACACTGACCACGTTCACGGCGTGCGTCTCGTCGCGCAGCCGGAAGTGGAGCTCGCGCCGCGTGCTGTCCCAGTGCACGGTCCCCGGCTCGATCATCCCGCCGAGTCGCACCGACGCGCCCTGGATCGCCGCGCCCCTGGCCAGCAGCTCGGTCGGCGTCAGGAAGTAGACGAGGTTCTCGCCGATCCCGCCGCGCACGAGATAGACGAGCGTCGCGAGGATCACCGCGATCCCGAGGAGCGCCGGCCAGCGACGGCGCGGCGCCGGCCGCCGGACCGTCGGCCGGGCGACGACGATCCCGCCAGCGGTCACGAGCTCGACGACAGCGCGCGGGCCCGCGCCTCGCGCAGGCGGCGCGCGAGCTGCCAGACATAGGCGGCGAGGATCACCCCAGCCGCCGCGTACGCGGCGATCACGAAGCGCAGGTCATCCATACGTCGCGCCCTCGTACGGATCGATCCCCATCGCGCGGCGCGACCCGCTCCGCTCCGGTGCGCCCGACCGCTCGTCGGCGTCATCGAGCCGGGCGAGCTCGTAGCGGCTGGCGATCAGCGAGCCGGCGATCAGGACGGCGGCGACCATCATCACGCGGAGGGCGAGGACCATCCGCGGGTCGACGGTCGCCGGACTCGATTGCACCTGATGCAGCGTCCGCCACCAGCGGACCGAGAAGTAGACGATCGGCATGTTCACGAATCCGACGATCGCCACGACAGCCGACGCGCGGGCCCGCGTGTCGGGGTCCTCGATGAAGCTCCGGAGCAGGAGATAGCCGACGAAGATCGTGAGCAGGATCGCCGTCGACGTCAGCCTCGGGTCCCACGTCCACCAGACGCCCCACGTCGGCCGCCCCCAGATCGCGCCGCTCACCAGGCCAATGATGTTGAAGACGACGCCGATCTCGGCGCCGGCGACGGCCGCATGATCCCAGAACGGTCGGCGCCGCACGAGATACACGACGCTGGCGACGAACGCCGTCAGATAGCCGACGGCGGTCGCAATCCAGCTCGGGAAGTGGACGTACATGATCCGCTGCACGTTCCCCATCTGCGAGTCAGCGGGCGCCCAGACGAGGCCAAGGTAAAGGCCGATCAGCAGCGTCGGCAGCGCGAGCCCGCCGAGGATCGGGCCGAGTGCCGGCCGGTTCGCGAGCCTATTCATCGAGGACAGCTCCGAAGACGAGAAGACCGGTGGTGAGCGACACGACATCCGCGGCGGCCAGCAGCTGCGTCCAGCCCGGCAGCTCGTGCAGCGGATCGCCCCCCGCGAGCAGCGCGGTGCATTTCACGGCCGCGAGCAGGATCGGCACCATCACCGGGAAGAGGAGGAGCGGCAGCAGCGCCTGGCGGGCGCGGATGCTGGCGATCAGGGCGGAATAGACGGTACCGGCCGCGGCGATCCCGACCGTGGCGAGCGCCGCGACCCCCCCGAGCGAGAGCAGGATCCGGACCGGTGGCACGGGGAGCGCGTAGAGGATGATCGCGGTGGGGAGCAGCACCGCCTCGACGAGGAGCAGCAGCACCGCGGTCGCGACGACCTTGCCGGCATAGATCGGCCAGCGGGCGCCGGGCGCGAGCCGAAGTCCCTGCCAGCCGCCGCTCTCGATCTCGATCTGCGATGCCCGGTCGAGGGCAAGGAGACTGGCCAGCAGGACGGTGACCCAGACGAGTCCCGGCGCGGCCGCTCCGGCGTCGGCGCCGAGCGCAAAGCCGAGCATCAGCAGCACCAGCGCGCCGAACCCCGCCATCGCGCCCAGTGAGGCGACCGCCCGTCGCTCCGTCGTGAGATCCTTCCGCGCCACCGCCCACGCCCGCCGCCAGTCGTGGTCACGATCGACGGCGGACGCCGCGCGCACGGTTGGACGTGTCGGCACCACGACCGTCGGCGCCACGATGATCGGCGAGGCGACGGTCGGTGGCACCAGCGGTGGCGCGAGCGTCGGCGCCGGCTCGTCGGCGACGATCGCGCCGCGCCTGAGCGTGACCGTGCGACTCCCCACCGCGCCGCGGCCGGTCATCTGGTGGGTCGCCACCACGACCGCCGTGCCGCGCGCGCGCAGCGTCTCCAGCCAGTCGTCGAGCCACGCCGTCCCCTGGGTGTCGAGCGCGGCGTACGGCTCGTCGAGCAACACGAGGTCGACGCCGCTCGCGGAGCCGCTGCGCGAGTCGGCGCGCTGCGCGGCGGTCGCCAGGGCGAGCCGCTGCCCCATGCCCCGCGAGAATCCGCGGACGCGGGCGTCGGCGACGTGCAGAAGGCCGACGGCGCGGAGCATCTCACGCAGTGACGCCTCGGGCGCGGCGACGCCGTGCATGACGCTCGAGAAGCGCAGGTTCTCGAGCGCCGTCAGCTCGCCGTACAGCGCCGGTCGATCGGGGACGAACGCGACGCGTCGACGGACGCGATCGGCGTCAGTGACGGTGGAGTATCCGGAAACGCTCACGGCCCCCCACGACGGCCGGGTGGCCGCCGCAAGGAGCCGGAGAAGCGTACTCTTTCCAGATCCGTTCTCGCCGACAATGAAGACGCGCTCCCCAGCCCCCACGGCCAGGTCGGAAGCGCTGAGCGCCCAGGTGCGCGCAAATCGCTTGGCGAGCCCGACGGCATCGGCGACCACCGGACTATCGATCGCCCGCCACGCGGATGGAGCGCACGTGACAACCGACCCTTCAACACCCATCGTCACACCCCACCCTCACGCCGAGCCGTTACTGCACCACGATCTTGCCCCGCTCGCCGACCCCGAGGTGCGGCAGACAGTAGAAGACGTAGCTGCCCTTCGGCATGTTGGCGAACGACACGGTGTAGCTGTCGCCTTCGCTCGTGATGACCGGTCCGGTGAGCGGGCCGCTCGTGTTCGGCATGTTGGCCTGCAGCTGCACACCCGCGCCGGCCGGAATGCTGTCCGCGTAGAAGACGATGCTGTGTGGGCCGCCGGCCTCATTGGTGAAGGTGACCGCATCGCCCGGGTGAATGTCAAGCTCGGCCGGATCGGTGCTGATCGTTCCGCTCAGCGCAATTTTCGACGTCGTCCCGGTCGCCGCCGCCGCCGTGCCGCCGCTGACCGATGTATTGATCGCGGCATTGCCACCGGGTGCCATCATGTAGTCCTGCGACGCGGCCGTCCGCAGCGCCGGATTCGACTCCTTCCATGGGCCGAGACTCTCGACGTAGTGCACGACATCCCACGCCTCGTCCGATGTCAGCTTGTTGTTGAAGCCGGCCATCGGCGTGCCGTTGAGGCCCGTCATGAACGTCCGGTAGATGTCGTGCGCCGTCACTTCCTGCTTCGTGCGGCCGCGCGTCAGGTTCGCCGGCGCCAGTGCGTAGCCCCAGGCATCGACCGTCTTCTTGGCGAGGGGGCCGTTGCCGGTGCCGTCGCCGTGACAGCTCTGGCAGTTGTGCGAGAAGATCTCCTTGCCGCGGATCGCCGACTCGAGCGTCGCTGGTGTCTCGGGCGGGATCGTGATCGGCGTCGCGCGGGGCTCCGTCTGCCACCGCGGCGAGAACGTCATGATGTACGCGATCACGTCGAGCCGTGCCCTCGGTTCGATCGATCCGAATGGCGGCATCGACGTGCCATAGAGGCCGTAGGTGATCGTGTGGTAGAGATCACTGACCAGCGGCAGCGTCCCATAGGGCGTCGAGCGGAACTTGAAGAGTCCCTGCCGGTAGTCGCGCGGCCTCGGCACCGTCCAGTTGGCCGACTCGCCGTTGCCGTCGCCCTTCTCGCCGTGGCACTGGATGCAGTAGCGCTGGTAGACGTGCTTGCCGCTCCCGGCGTTGCCCGCGCCGAGTGTCGCCGGCTCGTAGGTCGACGAGGCGAGCAGCAGCAGTGGCAGCGCGCAGGTGAGCCCCAGACCAACCGTCTTCAGGCGCATCAGAACACCACCTCGACTGGAACGTAGAACTGCAGGGTCTTGAGCTCGGTGCCGTCCTTGGCCGCGTACGGCTGCACGTTGAGGCCGAAGCTCGGCTCGATCGCGGCCTCGAAGCGGGTCGTGACCTTGTACGTGTACTTCATGCCGAGCAGGAAGAGATTCTCGTTGCCGAAGGCGCCGGGCCGCCCCGCGATCGCGTGCTGCTGCGTCGTGATGAAGCTCGCCCGCGAGAAGAGGGTGAGCGTGACCGTCGGGATGTAGTCCGCCTGGATCATGTAGCCGTTGAAGACCCCGTCCGCGGTCGCGCCGGGGATCAACGCCGCCTGGTCACGCCCCTGGTAGAACGCCTCGGTCAGGTGCAGCGGCAGCGCATCGTGGAAGAGCCATTGCTGGAAGTCGACGCCATAGCGCTGCTGCGTACGCAACGCGGTCGAGTCCTTGCCGGTGAAGTACGTGGCGACCGTCCCGGAGAGTCCGAGCTCCACGTCGCGGATGAACGTCCGGTTCAACTGGAACATGTGCGTCAGGTGCAGATAGGCACTTGGCGTGCTCCAGATATCGTGGTGCGTCGCCTGGGCGCCGGCGTTGCTGAAGAACGTGAGGGAGTAGCGGTTGATGCTCCACCGGTCGTGGCCAGCGAGCTGGAACCCCGGGACCTCGCTCTCGAGCGAGTAGCCCGAGACCGATCCGGGGATCGTGTACCCCCACGCCGTCTTGCCGACGCTGTTCTCGGTGTAGTCGCGGGCACCGGCGACCGGCAGATCCTGCTCGATGCTCCCGATCCGAAGGTTGAGCCAGCTGCTGCCGAAGAAGCGGTTGTATCGGATCCAGCCCGGCAGCGCGACCACGAGCGAGGTCGGGCCGGCGCCGATCAGGAGCGGCGCGAAGATGCGGAGCGAGATATGCGCGCCGAGGTTGACGTAGCCGCCGATGAAGTAGCCGCCGGCCGGGACGCCGCCATTCTCGTTCAGCACATGGGTCGACGACTTCGTCTCGTTCCACTGGTAGCCGTTGTACGCCCAGGCGAAGATCGGCCAGTAGGCCGGCTCGGTCAGTTGCTCATCATCGCGACCGGTGTTGAACCGGAACCCGTTGTCGCGAAACGCCCGGCCGAACGAATTGAGGACCGGCCACGCCTCGTGACAGGCCGTGCACTTCATGCCGTACTTTCGTGCGAACGCGGGCACGGCGTGCGCCGGCGCCGCGACGGTCGCGATGCCGACAGCGCCAATGATCGCGAGCACCAGCCGACGAACGGTGGTCATTCCGGGTCTCTCCGCATGGGTGCCACGCAGGATCGGTGTCACGAGCGTCGAGCTCTCGCGTGCAGCGGGAGCGTCGAGCGGGCTCGTGATTGACCGCGCCTATAGCACCATACGGGCCATCTGTCGCGCGACGGTGTCGAGACAGGACAAGTCACTGTCTCGTCGTCGGTTGGACACCGGATTTTGTAAGCTGGCTGACAGGTTGGTTCGAGCGTCAGCCCACGACATGTCGTGGAACCACGAAATATCGTGGTGGCTCAGGCGCCGACGATGCCGGCGCGAGCGCGGTGAGTGGGCACGGGCGCGCGTTCGCGCCCGCGCCTAGTTCGCGCGCTCGGGGCGGTCGATGCCGAGTCGCTGCAGGCGTGAGCGCAGCGTGCTCGGATGCATCGCCAGGATCGCGGCGGCGCCGTTCGGCCCCTCGATCCGGCCGCCGGTCGACGCGAGCACGCGGCGGAGATAGCTCCGCTCGTGCTCCTCGTACGTCGTGAACGACTCGGTCCCGACATCCGCCGTGGGGCGACCGTGGCCATTGGTGCCGTGGCCGTTCCCGTTCCCGTCTCCATGTGCGTCGCCGAGACGCAGGACATCGATGCCGATGATCGGGGCCGTCGTGAGGACGCAGGCGCGCTCCATCACGTTCTTCAGTCCCCGCACGTTGCCCGGCCAGCGGTAGGCAACGAGGCGATCGAGCGCCTCGTCGCTCACGTCACGCGGGGCCGTGCCGAGCGTGCGGTGATAGTGGTCGATGAAGTACCGGACGAGGATCGGGATGTCGCCGGGCCGGTCGCGCACCGCGGGGATGTGGATCGGC
>Ga0116227_10016473_pt1 | contig 10602 bp, 10 predicted proteins | sample S1TSphgellanicum_FD_89693 | JGI IMG/M metagenome (GOLD analysis project Ga0116227, IMG submission 89693) | Host-associated microbial communities from peat moss isolated from Minnesota, USA - S1T2_Fb - Sphagnum magellanicum MG | ecosystem: Host-associated > Plants > Peat moss > Unclassified...
AGGATGGCGGCTTTCAGGCCAATCTGAAGGTCGAGACGGTGCAGCGCAAGACCGGCGGCTTCGCCTTCCAGCCCATCGCCACCACCACCGCCAACAACCCTTATGTGGTGGGGCGCACCAACACGCCCTGGACGGTGAGCTATGACTCGCCCGTCGCCAATTTCGAGCGCGCCTTCGCCACCGTGCTGGAGGCCAAATATCAATTCGCGGGCGGGCTGACGCTGCGTTCGGTCACGGCCTATCAGAACAAGCGGCTGTCTTCGGTGAGCGAGACCGATGCCACCTCGCTCAACCTTTCCAATTCCACGCTGAACCAGACCGCCAGCGCCAACAATGTGCGAGAGCGGGAATACAGCCAGGAAATCAACATCATCTCGCCGGACAGTGGCCGGTTCAAATATGTGGTGGGCGCCTATGCTCAGCGCAACAAGATCGACCTGCACAACTGGAGCAGCACCAACAGCAATTTCACCACCCTGCCCCAGCCCGTGACCAACAAGCTGCTGCTGGGGGCTTTCGCTCAGGCCAGCTACCAGCTTTCCGACAAGTTCACGGTTGATGCGGGGCTGCGTTACTCGCATTTCCATGTCGATGGCTCGGGCGCGGTCTATCGCGCGGCGGCGGGCTCGACGATCGATCAGGTGTTGGTGTCGCCGCCGGTGGGCGCCACCGTGCTGGTGCCCCAGACCGGCACCGAGGGCGATGGCCGCGTGACCGGCAAACTGGCGCTGAACTTCAAACCCGACAGCAACAATCTGTTCTTCGCCTTCGTGGCGCGCGGCTACAAGAATGGCGGCCTCAACCCGCCGGGCGGCAGCTTTGCCCCCGAAACGGTGATGGATTACGAAGCTGGCTGGAAATCGACGCTGCTGGATCGCCATTTGAAGACGCAGATCGGCGCCTTCTACATGACCTACAACAACTTCCAGATGGACGTCATCAACCCGCTCTCCGGGCAGAGCGGCGTGGTCAATCTGGCCAACTCCACCATCAAGGGCTTCGAGGCCAGCTTTCAGGCGAAATTCAACGCCCTGTCACTCGATGGCGGCCTGTCCTTCGTGGACAGCAGCATGAGCGCCCTGTCGCTCATCAACAAATGGGCGATCCCCGCCGGTGTCACCCTGCCGCAATGCGCTGCGGGCGTGGCCAACAGCAGCACATGCTACAATTACACCTATGCCTCATCGAATGGCGGGCCCAACCTCTACAGCCCGAAATGGACGTGGAACGTCTCGGCGGCTTATCGCTACGATCTGGGCCATGGCTATGTGCTGACGCCGCGCGTGGGCTATGCCTATATCGGCTCGCAATGGGCTTATCCGACCTATCAGGCCTCGACCGATCTGATCGCGGCGCGGGGTTTGCTTCAGGCCAGCGTGGCGCTCGACAAGAACAATTGGAAGCTGGAGGCCTATGGCACCAATCTGGCCAACAAGTTCTATGTCGCGGGCCAGAACGGCAAGAATGAGCTTTACGGCGCGCCGCGCGAATATGGCGTCCGCGTTACGGCGAAGTTCTGATGGCAGAGGGCGCCCGCAGCGACAGGCCGGCGGGCGCCTATTCCTTCACCCGCAGGGCGCGCAGAATGGCCACCAGATCCGCCCGGAACTTTTCAGGCACTGAGGCGAAGATGCGCGCTTCCTGCGCCTCGAACTCGGCCAGAATGCCCGGGATCAGCGCCTTGCCCTCCTCCGTCAGCCTCAGCTTGAGCGCCCGCCCCTCCCCCTTGGTGCTGGAGACCAGCCCGCGATGGATCAGGCGCAGCATCAGCGGGTTGAGGTTGGGCCGCTTGATCGACAGCATTCGCCCGCATTCGGCCTGCGACATATCCGGGTTCTGGTCGATGACGGTCAGGATCGAGGCCTCGGTCACGCCGAGGTTGAAGCCTTCCAGATGGCGCGCAAGCTCGCCAAGGCGGCTGCTCGCCGCGCGACGCAGGTGATAGCCAGGGTAATCATTCAGCGGGTTTTTCATGCAGCAAGCAGGTCCGGCGCGAGAAGGGTGCCGCTATGGCACAGTCTTCCTGCTTGACCTAATGCTATGCAAAGAAGCAATTTCATCGATAGAACCATGATGGGAGACAGGGAATGAAGGCGATACGCGCATATCAGGCGCTTGGTTCGGTGCTGGTTCTCACTCTGGCCACAGGCATGGCCTCGGCTCAGGAGAAGGCGCCGCAAGACCGGTGCATAGCGCTGACCGGCACCGCCATGCCCGATCCCTCGACCCATATCACCACCGCCGCGCTTCACGGCGCCTCCCCCGCTGAAGTGCGCGCGGCGGGCGACACGCGCCCCTTCCCGCCCACGCTAGCGATGCCCGCACATTGCGAGATCATCGGCAAGATGCAGGAGCGCAGCGGAGCCAATGGCCAGACCTATGCCATCAAGTTCCACCTGCGGCTGCCCACCGCCTGGAACGGCCGCTTCTTCTTTCAGGGCGGAGGTGGGACCGACGGCAATCTGGGCGATGCGACGGGCATCATTCTGGGGCAGGACGATCAACGCGCGCTGATGCGAGGCTATGCCGTCATCTCCTCGGATTCCGGCCATGACAATGGCGTCAACAACGACCCCAAGCTGCAGGGGCTGGCCACCTTCGGCCATGATGCTGTGGCGCGACACAATTACGGCTTCGGATATATCGGTCCCGTGGCGCAGGCAGGCAAGGCGCTGATCCGCGCCTATTATGGTCGCGTGGCCCAACTCACCTATTTCGTGGGCGGATCGAAGGGCGGACAGGAGGGCATGATGGCTGTCCAGCGCTTCCCTCAGGAGTTCGACGCCGCGCTGATCGGCTATCCCGGCTTTCATCTGGCGCATGCCTCGATCGCGCAACTGGCCGATGGGCAGGCGATGGCGGAAGCGGCCCGCGCTCTGGGCCAGATCGGCGGCGATGGTCTGCCGCTGATCAACAAGGCGATGAGCGACGAGGATATCCTGCTGGCCCAACACGCCATTCTGGCCGCCTGTGACGGGCTGGACGGCACGCAGGACGGCATGGTCGAGAACTTCACCGCCTGCACCACGTCGCGCGTGCTGCCGCATCTCAACGCCATCGCCTGCAAGGGTGACACCCCCGCCGACAAGACCGCGCAATGCCTGCTGCCCGCCCAAATCCTCTCGCTGCGCAAGGTGTTCGAAGGGCCCAAGCTGCGCGACGGCAAGCCCATCTATTCGGACTGGCCATGGGACGCGGGCATCGGTGCGCAGACCGCTCGGGGCGTGACGCAGGGGTGGCGCATCTGGAAGATGGGAGGCTATGCCTCCGCGACGAACAATGGCGCGCTGATCCGGCTGGGCGCGCCGAGCAATTCCTCGGTGTTCCGCTCCCCGCCGCTCGACATTGCCGACACGGTGACCGAGCTTTCGCGTTACGCTCTGGGTGTCGATCTCGAAATGGCCTATGCGGCGGCCCATGTCAAATGGGGCTCGCTGAACGAGGCGCCGGTCGATTTTATGCATGCCGATGCCACCGATCTCACCCCCTTCACCCGTCGCGGCGGCAAGATCATCATCTTCCACGGCGTCAGCGATCCGGTCTTCTCGATCAACGACACGCTGCGCTGGCTGGCGCAGGTCGATGCGCGGGAACAGGGCCGGTCCGGGCGCTTCATCCAGTTCTATGCGGTGCCGGGCATGAACCATGGGCGCGGCGGCCCGGCGACCGATCATTTCGACATCTTCTCGCAACTGGTGGCATGGCGGGAACAGGGCGTCGCCCCCGGCAAGATCGTCGCCACCGCCGGGAATGACACGCCCTGGCCCGGTCGCACGCGGCTGCTGTGTCCTTATCCGCAGCAGCCGCGCCGTACCGGAGGCGACATCGAAACAGCGGCATCCTTCCATTGCGAGAAGCTCTGATCCGCGTCAGACGGCGCGCATCTTCGCGCTGTGGCGGGCATCGCTGATGTTCAGCCACAGGGCGGAGACGAGGAAGTAGAAGGCGCCAAAAGCGGCATAGGGGGCAATGTCGGTGATGCCGGTGGGCAGCACGCCGACAGCCTTGCTCAGCATGTGGCCGCCCGCCAGACCGGACTGGGCGCCGCTCAGGATCATGGCCCATTGCGCGCCATAGACCTTGCGGCGGCGCACAGCCGTCACCAGCTGGAACAGGCCGGAAAGCACGGCCCAGACGCCGAACACGCCCAGCACCGCATGCATGCCCTGACGCAAGGCCACAGCAACAGCGGCTGCGGTGATCACGCTGACGACGAAATTGAGAATCTGGCTCTTGTTGCGCCCCAATCCACCGCTGCGGCTGGCATCGACATAGTTGGCGATGGCGTCCCATGCCGGATAGGCAATCAGCATGATCGCGGCCAGCGTCGGTGCTGTTCTGGCAAGCGTGAAGGCGACGATCACCCACGCCGTGGAAACGCCGAAGCGCAGGAAATAATAGCTTTTGAGCCAGCTTTGACCGGAGCGTTGCGTGTCGAGGTTGGTGTTCATGGCGAAGTCCTTTCAGAAGTCGTGAGGGCGCAGAGACCCGTTCCCGGAGATCCGGGTGAAGATCGTTGCGGCAAGGAGGCGAGGGAGAGGGTTAGAGGCGGAAGCGTCGGGGCAGCAGCCAGCGGGCGGTGATCGTCACGGCAGCGCAGGCCACGCAATACCAGACGGCGATGTAGAGCGGATCATTGACCCGGCAGCAGAAGGCAAAGATGAAGGCGCCCAGCGTGCTGGCCGCAAGGCCGGAGGCGGTGGCGCTGCCCTGCGGATGGGTGGGCGCGCCGCGATGCATCAGCACCGACAGCATCGCCATGATCGGCAGCGAGAGCACCACGATCGAGGTCGCGCAGGCCATACCCTGCAACGGCGCCAGACGGGTGAGCCACGCCTGCCCGGCATGATGGTTCGGCGTCACGAAAGCGCCAGCGATCATCAACACCATCGCCAGGCCCAGCGTCACCATCACCCCCATACGGGGCCGCACCGTGGGCGAAAAGGAGCGGATGGCCCCCATACAGGCCACGCCGGCCAGCAGCGCCAGACCGCACAGCTTCCACAGCATATAGGGCGTGGCAATCATTTGGCTCATGTCGGGCCGCATCAGTCCCAACCCTAGCAGCAGGGCCAGTTCGAACCCGCCCAATGCCAGCAGCATCGCGCCCTCACGCATCGGGTGGCGACGGCGCACCGGTGCCAGATTGGCGGAAAGATCGAGGATCAGGGCATCACTCAACATCGGAGGTCTTCTCGATAAAGGCCGTCAGGCTGGCGAGCCCGCGGTGAATGTTCATTTTGACGGCAGGCACCGAGAGGCCGGTCGCACGCGACGCCTCCTCGATGCTGTAGCCCTGCACCTTGACCAGCCTGATCACCTGCGCCTGCGCCGGTTTGAGCTGATCGAGCAGGCTTGCCAGCACCGAGGTGCTTGTCACCGCCGCCTCATGATCGCCGACCGACAGGTTCTCGGGCAGTTCCTCGGTCGGACGGCGGCTGAGGAGGCGAAGCTGGTCAATCCATTTGCGCTTGGCGATCGCCGCCAGCCACGGCCCCAGCGGATAGGCGGGATCATAAGTGTGTCGCCGCCGATGGAGCGCGAGCAGCGTTTCCTGCACCGCATCGTCGACCTCGCCGGGCGGCAGGCGCCGCTGGAAATAGCGCTGCAGCCAGAGCGACATCTCGCCCAGCAACCGCCGATAGGCTCCGCCATGGCCCGCCTGAGCGGCGACCATCAGCCCGCTCCATTCGTCCGTCGCGCCGGGCGCAGGCCGCGCCGCGCCGGATGAGGGCTTGGGCATCAAGGCCGAGAGGAAGCTGGAACGCATGATACCTTGTTCGCTGCGGGCAGGCGATTGGTCACGCGGATGGCGAAAATTATTTTCGACCGTGGATGCCTGACTTCCGATGATATTGGTTTGATGAAAGAAACCGCATGCATGTCGCCGATCCTGCATGCCCAAGGAGCCTGAGATGATCCGCCCCTTCCTGATAATCGCCGCGCTGACCGCGAGCACTTTTGCCGCCGAGGCGTCTGCCGCTCCCGCTTGCCCGGGCAAGAATTTCGACAGTTTCCTCACCGCCTTCGGGCAAAGCGCGCAGGTGCAGCGTGCCCATGTTGCCGACCCTCTGCTTTCGGGCAGCATCGATGCCGATGCGGAGCCCGAGCCCCGGATGGTGAAGCGCAAACTCTCTGCCGCCCGGCTGGCCTTTCCGCTGATGCCGCTTGAAGCGCGCCGCCACAGTCAGGGGCTGGCCATGAGCAAGAGCGCCAAGGGCGGCGGCGCAATGGAGGTGCTGCTGGCCAAGCACGATACCGGCTATCAGCTGCGCTATCTGTTCCGCCCGACCGGCTCATGCTGGACGCTGACCGAAATGACCGATGAATCGCTGTAAGGAGAATGTCGTGAGCCGCCGACTGATTGCTGCCGCCCTGCTGTCCTTCGCCCTGCCCTTGTCGCTTGCCCTGCCCGCGCAGGCGGTGGCAGCGCCCGTTCCGGCCAAGCAGGGGTTCAAGGCGTTTTTCGCGGATTTCCGCGCCGCTGTTCTGGCGGGTGACCGCGCCAAAGTGGCAGGCATGGTCAATCTGCCCTTCAAGGATTTCGCGGGGGGTACGGTGGACCGCAGCGCCAAAACCCGCGCGCAGTTCCTGGCCCATTACGATCAGCTTTTCACGCCCAAGGTGATCGCCGCGATCCGCGCCAGCAAAATCCGCGCCTTTGTTCCGGGCAGCGACGATGGCGAGGCACCCGGCCCGCTGATGAAGGGCGAATATCTGCTCAATGCGCCCGATTGGGTCGATCAGCTGGTGTTTTCGCCCAAGGGCGGCACCTATTTGCTGACGCGGGTGCCCTTCTATTCCTGATCGCGGCTGTCGGGCGGCCTTACAGGTCGATGGTCAGCCCGTCATAGCCGACCTGCACATGGCCGGGGATTTGCTCCGAGACGGCGCGGTAATCCATGCTCTTGTCGAGATGGGTGAGCACGGCACGGCTGGCACGGGTCGTCTCGATCAGTTCGAGCGACATGGCGAGATGAGCGTGCGTGGGATGCGGCTCATGGCGCAGACAGTCGGTGACGAGCAGATCGACGCCGTAGAACAGGTCGATCATCTCATCAGTAATTTCACTGAAATCAGTCGCATAGCCGATAGACTTGCCATCGCAGTCGAAGCGGAAGGCCGTGCTCTGTGCAGGGCCATGCGGCATCTGGCACCAGCCAATACCGAAGCCCGCGAACATGCGCAGCCGATCGAGCGAGTCCAGTTCGACCAGCGTGTGATAGCCATGCTGCCCGGCGAACACATAGCCGAAGCGATTGCGCAGCCGCCGCACCGTCTCGTCATTGGCGAAACCGGGCAGAGGCCCGGCGCGGCCATAGCGGAAGGGGCGCAGATCATCGATGCCGTGGCAATGGTCGGCATGGTCATGCGTCCAGAACACGGCATCGAGGCGATGGATGTTGTTGGCCAGCAATTGCTGCCGCAGATCGGTCGAGGTGTCGACGAGCAGGCGCGATCCCGCATTGCTTTCGACCATGATCGAGACGCGGGTGCGGCGGTTCTTGGGGTCGGCAGGGTCGCACTGGCCCCAATCCTCGCCATGCTCGCCAGCCACGCGCGGCACACCGGTCGAGGTGCCCGAACCGAGCATCACCAGCTTCATGCGGCCAGCCCTGCCTTGGCGAAGAGCTTGCGGAAATTGGCGCTGGTGGTGGCGGCCAGATCCTCAAGACAGACCTCGCGCAGAGCCGCCACAAAGCGCGCCGTATCGGCGGTGTAGGCCGGTTCGCAGACCTTACCGCGGTGGGGGATCGGCGCAAGGAAGGGCGAGTCCGTCTCCACCAGCAGGCGGTCCTGCGGGATGGTGGCGACAAAGGCCTGAAGATCCTTGGCGTTCTTGAAGGTCACAATGCCGGAAATCGAGATCGTCAGCCCCAGTTCCAGCACCTTCTCGCCAAAATCAGCCGAAGCGGTGAAGCAGTGGATCAGCGCCGGGAAAGCCCCCAGCGCCATTTCCTCGGTGAGGATGCGGGCGGTGTCATCCTCGGCATCGCGGGTGTGGATGATGAGCGGCAGGCCGGTTTCGCGCGCCACGCGGATATGGGTGCGGAACAGATCCTGCTGCACCGCACGGTCCGAATGGTCGTAATAGTAATCCAGACCGGTTTCACCGATGCCGATCACGCGCGGATGCTTGGTGGCCTCCAGCAGGATGGCCTCGCCCAGATCGGCATGCTCGTCGGCCTCATGTGGATGGATGCCGACGGTCGCCCAGACGTCGCTTTCGCGCTCCGCCGTGGCGATCACATCGGCCCATTCGCGCTGGCGGGTCGAGATGTTGAGAAAGGCCCCGATCCCCGCTGCCCGCGCGCGTGCCAGCACCTCGCCCTGCTGCTCGATCAGGCCTTTGTAATTGAGGTGGCAGTGGGAATCGATGAGCATCAGGCGTTCTCGTCAGCGGGCAGTTCGAGGCGCGGGAAGACGCCGCTGGGCTGCTGCAGGGTGAAACCGGCAGCGGCCAGATCGGCCAGCCAGCCCTTGTTCTCCAGCGCGGCGAAGTCGCGAGCGTCTTCGGCAATGCCCATCTGATCGAAGAGCTTGTCGATGGCGGTCGGCACCACCGGACGCAGGGCAATCGCCAGATCGCGCACCACGCGCAGCAGCACCATCAGCACGGCTTCCATCCGCTCGGGATCGCTCTTGCGCAGGGCCCAGGGGGCCTGCTCGTCGACATAGGCGTTGCAGGCGAAGACACCGCGCATCCAGGCGTCGAGGCCGTCGGAGAAGTCCAGCTTGCCGAAGGCTTCGCGCATGGCTGCAATGCTTTCGGCCACGGTGGACAGCAGTGCATAATCGGCTTCGGAAAGCGGAAGATCAGCCTTAAGAATGCCGCCCATGTTTTTGAAAATCATGGAAAGGCTGCGCTGCGCCAGATTGCCGAAACTGTTGGCCAACTCGGCATTGCAGCGCGTGACGATGGCTTCCGCCGAATAGCTGCCGTCATTCCCAAAGCTGACTTCGCGCATCAGGAAATAGCGCAGGCTGTCCACACCGAAACGCTCGGCCAGTTCCAGCGGATCGACCACATTGCCCAGCGACTTGGACATCTTCTCCCCGCGATGCAGCAGGAAGCCATGCCCGAAGACCTGCTTGGGCAGCGGCAGTTTGGCGCTCATCAGGAAAGCGGGCCAATAGACGGTGTGAAAGCGAACGATGTCCTTGCCGATCAGATGAATATCAGCGGGCCACCAGCGCTCCATCTCCGGGGTCTTCTCGGGATAGCCCAGACCCGTCAGATAGTTGGTCAGCGCATCGACCCAGACATACATCACATGCCCCGGCGAACCGGGCACCGGCACGCCCCAGTCGAAGCTGGTGCGCGAAACCGACAGATCGCGCAGCCCGCCCTCGACGAATTTCACAACCTCATTGCGGCGGCTGTCGGGGCTGATGAAGTCGGGCTGACTGTTGTAAAGCGCCAGCAGCGGCTCCTGATAGGCCGAGAGGCGGAAGAACCAGCTTTCCTCGACGGTCCATTCCACCGGCGTGCCCTGCGGCGACAGCTTCTCAGCCCCCTCGCCCGCGACCAGCTCGCTTTCATCGTAGAAAGCCTCGTCGCGCACCGAATACCAGCCCTCATAGCGATCGAGATAGAGGTCGCCATTGGCCTCCATTGCCTGCCAGATGGCTTGGCTAGCCTTGTAATGGGCTTCATCCGTGGTGCGCTGGAACACATCATAAGAAATGTTCAGAGTGTCGCACATCGCACGGAAATGTCCCGACATTTCATCGCACAATTCGCGCGGCGTGATGCCCAGATCGCGTGCCTTCTGCGCCATCTTCAACCCATGCTCGTCAGTGCCGGTCTGGAAGCGCACGTCACGGCCCTCGGCGCGCTGGTGGCGGGCGATGACGTCGGCGGCGATCGCCTCATAGGCATGGCCGATGTGGGGCTTGCCATTGGGATAGGCGATGGCGGTGGTGATGTAGAAAGGATCGGCCATGGGCCCGTGCTTACCTGACTTGCGAGAGGGTTATCGGTTGCCAGCCTCTGTAGGCACGGCGGACGATGCCAGCAAGGCCCCGATTTCCATCGCCAGCAGACCGGGGTCGTAATTGTAGATCGGCGCCTCGCGCGCCAGCTTGACCATGGCGCCATGCGCCTCGATCAGCCGGGCCTGACGGCGGGGCGGGGCAGAGCGCAGATCGGCGGCCAGCACGGCGCGGGCCAGATCGAGCACGGCACTCAGGCGTTCGCGCTTGGGGCGGGCGCCCAGTTCCTCGGCCAGCAGGCCACGCAGCATCATGCCCGTATCGCCCTCGGCAAGGATGCGGCCCATCAACTGGTGTGCGGCGGCCAGTTCCTCATGCACGAAATCCAGCGCCACGCCGGGTGAGCCTTGCGCGGCAGCCACGGCGGCGGCGCGGGTCGGACCATCGGCATGCGGGGCTTGCGCCTTCAGAATGCTGTCCACTGCCCCGTCGGACAAAGGCGAAAACCGCAGGATACGGCAGCGCGAACGGATCGTGGGCAACAGCCGCCCCAAACGATGCGTCACCAGCAGGAAATAAGTGCCTGCCGGGGGCTCCTCCAGGCTTTTCAGCAGCGCATTGACCGCGCTGGTCTCCAGATCGTCGGCGGGATCGATGATGATCGCA
>Ga0116227_10016474_pt1 | contig 10602 bp, 4 predicted proteins | sample S1TSphgellanicum_FD_89693 | JGI IMG/M metagenome (GOLD analysis project Ga0116227, IMG submission 89693) | Host-associated microbial communities from peat moss isolated from Minnesota, USA - S1T2_Fb - Sphagnum magellanicum MG | ecosystem: Host-associated > Plants > Peat moss > Unclassified...
ATAGTTTTGGATGCATTCGCAAATGTGTGTGAATATTGAGGACTATTAAATTGCATAAGATTCCACTAGGGCTCCACATCTTTCCACACAACCCATTTGTGCACAATTTATTGAACTTTGGTAGTACTTCAAGTTTGGTTTTCATTGAATGTTTTGCGGTGTCAAAACCCTTTGGTTAAGCTTCAGTGTTTCTGAGAAAAACCACCCTTTTAAACAACCTTAAAGCAAAGTTTCTAAACATTACCCTTCTTTTTATTCATTATGATTTCGGTGGACGAGCATAGTGTATTTTCAAGACATCTTACAAGGTGCAATTCTTTAGCCATCTTTGAGCAAGAGATTTTTCCATCAAAAACCAAGAATGTTTTTTGTAAGCTAATTGGGGATGTTGGTATTATTGTGTAAGGAAAGTTTGTGTAAGAGCATTTGAGCCCTCGCCCATTATGCGAGGTGAAGGCACTCATAACAATGCCTTTCCCTATCCATAATGCAAGTGTATAACTAGAAACTAAGTGAAATTGAGTAACTCTTTCATGGCACTGAGTATCAATTCACCATATTTGTAACAATTTTGGGTATTTTTTTCATTCTTCCTTCTCATTCCATCTACATTTAGTTTTGGCATATTAGGAAATATCAAGTGGATAGCCAATTCTCCCATTGAGAACACATTGGAAATCTAACCATTCCCTTGGTATGGACCAACCAATGTCGTGTCCAATTTTCCCTTTTTTTAAAGGAACCTTAAGTCTCAACTTTTGACACTTAGAAAAAAAATTATTGATTTATTTGGGTTCAGGTTTAAGCCCAATTCTTTCATTTTTCAATTCCTGCACTTTTGATTTTGACACTACTTTTTTCAAATTCAACAATCTTTGGGCCCAGTTTGAAGATAGGGTCCAATTCAATGTACACATTACATCACACTTTCCAAGGCTAGAAATTGTGTAGGTATTGAATTTTATAACAAATCAGAACTTGGATTTTTAAAGGTATTAAGTTTTATAACAAATTAAAATTGAATTATTTACTTACAAATTTTAGCTTACTTGTTAAACTTTTTACAATAGAATTGACTTTCTTATTTCAAAAATCTACCCTATTTTGAAAAAATTAAAAAAAAAAATTATTCACAAGTCTAGGTTCAATTCTAGGTATTGCAAAAGGCTACTTCCATACTCCGGTCCTACACTTAGTTCCATCTCGAAAGGAGTCAATTCAGGTCTAGGTCACAAAAACCTGAATGTCCAATTTTAACATTTAAAACCATAAAACTTACCAACACTTCATATGAACTATTCCTTAGTGCTAATGGGCCTCCTGAAATTGTGACAACTATTTTTGGTCTTAATGATTATTTTGAAACCTTGAGGCAAGTCAAAAAAAAAACATTCATCCTTAGGCCATCACATGACCTTTCACACTTTGCAACAATTTACATGGAAAGTATTGTCGTGAGCTACCATGTCAACGTTTACAATTATCATTGTCATCCCACATACAACACATAATAACTAAAATTTTTAAATGGTACATCATACTCAAAGATTTTTGCATTGAAGATTTTTGTGTTTATGCAAAAAATTGAAAAAATTGCAAGTTTTGTGTTGTTGTTTTCTTGCTATGCTTTGGGCTTGGATTCTTACATTTTGAATCACCAAACGAAATATTTGAGATCACAAAACTTGAGTTTTATACTTGCTTGTGCCTTATCCAACTTAGCGAGCAAGAGCTTGACCATTCTATGGTAGAATATAACTCCTAGAAAACATCATGGTGAACCAATTTGGTTTGCTTTTCAATGTGTTTTTTGGGTCGTTTGTCCCTTGTTTTAGGGGGTTGAGAGTGGGAGGGATCTTCCCTCGAGAAGTTGGTGTAAGACTCACCCACTCTTTAATGGCGACAAACCATTTTGGAAACAAAAGTTCCATGCAGCCGATGAAAGGCTCAGGATGGATTCATGAGGGGTAATGAGGGGTCCAGTTTTTCCCTTTTTGAGACTGAGGGGGGGTGGGGAGGAATTTTCAGCATTCCTTTCCTAGTTCCCATCATGTTCCCTATGTGTTCCCATGAGATTCTCAAGATCTCCGCAAACGTTCCCAATAGCATCTCTGTAGTATCCCATATGGTTTGCCAAAAGTTCAACTCTCATGTATATAAACTGAAAAGGTGAGCCTTAGGGAGCACATTTATTTCTATTTTTGCAAATGGCAGTCCAAATAGGTGCTTCTATTGGGAAGTAAGTGCCCAATTTTCCAAAAACTTTGTTGATGGGCCAATCAATATGGCTCCTTCCAAAGAAAACAAAGAAAAAAACAAAGTGCGAGCACACCCAAGAACTAATCAATATGAATCACAATAGGTAAGAAGAGAGCTCTTAAAGAGTAGGGTTTTTGTTATGCATGCTCCATAAGAATGGGAGGGATCTTATGCTAAGAAGTTGGTGTAAGACCCCTCTAAGGTCCTTCCCACTCTTAAAACTTCTCAACCGCACGACTTTGAAGGAGTAGATGCAAATATTGCCTTGTGATCTAAATATGTTTAGGTTCATGATAACTTTCCTCTTGTGCTTTACAATCGGTGAAGTCCACAAGTTGGGGACATTCACAAAAGTGGGGATACACTTGGTTAACACCTTGTCCCAATCCCTTTATCTTTTGAAATGTCTCACCTTGGGGCTTTCTCTCAAGCTTGCTTTAGACTAAGAGTTGAGCCCAAAAAATCTTGGGGCCAATAATGAGAAATTTGAGCATTTCTTCGCTTGTTGTTTGGCCTCAAGTTATGAATAAAATAGTATTTGTTTGAGGGCAATGAAGACAAGGCTTTAACCTCTCACATGCTTTCATTTTTTCTTTCATATTCTTTCATTTATTCTTTTTTGGTATAATTTTATTTTTCATCTTTGCATCCTTTCTCAAGTTAAACCATAAGAATCATACCACCATGGATGAGGATAGAGACAAGATAGAATATCCAAACCAAATGTTGAAGAAGGAAGACCACTCAGATAAGAACCTACATTTGACACACCCGTTTCATGCAAACTCCAACATCTTCCATATTTCAAGTGAAATTTTTTAAAACTCCCTTCATCATTTAAAAATAAGCACAAAAGCTCAACAAAAAGAGAGGAAAATGATGAGAGATGAATACAAAGAGGTGAAATGATGAAGGAGAATGTAGAAGGTTTGCTTTGATCCTATGATGTGAATTTCATCAAAACAATAATATTTTATTGCCATAACAAGTTGACCTCTCAAGTTGATAGGTATTTTTTGTCAACTTGAGGCCAAGTCAAGGCCATAAAGTGGTATTAACAAAATTGTTTTCTTTTTTTCAGCCTTGACTCCTAGTGTAAAGCCCTAATATGAAGTCCTTTTTCAGTGATTGCACCAATAGGATTGCTCAATTTGAGTTCAACCTTGGCCCTTGACTCCTAGTCTAAAGTGGGCCTCAAACTTAGCATGCTAGAAGGGGTAATAAACTCGGGTTAAATACTTGCTACCGGATTTGGGGAGCCACCATTCTCTTTGGTGATATGGGGTTCTTCTAATCCAAAGGAAAATGGGTTTTTTCACTATGGATGTGATCTTCACCAGGACTTGTTGTTCTCCAATGGCCATTCACACAAAAACTAAGCACAAAAAGCAAAAGCAACAAGTGATTACTTGTTCCACCTAAGGAAAAAGGTTGAAAAAGTGCCTAAATAAAACACACAACAAACCCATAACATAGTAGGTAGCTTAAACAACCATGACACCGTCAATGGAATTCCTTACTCTTACTCAAACCCTCTTCAAACTAGTTGAGGACCATCAAGATTCAACCTTCACATAGGTTGTAGAACTATCTTGTACAATGTTGTAGTATCTGGGCTAGTTCTGTAGCAAGTCCCTTAATAATTTGTTTTTGTTTTTTTAGGGTTATTTACTTTCGGTAGTGAAAATAATAATAATTTACAATTAGAAACTATCCTAAATAATGAAGCTCGTGTGTGCTTGAGGGTTTCTTTCAGATTTTTTGTGGGCTAGTTCCATAGCAAGTCCCTTAATAAATTTTTTTTGTTTTTTTAGGGTTATTTACTTTCGGTAGTGAAAATAATAATAATTTACAATTAGAAACTATCCTAAATAATGAAGCTCGTGTGTGCTTGAGGGTTTCTTTCAGATTTTTTGGCATGGTACATAAATTTTTTTTAATGAATTGAGGCATTCCAAAAATAATTAATTAGTGCCCAACCAGTCTAGGTACTAGGGTATCAACAATATCCAAGAACGGGTCATCTTGCATGTCGTAGAACGTCATCTTAATTGTCTTGTATGATACAGACAAAATGTGTAATTCTTGCATCTGAAAGAAAAGTTTGTGTTGAAAGGTGACTCTTGGAAGAAAAAGAAGGCATTACTAAAGTCACGTTGTCTTTGGGCCTACTTTCACCGCTATCACCTCTTCAATGGTATCCACAAAGTAAGGAAATTTTATTAGATCTCAGTATATGAAATGCTGAAACTCAGCATTTTAGTGCACAAGGTTCGAGAATAATTATAGTATAGTACGGGTAGGAGCAGTGAAAATATCTGTAACAACAGTGGAGGCGGTTTCGTAAGACAAGATGAAACGCAGTTTACCACCAAAATTGATATTTTGGTGGAAAAACTAGTTTAGGTCGCAGTTCTTCCACTTTGGAAATTTTTCATTCCCAGTTATGCATTTGATGCCCTATTATGTCAAAACTGGCCGTTCTCGCCCCCTAATCGCGAGTCCTTAGCGGATAACTCGATTATTCCTGAAATTTAAGGCCTGAAATCTTTTTCACGGAACAAATTTACCACGAGCACTTTTAAGTTATTTACAAGCATAGGAGCAAAGGCAAGGCTACTACCGCCTTCACTCAAGAACAACATAACCCCTAATATGACCTGCCCTTTCGCAATCGATTTTTTGTTTTTGTTTTAGGACCAAAAAAATATTCGGTGAAAACTATGTAAAGGGGGCTTTGAATTATTTATTTGTGGGTCCAAAAGTTGCCACGTTTTGAGAAAAACCAATCAGAAATAGCAACATTTAGAGGCCGAGTTCATGGAGGTTGCCACAACAAAGCACGATTTTGAGTTTTGAATATTTTATTATTATTATTATTATTATTATTTTGAGCCTGAACTCTAGCCAGAATTGGCTCATTTCACTTGTGGATGATTTGCCAGTCAACCTACTTGACAAAATTGAGAAGAGAAACCTCGTCCCCAACATGAAGCATTTGGAGAAATTTCCTACTAGAGAGCAAGCGACCTTGGGTAGATTCGGTGAGGTAAGAAGAATTGTGCAGATTCTATGTTGCGCTCCTCCTCCTAAACTTGTCATTGGCATATACGTTAAAAGTGAATGACTTGAAATTGTAGGCATACAAGGGGAGTGGAGCATAGCATAGAATCAGCCACCTGCAAAATCCAGATTTTCAGGAGACCTTACTTCAACTAGATACATTCCCCCTCAAGAATCCACATGTTTAACTCACGTTCATTTGCACTTTTTTCGAACTTTTGATTTGTGACATTGGCAATGACGTTGCCAACCACACTTGGTGTTCAACTCATCATGTTCACTTGTCTTTGTCAAACTCTTGAATTGACGTTGGCAATGACATTGGTGGCATATATGCTTTTGCTTTCTTCATGTTCAACTCATGTTCATTTTGCTCCTTCTATTCGAATTGATGTTGCACACTCGTGGAGCATGGTATCACTTGGGCAAATCAAAGACAAATTCTCATGTGGAGAAGATTAGGTGCCAAAGGTTGAATCAAATCGAGGTGAAAATGTAACTCTAAGGTGAAAGTAGACTGTGTGATGCAAAACGAATAGATAAATGGCTTAGCAATCAACCATAGCCTTGTCCCCTTACCCAAACAAAAACGAATGCAAGCTTTGAATGCTGAGGAAATGGAGTCACCTTCCAAGATAGACTTGAAGGATGTGTTGTGGTGAATGTCCATCAAAGAATCTTAGAGATTTAAGGCGTCAATAACAACCACAACAAACATGCCCAATTGTGTGGGGCTAAAACCATTATCTTGAGCCAAACCATCATATCTTGGGTGGTGAGTGAGTGTAACTTTTCAAGATTTTTTTTATGATATGTTGTCCAAGAAAATACAAATTATTTTGAATTATTTTTTGTTAAAAAAATAGTCATCGGCCGTGTGAATTTGGCTGCCCAAATTGCCCATTCTTTTTGTAAATTATGTCTTTGGTTAAAAAATTCGTTCCAAAAAAAAAGTGGGGGGAAGGGGGAGAGTGAAAAATGAATAAATAAATAAGGAGGGAAAGGAAAAAAAAAGGGGGGAGAGTGAAATTATGGCACAATTATGAAGGGTTGGTCCCCCTTCGTCCTAACCCTTCTCCCCCACACCCTAATTATGTGAATCTTTATTTGCACATGGTCCCAAAGTATCCAATGAAAAAAAGCCACCTTCAAAAAATGGTGGGGGATTAGGGTGGACCTTTCCTTTTGGCATTTTTTTTTCTTTTGCAATTTATGTGCAAATTTGCATTGGAAAGGTATATCTCCAAATTTTCCATTTTTAAAAATTGACTAAGTGGCAAAAATTCAGGGAAAAAAAACCAAAAAAAAAAAAACTAATAAAAAAACTAAAACTAGAAATAAAATTATAATCCTCTTGCAACCTGTTGGTTAGTTTTCCAATAAATGGTGACATGTGTCTTAAAATCCCCAAAGTCAATTGAAATTGCACTAATTTTTCAAAAACCTCCTAGCTTTCCCAAATATATATGTTGCCACAATGTAAAAAATTGCAAAAAATAGAAACATGTTTCAACATGGCAACAAGGTTCAAGGTTTTTTTTTCAGTTTTGTAGCTTGGAAACTTTGGCATAAATCCAAATGTTTTTCCAATTTACAATATATATAAAATTTTGGTGAATCTTTTTTTATCACCAAGTGGCAAAATTTCGCCAAAAAGAAAAACATTGGCAGAGTTTCCTTATTTTTCAAAATATGTGATGTAGGTGGGTTTGCCATCTGTCACAAGAGAACTTAGCTTAATTTGGCTACAAATAATAATGGGAAGTAGAAGGTGTTTGGACCCATAACAACAAATTAGAATTAGTTTCTTGTTGGAAATTTCCACTATTTTCTTTAACAAAAAACCTTTTGAAAGGGTAACTTCTCTTTTTTAGATTTTGTAGCAATTTCACTTGGATTTAAGGCAAAAAAAAATTTCCCAAAATTTGTCATGTAGCGAAAGTGGTGATAATTTCAAAAATGATTTAGTTAGATTTGGCAATTACAAAAACTAAAAATAATTTTTTTATAGCATCCTTCTATATATTTGGTGACTTAATAGAATATAGTGTAGCCTTTAGCGAATACTAATATATTTTTCTAATTTCTTATCGAAATTTTGCGACTTAAAAACCCAAGAAACACCTAAATTTTTCCATTTGACGACTTTTCGCCCAAAAAAAAAACTAATAAAAAAGGATTAAGGGGATCACCAATGGCTTGGCCTAGCCGCCAATGGATCTACATTATTTAGCAATGTACATCAACAATTTGTTGCGATTATCCTTGTGCTCTAATATCTACCAAAACATGAAGACGTTTTCACCAAAACTACTTCCATTGGCTTGCTTGGCAAGTAATGCATAGATCATATATAAATGGGTAGTTGAAACACGTGTTTTAGACGAACAACTCACCATCATCTTGGGGTTGTTGGATGAGAGTTATTTATGTTCTATCCAATTGTTGCATGGCCAAGTGTTCCACAAGGGCTCAGCTGGATCATGCCATTGCTTCAAGAAATTCACATCTTGCGTGTTGGGTTGCACTAAATGTTAGGATGAAGGCCACTTGCTTGGCTTTAACGTGGAGGTTAATCACCAAATGAAGGAGGTGCTTTGACCATATCGACAACATGAAAACAAGGATGTAGGTTTGGATTGTTTGAAGTGATGTCAAATCAATGAGCAACCTTTGCAAAGAAGTTTGAAAATTACAGTAGGTTAGTTCACATACCCATAATTTTGGTTGGAGTGAACTAGTAGCCACCAGTGCACTAGTTCAGGATGAGGTTGTTCAAGTCGTTTTGGGGATGAACCAAAAACACATCCTCTTCCCCTACCCAAGGATTTTTCAGCCCCCTTTTCAGCCCCAAAATTTTCCTCTCCTAGCTACCTACCCCCTCCTACCTCCCTCACATCATTTTTTGTTCACTCCATCTCTAGAGTTCGGGAGAGCTCCCGAACTTGAGTAGCACAGAGCCTCAAGGGAACGGATGGTGGAGAGCTCAACGTTGAAGGAATGTGGAAGGGAAAAGGTAAGAATAATGCTTCATCCCAAATGCAAAAGCGAAAGAAGAAAGGTAAACTCCCTCCCCTCTGTACATTTTTCTTTTCCATGGTTTTTTTTTCTTTTTTCATGCTTGAGAAGAAGAATATGCCATCATCTTTTTCTTTCTTTTTTTTGTTTCTATTTGAAGCGAAAAAGGCGATAACATAAAAGTGTTGTTGCCTATTTTTTTTCTTTTGATTTTTGTTACAAACAAGGTGATGAGATTCAACTCGTTGTCATCCCAAAATTTTCCCCTCCCACCTACTTACCTCCCTCCTACCTACCTCCCCCTTTCTACTTACTTACTTCACCTCATTTTGTGTTCACTCCATCGTCAAAATTTGAGAGAGCTTAAAGTGGGAAGGTAGAAGTGGCAGCTAGGAAAAAACACATGAAACGGAAACACAGAAGTAGGAGGGTAGAAGCGGGAGCCAAAAGTGAAAGGGCAGAGTGGGAACTTGAGGGTAAATTCCCTCCTTTCTCTTAGTTTTTTTGGTTATTTTCGTACATGTTTTGTCTTTTCTATGTTTAAGAAGAAGAAGAAGACGATTGCAATGTGCCATTGTCTTCTTCTGTGGTGTTGTAATGAAGAAGGTGACGGCTCCCATCGCCTTTTTTTCTATGTTTGAAAAGAAAAAGACAATGACAATGTGTTGTCGTCTTCTTTTGTGGTGGTGTTCCAATGAAAAAAACGATGGTAGTTTGCTCCCATTGCCTTCTTATCTAGTGGTGTTGCAACAAAATAGGCAACGATAGTTTGCTATCATTGCCTTCTTTTTTATGTTTGAGAAGAAAAAGATGATGGCAATGCGCCGTTGTTACAGTGAAAAAAACAATGGTAACAAGCTGTTGTCACCTTTTCTTCTATCTGAAAGGAAGAAGAAGACAACGGTGAAGTAATGTGTCGTCATCTTATTTTGTGGTGGTGTTACAACAATGAAGGCAATGGCAACTTGTTGTTATCATCACCTTCTTTATGTTTGAGAAGAAGAAGAAGATAACGACGACTTCCATCACCTTCTTCGATGGCTTTGTTGTAAAGTGTCACCTTCTTCGATGGCTTTACTATAAAGTGTCACCTTTTTCGATGGCTTTATTATAAAATGTCACCTTTTTCGATGGTTTTGCTACAAAGAAGGTGATGACAACAATGTTGTTGCCTTCTTCTATGGTGGTGGTGTTGTGAAGAAGGTGATGGCAACTAACACACCCCTAAACTCCTTGATAGATTTAACTACAAGTCTAAATGTGAAAACAATAGAAGGATAAGGAGTTGGGGTACGTTCCCTAGCTTGTAGCACTTTGGGGTAGAAAGGTGTGTTAGAACTTTGGGATGGGGACTAAGAGTCAATTATTCACACAAACTTGCATAAACCAAATAAGAAGTTGGTTAGTGCATAATTCGAGCATTTTTGGTGCACGGACAAACCATGGGCAAATGTAGATTCATAAGATTCACCACGGCTTAGACTTAGGGGAAGCCACCACCATCCTCCTTATAGTATTATCTATGCTTGGCCATGGGGCTTGCACCCAAATGTCATTTTGTCCCGAAACTCCCAAGTTGGGAGTCTTGAAATTTCCAAAATTGGGACTCGAGCGACTTTGGAGGCCCGTAATTTCTTGTGTAGACCTTTGATTGAAATGAGGTCTAAAGCAAAGTTATAGCCCTCATCAAGAGCTTTCCAACTGTATATGGCACGCCACCTGCACACAAGTAAATTAAGGCGATTCTTGACTTTTAGTGGTCGGGAGTCAAATTGCCACTTTGACTCTTAGCCCTTCTTTTGGCCATAACTTATGTATTAAGTACTCAAATGGGTCATGCGAGCTCATTCTAGACATCTACGATCTAAAAGATCTTCAATGGTATAAGGAACTATTCAATCCAATGAGTTTTGACCTCTGTAATTGTCTTCTGAAAATTCAAAAGTCCATCGCGACTCCAACTCCCAAAATGAGAGCCCACTTGGGAGTCTGTGGGTTCATTCCCTCACATTCTTTTACACTCCCGGGAGCATGAAATGTGACTCCTAGGTTTCACTCTTGGCTTGCACCTTTGCAAGCCCTTACCGTGGGAAGCAAAATGTTGATCCATTACAATTGGGACTCGGGGAACAAAATGTTGCTCCATCAAAATCAAGACCTGGGGAACAAAATGTTGCTCCATCAAAATTGAAACTTGGGGAACAAAATGTTGCTCCATCAAAATTGAAACTTGGGGAACAAAATGTTGCTCCATCAAAATTG